>MWWK01000087.1_pt1 | contig 14356 bp, 8 predicted proteins | sample 1047241 | NCBI WGS metagenome assembly MWWK01 (sample SAMN06349964, study PRJNA376086) | soil metagenome | isolation source: BG12-3 sample Antarctic (ecotone) soil | place: Antarctica | reverse complement strand
GAATGACCACTGCGAATAACTGCGGAAACTAGCTTTGGTTCTTTTTCGCCTGTGTCCGAATTTGTTAGATTTTCGGGGAAATGTCTAAATTCATCACTGCGAATAACTGCGGAAACTAACTTAAGCGTAGTTTCCGCAGTTATTCGCAGTTGTGTTTCTAGACATTCTTCTGAAAATCCACTTTCTTCGGGTTTGGTTAATACTGATTTCAATCGGTTATTCCATTTCATCTTTTTTCTCCGTTTCCAATGAAGGATGAAAGGCGTATTTTATTGTCGGTCTGCCTTCGCCGCTTGTCGGTAGTTCCAGCAAATAGCCGTAATCGAGTAGCAAGCCGATAACGTCTTTTATCGTGTCAGGCGTTTTCAGTCCGCTCCATTGCTTGCGTTTGATTTCGTAAGCGGTGAAGCCTTGCTCCAATTCGCCTTTTTTGATTTTTCCGATCAGGATTTGAGCAAGTGAAAAGATTTGATTTTCGCCGAGCGCGAACACGCGCCGAGCGTGAGTGGTTAATACTTCCGTGTAAGCAATCGCTCGCAAAGTGGTTTCGAGTGTGATTTCATTCGGGAACACTGCATCGTTGATATGTTCAAGACAATGGAATATAAGCGCGATTGCAAAGCAGCTTTTAGGCAATTTGTAGAGATACGCCGAAAATGCTTCATCTTCAATTTGCAGACTTTCGGCTGCGCTTTCAATGTCGTTGTTCCATTCGTCAACTACGCCTTGAGCTTCGGCGTTAAATTTGACGATTTGAAATACGTCGCCGTTCGCTCCGATCACTCTTCCGCTAAAATCAAATTCGGCAAGTGTTTTGCAGATTCTGTTAGCTGCGGCATAACCGTTCAGCATTTGGTCATAATCGGCTCCGGTTGGTTTTTCGCTGCGTCTGCTAGTGTCGGGGTAAGCGAAAAGGAAACGCTGCGGTAAGCCGTCTGAATTGTCGAATGAGTAGGCTTCGGAAATGTATCGTTGCAGTTTTGACGGCTGAATACCGCCGATTATAGAAAGCGTTCCGGAAGTTATCTGAATTTCACCGTTTCCAACTCTAGCCAGTTCGTAAGCGATCGCGCCTTTCCAAACTTCCAAAATAAACGACCGGGCGTTAAGGTCATAATCCGCTTCAAGCGATTTAAACCAGCCGACTAATTCGTCGCGGTTTTGTAGTAAACCAATCGGATTTTCGGAAAGAAATTGCGCGAGCTTCGGCGTGGTTATATCGTTTGTTTCGTAACGCTTCAAAACAGGCGTGTTTGGTTCGGTCAATTCGTTGATTTTTGTTTTTGTGTCCGTCAATCCTAGTTTTTCTTTATAAACTGCGGCTGTGTCCCGTTCGTAACATTTCGCTTCAATCACAAAATCTTTTATTTTATCCGAAAACTCTTTACGGGCTTTCGCCTGTAATTCCAAAATCGGTTTGCGCGTTTCATCGAGCGCGGGCGTTTTCTTTGTGGACGGCAAACCGACGCATCCGCCGTAAAGGTTAGGAACTACAAACCAATCGGAATGCCGCAAAGGTTTCACGCGAAGCCGCGAGCCGATAACGCTTCCAATCATCACGACAGCCGATAAAACGAGAAAATCAAACGGGCATCCGATAACTTTTGAAGCCGGGCGCAGCCAGTCGGTTAAAACTTTCGGCAAGCAATCATCGTCAAGCGCGGCTACTGGTTTCAAAGTCAAATCAAGCGGGCGCGGTTCGCCTGTAAATTCGTTCGGCGCGATGGGGTTTGCCTTTTCCCTGTGTTCGCGGCTTGGCAGATGTCCGCTTGGCAATCCGAAAGCCGCTAAAATCTCAAAATAACTACAATTGTTCGGCTTCTTAATGCAAGCCACAACTTCCGTGTTCGGGTCGTAAAAAAGCGACGAATTGCCGTTACCGTTGTGCGCCGGACATTTCATTTCAAATGTGCCGCGCCCCGTGCTTTTAGCGCGTTTTTCAACACGCCTGCACAATTCCGCGTGTCTATCTTCGTGAAACTCAAATGAGTTTGATTGATAATTTGAATTTGTTTTGTTTTTCGGTTTGTCGTTTATTTTTTGCGAATCAAGCGGTAGCGTCCGCCAGTCTAAAAATTCACCTTCGCCCGCGTGAAACTTCCAAGCCGCGTCTTTTTCGATAATCGCTGGTGTGTAAAACATCCGGGAAACGTCTTTCGCGCTTTCGTCAATAGGTAATCCGGTTATATTTTTCACGTGATTCCAAACCGCCGGAAAATCTTCCGCCGGGACGGGAGAGCAAAACGGAATGCAAGCTCGGAAACGTGGTTCAGCATCCGGGTTTTTATCTGTTTTTCTTAAATGTGAAAAAGTTGAATGAATCACGAAATTGACGTTTAGTGATTCAATTTTCGTTTTTATCGTGTCAAAATCGGCGTGACGGTCAAAATCAAAAACCAGCAGCCACAATTCCTTAACGTTCTCTGCTAATCGTTGCGGGGGGTCAAATATCGCCGGAGCGAATAGCAAACCGTCTTTTGACGTGCGGACGGTCGGTTTTTTGAATTGTTCGCAGAACCGCGCCCACGTGCTTGTTACCTCGCGTGGTTTGGTCGCTGTTTTGTTTTCAAACAGAGAAAATTTTAAGTTGTCCATTATTTTCTCCTCCGTTCGATTCGGTTTTTGAGAACGCGCAAATCTTCTTTCGTTCGACAACAATCGCAGATAGCGACGAGAGCGAAGCGGTAGCCGTCCAGCTCTCGCGATTCTTTGCAATCGTGGCACGTTATCGTTTGGAAAACTTTCGGCGGTTGGTTTCCGAAGTTAAAATTTAGTTGCGTTTTTTTATCCGATTGGTTATAATTTGAACGTTCGTTAAAGTTATCTCTGCCGTCGTTTGCCGCGACGGTTTTTTCTTGTCTCATTTCGATTTTTCTCCTATTTTTATTATTTTGTTTCGTGTCTCCGGCTTCCGTTCGTAAATTAAACAGCCGCCAATTTTTCCTTCAAATGTTCCATCTGTTTTGCGAGCACTTCCCGACGGAATTCTTTGTCTTTGTAGCTGTGAAAATAAAACGTTGAGAGCGCAACGCCTGCGATTCGGCACGCCTCAGATGCTTGCTTCGTTGCTGATTTGTCGAAGGCTTCCAGCAACGCCGATTTTTTATTTTTTTCTTTTTCCATAATTTAATTTCTAAAACAAAAAAAGCTCGCAAAAAAATCTCGGATTTTACCCTGATTTTCTTTGCGAGCTTGCCCACCTTTCGGTGAATTTTCTCTGTTGGTTATTTAATTTTCAAAAAAGGTGGACGCTTTGTCCGTCTTTTTAAATCACTCGCAATCCGGTTGCCTTGAAATTGGAATGATGTGGAAATTATTATCGCACACCGTTATAATAAAAGCAAGGTGTTTTTTTCTGCTTGTTTTTGAAAAAACTTCCAAGTTTTGGTAAGCTAAATTCAGGTAAAGTTTTTAGTTTTTCAAAGAACTATAAACGGGCGGCTTGATGGGTAGTCAAGCCGTTTTTCTTTTGCCCAAGATTATTTAGCGTTTTGAAACGCTGCTTTCATAACTTACTAATAAATTTATCCAAGTCCGCGCGCTTAGTTCGATAAGCACGTCCGATAAGCCTGCCCTTCAACTTGCCGTCCGCGATAGCCTGTCGCAAAACGTGGCGTGACAGTCCTGTTAGTGCGGCGGCTTCATCTAATTTCAGCAATGGTTTATCGGCAATTGCTACGGCTGGCTTTTGCAATCCTAAGTTAAAAATTGTTTCTATGGCGTTTCGCGCCAATGCCGTGTCACCGGTTGTCGCGCCACTCCGCGCCAATGCCGTGTCATTGCTTGTCGCTACTGTCGTTTTAATAATTTCCGCGTCGCGCCCGCGTTTGTAATTTTCTATTTCTTCCGGATTGAAAATCGCCTCTTGCTTGCCCGAAGTGCCGCGTTTGTAAATAACGGAAATCTTCTCAGACTGGACAATCCGCTGCAGACTGCGGACGCTAATTCCTAACTCTTTTGCGGCTTCTTCTTTGTTCATAATTTCCGGTATGCTACCCCGCGTCAATCTGCGCCAAAGCAATTTGTCATCGGGTGACGTGCCAACGTGTGACAGACGTTTGGCGCGATGTGGCACCCGTTCTTATTCATCAGTTTTCTTCTTTCGCGGTCTGCCAGTTTTGCGGGCAAGACTTTCAAGGCGTTTAACTTCCGCGTCGGTGATAAAATTATCACGCCCGGCTTTTTCGGCTTGGATAAGCCCGTCCAATATCATTCGGCGGATTCTTGAAGGATCAACACCTAGCTTTTCCGCCAATTGTTTTGTTGTTATATACCCAGTCATCACGTCAATTTATAACACAGAATAAAATAACACGCAAGAGTATGAATGCCTTTCGATAACTGGCATTATCATAAGTTATTCCAGTCCACACACGCGCAGGTTAAAAAGGAAAAGCCGGAAGCGTTAAAACTTTCGGCTTTTCTATCTTTGGTGGGGCTATCGGCGGAGGCGTGCGGAGTTGTCGGACGGCGGGTGTGCTGGGGTGAAAACTTCACATAGAGTAAAATCTGGCTGGTTTTTTAATCGGTTGATTCGCCGCGTTAAATGCCAGACTTGTCGCGTCCACTATGTCATCGTGTTTCCCACGTGGGAATTTTCTAAATTCTTCGATGAATTCTTTGTTCCAATCGCCTCTGACGAGTTTGACATTACCGGCGTTTAGCTGGCTTGAGAGCGGGTCGGCGCGAAGTTCCTTTGACCCGCTAGTCTTTTCCGTTTGAACCGAATAACCGGACAGCATTCTAATAAAGTTTTCCGCCGATTCTTTGCCGCCGCTGCCCCCTTCTTGTTCGCCGATAATTTTCACTTCTTTGCCGTCGCGTGCTGTTGTCTGACGAATAATCGCGTCGCGGGCGGCTGTTCCGAATTGACCGCGCACGATATCCTCAACGTAAAAAATGCCATCGGCTGTTTTCGCTAATTTTACGCCCACTGTAAAATCGCCGCCGCCTTCCGTCCCGGCTTTGTCCCAACCGCGCCAGCGAGCCGCATCAACGGGAGCGGCATTGACGATTTCCAGTTTTGAAACGTCAAAGAATAGACCTTTTCGGCTGGTCGGCGATTGCTGGTAAAGTGCCTCAAAATGGTATTCCCCGATGCGCGAACGTATTTGAGCCAGCCGCGTTTCGTCATAGCGTTCGGGATTTAACGCCACTCCGTAACCGTTGCGAAAATCTTTCTCAACGGTGCAGGAACTTGGGAACGGCGGAAGTTCATCGGAAAGCGCTGGTAAGCAGACAACGTGCCAGCCTTCCGGCGTGTCGCCTGTTTCTTCCGACAAAAGCCAACCCGTCAAATCGTCCTCGTGCCAGCGCGTTGAAATTATAATTATCGCCGCGTCCGGTTCGGCGCGGGTGTAAAAAGTTGACGAATACCATTCTTTTTGTTTTTCCCGGATTAGGTCAGACGCGGCTTCTTCGGAACTTTTAATCGGGTCGTCAATGATTCCGAGATTGTAGCCTTTTCCCGTTATTGAGCCGCCGACTCCGCTTGACCACGCTCCGCCGCCAGAGGTCGTCTCCCAATGCTTGACCGCGAAAACATCGGCTTTTACGATTCCGCCGCCTTCTAAATAGTTCTCACGTGCAGCGCGGCTTAATGTAAAAGACAGTTCCGCCGAATATGAACAAATGCCGACGAAATGATGCGGATTCTTTTTCAAATAGTAGGCAGAGAACAACCGGCTTACCATCTCGGATTTTGAGTGACGCGGCGGCAATTGAACGATTAAACGCTTAATTGAGCCGTTTGCGACTCGTTCAAGCACGCCTGCCAGCAGTTCGCAGTGCTGGTAAAATACAAAGTTTTGTTTTACGTCGCCGATGAACGAGCGAAAATCCTTGTTCGATTCTCGCCGTTCAATTGCTCGCTTCGTCGCTGCCAGCATCATCAAATTCTGCGAGTAATAGTCGTGCTTGGTTTGCAACTTCTGATTCGTTAATTCCATATCTACGCGCCTCATCGCGCCAATTGGTCGTCTGAATATCTAAATCAACCGCTTGCTTAGGTCGCCCTTCGCAACGGTCGAAAACTTCTTTAATCGCCTGCACGTCGCCGCCAATCGCTAATTTAATTAGGTTTTTGCCAATCGTTTGGGCAATCGTTTCTTCCAGCGCGTCCGGGTTAGTTTCGGCAATTTGTTGCCGTAGGCTTTCGGTCAATTTTGTTATTTTCGGTCGTCCGAGCGGATTGCCGCTCGTGCCGGGCGCGAACTGTTTTCCGACCTTGTTGCCGGGCGTAAATTTACCTCGTGCCGTCTGTTTTACGTCTGTTTTCATTTGTTAATTCCCTCCTCACATTGATTGAAAAACAGCGACTTTTTTAGTGCCGGGCGATGCCGATTCCGCTGCTGCCTTCTCCGCATTTTTTTCTAGTCGTTCGACTTCAAGCCTGACCTTTTCGGCTTCGCGTTCCGCGTTTTTTTCTAATCGTTCGGTTTCAAGCCTTGCCATTTCGGCTTCGCGTTCCGCTGCGAGTTCATTTAACCGCTTATCTCGCACTTTATCGCGTTGGGATTCTGCGTCGAAATGTTTTTTGAAATCGAAGATTTGCTGCGCCGTGTCAAGCACTCGTCCGTAAAAAAGCGGCGGCAAATCAGCCAGCGAGCGGCGCGAAATAAAATCTAAGTTTTCTTTTGAAATTCCGCTTTGCTCCACCTCTGCCAATGTTGCTTCGTGTTCGACGCGGGTGTGTTTATTTATTCGGTTCGGGTCTTCAATGTTCGGCGCGAGTTGGCGGAATTGTTTTGTAAAAGTTTCTTGAAGGTTGCGGAAATTTTGAAGCCCCGCCACCGCCCTGCTTACCGCTTCATTTAATTCGATTCGTGAGTTTAGAAACGAATCAAACGAAGTTTTTGCTTCGGCGATGGTATTTTTCATTTCCAAAATTGTGGCTTGCCTCGCCTCGTTTTCGACGGCTGCCTGCATCTCGATTTCGAGTTGCCGTGCGCCCGTTTCAAGTGAAACAATAGTCTGTTTTATCAACAGCATTTTTGATTGTTCAGTGTGGAAAGCGTCAAGGGTGACTTTGCCCGCAACAAATTGACGCTGGGATGATTCAAACGTGGCGGTTTGGCTAGTGAGCTGCGGTTCGAGTTCGCTAATTCTCGAATTCGTTTCTACGATTTGAGTTTTGATTTCTGATGATTTTAATTTCATTATTTTTGCTCCTTTTCTGTGAGTTCTGACTCGTCGGCTTTTAGTTGCATCTGTTCGAATTCCCGCTCAAAACGCGTTCGTATAAAGTCGCGCCTGAGTTTTGAATTCTCTACCATTTGTTGAAATTCGTTTAATTCGTTTAATTCGTTTATTTCGTGGGTGTCTTGTTTGTTATTTTCGTGATTTGTCATAATTTTTAATTTTCCTTGCCTCACAGAGGCGTTTTTATTGTCAAAGGCTGCCCTTACCATTCCTTTTAGTTTATAAAAGCCGATGTCGGGTCTAAATCTTCGCCAAGCAAATCCGCAAACCATTTTCGCGTGGTGGATTTCACGGCTTCAAAGTAAATCTCGAATCTAGTTTCCGCAGTTATTCGCAGTTGTGTATTTAGACATTCTTCTGAATTTATTGCTTCGCGCTCCGCAATCTCAAAACAAAAATCTTCAAACTGTTCCGGCGAATGGTTGAATAAATTTTTCATCAAAAGCGACTGTTGAAGTTGGCAGAGAATAATTGAGTAATTCAGTTCAAGAAATTCTCTGTCTGATGTCTTTAGGATTTTCGCGTTATCAACGATTTGAAAATCATCTGTCGAAACGTCAAACGTGATTCCGTTAGCGATAAATCGGTTTAAGATTTCGTGAAGTTTTTCGCTTTTGAAGTCTGAAAGTTCATCGTTGTTTTTGAAAGAATGTCTAGAATGACCACTGCGAATAACTGCGGAAACTAGCTTTGGTTCTTTTTCGCCTGTGTCCGAATTTGTTAGATTTTCGGGGAAATGTCTAAATTCATCACTGCGAATAACTGCGGAAACTAACTTAAGCGTAGTTTCCGCAGTTATTCGCAGTTGTGTTTCTAGACATTCTTCTGAAAATCCACTTTCTTCGGGTTTGGTTAATACTGATTTCAATCGGTTATTCCATTTCATCTTTTTTCTCCGTTTCCAATGAAGGATGAAAGGCGTATTTTATTGTCGGTCTGCCTTCGCCGCTTGTCGGTAGTTCCAGCAAATAGCCGTAATCGAGTAGCAAGCCGATAACGTCTTTTATCGTGTCAGGCGTTTTCAGTCCGCTCCATTGCTTGCGTTTGATTTCGTAAGCGGTGAAGCCTTGCTCCAATTCGCCTTTTTTGATTTTTCCGATCAGGATTTGAGCAAGTGAAAAGATTTGATTTTCGCCGAGCGCGAACACGCGCCGAGCGTGAGTGGTTAATACTTCCGTGTAAGCAATCGCTCGCAAAGTGGTTTCGAGTGTGATTTCATTCGGGAACACTGCATCGTTGATATGTTCAAGACAATGGAATATAAGCGCGATTGCAAAGCAGCTTTTAGGCAATTTGTAGAGATACGCCGAAAATGCTTCATCTTCAATTTGCAGACTTTCGGCTGCGCTTTCAATGTCGTTGTTCCATTCGTCAACTACGCCTTGAGCTTCGGCGTTAAATTTGACGATTTGAAATACGTCGCCGTTCGCTCCGATCACTCTTCCGCTAAAATCAAATTCGGCAAGTGTTTTGCAGATTCTGTTAGCTGCGGCATAACCGTTCAGCATTTGGTCATAATCGGCTCCGGTTGGTTTTTCGCTGCGTCTGCTAGTGTCGGGGTAAGCGAAAAGGAAACGCTGCGGTAAGCCGTCTGAATTGTCGAATGAGTAGGCTTCGGAAATGTATCGTTGCAGTTTTGACGGCTGAATACCGCCGATTATAGAAAGCGTTCCGGAAGTTATCTGAATTTCACCGTTTCCAACTCTAGCCAGTTCGTAAGCGATCGCGCCTTTCCAAACTTCCAAAATAAACGACCGGGCGTTAAGGTCATAATCCGCTTCAAGCGATTTAAACCAGCCGACTAATTCGTCGCGGTTTTGTAGTAAACCAATCGGATTTTCGGAAAGAAATTGCGCGAGCTTCGGCGTGGTTATATCGTTTGTTTCGTAACGCTTCAAAACAGGCGTGTTTGGTTCGGTCAATTCGTTGATTTTTGTTTTTGTGTCCGTCAATCCTAGTTTTTCTTTATAAACTGCGGCTGTGTCCCGTTCGTAACATTTCGCTTCAATCACAAAATCTTTTATTTTATCCGAAAACTCTTTACGGGCTTTCGCCTGTAATTCCAAAATCGGTTTGCGCGTTTCATCGAGCGCGGGCGTTTTCTTTGTGGACGGCAAACCGACGCATCCGCCGTAAAGGTTAGGAACTACAAACCAATCGGAATGCCGCAAAGGTTTCACGCGAAGCCGCGAGCCGATAACGCTTCCAATCATCACGACAGCCGATAAAACGAGAAAATCAAACGGGCATCCGATAACTTTTGAAGCCGGGCGCAGCCAGTCGGTTAAAACTTTCGGCAAGCAATCATCGTCAAGCGCGGCTACTGGTTTCAAAGTCAAATCAAGCGGGCGCGGTTCGCCTGTAAATTCGTTCGGCGCGATGGGGTTTGCCTTTTCCCTGTGTTCGCGGCTTGGCAGATGTCCGCTTGGCAATCCGAAAGCCGCTAAAATCTCAAAATAACTACAATTGTTCGGCTTCTTAATGCAAGCCACAACTTCCGTGTTCGGGTCGTAAAAAAGCGACGAATTGCCGTTACCGTTGTGCGCCGGACATTTCATTTCAAATGTGCCGCGCCCCGTGCTTTTAGCGCGTTTTTCAACACGCCTGCACAATTCCGCGTGTCTATCTTCGTGAAACTCAAATGAGTTTGATTGATAATTTGAATTTGTTTTGTTTTTCGGTTTGTCGTTTATTTTTTGCGAATCAAGCGGTAGCGTCCGCCAGTCTAAAAATTCACCTTCGCCCGCGTGAAACTTCCAAGCCGCGTCTTTTTCGATAATCGCTGGTGTGTAAAACATCCGGGAAACGTCTTTCGCGCTTTCGTCAATAGGTAATCCGGTTATATTTTTCACGTGATTCCAAACCGCCGGAAAATCTTCCGCCGGGACGGGAGAGCAAAACGGAATGCAAGCTCGGAAACGTGGTTCAGCATCCGGGTTTTTATCTGTTTTTCTTAAATGTGAAAAAGTTGAATGAATCACGAAATTGACGTTTAGTGATTCAATTTTCGTTTTTATCGTGTCAAAATCGGCGTGACGGTCAAAATCAAAAACCAGCAGCCACAATTCCTTAACGTTCTCTGCTAATCGTTGCGGGGGGTCAAATATCGCCGGAGCGAATAGCAAACCGTCTTTTGACGTGCGGACGGTCGGTTTTTTGAATTGTTCGCAGAACCGCGCCCACGTGCTTGTTACCTCGCGTGGTTTGGTCGCTGTTTTGTTTTCAAACAGAGAAAATTTTAAGTTGTCCATTATTTTCTCCTCCGTTCGATTCGGTTTTTGAGAACGCGCAAATCTTCTTTCGTTCGACAACAATCGCAGATAGCGACGAGAGCGAAGCGGTAGCCGTCCAGCTCTCGCGATTCTTTGCAATCGTGGCACGTTATCGTTTGGAAAACTTTCGGCGGTTGGTTTCCGAAGTTAAAATTTAGTTGCGTTTTTTTATCCGATTGGTTATAATTTGAACGTTCGTTAAAGTTATCTCTGCCGTCGTTTGCCGCGACGGTTTTTTCTTGTCTCATTTCGATTTTTCTCCTATTTTTATTATTTTGTTTCGTGTCTCCGGCTTCCGTTCGTAAATTAAACAGCCGCCAATTTTTCCTTCAAATGTTCCATCTGTTTTGCGAGCACTTCCCGACGGAATTCTTTGTCTTTGTAGCTGTGAAAATAAAACGTTGAGAGCGCAACGCCTGCGATTCGGCACGCCTCAGATGCTTGCTTCGTTGCTGATTTGTCGAAGGCTTCCAGCAACGCCGATTTTTTATTTTTTTCTTTTTCCATAATTTAATTTCTAAAACAAAAAAAGCTCGCAAAAAAATCTCGGATTTTACCCTGATTTTCTTTGCGAGCTTGCCCACCTTTCGGTGAATTTTCTCTGTTGGTTATTTAATTTTCAAAAAAGGTGGACGCTTTGTCCGTCTTTTTAAATCACTCGCAATCCGGTTGCCTTGAAATTGGAATGATGTGGAAATTATTATCGCACACCGTTATAATAAAAGCAAGGTGTTTTTTTCTGCTTGTTTTTGAAAAAACTTCCAAGTTTTGGTAAGCTAAATTCAGGTAAAGTTTTTAGTTTTTCAAAGAACTATAAACGGGCGGCTTGATGGGTAGTCAAGCCGTTTTTCTTTTGCCCAAGATTATTTAGCGTTTTGAAACGCTGCTTTCATAACTTACTAATAAATTTATCCAAGTCCGCGCGCTTAGTTCGATAAGCACGTCCGATAAGCCTGCCCTTCAACTTGCCGTCCGCGATAGCCTGTCGCAAAACGTGGCGTGACAGTCCTGTTAGTGCGGCGGCTTCATCTAATTTCAGCAATGGTTTATCGGCAATTGCTACGGCTGGCTTTTGCAATCCTAAGTTAAAAATTGTTTCTATGGCGTTTCGCGCCAATGCCGTGTCACCGGTTGTCGCGCCACTCCGCGCCAATGCCGTGTCATTGCTTGTCGCTACTGTCGTTTTAATAATTTCCGCGTCGCGCCCGCGTTTGTAATTTTCTATTTCTTCCGGATTGAAAATCGCCTCTTGCTTGCCCGAAGTGCCGCGTTTGTAAATAACGGAAATCTTCTCAGACTGGACAATCCGCTGCAGACTGCGGACGCTAATTCCTAACTCTTTTGCGGCTTCTTCTTTGTTCATAATTTCCGGTATGCTACCCCGCGTCAATCTGCGCCAAAGCAATTTGTCATCGGGTGACGTGCCAACGTGTGACAGACGTTTGGCGCGATGTGGCACCCGTTCTTATTCATCAGTTTTCTTCTTTCGCGGTCTGCCAGTTTTGCGGGCAAGACTTTCAAGGCGTTTAACTTCCGCGTCGGTGATAAAATTATCACGCCCGGCTTTTTCGGCTTGGATAAGCCCGTCCAATATCATTCGGCGGATTCTTGAAGGATCAACACCTAGCTTTTCCGCCAATTGTTTTGTTGTTATATACCCAGTCATCACGTCAATTTATAACACAGAATAAAATAACACGCAAGAGTATGAATGCCTTTCGATAACTGGCATTATCATAAGTTATTCCAGTCCACACACGCGCAGGTTAAAAAGGAAAAGCCGGAAGCGTTAAAACTTTCGGCTTTTCTATCTTTGGTGGGGCTATCGGCGGAGGCGTGCGGAGTTGTCGGACGGCGGGTGTGCTGGGGTGAAAACTTCACATAGAGTAAAATCTGGCTGGTTTTTTAATCGGTTGATTCGCCGCGTTAAATGCCAGACTTGTCGCGTCCACTATGTCATCGTGTTTCCCACGTGGGAATTTTCTAAATTCTTCGATGAATTCTTTGTTCCAATCGCCTCTGACGAGTTTGACATTACCGGCGTTTAGCTGGCTTGAGAGCGGGTCGGCGCGAAGTTCCTTTGACCCGCTAGTCTTTTCCGTTTGAACCGAATAACCGGACAGCATTCTAATAAAGTTTTCCGCCGATTCTTTGCCGCCGCTGCCCCCTTCTTGTTCGCCGATAATTTTCACTTCTTTGCCGTCGCGTGCTGTTGTCTGACGAATAATCGCGTCGCGGGCGGCTGTTCCGAATTGACCGCGCACGATATCCTCAACGTAAAAAATGCCATCGGCTGTTTTCGCTAATTTTACGCCCACTGTAAAATCGCCGCCGCCTTCCGTCCCGGCTTTGTCCCAACCGCGCCAGCGAGCCGCATCAACGGGAGCGGCATTGACGATTTCCAGTTTTGAAACGTCAAAGAATAGACCTTTTCGGCTGGTCGGCGATTGCTGGTAAAGTGCCTCAAAATGGTATTCCCCGATGCGCGAACGTATTTGAGCCAGCCGCGTTTCGTCATAGCGTTCGGGATTTAACGCCACTCCGTAACCGTTGCGAAAATCTTTCTCAACGGTGCAGGAACTTGGGAACGGCGGAAGTTCATCGGAAAGCGCTGGTAAGCAGACAACGTGCCAGCCTTCCGGCGTGTCGCCTGTTTCTTCCGACAAAAGCCAACCCGTCAAATCGTCCTCGTGCCAGCGCGTTGAAATTATAATTATCGCCGCGTCCGGTTCGGCGCGGGTGTAAAAAGTTGACGAATACCATTCTTTTTGTTTTTCCCGGATTAGGTCAGACGCGGCTTCTTCGGAACTTTTAATCGGGTCGTCAATGATTCCGAGATTGTAGCCTTTTCCCGTTATTGAGCCGCCGACTCCGCTTGACCACGCTCCGCCGCCAGAGGTCGTCTCCCAATGCTTGACCGCGAAAACATCGGCTTTTACGATTCCGCCGCCTTCTAAATAGTTCTCACGTGCAGCGCGGCTTAATGTAAAAGACAGTTCCGCCGAATATGAACAAATGCCGACGAAATGATGCGGATTCTTTTTCAAATAGTAGGCAGAGAACAACCGGCTTACCATCTCGGATTTTGAGTGACGCGGCGGCAATTGAACGATTAAACGCTTAATTGAGCCGTTTGCGACTCGTTCAAGCACGCCTGCCAGCAGTTCGCAGTGCTGGTAAAATACAAAGTTTTGTTTTACGTCGCCGATGAACGAGCGAAAATCCTTGTTCGATTCTCGCCGTTCAATTGCTCGCTTCGTCGCTGCCAGCATCATCAAATTCTGCGAGTAATAGTCGTGCTTGGTTTGCAACTTCTGATTCGTTAATTCCATATCTACGCGCCTCATCGCGCCAATTGGTCGTCTGAATATCTAAATCAACCGCTTGCTTAGGTCGCCCTTCGCAACGGTCGAAAACTTCTTTAATCGCCTGCACGTCGCCGCCAATCGCTAATTTAATTAGGTTTTTGCCAATCGTTTGGGCAATCGTTTCTTCCAGCGCGTCCGGGTTAGTTTCGGCAATTTGTTGCCGTAGGCTTTCGGTCAATTTTGTTATTTTCGGTCGTCCGAGCGGATTGCCGCTCGTGCCGGGCGCGAACTGTTTTCCGACCTTGTTGCCGGGCGTAAATTTACCTCGTGCCGTCTGTTTTACGTCTGTTTTCATTTGTTAATTCCCTCCTCACATTGATTGAAAAACAGCGACTTTTTTAGTGCCGGGCGATGCCGATTCCGCTGCTGCCTTCTCCGCATTTTTTTCTAGTCGTTCGACTTCAAGCCTGACCTTTTCGGCTTCGCGTTCCGCGTTTTTTTCTAATCGTTCGGTTTCAAGCCTTGCCATTTCGGCTTCGCGTTCCGCTGCGAGTTCATTTAACCGCTTATCTCGCA
>MWWK01000086.1_pt1:12500-14361 | contig 14361 bp, 6 predicted proteins | sample 1047241 | NCBI WGS metagenome assembly MWWK01 (sample SAMN06349964, study PRJNA376086) | soil metagenome | isolation source: BG12-3 sample Antarctic (ecotone) soil | place: Antarctica | reverse complement strand
CGGCGGAAGCGTCAGATGTGTATAGGAGCCAGGGGTGGGGTGGGGTGGGGTGTCCCCACTTCCTCCGGGACTAAAACTTCATATACCGAACCGTTATTATCTCCAAGTTCATACTCTATTTTTATTAATCCGACTGTCTTTAAATGCGTTAAATGTCTTAGTAAAGTGTTATTGCTTATACCTACCCATTTAGCCAATTCCGATTTTTTCACTTTAATTGTTCTTATCGGGGAAACAGATCCACGTGTTCGTTGATACAAAGCATCGTAAGTGTGCTTGCTCGTGCCTTTAAATAGTTTTTCAGGAATTGCTGTTTTCGTTATAGAGTTAGCTACTTTTGTAAAATCTCTTTGTGGCGAAACCGGATAATCATCTATTACGTTAGTTTCTGCTTTTATGGTGGAGTGGGGTGGGGTGGCTGATAATGAAGAAATATCGTCAGTTTTAATAATATTGTCAGTTTTAATATCTGTATTTACGCGTTGATTATCAGAACGATAATTTTCCAGAAGACTGGAAACAGTATCTCTTCGATCAGTTTTAGGGAGGGGAGAAATTGCCTCACCGAGTGATTCTTGAAGTGCCTTGAGTTTGTTTTTCTTCATAACCTATAACTTCCAAAATTTCTTTAGCGAATTTTCTGAATGCAAATGATCCGACTGATTCAGATTCGGTTTCAATAACGCTTTCTTTCGTTGCCGCTGCTTCTTCGATAGCAACAGCTTTAGGTATAGCTACATTGAAAACCAAACTTTCACCAAATCTGTTAACTACTTCCGTGTGCACGGCTTTATCGAAAGTTTGCCGTTCGACGAATCTTGTTAGTAGTGCCATCACAAGCATTTCCGGCGCTAAATCATCTCTAACCTGTGCAATCTTTTTCAATAATTGTTTCAGACCTAAAAGAGCATAGCGGCTGGGTTGAATCGGAACAATTGTCAGATCCGAAACGGCTAAAGCATTGACGGTAACTATACCGAGACTGGGCGGTGTATCTATTATACAAAAATCATAATTAGGTCTGGCGGCGACAAGCTTTCTTTTGAGTCTTAACTCACGCGATACGCTTAAGCCTGAAACAAGCGTTTCAGCATCATCATCGAGCGAGCAGGGAATCACATCAAAACGATTTCTCACCGGACGAGTAAAGTCAGAAAATTCAGATTTATCATCAAGCATCATTCGTAGAGCGTTACGCTGCGTTTTCTCAAGTTCTTCAAGATCAACTCCGCATGAATCTGAAAAATTGCCTTGTTGATCCACATCTATTCCGAGAACGCGAAAGCCAAGCTTAGCTAACGCAACTGAAGCATTAAAAGCACAGGTTGTTTTGGCAACTCCCCCTTTATGATTTGAGAATACAAGTGTTTTCACGCTGCTTTTCTCCATTCTTGACGTAATTTAATGATTTTCTCGATATCAATTCGTTTAATTAAGCGGGTATTTCCGATTTTGCGTGAACGAACACGATTCGCCAATATGAATTGTCTTACTCTACTTTCGGAAACTTCTAGCAATTCTGCCGCTTCTTTAGAAGTTATTTCACTTTTCATTGCGCTAAGATAAACGAGTCTCCAGTCTAACGCAAGAGTTATATGTTTTTAATGGTAATATTTATGTTTTTGTTTTGGAAATAACGGAGATATAGCTCGTCTAAACCCTAGATCTCTAGATAATATCCAAACTAATCCAAACTAAATTTATATTCGACTTTACTGTTTTTTGATATGCTTTGTGACTTTAATTTATTCTCAACATAAATTTTCCTTAATTCTTTTAGAGAAAGTGCATAGAAACTATTAGAGAGTTTCAATTATTTCCTTTCCGGAGCCGGAATATTTAAGGGACTACTTAATTTTAA
>MWWK01000086.1_pt1:0-7500 | contig 14361 bp, 6 predicted proteins | sample 1047241 | NCBI WGS metagenome assembly MWWK01 (sample SAMN06349964, study PRJNA376086) | soil metagenome | isolation source: BG12-3 sample Antarctic (ecotone) soil | place: Antarctica | reverse complement strand
CTGTTTAACAAAAACACAGGTCTCCGCAAAGTTGTAAAGACAACGTATGGGGGCTGACGCCTGCCCAATGCTGGAAGGTTAAAAGGAGCGGTTAGCCGTAAGGCGAAGCTGCGAATTGAAGCCCCAGTGAATGGCGGCCGTAACTATAACGGTCCTAAGGTAGCGAAATTCCTTGTCGGGTAAGTTCCGACCTGCACGAATGGCGTAACGATCTGAAAGCTGTCTTAACGAGGGACACAGCGAACTTGTAGTACCGGTGAAGATGCCGGTTTCCCGCATCTAGACGGAAAGACCCCGTGCACCTTGACTACAACTTGATAGTGATTTCGGGCAAATAATGCGCAGCATAGGTGGGAGGCTTTGATGTCAGGCTTTTGGGCTTGGCGGAGCCATCGGTGAGATACCACCCTTTGTTTGTTTGAAATCTAACCTCGAACCGTTATCCGGTTCAGGAACATTATCAGGCGGGTAGTTTGACTGGGGCGGTCGCCTCCTAAAGAGTAACGGAGGCGCTCGAAGGTTGGCTCAGGCTGTTTGGAAATCAGCCGTAGAGTGTAAACGCATAAGCCAGCTTAACTGCGAGACAAACACGTCGAGCAGGTACGAAAGTAGGAGTTAGTGATCCGGCGGTCGCTTATGGAAGTGCCGTCGCTCAACGGATAAAAGGTACGCCGGGGATAACAGGCTGATCCTGCCCAAGAGTTCACATCGACGGCAGGGTTTGGCACCTCGATGTCGGCTCATCACATCCTGGGGCTGAAGAAGGTCCCAAGGGTTCGGCTGTTCGCCGATTAAAGTGGTACGTGAGCTGGGTTCAGAACGTCGCGAGACAGTTCGGTCCCTATCTGGTGTGGGCGGAGCAGAATTGAAGGAATCTGTCCTTAGTACGAGAGGACCGGGATGGATCCACCTCTAGTGTACGAGTTATCGCGCCAGCGGTAGCGCTCGGTAGCTATGTGGAGCATGGATAAACGCTGAATGCATCTAAGCGTGAAGCCAGACCTAAGATTAGTTCTGCCAGTGAGACTCGTGGAAGACCACCACGTTGATAGGTTGGAGATGTAAGCGCAGTAATGTGTTTAGTTGACCAATACTAATTGTCCCAAGGCTTGACCATAAAATTTATTGGCAAGCAAATGTTTACGGTTCTAGTTTGTAACTTGTAGTTTTCATAAATTCAATTGTCGTAATTAACTTATCAGATATTTTTTAGATATTTTTAAGTTTTCCGGTGATACTATCGGCAGGGTCACACCCGTTCCCATCTCGAACACGGAAGTTAAGCCTGCTAGAGCCGATGATACTGCATCTTTCAGGTGTGGGAAAGTAGGAAATCGCCGGATTTATTTTCAAAAGTCCGCTCAGTAATAATTTTCTGAGCGGACTTTTTGCATTGCTATTTTTTTAATTTTCTTGCAGTGAATAAGGGGTGTCAAAAAACCCTTCTAAAAAGCCGTGATTAAACTCTGTATTTGTGAGGGTTTCAAAAAATAAAAACATAGTGTTAGAAAAGAGTTGTTTTTTGACACTTCTCCAGTGTCTTCAATCGTAAATTGATTTTGCTTTGAAACTGTTCTGAGTAGTTTTAAGCGAAATTAATTTATAAGCAGCCACTTTTCCGCATCTTCCGCATTCTTAAAAATTTGCAGTTTTACATCTCTATTTCTCGCAATCTTTTTTCCGAGTTCGTTTATATCGTCGTTTCCGTAGCGGTCTAAAAAGGCTATTAAGGCTATTTGTCTGGTTGCCAGAAGTTCGCCCAAATATGTGCCCATGTGCACCATTTCCAAAGGCGAGACGCTTTCCGCAAAATCCTTTTCAATCATTATTTTGGTTTTTTCAAGCTCGAAGCACGCGCCCGCAATCTCTCTCCAATAAGCGCCCGCTATTTCTGGAGTTAATTTTTTTCCACCGACAAGCGCATATAAATACACTCTGCGGTCTTCCAATTTGATTGTGTATGATTTATCTGTTTCCATTGTGTAATTTAAATATTATTTATTAAATCCAGCAAATGAGTTGATAAAAAATTTGATAAAAAAGATACAATTATTTAGTTGTCCGGTGTTTAAAATTGCGAAAACGACAGTGTTTCTTTATACTTTACCAAATCGGGCGTGACTTTTTCTAGCTGGAATAAAACAATTTGAAATATTTAAATAGAAAAACTTTCTCTCCATTTAGTTATCCATTAAACTTCTCGAAATTCAATGCCGCAAAATCGTTCGCGCCAAATTGAAGAGATTTACCAATCAGCAATTGTTCTTCCTTCGAAGGAGCGCTTAGTTTACGTTTATTCGCAAACGAAAGATCCGAAAATTCAACGCGAAATTGAAAAACTACTTGCTGATTATGAATCGTCCGAAAATCAATCCGAATCAGCTAATCGGACGGACGAAAACTTTGCAAATGCAGCCGCAAACAGCGATGTAAATAAAGAAAATCAGGAAGCTGAATCCGATACGGTCGCGGACAGCGATCATATGATCGGGCAGCGGCTCGGCGCTTTTGAATTGGTAAAGGAGATCGGGCGCGGTGGAATGGGGACGGTTTATTTAGCGGAGCGTGCTGACGGCGAATTCAGTCAAAAAGTCGCTGTCAAACTTATCAAACGCGGTATGGATACGGATTTTATCATCCGCCGTTTCCGGCACGAACGCCAGATTTTAGCGAATCTCACACACCCGAATATCGCTAATCTTCTTGACGGCGGAACGACCCATGACGGATTGCCTTATTTCGTTATGGAATACGTCGAAGGCGAAGCGATTTACAATTATTGCGACAAAAACAGATTAAATACGCGCGAGCGGCTGCAAATTTTTGAGCAGGTTTGTTCGGCGGTGCGTGCCGCGCACGAACGCGGCATTATTCACCGCGATATCAAACCGGGAAATATTATCGTAACCGGAGCTGGCGCGCCAAAACTGCTCGACTTTGGTATCGCTAAAGTTCTCAATCCAGATTTGATTCATGAATCAATCAGTCCGACTTCAACATTGATGCGCCTGATGACGCTCGATTACGCTTCGCCCGAACAAGTTCGCGGCAGCGAAATCACGCCGGCTTCCGACATATACGCTCTCGGCGTTTTGCTTTACGAATTATTAACCGGTCATAAACCGTATAATTTTTCCGGCGGTCGTGCGCCACATGAAGTTTCCCGCGTTATCTGTGAAATTACACCGGAGTTTCCGAGCCGCGTTGTTTCGAGCAATGTAAATTTGCTGCCCATATATGTTGCAAAAAAGATTTCGGCGGAAAAAGCAGCGGGGCTTCGCGGAACAAATATCGAAGACTTGCAGCATCAACTAACGGATAATCTTGACCGTTTGATAATGAAAGCGTTCAGCAAAGCTCCGAAAGACAGATTCGCTTCGATTAAAGAACTTGCCGCCGACATTACTCGGTATCTTAATGGAGAAACAGTGCTCGCCGATCCGCATTTGTCGGTAAATACGTCTTTGCTGCACGATACAACTGGGAAAATAAGTGTTAACAAGTCAATCGCCGTTTTGCCGTTTCGCTTGCTTAATGTTTCCGCCGGCGATGATGCGGGCGAAAAATTTATCGGTGTCGGTTTGGCGGACGCGCTGATTACGCGTCTTTCAAACATTCGAAGTTTAATCGTCCGACCGACGAGTGCGGTTTTGCGTTTCGGCGAAAAACATTCTGATCCGTTTTCGACCGGGCGCGAACTCGGAGTCGAATACATACTCGAAGGTCATATTCAGAAATTTGCCAACCGCATTCGTGTTTCCGTACAGTTGCTTAATGTGTCCGAACAAACAACCGTCTGGGCGGAGCGTTTTGATGAAAATTACACAGACGTTTTGCAGCTTGAAGATGTTATTTCCGTCAGAGCAGCCGAAGCCTTAATTCCGCAATTGACCGATGTCGAACGAGAAAATTTGGGCAAGCGGGGAACCGATAATCCGCAGGCTTTAGAGGCGTATCTTCGCGGGCGTTTTCACTGGAATACGTTTACTGAAGAAGGTTTTTCCAAAGCGATTGATGCTTATAACGAAGCGATCGAACACGATCTGAATTACGCTGTCGCTTATTCGGGAATCGCCAATTATTACAATTTGCTCGGGCTTTTCGGAATTTTACCGGGGCAGAAATGTTTTCAATCTGCAGTTGAAGCAGCAACAAAAGCCGTTCAGCTCGATAAAGAACTTTCCGAAGCACACGCCGCGCTCGGTTTTGCAGCGTTCGGAAAATATTACGATTGGAGACAAGGCGAAAACGCTTTTCGGCAGGCACTGAAACTTAATCCGAATAACGCGACCGCTCACGTATGGTATTCCGTTCAGCTTTTTATGGAAAATAGGTTTGAGGAAAGATTCACACACGCCAAACGCGCGATAGAAATTGATCCGCTCTCGCCTTACAACCAGAATAATCTCGGCTGTGGATTGTATTACGCTCGTCGCTTTGAAGAAAGCATCGAGCACTTTCGTCAATTGATTGTAATGACGAATTCTCAATATCCGCTCGCTTTTTACGGATTGAGCCGGGCATTGCGCGGTGCTAAAAAATTTAAAGAAGCCATTGAAGCAAGCGAGCAGGCGATTGAGCTTGAAGGTAAAAGCGTGCTTATGCTAACGGGTTACGGTCAGACGCTCGCCGCAGCTAGGCGGCGACGTGAAACGGAAGAAGTTACATCGAAACTTAATGTAATTTCCGGTGAACGCTTTGTGTCGCCATATCAGATCGCTCTCATTCACGCTTTTTCGGGCGAAAAGGAAAAAGCGTTTAATGAATTAGAAAGATCATTCAAAGAACGTGAGGCGCTGCTCGGGTGGATCGGAGTTGAGCCGGTTTTTGATTCTTTGCGCGAAGACGCTCAATTTACGAGTTTGCTCGAACGCACCGGAAATCCGATTTTTCAAAGCGAAAATACGGCTGAAGCGGATGTTCAGGCGGAAACTCTGGCTAATACGATCCAAGCTACCGACTCTGACACGGGCACGGTCAGAGAACGCGCAATTTCCACGTCATCCGGCTTTCGTTTTTCGAAATGGTCTTTTGCCCGAATTGGATTGTTTATCTTTATTGCCTGCGCCGCATTTTTCGCGGTTCGTTCCGTTTGGCAAACAAATTGGGGTCGAAACGAGCAGAATATTTTAAGCGACAATAAAATAGTCGGCGCCACTAAATCAGTCGTAAATGCTGTTTCGATCGCGGTTGTGCCGTTTGCTACAATCAATGCGAAAACCGACGACGAACAATATCTAGGAGTCGGCACGGCTGACCTTGTGACGAGTAAATTAAGCCAGATCATCGAAATAAATTTACGCTCGGCGAGTTCGGTTCGTCGTTATCTGAAAAACGAAAAATCACCGGTGGAAATCGGCAAAGAATTAGCGGTTGATTACGTTGTTAGCGGCACGGTCGAGCGAAAAGCGAACAATGTCGAAATCAAACTTTTAATGACAGAAATTGCAAGCGGGCGAATTGTCTGGTCGGAAACATTTAATGAACCGAACGGCGATTTATTTGCGTTGCAGGATTCTATTTCTGAGCTCATCGTCAAATCATTAAGTTTGCAATTAAGCAACACCGAAAAACAAAATCTCGCCAAACATTTTACGGAAAACGGCGAAGCTCAACAGTTATATGTGGCGGGACGGTTTCATTTCGGCAAACGAACTGTTCAAGGTTTGCGTAGCGCGATTTCTCTTTTCAGGCAGGCGATCCAAATTGACCCGAATTTTGCTCTCGCTTACACCGGATTAGCCGATTGTTACGCGCTTCTGAATTGGTATGAAGAACCGCAGCCGCCCGATGCCTGGAACAATGCCAAGCAAGCGGCGATGAAAGCCGTCGCGCTCGATAACAACTTAGCCGAAGCGCACGCTTCACTCGGATTTGTTAAATTTCATTTCGAGAAAGATTATCAGAATTCCGAAGAAGAGTTTCGACGCGCCATCAGTTTGAAACCGAATTATGCGACCGCACATCAATAGTTTGCATTTCTGCTGTCATCCCAGGCGCGGCATAGCGAGGCGATTTCCGTTATGCGCCGCGCTGAAGAATTGGAACCGCGTTCGGCAGTGATTACAAACGCGGTCGCCAACGTTCTTTTTATGGCTCGTCTTTATGATGAATCAATCGCTCAAGTCAATCGTTCTTTGGAAATTGATCCGTCTTCGGTCGGCGCGCACGTCATTCTGCGCTGGAATTACGAAAAAAAAGGTATGGCGGACGAGGCTCTGGCGGTTTATAAAAAAGAAACCGCTTTTGCCGGCGATACGCCGACCAGCCGCGCGAAACAGGCACACGTTTTCGCCGCCATCGGAAAAAAGGACGAAGCGCTAAAAATTCTTGACGGACTCATCAAAAATAAGAAAATCGAACAAATAACACCGTATGAAATAGGCGTCATCTACGCTCTGCTTGACGAAAAAACGAAAAGCATCGAATGGCTCAAAAAAGCAAAAGAAACGCACGCCGTCGGCTTTTCTTTTGTAAGAGTTGATCCGCTTTTGGACAATTTACGAAACGATATACGATTTGAAAATCTAGTTAGAAAATCTAGTTAAATGATATAAGTCAGCGAATAAAAGATCACCTTAAAATTTTGTATTTTTGCGGTTGTTAGTATGAGCAATCTATTCATTGCTGATTTTAGTTCATCTTTTAATAAACATACTCGATAAAACCCCTTGATTAATTAAAACTCCCAAATACTAGAGTTCAGTAGTTATTTAATACCCACTTCTTTTGAGCAGAATGGGCTTTAATTGGAGTTTTAATGCTTTTTGCTTAGTCTTACCTGATTTTAGAAACCAAACGGGCTAGAAGGCACTTATTTTGAAGTTTTGCTTTTTGAACTTCTCACTTCATTTTGAGTTTTAATCATCGGTTATAATTTCCGACTTTTTCTCTGCCGTATTATTGATTTTTCATTTTTTCAATTGCTAAATTTTCTAACAACCATTCCCAGTCTTCTTTTGTGTAAGTATCGTGTAGCCCCATTAAAAATTCTGTCTGACCTTTTTCGATGTAACCGATAAAAGTTTTTAGCGTTGATTCTCTTCCCTGTTTGGTCAAAGATTCTGCTTGAAAAGTTTCAATCACTTTTGACTGTTTTTGTTTACTGATTTGCAAAGATTTGTTTGTTTTAGATTTCGCCTTTTCCGGTTTGCTCAGCAACCTCCGACGCAAATGCTCGGTTAAAAATGCGGGTATATTCGAAATGTTTTTTGTTCTGGCAGAAGCTATCTCCAATTCCATAACTAATAATTCCGCTAACTCTCTCCAATTCTCCTTTTGATTTTTGTTCGGTAATTTGCCGGAAATTCTTTCGCACGCTTTTGCGAAAACTTCGCGAAATTCGGCGAAAGCCTCATCATCAATTGTATTGTCTTTAAAAGAAGTCTTAGGAAACTCGCAAGTCCCTTTGTTTTCAACGCGGTACCCCACCCCACCCCACCCCACCTTTGGGGGTGGGGGACACCCCACCTTTGGGGGTGGGGTGGGGTGGGGTGGGGT
>MWWK01000085.1_pt1 | contig 14463 bp, 19 predicted proteins | sample 1047241 | NCBI WGS metagenome assembly MWWK01 (sample SAMN06349964, study PRJNA376086) | soil metagenome | isolation source: BG12-3 sample Antarctic (ecotone) soil | place: Antarctica | reverse complement strand
CACGCCTTATAGTTATTAGAGGATATTAGAAAAAAACAGCAACGAGTTTATGTCCGTAAACAACGTTGCTGCAATTAGTTATAAAAATGACAAAAAAAAAGTATCTGCCAACGATGGGAGTCACAGCATCCAACGATGGGAGTCACAGCATCCAACGATGGGAGTCAAAAAGTCTGACTCCCTTTGTTGGCAGATAAACGTTTTTTTTCTTTTAATTTTTGATTGTGTTTAATGTAGATCACCCGTTTTTCTTTATTAATTTTACCTCGCTCATCAAATTCAAAAGGGTAAGCAATAACGAGTCGTTTGTTCAGCCAAGCCTTCACCCATTTATCCGGTTCTGCTTCGTGTTCGTTGTCGCCAACCTCTTCGTAATCTTCCTCATAGTTAATCGCTTTACTCATCTGTTTAACAACCCGTGTTACGTTAGATAATTCCTCGATTCGCCATTCTCTTAAAATTCCAACACTTACGAGTTTGTCTAAAGACCGTTCGAGTTTTTCGCGCATTTTTCCCGGCGTCGCTTCGGCATAAACATTCCATAGCCCAACTCTTTTTAGAATTGGCAGAAGTTTCAATGGATGGATTTGGTATTGATTCATTTTTGCGAATGAAGCCAAATACCCGCCCAGTAAAATTGCGTATTTGTCTTGGTTGTCTGCTTTAAGCTCTAAGAAACCTCTATGAATGTAACCGATAAATTTTTTATTTTGCTTCTGCCATTCGTCATCAAAACCCCCACGCGTAAATGTTAAAATATGTTCGTGCCAACGCCCGCGTTTTTGCGCTTCTATCTCCGCACCTTGTTTCCACATATTGTCAGATATTCTCAACGGGCTTTTCTTTCCATTTAGATATGCCAATGCGGAGATTCTGGTTGATGTGAGAACCTCAAAAACACTTCGTGCTCGCTCTTTATTCCTTGGCGTATGTGCGCCATTTTTGCGCGGCATTCCTAAATCATCGCAAAATTGATTGAGTGTAATGGCAGATTGTCCGCTACCCTCGCCACCCGTTTGCTCATAAAAACGTTCGGAAAGCACATAATGTGCTTTGGTAAGCAATGCGCTTTCATTCTCAAGTATATCTTTCATTTCAGAACCGAGGTCATACTTAAACCCGACAACGCCTTCCAAGTCACTTTTACTGTGTCCTATATATGCTGTTTTGAATTGAAGCGCATCGAGCAGTGTTTTGTTTTTTAGACCTTCCAGCGAATCCTGCACAGCTGTAAATTCCTTCATTGCACCTGGCATTAAAGATTCAACAAAGAGCTTATTTATATTTGTGCTGGAAAATCTAAGATTAATCCCTTTTGCTAATGGCTGATGGCGCGCCAGCTCAAGCCGATCTAATTTTTCATCTTTTTTTGCTATCCTTTGGCGTCGTTTTGCTTCATCGCGTAAAGCGTCGCGCAGTGAAAGCCATTTTTTCATTTCGTCCGTTATCGCCGGGTCAAGCGCACACTGAATATATTTGGAGACGGACGAGCTGTGGGTTTTGTAATACTCAATTACTGATTCAGTAGTGGAAGCTCCCAACTTCCCGATGGCGGCAATAAGACCTGAGCTTTCAAGTTCGAGTTCCCACTTGTCCAGAGGTATAACATTTTTAAGATTTGGGTCAATATACTCCGCGTGTATGGAAATTTCAAAATGCAATATCTCGACCAATTGTTGCATTGATAAGTGCGTAGTTTCAGTTTCACCATCGGCGGAGGTGGACGTAAATTTATACTCACCGCCACCTTTTGCGCTGATATTTTCTTTTTTCATATGTTCGTTTTTAGTTAGGCAGCGTTGCAACTTTACGACGCCACAACGTTGTAACACTATGACGTTTTAACGCTATTCATCTGCTTTAGTTAATTCGCTGATTGATGCCGCGCCGCGTGATTTGAAAAGCAAGTCGACTGCCTCGATTAACAAATCGTGCTGTTTAACTTCTTCGTGATAGGCGATAGCTCGCAACTGTCTGCGCACGGGTTCGGATAAATACAGGGAAGTGTGTTTCTTGCGCTTTCCGGTCGCATCATCGGTTTTCGGCTCAACTGTCCGCTCCGGCGTTTCCGTGTCCGATAATGGAAGCGCGTCCAACGATGTTCTTTTCCTTACCATAATTTTATTTAATTTTCTTCTGAATCCATTGCCAGAGTCGTGCTGTTTCGTCGGCGGCTTTTCCTTCCGGTTCAAATTCAACAACACCAAGCCCTGTGCCTTGCGCATCTTGATAAACGTTTCGGGTAACAATGTGAACCGGGCAAACATCGCCCAATTTGCTTAACGCTGCGGACGCCTCACGCACGCGAAACGAACGCGGCGGAGTTTGTGCCAGCACGAAGGCAAAAGGCTTGCCCAATCGCTTGATAGTGGCAACCGTCGCCGGTGTCGCTTGAAGGTCAGTCGGAGACGGTCGGCACGGTATTACGCAGAAATCCGATTGCATTATCGCGGACGCTTGCGCCGGTTCATCGCGTCCGGGCGTGTCAATAAAAGCAAAATCAAATTGTTTCGCGGCAATGGCAATCGCTTTTGGCAATTCGGCGGCTGTGATAGTAACAAGCTGCGGCTCGCCCTCTTCGCGTTGCTGATACCAATTTCCCGCCGAACGCTGGTTATCCATATCGAGAATAAGGATGCGCCGCTTGCGCCCGCGCACGGCAGCAATCGCGCAATTAATGCAGAGCGTCGTTTTCCCGCTCCCACCTTTCTGAGTGACAAAGCTAATTACCTTCATAACGCTTTAGCGTTGTAACTTCATAACGTCATAACGCCGCAGCGTTATTTTGCTTTTTTTGATAAATTTCTTGGGCTCTTTCCCTTAATTTGGCTAATTCAAAAGGATACCTACCACCTTTTCTGCTGTTACAAGAATGGCAAACAGGTTTTAAGTTAGCTATTAGGTTGCTTCCGCCTTTACAAATCGGCTTGACGTGGTCAAAAGACCACATAGGCTCAATTTGGCAAATATAGCAGATACCGGAACAGAAACGGATTTTATCAGCAACTTGCCCAGTTGTGATTGTGCCTTGTTTTATTAGCAGACTAGCTACGTTTGGGATATTTTGGCGCATTACTTTGTTTTTTCGCCTTGCTCATTTAATTCCTCATCACGTTGTCTTACTTGCTGCTCAATCGTTTTTAGTGCTAGTTCTACAGCCTTTGGTATTTTTAAGTCTTCCGTTTCGTAACGGCTAACGGTATTAGCTTGAATACCTAACTCTGAAGCTAATTGCGCCTGCGTTAAGTCCATTACCGCACGTCTTATTCTGAATTGTTTTCCTGTCATAAAAAAAGCATACAACAATTAACAGAACAAATCAACTAAAAGAAACAGTTTTTATTGTTTAGTATAATAATTCAACTTTTAAGATTGACATTCAATCTTAGGTATAGTAAGATTGTATTCAAGTTAAGCAATTAACTTAATAAACCAAAGGAGCAAAACTAAAATGTTACAAATCGAAAACAAAGACAGATTCGGAAAAGTTATCGCCGACGCACTGAGCAAGGTTGAATTAACCACCGACGCGCAAACCAAAAAACGATGGATTAACGCCATTGCTAAGGCAACAGTCGAGATTGAAGAAAACGGAGTTTTTATGACTTGGATGGAAAACGACAAATCCTTGCTTATCTGGAGCCAGAAGAGCAACAATATCTACACGGCTAACGGTGTCTGCCACGCAGCAAGCGGAGTCTGCCGCGCATTTGAGCAAGGCGTGCCGTGTTTTCACCGCGCTGCTGCTCGACTGGTTCGTCTTTATATGGAAACGGAAAACGTGCCGGTCCAAGCGCAAGCCGAAGATGTTCCGTTTCTCAAGCCGACGGTTCAAGTCAAAGCGGAGCGAGTTGCGGGAATAAGAATCAACTAAAAGCGAAAGGCTTAGGAATGGTGACACAAACCTAAGCCTCTCTTAACCCCTAACGAACAAAAGGAGTCAACAGAATATGAAAAAGATAGCACAAGAAACTAAAAAACCAAACAATAGAATTGCCCTTGAAAAACAAATCAGAGAAGGCGTTCTTGAAATGTGGAGCAATTTTAACAAATCGGATGCCGATAGGCAGCTTGTTTTAGCCATCTTCGATGAAGCAAAAGAGAAGTTTGCGAACAAACCGCGTATTATCGAGTTTTTTGAAAATCTTAAGATCGGGTTTCTAAAATCGGAGGTGGAAAATGAGAAAATCAGTTGGAATTGAACGAAATAGAGACGGAACTTATAGCATTTTTTTGTATGGCAGATGCACTTTCACCGGAACTTTAGAAGAGTGCAATGCTGAAATAGCACGAAACCCGCTGTATTGGTGAATCGCACGCACGCCAACGGCAAACGGCATAAAACGTGTTTTAGTAAAAAGATGAAAAGCCGTGAGCGTCAAACCTTGCGGCTTTTAGTTTGCGCGGCGAGTAGAAACGCAATTCGGAAATAATGGTGACACGGTCAATAGACTTAAGCAATATGCGGATAACACCGTCGTTATCAATGATAACGACGGTGAACAAGCTTACGCAAAGAATTGCGGAAGCTGAAAAGATAACACCGTCTGTCAGAATCTGACCAACGGTGAACAGCCAATAGACGTAATTGCCGTTGAAATAGAACGATATTTTGCGAAAGAAGCGGCAGAAAGAATTAGTCCCGGCACAAACCAGTATACGAGGTCTCCGATAAAATTATCGGAGACCTCTAAAGGAGATGCAAGAGAACATGCGGCTGTGTCTAAAAACCTCTAAGACGTTGTGAGAATTTCCCAATAAGACATTATTTGAGACACGGTTTCGACGCGTCTTGTTGTGTATACTTTTGAAAACTAACTCTTTGACAGGAAATAGAAATCGGTGATAATAGCAAATATTTTTACTTCGGGTAATTTAATTATTCAACAACTACTTTTGCTTTTCAGTTGATTTGCCACTTTTTTACGTTTTACAGGTTGAAAGACAAATTTTAAATTTAAGGAGACCTACAAATGAAAGACTTTAAGAAGTTTATTTCGTCAAACAACCAGAACAATCTCAGGTTGTTTTTTCAACTATCCATCATTGCACTGGTCGCCATAGTGAGTTTTTTCCTGTGGCAACCATCGGTGCAGATGCAAGACAATAATGACGAGCTAGAGAAAAGAATCGCGAAGGAGCGTAACCTACCGGTAAATAACTCGTTTATTGACAACCTAAGCGGGGATTCACCTTTGATCACGCGCTTGTTTAGCGGCGTGCTTACTCTGAGCGACCCAACGTTTAATCGTCCCGACGAGTTTAATCAAGGCACACCCTGTAGTCTTGCTACTGCCGCTGGTTTCGGAAACGCAGTGCATTACGACGCCTATACGTTTAATCTGAGTTGCACGAGCAACTTAAGGGTAAGTCTCTTGCCACAGGACGGTGGTTCAGTCACGCCGGTCGGTGCAGATACGTTTCTGGTACTTTATGGTCCGGGCGGCTTTAACCCGGCGATGCCGTGTGCTAACGCGATTGCCGCTAATGATGATGTTAATGTCCTCCCCAACTTCTTTCTATCAAGAATCATTACCACCACGCCATTAGCGGCTGGAAATTACACGGTAGTGGTAACGACGTTTGAAAATACGCCAGCTCCGCCATTGCCGCTCACGTATACTTTGGCAGTGATAGACGCTTGCGGGGCGGTGCCGACGCCGACGCCGGTCGCATCGCCGACACCAGTTGCATCGCCGACGCCGAATCCGACGCCGACGCCGGGCGGTAATGTTTGTACGCCAACGACAACCGTCACGGAGGGCGATTTATTCCCCGGTGGTATCCCGTCCTTTGGAGTGTCGAGTGGACCGGGTTCGGTCACCATTGACCATGTTGACGCCGGAACCGGCACGCGCTCAATCACGGTGGTCGGTGTGCCGACCAATGCGGCAGTGAACATACCGGCATTCGTGCCCGGCACGTTCGCTCCGGTCGTGGTCACCTTCACACCAAATACTCCGGGACTGGCGGTAGATTTCACACTGCGGGCGGCGAGTCAATTCCACGCCATCTTTATTCGTGTGCGGTGTGCTGAGACTTGCACGCCAATCACAGTGGTGACGGAGGGCGACTTAGCTCCCGGTGGTGTGGCTTCCTTTGGAGTGTCACAAGGACCGGGCAGAGTCACCATTGACCATGTTGACATCGGAACCGGCACGCGCTCAATCACGGTTGTGCCTGGTTCAGCGGTCAATGCGACAGTGAACATACCGGCATTCGTGCCCGGCACGTTCGCTCCGGTAAACGTAACGTTCACACAAGGTAATCCGGCACTGCCGAGTTCTTTCACGTTACGAGCGGCGAGTCTATTCCACGCCATCTTTATTCGCGTGACGTGCGGCACAGTGACGCCGACACCGACGCCGACGCCGGTAGCATCGCCGACACCGACAACCAACACCTTTAGTGGACAGGCGACCGGCATCCAAGCGAACGTGGCTATTCCACCAGCAGCAACGGTCATGACCGTTGTCGCCCAGACGGATCCTCTTCCACCCGGTGGCGGAGCGGGCAATGGTGGACCGGGCAGGATGTTTATAACACAGGTGGAGCAAGGCAGTGTTATATTGGGCGGAGTGGGAACACTTAATACCTTCCAGACTGGAGCCATCTCTGCATTCACTGAGGGTGGACCTGCGGCAAATAGACCGAATTCAAGTCGGTCGCAAGCTACTGTCGCTAATCTGGATGCATTGATACTTGGCAATAGCATTCGCGCCAGCCTTGTACAGGCACAGTCTGTGTGCGAGTGTATTCCAACTACACCGACTACACCGCTTTGTCCCGCCAGCACCCTGATCGGTGGTCTCGTAATCAATGGAACAGTCATAAATCCGACTACTATGTCTGTGGTCAACCTCAGGGTAGGAGGACTTCCAACTGGAGATATAATTGGACAAGTCTTCATTAACCAATCGACGAGGACCGGCACCGGGCAAATGATGGCTGTTACAATCAACCCCCTGCGCATCAACTTTACGGCTGGCGAGTTAGCGGGGACGAATATTATTATCGCTCAGGCGTATTCGGATATTACCTGCAGATAGCGTAAGAACAGATCGGATTTCAAAATCCTTCGCCCAAACCCGACAATAAAAAAGAGCAGGGTTTGGCATAGAATGTAAAGGTCGGAGTCAATTTAATCTAACTCCGACCTTCTTTATTTTTCACCGGTGTCTCAAGATAAAACCGGTTTACTTTCGAGATAAAGAGTTTCGGGTGCAATGTCTGCACTGTTGCTGCAAGCGATTGTCCAACCGTCAACAAAAAATTTCCAATAATTAGGTTTGGTTTTCTATAGTTTGTGAGACGCGGCTGTTCACGGTCGGTCAGAATCTGACCGACGGCAAAAAGAAGGACTTAAGCAATATGCAGATAACACCGTCGTTGTGAATCACAACGACGGAGAACTTCGGTGTGATTCACACCGAAGTTGAACAGCCAAAAGTTACACCGCCACGCACGCATAGAGCCGACAACACGACTGACCGGCGCGTGCGGGAATTGCAGTACACCGCCACGCACGCATAGAGCCGACACTCGGTAATCACTAACTTTGAGCCATTATTCAGCTGTCTAAGTCTATTTGCTTGACTTGTGAGCGTGTTTTAGCGCGAAAGCCTTACCTTGATACGTCTTAAAACGCAGAGAAGCCGCAAGTTTAGCTACTTCCATAATTTTGACTTTTTCCACATTTGCCCCATTTAAGTGGGGCAAAGTTGAGTCTGCCCCACTCACATCGTCTACACTTAAGTGTAGACGGTTTGATTCTGCCAGATTCAACTTTTTCTGGTTACAATAGTTAAATCCCGCTTCCCACGTTTCAAGCAGAAAGGGAAAAGCCACAAGTTTTTGATACTCGTGGCTTTTTAGTCGAGGGGTGATTTTTGGCGGATTTAGACGGGTTTTTGGTCGGTGGGTCTTCGGAAGATATCAATGGAAAGTTTGTTTGTTTGCCGCGCACGTGAACGTATTGCGTCGTTCATAGCATCATTAAAACTTTTCCTGAGTTCGGCTTCGGTCGGCTGATGAAAATAATGCGGAAAATCGCGTAAGATTTTTGTAATTGCCGCGTCTTTATCAACCGCGCCGGACGCAATTAATTTGCGGAAGATTTGCACAACCTCTTTTTGGTGTTCGGGTTTGATTATTGTTTCGTTATTCATTTATCCACCTCCACGCATAGACAAACTCGCCGGAACGACTTTGACGTTTCGCGCTTCACGAAGCAAAATCTCGATCGTTCGCTTTCGTTCGTTGATTGACATTTTTGTTTCCGAAACGTCCGAAGCTGCGGCACTTTGATTGGCGGATGCGAAATTAAATTGTGTTTGCGCATCGGCGAGTGTTTTTAGCTTTTCGGCAACAATTTCAGCTAATTTTTGCGCTTCGGTTTGAAACTCCGGCAATCGCAGTTCATCGCGCTGCAAATAAAGTCTTTCGAGCCGGATTTTCGACGATAGAATTTCAATCGGCAAGTTATTACGCTTGTGTGCCAAAGCGATTAAACTCGCAGAATCGGCGTCGTTTGCGGCATCGCTCATTTTCGCGGCTAAGTCCGATAACTCCGATTCAAGGCGTGTTAAGGTTTCGGTTGTGTTTTGTATTTCGTTTAGATTTTCTGTCATTTGTGTCATTTTATAAATCTCCAGTTTATTGTTATTGAGTGTAAAACTTAGCGGCTTTCACGCCGTCGTTAGCTGTCCAAAGCGCGATGCTAAGCGCAAGCACAAGGTCATCGTGCGAGTTTTCGCGCCAGTCCGCGCCCGCGCCGAAGCTGGTATTCCCTGAATTGCTAATTTTTGCTTTGAAGTTTTGCAATTCTTTAATTAGTGTATCGGCAAGGGGAAGTTTTTTAGAAATTTTTAATTTGCCGTTTTGCAATGCAATCGCGGTATTTGATACCAAAATAATTTTCGGAATTCGCCGCACGTCGCCATCCCGCGTAACGCTTGAGCCGGATGTGATATAAACCGGAACCAAGTGCGCCTTCATCTTCGCACGCCGGAACAAATCCGCAATCGGCATTCCGCAGCCAGTCGAATCAATGGCTAAAAAAGTCGGGTCGCGGGCGTTTTGCGTGAGTTGCGGAGAGTTTACGATGTTGACGGTATCATCAACGATTTTTGGATAAGGCGTGCGAAGTTCCCATCGCTTCAAATACTTGCAATCGAAGGTGTAATTTTTCGGCGTGTTGCCGCGTCTCTCCAAAATGACGAGCGCGGAATAATCCGAAACTTGCCCCAGATCCAAGCCGCAAAAATGCGATGGCTCTTTTGAAGTTAAATATGTCGCCCGTGCCAAATCTTCGCTGTTCTCAAAAAAATTCATATTAAAAATCCTCAAAAATAAATGGTTCAAGTGTGTCAGATAACGTCGCCTGAACCTCGCTAAAACTAAAAACCGAATCTACACTTTCGACAAATTGGCACTCGAATTCCTGTTTGAACCAAAAATCCGGCATCGCCGCTTTTTCACGCTCCAACCATTCGGGAGAAATGCGCGGACATTGGTCGGCTGTAATCTTTGTCCGCATCCAATCGCCGCCGCCTTCGCTCCAAACATCGTAGAAAAATCCGCGTTTGCCGCGTGGCGTGCTCAATAAAATGATGCGTCCGCCGGAGATGGCTAACATTGGTTTAACGCTGTAAAACAGCGAATCCTCGACAATCGAAGCCTCGTCAATAATTAAGAGGCTAACCGCCGAAAAGCCTCTGATCGTCTGCTCTGTGCCGGGCAGTGCGACGACGCGGCTGCCGTTATCAAACTCAAGTCTGAGGGAGCTTTCTTCGGATATTTGCGGCAACGAATCACAACCAACCGCATTATAGAAATCTTTCAATTTACGAAATAATTCCTGCGATTGCCTCAAACTCGGACTTAATAACAAGACAAGCGAATTCGGTTCAAACAATGCCGTGTGCAAGCCTAAAACGGCGGTTGTCGTGCTTTTGCCGCTTTGCCGCGAACAATTTAGAATCATTTGTTTGTCGCCGGACCGCAGCAAGTCAGCCTGCCAAGGGTCGGGCGTAATTCCGCCGCGCCGTGCCATTATCACAGCATCTCGTTTTTCAATTTCCAAACGCTCTTTAACCGCGCCCCGTATCGCCTGCATCCACATCGGATTGCTCGATAAGCGGTCGTAATTGTCTGATAATGTCATCGTGAGATAATCCATATCGTCTTGCCTCTTCGCGCCAATCGCTCGCTTGAACGCTCAAATCCACGCGGTCCGAAAACAGCTTGTGGTATTTGCCTACCAGTTCCAATGCTTTGATTTTGTCGCTGAGTTTGAGAGTTGCGGCAATTGTTTCGCCTTCTCTATCACGGCGGATTTCTAGGAAGTTCTGCCAGTCGGCTTTTGCAATTGCCGAAAGTTCGGATAAAACCTCATTGGCACGCATCACAGCCTCCTGGACGCGCACGCCGATAAGTTCCGCTATCTTTGGATTACGCACCAATTCAAAGCCGCGTTGTGATAAGGCATTGTCATCGCCCGAATAGCCCGCCGCACGCGCCGATTCCCGTGCATTTCCGTTGCACGCTCCAATATATGCTTCAACAAAGAGACGCTGCCTTTGAGTGAGTTCTGTTTTCATAGAATTGCGAGGTCGTGAGCGTCGTGTGAGAACGCCGCATTTGCTAATCAGTTTAACACAAGTATATTAAACTTACTAATATAATTTTAGTAATTTTCAGTAAGTTGTCAAATTAATAGTTTTCGATAACTGACATTATCAAAAGCTACTAAACAATCTTTAACTGCCTCATTTGTTTTGAGTGATAATCTCAAACGCCCGATTAATCTCAATCACAGATTCATTATGTCAATTTCAGCTTCCGGGCTTTGCCGTAACCAAAACTCACGAAGAATCCACGATTGAATTAGATTGCACGTTTCGTTTTCCAGCCACTTGCCGTTCGCTTTAAGCGTCAAATGAAACAAAGGCACGTTATTAGGTGTCCAAGCTAAAGAAATGCTGTTGACGCGCAAATGTGCCTCAACAAACTGCGTCGTGAGTGTCTTTAGTGCCGCATCTGTCAAATCGCCCTTTGAATGTTTGATGACGCCGACGAGCAATGCGCGCTCCGTTTCGTGAGCGTAAACCGTCGGCATACTCAAAAGGAAGTCGTCGCCATATTTTGCGGCGGCGGCAAAAAGATAATCAATCGCCATTTGACCGGATTCATTTTCAACCGAAAACAAATCTTCAATTATCACGGGTTCGGTTTGCGGTTCCGGTTCAATCAATAATTCGTAATCAGGGTATGCCGCGGCAATCTTTTCTTCGACAAAACGGCGTAACTCGGGTGTACCTGTTTTTAGTAAAACGTCGTTCCAATCCTTTCCGCCTTCGGGTCTGAGGCGAACCGCCCGCGCTCCGTGCGCTCTCAATTCGTTTATATGCTTTTCGGCGGCTTGGTCGCCTGTTTCGTCGGCGTCTAAGGCAACCATAACCTTTCTAAATGCCAAACGGTTCGGCAGCCAGCTCGGTATTGAGGTTGCAACGGACGCAACCGCCGCAAATCCGCACTCGTGCAAAGCCATCGCGTCCGCCGGACCCTCACAAAGAAAAATAATGTCCGCGTCAAAATCGTCCGTGGCTTGAAACAGAGCCTCTTTTCGACTTCCTTTAGTTTTTTTCGGCGTGTCAAGAAATTCCGCGTCAATCGCTCGCCCGTGAATGGCGAGAACATTGCCTTCGGGGTCGGTAATCGGGAAAACGACGCGCCTGTCTGTTCCGGTCAATTGCCAATGCCCTTCTTTATCTTTTTCCCAGTGCTGCCACGCCGCGGCATAACCGCAAGCGAAAGTTTTAGCGGTTTCCGAATTTATGCCGCGTTGCTGTAAATAATCTTGTGCCGGTGAATTTTCAAACGCCGCTTGATATTGCTTCATTTGCGATTGCAGGCGCTCTAATTTTGATTGCGTTTCGCGCTGCTCGCTCTCTGAGGTGTTTTTCTGTTCAGGTGAAGGGTTGGGTGTGGCTCCGACGCTAAAAACGCGGTCTAGCGCGGCGGCTACGCGAACTTTGCGCGGCGTGAAGGTTGGTGTTGTCCATTTTTCTTTTAACAAACCTTTTTTGCCGCAGCGATGGCAAAGATAGGCGCCGCTATCCGTATTTACACACATTGTGCGGTGGGCGTCATCACGCGGTTTGTTTCCGCCGCAGTCTTCGCAACAAAAACGACGGTTGACACCGGAGCGTTTCGCCCCCGCATCGTAAGTTTCCAATTCTGTGAGGGACAATGTTTGATTCATACTTCCCTAAACGACTGCAAACGCCCGGAAAATGCAAAATTGAACGATATGCCCGGTATGCCGTGGCGGTTTTTTTGCATCGTCGCTTTGATATTTGTTTCGCCGTTTGCGTCCGGTTGTTCATCTTTGCGCGTTAAGTCAATAACGCTTTCGGCTCCGTATTCCAAATCGCCGGAGCCTTTTGCGGCGTGCAATCCGCCATCTGCTCGGTTGCCGACGCGATTGCGATGCGAAATTGCCAAAATCGGGCATTGGAGTTTCGCTCCAACACTCGAAATTGCATCAAGTCCGGCGTTTAATAATTCGTATTCGCTGGTGTTTGCGAATTCGGGGGCAACACGGCGTGCTGATTTTGCCCAAATCTGCAAACTATCCAGAACGATTAAAACGTGATCGCTTTTAAATCGCGTCCGTAGGTCGTTAGCCACGTCACCAATCAGCAACGGCGCGGCGTAAGCCCGCGTCGCGTCCATAAAAGCTAAATTCGGAAGTTTTTCGATTGTTTGCAATGCGAGTCGTCTCGATTCAGTTCCGCCAAGTTCGCCGCTTTTTAATCTGCCTAAATATGTTTTCGTCTGCCGTGCAATAAGTCTGCGAAAAAGTTCGAGCAATCCCATTTCGCTTGTCACGTAAAGACACGGGTAAACACAATCGCTCGCAACTTGCAGTGCAAAAGCCGTCTTGCCGGCTCCGGGCGCGGCTTGCAGGATATGAACGCCCGGCGCAAGATAGCCGCCGAGCGCGTCATCAAGACTTTGCAGACTGGTAATCGCTCCGCGGGGTTTGCCAGCTTCGCGGGCGAGCGCTGCGGCTTCGGCATCAGCGACAAAGTCCTTTACTAATTCGGCAAGCAGGGTAACAACAGGTTTTAATGGTTCAGTCATATTTTTAATTAACGTTAGCTTGGTATTCCTGCGCTTTTAGAAGTACTTCCGCCTGTTCGTAACGGCTTAGATTTTTCCTTGCAAGTTGACTATTTATTATCCAAATCTTTGCTTCCGTTTCGTCATTAAACTGCATCTCCAAGGGTCTTAAACGGTAGATTATGCTTCTTAGCGATTGCATAGCGTTGGTGTCCGTCAATTAAAAACCCATCCCAAACAACTAGCGGCACTCGGACGCCTTCGCGCAAAATACTTGTCTCTAATCCGGCAAACTCTCCTTCGGTTAACGGTGGGAGCAGGCTTTGAAACTCGGGTTTGATGGTGAGTTCGTAAAACCCGTTCAAATCCCTTTTGGGCAACTTAGTTTCCCACTCATAAAACATCGCCCGGGTCTCTTCGCACAACTCTTCTATATCATTTATAGCGTCTTCAATTTGAGGCTTAAGACTGTTGTACTCCATAAGGTTGCGGTATTTTAATATAAATTCAGACGCAACCTGTTCAGCGCTCGTTAATCGGCGAACAACAACCCAGCGTATTTCAGTGTCATTTAATAGGGAGTTATTAAAATCTTGCCGCACGTTAAAAAATGCCTTTACCACATTAAAGTAATCCGCCGAGTATTTCTTTAGAACAAAAACAAACGCAGCATCATCTCTTAATGCCTGTTCATCACGCGGCGCGCCCGCTTCCTGAAAATATCTGGAAATCGTCTGTTCTATGTGTGCGGTTGTTACTTTGCCATCGGGAGCTGTTTCTTTAGCTTTTCGCCACACCTCACTTACCTCTTCGGCTTTAAGATTTGCTAGAGGTCGGAGATGTTTTTCAGGTATCTCTCCCACTGAACCCGGGTTCAGTAACCTCTCCGTTTGGTTTGCCGAATGAAGTTGCCACAAACGCCTTTCACTTAACCCAAACTCAACGGCTAATGTCTTGAGGCAATCCGTCCAGCTCGTAAAACCCAGAGACCGCCAAGCGCCGCGCCGGTGTCCTTCGTCTAATAGCACACGCAATTGTTTTACGTGCGAAGCTACCTCCTGCTTCCAGTTTTGAGCTTCAGCAATTGTCATTTCACCCGACTTTGATAATTCTGTCGTCATTTATTTCTCCTGTGTCGCGCCTTGTTTACGATGCGGCGCGGTATGTCTCGATTATCTCAAACGGTGCGTTTAGCATTAGCTAAAACGCACGCCTTATAGTTATTAGAGGATATTAGAAAAAAACAGCAACGAGTTTATGTCCGTAAACAACGTTGCTGCAATTAGTTATAAAAATGACAAAAAAAAAGTATCTGCCAACGATGGGAGTCACAGC
>MWWK01000084.1_pt1 | contig 14464 bp, 16 predicted proteins | sample 1047241 | NCBI WGS metagenome assembly MWWK01 (sample SAMN06349964, study PRJNA376086) | soil metagenome | isolation source: BG12-3 sample Antarctic (ecotone) soil | place: Antarctica | reverse complement strand
TTTGCCTGAAAAGCATCTTCGCGTGCTTCCTCAAAGAGCATATCTAGCTCATCCTCTGACATTCCGCTTTCTTGGAAACCTTGACGGATCGGCGCGAGAATTTCATCAAACGACTGTGCCGCTAAAACATCTTTTTCAATAAGACGCTCGACATATCCGGCGACATCGCAGCCTCTATCAAGCGCACGCTTCTGAAGCATTGCTTCAACCTCTGGCTTTAATTCAACCTGAATACTCATATCTAATACTCCTTGTTCATAATACTTATTAAGTAATGTATAGGCGTTGATAGTCAAGGAAAACTTATTAGTAAAATATAACTAATAACACTTAATAAGTGTTATGTGTAAGGCATCCTTGAGGCTTAAAAATCCATAATAGGGCTTATCTGGCTCTGCGGTAACGGGAATGAATGGCGGCTAAGCCATATAATCATTCCTATAGCCCATCTCTGCTTTCCCACGACTCTGAGTTTGGCGAAGAGATTCCCGGAGTCTTTACAAAATCTTTATAACTTTTATGCGATCCTATGCGCCTTAGATCGTCCCAGTTCAACAACTCGTCTGTCTAATTCGCGCGCCGTGACCCGAATGACCTTTTTTGGCCTAATTTAACTGTGGTCGGGCGATAGCCATTGCGGATTGGGACTTTGTTCTTTTCTCTGGGGACAACTATGGCAGGAACAGCTTCGGCAGACATTCACACAACCATCACGGACGCTCAGGGTCATCCGCATACCGCCACGCCGCGCGGACGCTACCTCGCAATCCTGTCGCTCACCGCCCTCGGCATCGTGTACGGCGACATCGGTACATCGCCGCTCTACGCGATGCGCGAGTGCTTTCACGGCCCGCACGCCATTGCCGCCACCCCCGATAACGTCTTCGGCGTGCTGTCGCTCATATTTTGGGCGCTCATCCTCATTATCTCGATCAAGTATTGCATCTTCGTCCTGCGCGCCGACAACCACGGTGAGGGCGGCATCCTTGCTTTGACCGCGCTGGCGACCCCGATCAAAATTTTGAGCAAAAGCGAACGCTGGGCACTCGTCGTGCTCGGCATCTTCGGCGCGGCGCTGTTGTACGGCGACGGCATCATCACGCCCGCCATCTCCGTGCTCGGCGCCATCGAAGGCTTGAACGTGGCGACGCCTCTCTTCGCGCCTTACGTCGTCCCCGTGACAGTCGTGATCATCGTCGGGCTGTTTCTCATACAGAGCCGAGGGACGGCGAAAGTCGGGCGGCTGTTCGGCCCCGTCATGCTCGTGTGGTTCGTCGTCATCGCGGCGCTCGGCGTGACGCAGATCATGCGCCACCCGTCGGTGATCGGCGCCTTCAGCCCGATTCACGGGATCAATTTCTTTCTGCGCAACGGGTGGCACGGCTTTCTCGTGCTGGGCACGGTCTTTCTCGTCGTCACGGGCGGCGAGGCGCTTTACGCCGACATGGGGCATTTCGGCAAGCGTCCAATCCGCATCGTGTGGTACTCGCTCGTCCTGCCCGCGCTGTTGCTCAACTACCTCGGCCAGGGTGCGCTGCTGATCGAGAACCCGGCGGTGGCGGAGAACCCCTTCTACCGGCTCGCTCCCGCGTGGGCTTTGTATCCGCTGATCTTGCTGGCGACCTGCGCCGCGATCATCGCTTCGCAGGCTTTAATCTCCGGCGCTTACTCGCTCACGATGCAGGCCATCCAGCTCGGCTTCATGCCGCGCTTGAAGATTGAGCACACTTCTTCGACCGAGATGGGGCAGATTTATATCCCGGCGCTCAACTGGGCGTTAATGGTCGGCTGCATTGCGATTGTCGTAGGCTTCGGCTCCTCCAGCAATCTGGCGGCCGCTTACGGCGTCGCCGTCACCTCGACGATGGTCATCACGACGATCCTGCTGTTCGTCGTCGAGCGTGAGAAATGGGGATGGGGTTTGCCGGCGGCCCTCTCGCTCTCCGCCCTTTTCTTAGTTATTGATCTTGCGTTCTTCGGGGCGAATGTCATCAAGATTCCTGCGGGCGGTTGGTTCCCGCTCGTCGTCGGGGCTTTAATCTTCTTGCTGATGACGACGTGGAAAAGGGGGCGCCGGATACTGGCCGAACGATTGGTGTCAGGCGCCCACCCGATTGAAGATTTTTTGCGCGACATCACCAAGAATCCTCCGGTGCGCGTACCCGGCACCGCCGTCTTTATGAATGGAACGGCCGCCGGCACCCCGCCCGCGCTAATGCACAACCTCAAACATAACAAAGTTCTGCACGAGCGCGTGGTGCTTTTGACCGTCAAAACGAAGCAGGTCCCACACGTCGAGCTGGGAGATCGTGTGAAAGTCGAGTCGCTCGGACATGAGTTTTACCGCATGATCATCAATTACGGTTTTATGGAAGACCCGGACATTCCGAAAGTCTTAGAGAACGTGGAGCCGCCGATTCCCGTCTTCGATTCGATGAACACGACATACTTTCTCGGCCGAGAGACGGTGATCGCGAGCAAGCACCCGGGCATGATGTTATGGCGCGAGAAGTTGTTCGCACTCATGTCGCGTAACGCATCAAGCGCGACCGCTTACTTCTGCCTGCCGCCGAATCAAGTCGTCGAGTTGGGGACGCAGGTTGAGATTTAGCGCGCATCATGCGCGCTCGACACGTCGAGCAAAGCAACGGGGCGCGTTGGGAACTATGCTTTGTCCCTTGGCCCCCACTCTCTTGCCATACAATGATGCGCATGAGACCAATGAGGTTTGAAAGGAGCGGGACGGGTTATTTGATCGCAGTCGCGGGCGTGGCCGCCGTCACAATTGTGCTGAAGCTGTCCGGCGCGCATGTAAACGCCACCACCGTCGCGCTCGCCCTACTGCTCGTCGTGCTTTTCGTCGCCACATGGTGGGGGGCGCGCCCCGCCGTGGCGGCCTCGCTGCTCGGCGTCTTATGCTTCAACTTCTTCTTCCTGCCCCCGTTCGGCACGCTCACGGTGGCCGCCCCGGACAACTGGATCGCGCTGGTCGCGTTTCTCATCACCGCCATCACCGTCGGGCAGCTCTCGGCGCACGCGAAACGGCGCACTGAAGAAGCGGACGCCGGGCGTCGTGAGATCGAGCGGCTTTACGAAGAGCTGCGTGATGCCTTCGAGCGCGCGAGTCACGCGGAAGCTCTCAAGCAGAGCGAGAAATTAAAATCGGCGTTGCTTGACGCCGTCACACATGACATCCGCACGCCTCTCACGTCCATTAAGGCATCGGTCAGCACCCTGCTGGACGAATTGCGGGCGAAGACGTTCGAGGGGAAGATCGTGAAGCTCGATGCGGAGGCGAGACAAGAGATGCTGGAGGTGATCGACGAAGAGTGTGACCGGCTCAACCGGTTCGTCGAGGGGCTGGTCGAACTGGCGCGCATCGAGGCGGGCGAGATGCAATTACGGCGCGGTTGGGGAGTTGTCGATGAGATCATCGTCGCGGCCCTCGAGCGCGCCGCGCCGCTCACGAGAAGTCATCACATCCGGGTCGAGATCGGGGACGAAACACCCGTCGTGCAGGTTGACCCGCGCGCGGTGGCCGAGGTGATTTATACACTCGTTGAAAATGCGGCGAAGTATTCGCCGGAAGGAACGAGTATTTTAGTATCGGCTCGCCGCGCCGACGACGAGATGATCAAGATCGCCGTCGAGGATGAAGGTCAAGGCATTCCGCCTTCTTTGCGTGAGCGGGTCTTTGATAAGTTCTTTCGCGCGACACGCGACGGGGACGCCGGCGACGGTCGCCGGCCGAAGGGTACGGGGATGGGGCTGGCAATCGCCAAAGGGATTGTGGAAGCGCACGGCGGCCGTATCTGGATCGAAGATAGTAGAGAGGAGAGGGTGGGAACGCGCGTCGCCTTCGCCCTTCCGATTGGCGATGTGGAAACTTTACCCGAGCTACCAACGAATGTGGCTACCGAGACGGAAACCGTGTCCCGGGAGATGAACCGAGTGTCATGAGCCAGCCGCCGCGCATCCTCGTTGTTGATGATGAGCCGCAGATCGCGCGTGTCTTACGCACGGGGCTGAAGACTCACGGGTATGACGTGCGTGTTGCCGCCGACGGAGTCTCGGCGATGGAGACCTTCGGGAACTGGCACCCGGACCTCGTCGTGAGTGACCTCGCCATGCCGAACATGGATGGGTTGGAACTCTGCCGCCGCCTGCGAGCTATCTCCCAACTCCCGATCATCGTCCTCTCGGTTCGCGGCGAAGAGAAAACGAAGGTCGAAGCGTTGGACGCGGGCGCCGACGACTATGTGACCAAGCCGTTCGGGATGGACGAGTTGCTTGCCCGCGTGCGCGCCCAACTGCGGCGCGCGATGGCGCCTCCCATGAGCGAAGCCTCCTCGGCGGTTTTAGAAGTCGGCGATTTCCGCGTTGACTTTGGGGCCCACAGCGTATTCGTGCGTGAGGCGGAAGTTCATCTGACGCCCAAGGAGTACGACCTGCTCGTTCACTTCGTGCGTCATGCGGGCAAAGTCCTCACACACCGCGCGCTGCTCGGCGCCGTGTGGGGCGGTAACTTCACGGAGCAGGACGAATATCTGCGCGTTTTCGTCGGGCAACTGCGAAAAAAGATTGAGCCGAACCCTTCCGCTCCCCGCCATATCCTCACCGAGCCGTGGGTCGGCTACCGCTTTAACCCGGACTCATGAAGTGACTCTTTCGTCTCCTTACCGTCTTTACAAACTTTTTATAAATTCTTTACGCCATCCTTATGCGCCGGGTCGTAACATCCGTGCGTTGACAATCAGTTTGCCGAAGTTGCCCGCCATGCTTGAACCGGCACCGAGACGGGTAACACGGGGGAACCAACGTCCCGCGCTCGCGGGACACGGGGCGTATCGTGTGGCGGCAATTGCCGTTCTCGCGTAGGACACTTCTCGGTCCGAGCCCGTCAGCTAACCTCGTAGGCTTTGTGGGAAGGGACAATGCCGCGACCGTTCATTCGAGGGCGCGGAAGCATCGATGCTTCCGCGCCCTTTGTCGCGCGCGAACAAAGGAAAGGTGATGAACAAAATCTATAGATTACGTGAGGATGATATAGGGGATGTGCTTTATCGAAGAATATACCTCCTCATAAGAAAGAATCGGTGGGCGTGGCCGTCCGTCGGCGCCGCATTCGGACTAGCCGGCGGGTTGCTCTCAATCATCTTGGGGCTGCTGCCATGGGCGATAGTCCGGTTCATTGCGCCGGATGATATTGGCTCAACTCTGAGTGTGTTAAGTAGCGTGTTTTTCGCACTATCTCTTCCCCTGCTAGCGTTGGGCGCATCCTGTCTTGATCTTTTAGAGGAGCGGCCCCCCGACCTTCCTTTACCGGCTAAGTCTCAGCCGGCTGCTTTAGAGCGCTTGGCGTCGCCTTCGACCAAGTCACCCCCACAATAACTAACAGCTTCTTCTGTGTAGGGGCCGGTCTCCGATTCAACTGATAGGGAAACTATAGGTCATGGCCACAACACTCAAGCGTCTATTCGTTGGTCGCGCACTCAAGACAGAGCAGGTGACCCATGAACGACTCTCTAAAAAGACGGCACTCGCCGTCTTTTCTTCCGACGCGCTCTCTTCGACGGCTTACGCGACCGAGGAAATCCTGCTCGTGCTAGCCGCCGCCGCCGCCTTCGGTCAGGCGGGAGCTTTCCGGTACGTCGTGCCGATCTCCGTCGGCATCGCGATTCTCCTCATCATCGTCGCGATCAGCTACAGGCAGACCATTCACGCTTACCCGTCGGGCGGCGGTGCCTATATCGTCGCCAAAGAGAACCTCGGCACTAATCCGGGCCTCATTGCGGGTGCATCGCTTCTCGTCGACTACGTTTTGACCGTTGCGGTTTCGATTGCGGCGGGCGTGGCAGCTATCACTTCGATGGTGCAGGGGACTCGCTGCGCATGGCTCGTGGATCACAAGGTGGCGCTGTGCCTTGTGTTCATCGCCTTCATCGCCGTCGCCAATCTGCGCGGCGTGCGGGAATCGGGCGCACTGTTCGCGGCCCCGACTTACGCCTTCGTCATCTGCTTCCTATTTATGATCGGCTACGGCATTTTCCACTACATCATGCACGGCGGCGTAGCGCCTGTTCCGAGTACCGAGGAGTTGAAAGTCGCCGAGGGTTACGAATTTCAACCCATCACTCTATTTCTCATTCTGGGCGCGTTCTCGAACGGGTGCGCCGCGCTCACCGGCATCGAGGCCATCTCCAACGGCGTCCCCGCATTCAGACAGCCCGAGGCACGTAACGCATCTACCACGCTTGTCATTATGGCGGCCCTCCTGACGACGATGTTCTTAGGGACGAGCGTGATGGCGTACCTTTACGGCGTACACCCGCGCGAAAGCGAAACAGTCATTTCGCAGTTCGGGCGCATCATTTTTACGGGCGCGTTCGGGTGGTTCTACTACGTCGTGCAAATCACAACGGCGCTGATTCTAGTGTTGGCGGCTAACACTTCGTTCGCGGATTTCCCACGCCTCGCATCGCTCCTCGCGCGCGACCGCTTTCTCCCCAGACAATTTGCTAATCGCGGCGATAAGTTAGTCTTCTCTAATGGCATCGTCATTCTCGCCATCTTCTCCGGCATTCTCGTCGCGGCTTTCGGCGGCGACACGAGCCGTTTGATTCCGCTCTATGCGGTCGGCGTCTTCCTCTCCTTCACGCTTTCGCAATCCGGCATGGTGCGCCACTGGCTCAAAGAGCGCGCCGAGGTGCGTGCGAAGAGGGAAGTGCAAGAAGAGCCGAAGGAGACCCCGCTATTCAGTCGAAGCGAGGACGACGGGCAGGCTCTGCCGGATGTCGAGTTAGCGGCGGCAGAAACGCGCACATCATCTTTCGTAAATGATGAGGTTACTAATTCTTCCCACTGGAAGAAGTCCGTCGCCATTAACGGGATCGGCGCGGTCGCCACGTTCGTCGTGCTGTGCGTCTTTGTCGTCACGAAGTTTCTTCACGGCGCGTGGATCGTAGTCGTCATCATCCCGCTGCTCATGCTGATGTTCCGCTCGATCCATAAGCACTACGTCGGGGTGGCGAACCAACTCTCGACCGAAGGCTTGGAGCAGCTCCACGACATTAAGAACACCGTCATCGTGCCGATTTCGGGCATCCATCGCGGCGTCATCAACGCGCTGCAATTCGCCAAGTCAATCTCGCCCGGCGGCGTCAAAGCCATCTACGTGGACTTTGACGAAGAAGCGACGCGCAAGCCTGCAAGAAAAATGGGCGCAATGGGGTTCGGGCGTGGAGTTGGTCGTGTTGCCGTCGCCCTACCGTTCGTTGACGCGCCCGCTCCTGCGCTACATAGACCGCTTGCGGCGAAAAGGCGACGACGGCTTTGTCACGGTAGTGCTGCCGGAGTTCGTTCCCGCGCGTTGGTGGCAGCAACTACTACACAATCAAAGTTCATTGCTCTTGAAAGGCTCACTGCTGTTCAAGAAGGGCGTCATCGTGACGAGCGTGCCGTATCACCTCGAACACTAAAGAGGATCAGCATATCGAGAAGAAGGGAAGTAATATGCGCCCGCTCTGGTCGATTATCTTTGTCGCTCTAATGCTATTGGGTGAGGGTTATCGCGTCATAGTATGACCGTGAAGAGGCATAGCGGCAGCACAATGATGAAGGATACGAAAAAGAGACTCTGAATAGTCAAAACAGCCATACCCAAATTTCGCCCGAATTAGCTGAATGTTGGCTCCTTTCTATACAGATAAACGTTGACCCGGCGTTAAATCTGAGAGCATTATTCCGCCCTCGATTTCTTTATCGGCTGGCAGCTGCTCTCTCGCTTCAGCTTCCCGTACAGCCCTCGCGCTGCACGCTCTATCGCGGCGTTTTCACCCCAAACACAGGAGATGAGATATGAAGAGAATCCTTGCCGTAGTTGTGTTCATGGTCGCGGCGACGCCGCTCGCCTTCGGTCAGACGCAGCAGCGCCCATCAGGTGGTGCTTCATCTGAGGCCTCGACCGCAGATATGGAGAAGATGATTATTGAACTCGAAAAGAAATCTTGGGAGCCGCTAAAGAACAAGCAGGTAGAGGAAGCTAGAAAACTTGCGGCTCCTGGATACAGGGCCATTTACTACGGCCAGATTAAGGATGCGGAGGAGACTCTCAAAGATATCAACGACATTGATATGAAGAGTATTTCGTTCTCTGATTGGAAGGTTACCTTCCCGGTAAAAGGCACCGCCGTCGTCACGTACAGGTACGACGCTAAGGCCAGTTACAAAGGGCAGGACACATCGGGCCCGAGTGTCGCTACGACAGTGTGGGTGAATATAGGGGGAGAATGGAAACAGGCGGTTTATGCTGAATCGAGAGCGGAGCAAGGTCAACCCAATCAAGCGACGCCGCAACAACAGACAGAGAAGAAGCCGTAAGCTCTTGAGAGTGGCAGAAGATTGGCCCCGGCAGTCTCACTACAAACGTGAGTTGTCGGGGCATGACTCCCATTTTCAATTCCCTTGTGGTTTCCCATTCGAGCGCACCGCAGAAACCGCATTTTGTGAGGTTTTCGTAAACACATCTTGCAAGCAAAGAGTGCGTAATTCGGGCGAACTTTAGGACGGAATGGCCGTTATCGGATTCTCTTTGTTTCGGCTCTGTGTCGGCGCTCATCGCGGCGCTCATTTTCGAGCGCCAAAGCACAAGATGTTGTGATCGTCGCTCGTGCGCTCAAAGCTGGGTCGTGACAATTGAGGGGCATTCTTCACGAAACCGTAAACCACAAAATCTTGTGGCTTTGCTTGCATTGCTCATTGACTAAAGATTCGCCTCTTACGGGATGTCTCTCCTTAGTCGGCGTAGCCGTCTGTGGGTGAATGAATAGGATTCTTCCAGCGCGCGGCGTGTGACGGTTGCCGCATCGCTCGTGATGTCCGTTCGCAGGTCGCCGCGCTCGCCCAGACCAACACGCCGCCGGTAGTAATCCGTGATGTAGTCCTTCATCTCGAACTGCGTCCAGCGCATTCCGTAACGGTTTGCCTCCTCTTTTGCCCGGCCGCTCGTCCATTTATCATGCGAGATTCGGTAAGCGGCGATGATCGTTCCGGTGCGATCTGCGCCGCGCTTACAGTGCACAAAGACGGGCTGATTCTCCGGCGTGTTGATGATGAAAAGCACGCGCTCGACCTGCTCATCCGTTGGCTTGGCATGTCCCGCCATCGGCACGTTGAAATACCGCAAGCCTGCTGCGCGTGCTTCCCGCTCTTCGGCGCTGGCGCGCTCGTCGTCATCACGCAAATTGATGATGGTTTTAACGCCGAACTGCGTGAGCCTCTGAATGCCGCCGCGTCGAGGCTGCGCGCCGCGATAAAGCTGCGCGTTCACCTGATGAAAGTTCGGCAATTCTTCGTGGCGCGGTTCACTCTGAGCCGGTGCCGACGCAAGCAATACCAGCACAACGGCGGCGGCTTTCAACCTGATAATTCGATTTCTCATACGCTCATTCTCGACGATCTAAGAGCAGTACTCTTGCTTACAAAGCATCACCCTTTACGACATCATTGCCGCGCGGTGGGGAGTCATTCAGGAGGAATATCAGTGTCGCTACCCCACTCCATAGAGGCGCTCTGCGGAATACAAAGTATCCGCGCCCGCCCGCACCTTTCGAGTGACGCCCTACCCTGATTTCGCGCGCTGTCGGTCGCGCAAAACCTGCGCGATTTCCGCGCCGCTTTGGTCAGCATTGTTGCGCCGCGTCTCCCATTCCTCGGGCGTCAGAGTGCCATCCGCCAACATGCCGAATCCGTACCCGACGAGGTAACGCACGCGCGCCAGTTCTTCGTAAATCAGCCGCTCGTTTTTGGTCAATGAATCGTCTGCCGTCAAGCGTTCAAGCGCCACGTTTCGACACCACTCGTTGACGTTTTCCGCGCCTCTCGCCGCTGCCAATTCGGCGAACTTTTGCCACTGAGTTTCCGGCACACGGAACGACACGACTCGCGTTTCTTCTGCTTTTTTCATCACCTGAAATGATAAACAATTGGTTGTCTACAATGCAAACAGAGTGTTTACATTGTAGACAGGGAAGTCCATAAGCCCAGTGATTGCGGTGGTTACGTTTGTAAACAAAATGTCTACAACATATACATCCCGGCGGGGGTGACGTGTCACACAAAATCAGATGCGAAGCATCTTTGTTAGTCCTCAGACCGCGAACTAATGCGACTGTTGGTTGCCGTATCATGCTCTACATTGTTGATTGATTCTTCCAGATATACGCCGTTCTCTTTCAAGAAAGTCTCCACTTGGAAGCCCGTTTCAAAGCCGAGCATTCGCCGCACCTGTGCTGCCGTCAGCGCGCCGGATCGGTAGCCTTCAAGGGCGATTATCTCCAAGATAGCGCGCGACAAATCAGGCCACTTCCTTCGTAGACTTGCGGCCACATCGTCCGGTATTTCAATCGTCACCTTCATCTGATTTCGTCATCAGTTGATCAAGGCCGGCAGCTTCAGCGGTTCTTCTATCGGGGGCGTCATCCGGGGCGTGAAATCGAGCGCGTGAGCTGGCCCTACAGTTATTGCCGCTGTCATCCTCGGCGGCTCGTCGTGGTACATCTTGGCGAGCCTCATCGGGTGCTGATGGCTCGTCATTACAAGCGCCTCCGCTTCTCCCGAGCGCATCACCTCGTCGGGCGTCAGAAGAGAGATTAGGGACTCCGCCATTCTTCAAAACATAGTTCGTTGAAATAATCTCTAAATCGTTCAAGGTGGCTCTGCTCGTCGTCGAAAACCCGTAGCTGGATTTTCTTTGCTTGTCCCTTGTGGGCGGGGTCTCGTTCTAGCTCGGCTCGCTTGGCTGCTGAGTCGTTCAAAAAAGCTCTGTACGGCTCTGGCTGCGTTTTCTCGGTCTGGCCTACCCTATCCCTTAAAAAATCAAAATACGCGGCTCTGCGGGCTTCTTCGTCGCTCTGGCGCGCTATCGCTGCCTCTTTCTTGGCGATGGCGTGCCTAACCTCTTCCTGTTTGGCTTGGGCTTCCGTAATGGCTTCAGGTAGCTGGTGGCTTTCCTTAATGGCGACGATGAGCCACGCAGCGAGGTCTTTGATCGTGTTCAGATTTCTGTAAGGCAAAGCGCGTAGCTGAAGCTCGACCGATTTCCGGTAGTCACGGACTAACTCTCTGGCGGTCGGCTCTGCGATGTGAATGCTAATTAGTTTGGTTACTAGCGGCTCGTTCTCCGGCGCGGCGGGGTGGATCGCTGCCGCCGGTGGCGGCTCTGTTGGCTCGGTCACGGCTGGCAACTCAAGTTGCGCTGGCTTTTTTCGCTTCTTGCCTAGCGTTCTGTTCGGCTCTCTGAATGCTCTAAACTCTGCCTTCGCTTTGCGTCCGGGCGTGTAGAGCATTTCCCAATCTGCGCGCCCTTCGCCGTCGGTCGTCTCTCGAAACTCTACGGCTGAAATATAGCCTGCCTTTTTGTGCGGTGCGTGAACCTTGTACATCTGCTTTTTGACGTGCTCATAATCGAAATAACGAGTCTGCGGGGCGCGGGTGCAGTAGTAGGAATAAAGCATCTTGGCGCGTGGGCGCTCGTTGGCGAGTGCGCCGAAAATCTGAAAACTTAACAACTCATAAAATCGTTGCGCGCCGGGCGAAAGCTCTTTCAAATAATCGTAGTCGAGAGGGCGGATCTGCGCCGTGTTTAGAATCTCTCGGTAAATTTCATTGAGAAGTAAATAAACCGCGTCGGCTTTTCTGCCATCCGGCAATGTCTCGCCTGTAAAAATGACGCTGTATCGAGTAAAGCCTGCTTCAATAGTTTTCTCTGTGCCGTCCTTTCCTTTGTAGCTCATCTTGGCAGTAATGGCAGCAAACGCATTTTGATAAAGTGCTTTTTTGATCTCTACTCTGTTGCTGCCTAGCTCCTTCGCAATAGCCGCTACACTCTCCAATCTAATCAGAGTGGGAAGTGGTCGCCCTATCTCGTCAAACTTTCGATTGACAGCGAGGGTATCAACCTTATAGGCAAGTGCTCCGGGCTGCCCGTATTCGCTGTTATATGAAACCTTCCATTTTGTCTTTAGCTCGCCTTCGTTGTTGGACTCTCGTATTTCAATGTTGACGCTTCCTCCGTTCGATAGCCGATGAACCGGAAAGCGTGATAACGCTGATTCGGTTCGGATGGTATTAAGTGGTAAAAGCTGCCCGTGCTCTAGCTCTTGGCTCATAGGATTTTCTAAAGCAACAACAACGCTTTTCCTGTTGTTGTTGTCTTATAAAGTCTAAAAACTGTCTATAAAAGCCGCGCGTTCGATAAGTGTAGTGTTTTCAATAATTGCAAGTAAAAATTCCTTTGGGGCGTCTCCCGTATCTATCAGGGGCGTCTCCCGTATCTATCAGGGGCGTCTCCCGTATCTATCAGGGGCGTCTCCCGTATCTATCAGGGGCGTCTCCCGTATCTATCAGGTCTCGTATGTCTAATCTCTTTCGAGTTAGCAACACTTATTAACTACTATTAAGCAAACGAAGTGTCAAACTACTTGGCGATGCCTAGTAATGAAGTATTGCAACATTTCATCGGGGCTTTTTTCGTTCAACTCTTTTTGAAGCGTATAGATCGCCTCTCTGATGACCATAGAACGATTAGCCTTCGGGTTTCCCGCGCGCTTCAGAGCGGCAGCAATCTCATCAATCCAGTTGGCTTCCGGCGTGTAGAGACTCGCCGGAACAATCCTATATCCCTTCTTCTCGTGCTCGTCGCTTGTTAGTCGCTTTGGATTCGGACGCGGCGCGGTCTGTTGGGCTTTCTCCAAAAGACGGTTTTTCTTACTTTGTGCCATAGCTCAAGAGTTCCTTTGTTAGTGCTTCGTAGGCAAGCGCACCTTTCCCTTTGGCGTCGAAAGAAAAGATGTCGGTGCGCTCCATCTGCGCTTGGTTCAATTGTTCACTCTGCGGAATTTTCGCCTCAAAGAATTTATCTTTCCATTGGGCAAGCTGCGTCATAACTACCTCGTTCGTTACCGTCTTGCGCGGGTCGAGTTTGGTAATCAGAATACGGTAGTTTTCAAAGTCTTCGCCTTTAAGGGCAACGATCAAGTCTAGGAGATCAACAAGACCGTCGGCGGCTCTGGCTTCCATCTGGCAAGGAATAACGATTAGGTTAGCGGCTTCAATTCCTGACTCGGTGAGTACGCCAAGCGTCGGCGGGCAATCAATCAGAATAAACTCATATTCTTTTTCGATTGGGCTAATTCCCTTCCTTAAAATTTCTTCTCGTTTCGTCCTCATGTAAAGAGACTGTCCGACAGGGGCAAGCCGGATAGTTGACGGCGCGATGGAAAGATTAGGGATGTGTGTAGAGCGGATTATTCGCCGGAGCGGAAAAGCGGACGGCTCGCCGAAGAAGTCGCGTAGCGTTAGATCGGAGTCTTCTATCTCAACGCCTAGACCTAAAGAGCAATGACCCTGCGGGTCAAGGTCAATAAGCAAGGTCTTCTTTCCGGCTCTGGCGAATCCTGCGCCTAAAGCCATTGCTGTGACAGTTTTTCCAGTGCCGCCTTTGTGCGTGGCGATGGCGATTGTTTTAGCCATAGCTTAATAGATGTTAAAAACAGTTAATAGTACTTAATAAGTTATAGAACAGTCGCTAAAATGCTATGTGCGGTCTTGCCCGTTTTTCTTCTCTCGGCTTTGTTCTGGTTCTTGCTGCGCCGTGCTTTGCGGCTCGATGTTCTGTGTAGGTAGCTGCTCCGTCTGGCGAAGAAAAGCCACAGGATTAAGGATCGTTAGAGTAGGGAACTGTTGCCGAAAGTCTTTGCTTCCTTCGAGGTCTTCCCGCATCAAATCTAAAAGGTCGTTATCGCGGCTCACTAAAAAAGCGGCGTCCGCTTCAACTGCAAGATTAATATACTTCTCATCCTTCGGATCGCGCTCATAGCTAAAATGCTTCGGTACGCTTTCAAGCAATGTTCCTTTTTCAGCAAGGCGCGTCAGCAAAGCATCAACCCGTTCGTCGGTTATACGAGGATTCTTCTGGCGGATTTGGGGGCGCGAAAGAACATCCCGCACTTCGTCTAAAATATCGTTGCTCACAAACAGAGATATAATGCTGTCGTCCATCATCCTTAACAACGCGGCGGCGGGGCTAGACTCGCTGGCGGTGGCTTGCAGATAGATCATGCAGTCGAAAACTACGCGCGGGCGCAGATCGCCAGTAGTCATTTGGTTTTCGCCTGCTTTGCCTGAAAAGCATCTTCGCGTGCTTCCTCAAAGAGCATATCTAGCTCATCCTCTGACATTCTGCTTTCTTGGAAACCTTGACGGATCGGCGCGAGAATTTCATCAAACGACTGTGCCGCTAAAACATCTTTTTCAATAAGACGCTCGATATATCCGGCGACATCGCAGCCTCTATCAAACGCAAGCTTCTCAAGCATTGCTTCAACCTCTTGCTTTAATTCAACCTGAATACTGATTTCTAATACTCCTTGTTCAGAATACTTACTAAGTTAGGTATTGGCGTTGA
>MWWK01000083.1_pt1 | contig 14493 bp, 13 predicted proteins | sample 1047241 | NCBI WGS metagenome assembly MWWK01 (sample SAMN06349964, study PRJNA376086) | soil metagenome | isolation source: BG12-3 sample Antarctic (ecotone) soil | place: Antarctica | reverse complement strand
CAGATGTGACAGGGTTAAATGCCATGACCATCTGGAGGAAATATCAGCAGGAGTAGAGCGCTAACATTCCAGGACACATAGCCGCCAGCGCGCATTAGAGCCTTTAGGGGCGACGTTTTAACAAACGACACTATCATAGAGCGCGCCGGAGCTATAAAGGGCGGTTTATAACAAAACAGGACACATATATAACGGTTAAGTGTTTTTGCCTGAGAGCCTTCTTTTAAATTTTTATCGGACTGAAAGGATTGAGCACCTTTTAAATGATCAATTCTTATTTTGATAACTACTCAAGCTTAAAGGGAGAGATTCAAGACAGAAAACAAATTTTTAAAAACCCATTTATGAAACAAAGTTTTATTTATGCAACAAAAAGAGCGTTTTGGCACCACAAGATATTGTGATTAAGAATAATTTTGAAATTGAGCGTGAAACATACCCTTTAGCAAAAAAAATTTTCAGAGCAAACCACAACATCTAGTAAATTTTTCGAAATTTGCCAGCCCGTTTTCAAAATCGAATCTGATAATGTCAATTATGTATTTTCCGAAGGATAGACAGCCCTAGACAAGAAAATGGCGCGAGTTGTCACACCTTCATCCTAAGTGATATAAGCAGCCCTATGGACAAAGAATCGGCAGCCAAATTTTTAAATGTGAGCACCCGCACGCTCCAGAGATATACCACACAGGGAAAAATTGCAGTTGCTTATAAGCACGGCAAGACAGGCGCAGAAGCCGATTATGATGAGAGCGAGTTACAAAGATTTAAAGAGCAGCAGGAGAGCATTACTTATCAGCCAACTCAGTCACCAGCCGCCGACAACGGACAATCCTTAGCCCTAGCACCCATCCAAAGGGAAGGAGCAGCCCTAGCGGGAGCAGCCGCGGCTGCAGCCATCCTAGAAAGGTTACTACCACCTAAAACGAGCGTGCCAGTTGAGAGCAAGCCCCTCCTGAAGCTTGACGAGGCAAGCCTATTAACAGGACTATCACGCCAGATTTTAAGGGATGCTATCGAAGCCAAAAAGTTAAAAGCCAAGATAGTAGGTCGAGCTTGGAGAATTAAAAGAGACGATCTCGACCTATATTTAAAGAAGCTTTAGAAGGAGCAATAAGCAGTTGGCTAAATTTATAGATTTGTTTGCCGGGGCAGGAGGTTTCAGCCTCGGCTTTAGGTCAGCGTTTAAAGATAAGTTTATTTCCGTTTGGGCGAACGATGATAATAAATCTGCCGTTGCCACTTATAACACCAACTTTGGTAATCACTGTGTCGAGGGAGACATAGTTGATTTACTTAAAGACAAAAATACGCGAATACCGGCAGCAGATGTTGTTATCGGTGGACCACCTTGCCAAGGCTTTAGTTTACTTAACAAGCAACGCTCAAATGATCCGCGCAAGGAATTATGGAGACCTTATCTTGAAATAGTAGAGCGGAGCGGAGCCGACATATTTGTAATGGAGAATGTTCCACAGCTACTAGGATCAGAGGAACATCATCAAATCATAGAAGCCGCAGAAGCATTAGGCTTTAATTTAATCTCAGCCAAACTACTCGCAACAGATTATGGCGTTCCGCAATCAAGAACTAGAGCCTTTATCCTTGCGTGCCGTTTCACCGATCCAGCTAATTACTTTCCACCACCAAAGACTCATTACAATCCTAATAACGGTAATGGAAATGGATCAGGTCGAAAGCCTTGGCGCACAGTACGCGATTTTATAGGTGACTTACCCCAACCGATAAGCACTGAACTAAGAGCGGAGGCATCACCATTAGACCTACATTTTACAAGGAAACCAACGCCTAAAAGTCTTCTAAGATATAAGGCTATTCCAGAAGAAGGAATGAACAGATTTGATCTGCAAAGATTAGCACCAGAGCTAACACCGAATTGTTGGATTAAGAAAACCAAGGGCGGCACAGATTTGTTCGGCAGAATGTGGTGGAACCGTCCAGCTTTCACAATCCGCACCGAGTTCTTTAAACCCGAAAAAGGGCGCTATTTGCATCCGGTACAAGATAGACCAATCACACACCGCGAAGCCGCGCGACTACAATCATTCCCAGATGGTTTTTACTTTTGTGGCAGTAAGATTGAAATCGCTAAACAGATCGGCAACGCAGTTCCACCCCTGCTGGCGCAGAATGTAGCCCAATGTGTGAAAGCCTTATTAAAGGCGCGACCGAAACGACGTGGCTGACAAGTTTACCCCGGAGGAGAGAAGTAAAGTTATGTCGCGCATCAAAGGGCGCGACACCAAACCTGAAAAGGTTGTAAGAAGTTTATTACATGCATTAGGCTACCGCTTTCGCCTCCACCGGCGCGATTTACCGGGAAAGCCCGACATAGTTTTACCGAAGTACAAAAAAGCAATTTTTGTTCATGGATGCTTTTGGCATGGACATAAGATCTGTCCGCGCGCAGCACGCCCGACAAGCAATGTTGAATTTTGGAATAAAAAACTAGATTCAAACTTGAGGCGCGATGCGGCAGTACAGGAAGAACTCATAAAACTTGGATGGAGCTTTTTTATTGTATGGCAATGTGAAATGCGAGACTTGGCAGAGCTAACAGAAAAGCTCAAAGGATTTTTAAGCACCTAGAACGGAGCAAAGAAGCATGAGCGCAAGAGACAGAATTAGAACTTTCTTTGAGCAGAACGTCGGCAGGGTAGTTACAACCCATGAGATCGCAGAAGTAGCGGAAATCAGCGACTATCAAAGACGCATCCGAGAGCTGCGCGAGAAAGAAGGGATGCAGATCAAGTCCCACATTGACCGCCCAGAACTTAGACCCGGAGAATATATCTTAGAAACCCTTGTTAGATTACCAGTCTTTGAACATGGCATATCAGCCCGAACTAGAGCAGAGGTTTTAGCGCGAAACGGTTTCACTTGCCAATGGTGTGGCCGAGGCCCAGGCGATGCCGATCCCTTGAACCCAACGCGCAGAGTACGAATGCACGTTGATCACATTGACCCCGATGGCGGCAACGATAGAAGCAATCTCCGAACACTTTGCTCAGTTTGTAATCAAGGTAAATCCAACATCCAACCGGCAAGCGAGAAGGCAAAGGATATAATTGCCCGCATCCGTAAAGTGTCCCGCGCCGAGAAGCAAGAAGTTTACGAGCGCCTTAAAGAAATGCTAGGAGAATAGGAGCCAGCAACTTATACAATAGTCCACCAGGACTAGCTCCACCAAAATTCTCTATTCAGGAGATGCTACGCCTTTGCTCCAGCACCAAAAGTCGCTTACAGCGCAAATGCGCGCGAAGTGAATTGTGCCCAAGAGCAGCCCACCCCCAACTAATAGCGCTCTTCAATCCAATTACAAATCTCAACCAGTAACATTATTACAAGCCGCCACTGGAACCCGCAGAAATCTCGCCGAAGTAACCAAAGTTACCCCTAGTTGAATTTTCATTTTTGACCGGAGCGAGTCTTGCCTAGGTTTATGGCAGGATACGTAATGCGCTATCGCGCATTACAAAAAGCGAAGCTTTTTTCCTGCCCGCTGACGCGGGAAAAACCAAAATCAGAAACACATGATGAAGGTAGTAATTTTCTCTATGAATGAATCAGCCCCCAAGCAGCAGGAAGAACAGCCACAAAGAGCGCGCGGATCAAGGCGAAAATTCGTCTCAAAAATCCTATTGAGAGTAACGCCAGCCGAGCATTTAGCGATGAAAAGACGAGCAGCAAAGCACGAACTTTCGCTTTCCAGATTCGCGGTTACTAGCGCATTACAAGCCCAACCACCGGCCAGAAAGCAGGAGAGAGAACAGATAACTCAAATGCTTTTTGAGCTACGAAAGATCGGAAACAACATTAACCAGATCGCCCACGCGCTAAATTCAGCCCGTTTAAAGAGCGCAGCACCGCCACCGGCAGCAGAGATTCAGGCAGCACTTTTGAGCGTTAGTAGCTTTCTAGCAGGATTAAAAAAGAGATTATGACTGGAGTCTTTTTAAAGTTTTCGGCAGCAAAAACGAGCGGAGCGAGCGCGGCTAATGTTAAGTACATCACCCGCGAAACGGCTACCGCAGCCGACGAGCGCGCTATTTATCTACATAATCTTGAGCAACTAAAAGGTCAGGACTACCGAGAAACGCGCACCAATTCAATAGCCTATGCCGAAAGCAGATTGGACGACGAGCGCGCGCGCAGCCGTACTAATCCTAAAGAGAGCCGAACGCACTACCGAGCAATTTTAAGCTTCGACAGGGCAGAGGACGCAGATAAAGCTAGAGATTTAACAAGAGAATGGCTTGAGAAAAACTTTAAGAATGGAAGGGCGATTGTGAGCATTCACTCAGACCGCGAGCATACGCACGCGCACGTCTGGCTTGATGCTAGAGATTTAACGGATAAGAAATTGCAGCTTAACAACCGAGCTTTTAAGAATCTCGATACATCGTGGGCGCGCATCTATGCACGAGAGTATGGCAAGCATTACTTAAAAGACCATATAGATAAAAAGCTGGAAACCAAAAATTACAAGAAAGCTTTAAGGGAAGGTCGCACCGACGTGGCGCGACCGAGTAGAGAAAGACAGGATAAACGAGCAGTAGGACTAGAGCGCGAAAGGAGTAATTATGCATTTACTAAAAGCCGACCTCGAGTCGATAAACGACAAACTACAATTCGACAACATGCTGCTGGAGCAAGAGAACTTGATATTAGCCGAGCATCTGACGCAAACAGCGCAGCGGCTAGAGAAATTAACGACACGGTTCACCAAACTCAAAAACTACATAGTAGTGTTGGCAAAGCACACGGAAATAATCAGCGCGCAAACGGAGAGCTTAACGAAACAATACGCGAGCTTGAAAGAACACGTTCTCGATTTGCGGACTTGGGCGGACGAGTTGAGCGATTAAGGAATGATTTAGATGAGCCAAACAGGAGCAGCCCCGACAGATGATTTTAAAATAAAGCTTAGAAACGTTTCTATTATCGGCAGCATTGTCCTGGTCATTATCTTTAAAGACGAGATTCTAAACTTACTATCATCATTTGTTTTTAGATTAGCTTTAATAGCCGCTGCCGCAGCCGTAGGCTTTATTCTCTTTAAGGTTTTCACCCGAAGGAAGCTAAAGGAGAGTACAGCCCATGGCTCGGCGACGTTTGCCACCTTCGAGGATTTACTAGAGTACAGATGGCTTTACGCGCTAAGAAAAGAGCTACAACCGATAGCGCAGGCAGGCGCATTTTTACTATCACGCACCGATTTCAAAAAGAAGAAGTATTCAGTTGAACTATCGAGAGATGAAACCGCGCAGCATGTTTTGATCTTAGGCCCAACGGGAACAGGTAAGAGTCGCTGTTTTTTCCTACCCAATCTAAGACATACGAGCCGCCAATCGTTTATATGCACCGACCCTAAAGGCGAACTTTACGAGCTTACAAGCGGCTTCCACAATTCTAAAAGGTTTGCACCGAGAGACCCCGACCACAGTTTATGCTTTAACTGGATTCCACTTTGCCAAAGCGCACACCTTACAAACTTACTAGCCCGCGCTATTGTGGTAGCTAAAGGAGAGAGTAGAGAGTCTTTCTGGGATGATGCAGAAACCAATTTTCTAGCCGCGCTAATGGCGCACGCCGCCACCTTCGACGCTCCCACACCGGCGGCGATGTATGACTTTTTGACGAGCTTCGAGCAGGAAGATTTAATAGAGCAGCTACTAAACTCCAAATCAAAAATAGCTAGGCAGTTTATAAGGTTATTCCAACAAGCGAGCGATAACGTGCGCGGCAATACCGCGCTAGGCTTAGGTTCAAAGCTTAGCTGGCTAATGGATTCAGATGTAAGAAGGTTTACGAGTTCGACAAAGTCAATTTATGACTTTAGCCAATTACGAAACACGCCAGTCGGAATTTATTGGGTGTTGAGCGAAACAGACGTCGCAGTTCTAAAGCCATTAACGAGCCTTTTCTTTACCCTTATGCTTTGGAGTATCAAACAAAAGAATGGGTTACCTATCACGCTTTACTTAGACGAGATGGCAAACGTAGGAAGGATCCCAGAGCTTGAAGTAGAGATCACGGTCTTAAGAGGCAGGAATATCTCAATAGTTGCCGGGCTTCAAAGCTTCGCGCAGCTAAGCAAAGTTTATGGACACGACTCGGAAAATATCTTTAGAGATAATTTTTTAACCAAGATATTTCTACATGGACTAGACGCCGAGACAAACGAGAAATGCTCTCGCAGTTTGGGCGAGTTCACCCACCAAGAAAAAACATCATCGTTTAGTTATAGCGATAATCGAAAGACGGAAACGCAGAGCATCTCAAGAAATCAGCGCAGGCTTATGACCGGCGATGAAATCAGAAGATTAGATAAGAGTAAGTTTATCGTAGTTCATAGCAACCGAAAGCCCGCGATTTTGAAAAAGGTGTATTACAGCTTGCCACCCGAAACAGCAAAATTGCCGGTACCTTTAGGAGCAGATCTCACTATAGATTTTGAAGCCAAGGCAGAAGAATTAAAGATACAAAGAGAGGCAGAGCGCACTAGAGGAAGAAAGCAGATCGCAGGCGTTGAGCGCAAACAGTTATCAGCACCAAGACGAACGCAGGTCGCAGTAATAACACATAAGGCATTACCACCGATGCCAGAGATGCCAGAGGATTTAATTATCGAGGCGGAATTAGCAGAGGATGAAGAATAAAGGCTAGACAACCATAGACATATCCAATGGCGCGACTTGTCGCAGCCTCTAATAATTAGAGCAACCAAAGCAGTCGACTTTAAGGGAAAACAGAAATTTAAACGGAAATTGAGGAATTAGGTATAATGACTATAAGAAAAAGCGAAAAGGGCAGATGGTATCAACATCTACCCTCTTCTAAATTTCGGTTTATGCTGCGCGCACCACCGAACTTAACAAAGACAGCATAGCATAAATTCGAGATTCTCGCACAAATTTTGACGAGAGGTTTATGCTATGAGCAGTCCTATTCAACCCCTATCCCTACCCGAAAGGGCTTTCGCGAAGACCTTTATCCGCGACTTTTCCAGCCCTTACGCTATCCAACAATCCACAGGTCGAAGGACGAGCTGGCGCACTAAGTACAAGCCAGTATCCGACCCGTTAATCCACGCGCATCTAGCCCAAGAGTATTGGGTAGGTACTAAAGCCCCTTGGTATCCAATTTTCTTTAATCTTGATATAGACCGCCCGAATAAAAAGACCTTAGACACTATCTCAAGCAGGCTAGATAGCTTCGGCATAGGCGAGGATCAGCGCGCTCCAATGACAACGCCGAGCCATTCAAGGCACGGCAATTTTAGAATTTATCTACGACTTGAATACGCCGACCGCCTACCGACTTGGAAGCTTGGCTATGATGCCTTACATGCAGCCTTCGGCGACGTGTGCGAGGTCTACCCCCAGAAGCGACGCAAAGACCGCTTACCATGCGGGCGCGCGCAAGACCTTATCAGCGAAGATGGACGCATACTAAATAACCTCACTTGGCAGGAAGAGCTCCATTATCTAATGAAGCTTGACCCCGTACCCATCGAACAACTACCCAGACAAGTACAGCTAGAGTTTCCAGAGCTTGCCCCGTTCAACGATAGCCCTAAGATGTGGAAACCGCGCGCAGCAGCCGCCGAGCTAATGCAGAATGGCTTACAGCAGCACGGCACGCGCCACGAAGCGCAGTTTATTCTTTTAAACGATCTATGGCGTTCTAACTTCCAGCCAGGCGATGCAGCCCTGAAGATTAAGGCATGGATACGCCGGCACCATAACGGCTTTAGTAAAGCCGCCGCGGCCGGCAGATGGCGCGAGATTAACGCCGAGATAGATCGGCAAATTCAATGGATATGGTCGCGCCCCCAGACCCTACTACCCGACACGCCCCACAGCTTGAACCTAGCCATAGTGAAGGCAGACCTCGAGCTAGCCGCAGAGATTTTCAGAGGCGACGCAGTAAGGCAGAAGCAGTTTGTTAAGTTAGCTTCATACATCCGACCGCGCCAGCATCACGAATGGGTTTATATTCCCGCTTGGGTTTGGGCAGACAAGGTAGCTTCAAGAGATACCTATAAAAAGTTCATCAGCGAGCTTGAGGGCAAAGGGATTTTGCAGAGCAACAACTCTTACCGAGTAGGGCAGTATTCCAAACGCTTTAAGTTGGAGCTTACAAAGACGAGCGAGCAGCCTATTAGCTTTGACGGGCGCAACACCACCGACTTTTATGAGGCACTTTGGCAAGGCTTCGGATCAGTTAAGGATATTGCAGATGCGACAGGCTTAAACCGAATGACAGTCTGGAGAAAATATCAGCAGGACTAGGTTTATAACATTACAGGACACATAGCCCCCGGAGCGCATTAGAGGCTATTAGAACCTCGTTTGTAACAAAAGACCCTACATATATCGAGTGAGGGCTATCTATGCGTGTTTGTAACAAAACAGTAAACATAAATAACGGTTAAGTGTTTTTGCCGGAGAGCATTCTTTTAAATTTTTATCGGACTTGGCTATGTTCACCTTGTTTTAGAGGATCAAACTTAATTTTGAGAACCATTCAAGCTAGAGGGAGAGATTCAAGGTCCAGAACTAATTTTTAAAAATCCGTTTATGAAACAAAGTTTCAAATATGAAACAAAAAGAGCGTTTTGGCACCACAACATCTAGTGAGAGGGAGGAATTTTGAAATCGAGCGTGAAACATACCCTTTAGCTAAAAAAATTTTCGGAGCAAACCACAACATCTAGTAAATTTTTCGAAATTTGCCAGCTCATTTTCAACAACGAGTCCGATAAGCCCTAACATGCCCCAATTAGACATTACAGTTAAAAATCCAGCTTAACCGGAGTTGAAGACCTTATACCAAGTTGCAGTGAAAAGAGAGGTGACTTATAACACAGGCCACCAATGGTAATTTGTTCGCGCCGAGATTTCAGCGGCACTGATCTTTTGACAACGTGAACAGACCTGCTGCTCCAACTCGTCCATATTCTCGTGCGCTCGATTAGCGATGCCTTCTTTAACCAGCGGCCAGACCCGCTCACTCGGATTCAACTCCGGCGTGTAGGCTGGCAAGCTGATGACAGAGATTCTTTCCGGCACTTGCAAAGCCTGGGCACGATGCGCGGGTGCCCCGTCCCAGACCAGCAGGAGGCGCTTACCCGCGCTGGCGTGCTCTTTGGCGAACTCCGAGAGAAACAGTTGCACACACCAGGCGTCGAGTCGCGGCAGCACGAGCCAGAACGTGCGCCCTGTGGGTGGATGAGTCGCCGCATAGAGCCAGAGCCATTCGTAGCGCGCATCAACTTCGGCCAGTGGTCGCTTGCCAACGGGTGCCCAGATGCGGCGCAAGATTGGCTTGAGTCCGAAGCGTGCTTCATCTTGGCTCCAGACTTCCACTTCGTCTGCAGGAGACGCCTGTTGCAGAGCTTGCGCCTCAAGTTCTAACTTTTTTTGAACGCAACCTGCGCTTCTGTGGAGGCGCGATGCTTGTTGGCAGGGCGCGGAGTCTGGAGGCTGAAGCCAAGCTTTTGCAGCGCGCGCCAAGCGGTCGTGCGATGAGTTGTGCGCCCTGTTTTCTCGACTATCCAAGCCGCGACTTTCGGCCCCGTCCACAAGCCACCGTCGGGTGCTGCCAACCGCAGCGCTTGATCCAACTCTTTGCCGAGTTGGGCATTAAGACACGCGCGATGACTTGGCTTGGTTGGCTTTTGGCGTGTGATGGCGGCTGCCCCATTTTGGTTATAGCGACGCGCCAGATGGCTGACCCATGAGTTGGCTCGCCCAACGCGGCGGGCAGCGTCAGCGGCGACGACGCCTTTTGAAATCAGGTAGAGGGCGTGCCAACGAGTTTTCTCTTGCGGCTTCTGACACGAGCGATACCGCTGGTGCAGTTCTGTAGTTGTCAAATGTGTTTTGAGTTCGATTCGTCTTGCCATGACGACTTTTTACTAAATCTCTCTTTTTATTGCAACTTGGTATTAATAGTTTCAGTGTTTTTTAGTTGCGCTATTGGTCAAAAGAGTTATTTTGTCTAATAAAAGAGACATGTGCAAAAATCCTTCAAATGACTGTTAAATAGTTGCAATTTTGTGAGATTAGGCTAAGAACTGAATAGAATGCCAAAAAAAGTAGGTGTGAAAAACTTAATGTGGTTGAATATGTATATTGGGATGGTTTGGGTCGTAAGTATCTTCATCCAGATCGTGATGATGATGTGGCGGATTATCTCTCTCAGATTCCAACTGTTTGATGGATACCTCAATTGCCTGTTTGTGTAGTTCTATTAGTTCATTTTGAAAAACCTCATCGCTCAACGAAGATCTATATAGTTCCACATCAACATTTGCTATTTTATTTAATTGTTCATCAGTTAGATTAACGGTGATATACTTTTGTTTGATAATTAGTAAGGTTCTGCTGAAGAAAATTCGCTTCCAAAGTGTAGTTAATTCATCAAATTTAGGCTGTGAAGCTTTAAGATTTTCAATCGCAGTGTTAAAAGCTTCTATTCTATTAGGCATAATGACTTCTTGTGTGAATCTATCCCGTCAGTGGGATTAGATTGTGCAATTAAACTCCGAGATTCACCAAGACAAACCTAAATTATGACGAAAAAAGCTGTTTTCACCACCTAAAAGACCACCGCCGTCGCTCCATGTTGGAATAATCTTTCGGAGATAAGAATTATCCCCGCCCAAGATTCCATATTTCTCTATATCTTTTACACTTATGCCGAGAGTTCCACGCAATATTTTTGCTCCATCTCCGCTCTCATACTGTGCAGCCATAACATTATCGCTGATCCTATTAATAACCCATGTCGCCAAAGCTTCGACCAATGCGTCTCCTATCATGTCTTCACCCGCTGCTTCGTCGGGGTTCTCTGGCTTGGCTGTTCCAGCTTCGGTAGGGTTATCTCGCTCAAATTCTAATTGCTTAACTGACGCACCAATAGATTGAGCATGCAGTTGATCGAGTTGTATGCGAAATTCTTCGTCGCTGAACTTAGCTCTATATGCAGGGGAGTCTAAAGTTACCATTCCATTTATTTGAGTCGGTAATAACCCAACTATCGCATATTGGTTTGTATAAAAAGCCGTCATTCTATCTACTACTAGCTTCGTCCAAAGTTTCGCTAATTCATCATAATTAGGCTGTGCATTTTTTAAATCTTCTATAGCTTTATTGTATGCTTCGGTTCTCGAAAGTGCCATTTAGGGTGCTCCTACTTGACGGACAATTTTAGGGCTGAACTGTAAAACATGATTTGTAATCATGTCAAAGCTGCAAATATTGATATTACAAAATACTTTATTAAACCTGTTGCGTGATAAGGAAAATCCGTACCCAGCATCGTCCGAGGCGAAACAGATGCGTCAGCGGGGCTGTAAACGTCAATAGAGCGGGTCTGACAGCCCTTTTGTAGAAAGCCCTCCAGCCTTATCACGCAACAGGTTTATTCTAATTTAGACAAAATATTTGAAGTGACCAATTGTTTAAGTTAGGCTATGTCTAGTGAGAGCTAAGCTGCCAGCCGCCAAAAAAGCCAATGCTGTAATTGCGAGCCACAAAGTATCACCGCCATCAGAGCGAATGCAAGGAAAATCGCACCGCACTGACACAATCAAATTTTTGACCCTCGACGAAACCAAGCGGCTTTTCGCGCAGATTACCGACAAACGCGATAAGGCGATTTTCCTGCTAGCCTACCGGCACGGACTCAGAGCCAGCGAGATCGGTCTATTACGGGTTAGTGACCTCGACCTCAAGCGGCTCAGAATCATGCTCCACCGGTTGAAAGGCTCTCTTTCCGGCGAGCATCCGTTACAGGCAGACGAGGCACGGGCGTTGAAGGCGTGGCTTAGAAGTAAAGGCACAGATTCCCCGATTCTCTTCCCTTCCCGGCGCAACCTACCCATTAGCCGCCAGATGCTCGATGTCTTAATGAAGAGTTATGGAGAGGAAGCAACGATCCCGAAAGACAAGAGACACTTTCATGTATTGAAACACTCGATAGCTACACACTTACTGGACGCGGGCGCAGAACTTCGCTTTTTGCAGGACTGGCTAGGACACTCGAATATTCAGAACACGGTCATCTATACTGCGCTCGTCTCGACCAGCAGAGAGGCAAAAGCGCGGCAGTATTTTCTGAAGTTGCCACGCTTCTAACGTCCGTCCGATAAGCCCTATTATGGATTTTTTGAAGGAGAGACAGCCCTAGACAGATTTTTGGCGCGAGTTGTCACACCTTCCCCTCAAATGATATAAGCAGCCATATGGATAAAGAAGCAGCAGCAGAATTTTTAGGTGTATCAACAAGAACCCTCCAGAGATACACCACCCAAGGAAAAATTACCGTTGCATACAAGCACGGTAAAACGGGAGCAGAGGCAGACTATGATGAGAGTGAATTAAAAAGATTTAAGGACCAGCAGGAGAATGTTATATATCAGCCCGCCCATTCAGCAGCCGCCGGCGAAGGGCAATCTTTAGCCTTAGCACCTATCCAAAGGGAAGGTGCAGCCCTCGCTGGCGCAGCAGCAGCCGCCGCCGCCATCCTAGAGCGTTTACAGCCATCTAAAGCGCATGTGCCGGTAGAGAGTAAGCCTTTACTAAAGATAGATGAGGCATCCATACTAACGGGATTATCACGGCAGATTTTGCGCGATGCTATCGAAGCCAATAAATTAAAGGCTAAGATCGTTGGCAGAGCGTGGCGAATTAAACGAGACGATCTCGATCAGTTTTTAAAGAAGCTTTAGTAAGGAGCAACAGCAGTTTGGCTAAATTTATAGATTTGTTTGCAGGAGCGGGCGGTTTCAGTCTTGGCTTTAGATCTGCGTTTAAAGAGAGATTTATTCCCGTTTGGGCGAACGATGATAACAAGGCCGCCGTGGCAACTTACAATGTTAACTTCGGAAATCATTGCATCGAGGGAGATATAGTAGATTTACTTAAAGACAAGAAAACGAAGATACCCGCAGCCGACGTAGTTATTGGCGGTCCGCCATGTCAAGGTTTTAGCTTACTAAACAAGCAACGTTCAGATGATGCGCGTAAGCAATTATGGCGACCCTACCTTGAGATAGTAGAGCGTAGCGGCGCAGATGTGTTTGTGATGGAGAACGTGCCGCAGCTATTAGGATCAGAGGAACACCAGCAGATTATTGAAGCCGCGGAAGCATTAGGCTTTACTTTAATTTCAGTCAAACTGCTCGCAGCAGATTATGGTGTGCCGCAGCTAAGGACTAGAGCGTTTATCCTTGCTTGCCGTTTCACGGATCCAGCCAATTACTTTCCATCACCAAAGACTCATTACAATCCTAATAATGGTAATGGTAATGGCCACGGAGCAGGTCGAAAGCCTTGGCGTACAGTACGCGATGCTATGGGCGATTTACCCAAACCAATAAGCACCGAGCTAAGGGCAGAGCCAGTGCCTTTAGACTTACATTTTACACGGACACCAACCCCTAAAAGTCTTCTACGCTATAGAGCTATTCCAGAAGAAGGAATGAACCGCTTTGATCTACAGAGACTAGCCCCAGAGCTAACTCCGATATGTTGGATAAAAAAAACTAAGGGCGGCACCGATTTATTCGGCAGGATGTGGTGGAACCGGCCAGCTTTCACAATACGCACCGAGTTCTTTAAACCAGAGAAAGGTCGTTATTTACATCCGGTACAAGATAGATCGATTACACATCGCGAAGCCGCGCGCCTACAATCATTCCCCGATGATTTTTATTTTTGCGGCAGCAAAATTGAAGTAGCAAAGCAGATTGGGAATGCAGTTCCACCTATGCTGGCGCAGAGTGTAGCCGAATGCGTGAAGAGGCTATTAAAAGCCAGACCGAAACGACGTGGCTGATAAGTTCACACCGGAGGAGAGAAGCCGAGTTATGTCGCGCGTTAAGGGGCGCGACACTAAGCCAGAAAGAATAGTTAGAAGTTTATTACACAGCTTAGGCTACCGCTTTCGCCTCCACCGGCGCGACTTACCGGGCAAGCCCGACATAGTTTTACCAAAGTATAGAAAGGTAGTTTTTGTTCATGGATGCTTTTGGCATGGACACGAAAGCTGTCCGCGCGCCGCTCGACCAACAAGCAATGTTGAATTTTGGAATACAAAGATAGATTCGAACATCAGACGCGACCAGAGCGCGCAAGAGGAACTCGCCAAACTTGGCTGGAGTTGTTTTATAGTATGGCAATGTGAAATGCGCGACTTAGCAGCTTTAACGGAAAAGCTTGAAAGCTTTTTAAGTAACGCGAAGGGAACATCGAAGCATGAGCGCAAGAGACAGAATTAGAACTTTCCTTGAGCAGAACGTGGGTAGAGTAGTTACAACCCATGAGATCTCTGAAGTAGCGGAAATCAGCGACTATCAAAGACGCATCCGAGAGCTGCGCGAGAAAGAAGGGATGCAGATCAAGTCCCACATTGACCGCCCAGAACTTAGACCCGGAGAATATATCTTAGAAACCCTTG
>MWWK01000082.1_pt1 | contig 14522 bp, 13 predicted proteins | sample 1047241 | NCBI WGS metagenome assembly MWWK01 (sample SAMN06349964, study PRJNA376086) | soil metagenome | isolation source: BG12-3 sample Antarctic (ecotone) soil | place: Antarctica | reverse complement strand
GCTGGTAACAGCCCACGAGATCGACAGTACGCACACGCTTAATGCAGCGCTCATTAAAGACTTGACCGGACGCGATTCTATAACCGCGCGAGGTTGTTTCGAGAAACGCCCGACAACCTTTGATCCACAATTTACACTCTGGATGTTTGGCAATGGCAAACCCAGGATTACCGACACAAGCGGCGGCATGTGGCGGCGCCCTCGTCTGATTAATTTTGGACAGCCGATTCCACTAAATGAGCGTGATCCACAGCTAAGCGAAAAATTGCGCATGGAATTGCCTGGCATTCTGAACTGGGCCCTTGATGGCTTGCGCCGCGTTTACGAACGAGGACTAATTGTTCCAGAAGCAGTGAAAGCCGCAACTGATGATTACAAAGAGGAGGAAGATCGCTTAGCTGGATTCCTTAAAGACTGCTGCGTTACTGGGCCTAACTATACGTCCACAGCGCGCGATTTATGGGCGGCATGGTCGGGCTGGTGCAGCCAAAACGGAGAACGGGAGGGAAGTCAACGCGCATTTGGAACCGAACTTAAAAGCCACAACTTTACACCATCAAAAAGCGGGAGTACTCGCGGCTGGAAAGGAATCGGCCTACTGGTGCAGCCAACCGAAGCCGCCGAAAATGGGACACAAGGGACAGATTAGACACGAAATCCGGTAAAGTCTCGCGTAATGAATTTATTTTTTTCTAACTTTACGGGAAATGGCGTCTTTTGTGTCCCATGCGTCCCAAATAACAACCGCCATTTATTCAAAGCAAAATCGAGTAACAGACGAATCAAAATATCATCCTACGAAGTGAATAAGCCTGCCCTGAAATCAAAACTTAGGAGACAGAGATGGCAGAAAAGAATTTAGTCGAGGCCGGACTGCAAAGCGAAGTTGAAGAAAAGAAAGAAATTGAAACCAGGCCGTATGTCCCGCAGTTCGAGCGCGAGGCCAACGGGAAATTGAGTATAACGATGGATGAGTTAGCCGCGTTTCTGCGAGCTATGAATTCATAGGAGAGCAAATGAACATTGCATATTTCGATTCGAGTTTGAAACCGTCCGCCGGCAAAAAGAGGAGTGGGCCCGTTTTGTTTCCAGGCGACTATAAAGAGCGAGGCAAATATTGCCTCGTCGACATTGAGCGCATTTGCGCGACCTTTAGCGCGTGCGATATGAACATAGAGCACATTCACAAAACGCCGTTGTCCGGCAAGCTGGGCCGCTGGGTGAGGGCGTTTATCAAAGACGGCGCGTTGCACGCCGAGATTGAATGTCCAGAACCGCTCTCTCAGCTTTTGGGCGATGGCCCGACGCCGGTTAGTTGTGAGATTGACATGAAAAATATGAAAGCGGTTGGCCTGGCCTGGACTTCCACGCCGTTTTTCGAGCAGGCTTCACTTGCCTCATTCTCAAGCGCCGTGGAAAATGCTTATGCCTGTTTCAGTCAAGGCAAGCCGGTTGTGCCGCTCGTAGAAACGACGGCGGAAATGTCGGCACGTATCGCCGCCGAAATCATCGCAAGTCGCATCAAAGCGGCGGGAGGTATTTAATGAACTCAGAGGAATTAGGGGTAAAGTTGCAGGACGCTGAGGCTCGCCAGACGCAGCTACAAGGCGAGCTTGACGAGGCGCGCGATTCTCTGCGCCTGGCTCAGCATAGCTACGCAGAAAATTTGAGCCCGGCCCAACTTGCGAGATTGAAAGGCGCACAATCTCGCTACGATGCACTCCACGGCGCGGTGAAAATCGCGGGTGAGACCGTGAGTACTCTTCAAGCGCAACACGCAGAGGCTCAGGAAAACGAGGCGAATGAAGAGTTGTTAGTTGCTCTCGCAACCATTGCCGAAAACGCAAACGAGCAACTGGCGGCATTCCTGGCGGCGCGTGAGGAAGAAGAAAAATCGCGCCGGCATTATGCGCGTGCAACCTGCGCGGCTTTTTTAGAACTCTGTGCGCTTCGCCGTAGTTTCATGCACGCCGCTAACCCGCTTGCGCCACTGATACACATTCGCCCTCACACATTCTTCGCCCCGTTGGACATGCCGGAGAAGCAAGCGGCGCGCGCCGCGAAACTGCAAGCCGGCGAAGACCTGAAGCGCGAATTAGAAAATCGGATCGGCTCGCTCGATGGGATCTGCAACTATTTCGACTTGCGCGGTGAGGTAGAGACCGGCATTAGCCAACTCGCTAACTTGCCGTCACTCGATTCGATGGAATTTGAGCCGTCTGCGGCCTCTGAAGAGCCGCAATGGGCCGAATCTGAGGGCATAGAACCCGCGATCGCGGAAATGGCCTGATATTTATGATGGAAGCGAGAGGGCGACCCGTCTACGCCCCCTTTTTTCTTCTTCTGCACAGAGTACTCAGGAGGTGATGCACACTGTAAAAACAGGTGAATTTAACAGCTAAAGTAAATTGTTTCACGGAAATTTTAGTAGTAGTTGATTGAATTGCAAAAGCCGGTTGATTTTCAGCAAACCGGCTGGAATGGTTTTATTTATCAGGGCATACGATGTATGTCAAAAAGTGAGGGAATTTTATGCCAGACAAGAGTAGTATTTTGGGCTTGCCCGCCGGTGGTTTCAATCCGGCGGCGCAGCAATCGCCGGTTGCGCACAAGGCGGAAATGCGGGCGCTGGAAATTGAGACGATGCGCGACGCTATGCGCGAAGTATTAGCCGAGTACCTCAACAGTGAAGAAGGCGCGGCGCTTTTGCGTGACGTTATGCGCGAAGTATTAGCCGAAGGCGACGAAGAATAATTTTTTGCCGGTAGAGTACTCAGAGTACTCTACCGGCAAAGCCTAAAAGGAAAACATTATGGAAACAATAAAATTATCCGATTTACAAAACGCAACAATTCCGTTGGTGCTGATTGAAGGCGGCGAGGGTTTGCCCTCGCTCGAAGCTAAGGCTTATAGCAACCGGCTTACCCGCACGGCTCAGGAACAATTGAGCGAAGTACTCTTGCAGCATCAGGCGCGGCACGAAAATCTTCAAAACGAGATTCGCGCTTTGTCGGAAGAGGGACTGGGGCTGGATCAGAGCGAAGCCATTGCCGAAAAGTCTGAAGAACTGGCAGCGGCGGAACGCGACGGCGCGGATACAAAAGCCGTCGCCAAAATCAAGCGCGAGCTGGCGGCGCTGGTGAAGGCGCAAAACGAAGCTGAGGGCCGGGGCCGGGAATTATCGGCGCGTATCACGGCGTTGGCCGATGAAGTGGAAGAGGAAAAATATCAATCCTTTTGCTCGAAGCTGGCCTTTTTCATCCAGTCAACCAACGTCGTCAATGACAGCGGTAAGGCGTTGGGCGCGGAGGCTTCGTTCTGGCGTGAGAATTTCGATATCCAGACTATAGACAGCTTCCTCGGCAAGCTGGCCGAGGTGCTGGCCGGCCCTTTAGGACAACGCCAGAGTCGTCAAAAAGATTCTGGCGTCTCACTTATTTCTTAGCCAACGAAAGCACCGGCGGTAAACGCGACTGGCAAGCCCTCGCCGAGACCAAGATGAAGATGCTCGAAGAAAAGGCCAAGGCGCAAGCCGCCAAGCCGCCAAAGCCGGAACCGGAATTGTATGGCCTGGCTGCCTACCACCGGCGCGATCAACTGGTGGCCGAATACCTGAAAGGCACGGTGTTGGATGCGCGGCAACTGGCGGAAACGAATCTGTTGCTCTTCAATGAGTACCTGTTTTTGGAATTAGCGGACTTGGAATCGCGGCCCATCGCTGAGAGCTTCGCGCGGCAAGATGCGCAAAGAGAAGAGCAGCACAAGAAATTTTCGCAGAGTACTATCGCAAGGCGGCGCTAATCCCAGGCAACGCTTTTTAATTTGGAAATTGAAAAGGAAATACCATGATTGTTGGGGAACTCAAAGCACTTTTAGAACTCGACTACATCCGCTATGATCGAGACATTGACAAAGCGGAAAAGCGGTTTTTGGAATTTGGCAAGAATCAAAAACCGCTGAAAATCAAAGTTGATACCGGCGGCGCGGAAAAGGAAATTACCGGCGTCTCGTCGGCGCTGGCCAAACAAAAGCGTGAAGGCGCAAGCTGGGCGCGCGAAATCGAAGCCAGTGCCAAACGCGCCGGGGTTTCCTACACCCGCTTCGGTGACGTCATCAAGACCACCACGCGCGAAGAAAAAGCCTCTTTAGCCGATCAGAGCCGCGCGGCAAGCGCCTGGAGTAAAGACATCGAGCGCGACATGAAGCGCGCTGGCGTTGCGGTGGATCGTTACGGCGACCGGGTAGATGTTGCGGCGCGCAAGGCGCGAGCACAACAGGCGCGCGGGCAACTGGGCCGCGATATCGGCAACACCGCTTCCGTGGCGGGCGCGGGGATTCTGGCCGGTTTGGGCGCGGCCACAAAAGTTTCAGTGGACTTCTCCCAGGAAATGCGCAACGTGAATTCCATTGCGCAACTCTCCGAAGAGCGGCTCGATGCGCTGAAAAAATCCGTTGTCGAAATCGCCCGCGACCCGCAAGTTTTGCAGGGACCGCGTGGTTTATCTGAAGCCCTGTACGATGTTTACTCATCAGGCTTCGAAGGCGCTAAGGCGCTGGACGTTTTACGCGTCGCGGCGCAAGGCGCGAGCGCGGGCAACACGGACGCGGCCACTTCCGGCAAAGTTTTGATGGCAACGCTCAACTCTGGTATTCCCGGCGTGGAAAGCGCGGCGCAAGCGATGGATGTGCTTTTCAAAACGGTTGATCGTGGCGTTGTCACCTTCCCGGAATTGGCCGGTAGCCTGGGCGCGATCTTACCGACTGCGGCCAAAGCGGAAGTATCCTTGCAGCAGGTGGGCGCGGCTGTGGCTTTGATGACGAAATCAGGGCAAAGCGCGTCGGAATCCACAAACGATTTACTCAACTTATTGTCTAAAATCGCCAACCCGTCACAAGAGGCGGAAAAGCAGTTTAAGGCGCTCGGTATCTCTTATGGCTTCGCCGGTTTACAGGCGAAAGGCTTGCCCGGAGTACTCGAAGAAATCCAAAAGAAGACCGGCGGCAATGCAGACGCGATCAAGAAGCTACTGCCCGATTTGCAAGCCCAGCGCGCGGCCCTCTCGCTCTTGAAAAACGGCGGCAAAGACTATGTGGCGGAACTGGCCGAAATGGAAAAAGCCAGTGAGGGCGTCGGCGCCAAGACAGCGGCCTTGAATCAGCAACTCAAGGGCGAAGGCGCGGGGATGGAGAATTTCAACAAGAATCTGGAAATCTTAGCCATCACAGCCAGCTCGACTTTGCTTCCGGCTTTGAATGACTTGCTGGAAGCTTCCGGCGAACTCTTCAAATGGTTTTCGTCCTTGCCGGAAGAAACCCAGCAAAACATCGTCAAAGGCACGGCGCTGGCCGGCGTGTTCCTGCTGGTGGGCGGGCGCGTCACTGCCGTGATCGAACTTCTTGTTCTTCTCAAGCAGGCTCAGTTGGCATCGGCGGCGGCGGGCGCAACCTCAGCAGCATCTACCGGCGCGGCGTGGGGCAAGCTGGCGGCTGTCGGCGGGCCGCTGGCACTGGTGGCGATTTCCATTGCGGGTATTGCCACTGCGTTTTACGGAACTCAGGACGCCGGGACTATGAGCGCGGACGCCTTGCGCGAAAAATGGGGGCCGCTGGCGGGCATCTGGGATAGCGGCGCAACGGCGCTGAATAATATCGCCAACAAACTACTGGAAATCGCCAATAGCCCAGGCATCACGGCCCTTTCCAAAGTCTCGCCGGCGGTTGCATTGTGGCGCTGGAATGTGAACCGCGACGCTCCCAACTATGCCACAGAAAAGCCGGACGGCTCGCACGCGGGCGGTCTCGACTTCGTTCCCAAAGACAACTACAAGGCGAATCTGCACAAGGGCGAAGCGGTGCTCGATGCCAAAGCAGCGGAGGCCTGGCGCGCCGATACCAAACGGACTGCACCACCAGGCGCAAGCTCCACAGACTTCATCCGCAACCTGTACAGCCGTTATAACCTGGCTTCAAAAGTTGACCAAACTTGCGCGGACGTGGCATCCAAAACAATAACGGCGCTGGGTTTTCATCTGAAAAAGAGTGTCAACGCCGCGCAACTGGAAAAGAATGCCATCGCGGGCGGCTGGCAAAAAGTCAATCCTTCTCAGGCACCGCCTGGCTCATTGATGGTAGGGCCAGGCGGTGGCCCCAGCGGGCGGCACACCGTCGTCTCGCTGGGCGGGCGGCGCGCTATTTCTTCGAGCCGCCATAAAGTCAGTGAATACAATGTCGGGCGCGGCTATACGGCCTATGCACCACCGGGCGCGGGCGAAGGCGGCGGCGATATTCCGGCCATAGCAACCGAGGCGGCGCGTGCCGAAAAGGAACGGTTAGAAGCCATCCAGCGGCGCGTGGCCGCTTCCAATGCCGATAGCGCTTCCATCAAAGAGCGGAACTATTTATTGCAGTTCGAGCAAAAGTTATTGAAAGATACGTCGCTCACGATGGATCAGGTCAACGCGCGGCTCGAAGATGAAGCCAACCGGCGCAAGCGCATCAAAGAATTAGTCGAAAGTGGCTATACCCAAAAGCAAGCGGAAGTCATCGCTCATGTCCGACTGGCTCAGGAACGCGCCAATAGCAGCATCGAAACCGCCAATGAGCTTTTGAAGACCCAACGCGAAAAGACGCTGGAAATCATCAAAGCCGGTGAAGAGCGGATGAGCGCACGCGCGGGTGAAATGGCCGGTATGCGTGAGTACTCCGCTTCGCTGCAACGCGAAGGCGAATTGTTGGCCAATCAACTGCTGACGCAGCGCGAGGTGAACCGCTCGCTCGAAGCCGAAGCCTACTTGCGCGAGCGCATAGCGCACTGGAAAGAGCAGGGTTACAGCCCGACGCAAGCGGCCGCGCTGGGCAATCAGGATATAACCACCTTCAAAAATGATCGGGCGCAACAAGACGCTAACGACGCTAAAAAGCAAGCGCGCGAAAATATCATTGAAGCCGCTTCCGACGCGGGCGCGGCCCTCGTGCAACTCAAAGATGCTTCGGTGCGCGCTAACTTTGAGGCCATCAATAGCCTGATGGATGATACCGAATTATCGGTTGAGCGCATTGCGCAAACTCTTTCCGGTCTTGATTCGGCCATCGGGCGCGGCGAATTGTTACCGCTGGCTATGCCTGATGATTCGCAGATTGCGGCCATGATGGGCATCGGCAAGCAAAACGACCTGAAGGCAAAGCTCGATGAACTGGGCGGGCGCATCGGCGGCGAATCCGGCGCGGCGGCGAGTACTCTTTTTGCGGAACTCAACCGCGACCGCGACCCGCTCGACATTACCGCTGATAGCGTGAAATCGTTGCGCGATGAAATCAACCTGCTAAAAGAAGACGCGGCGGCTCAGGGCGTGGATATGAGCGGCTTCACTCAGGGCTTCGATCGTTGGTCTCAAATACTCGATAACATCGTGCCCAAGCTGAAGCAGGCGCGCGAGATCGCGGAAAGTGATTTCCTCAGCAAAGCCTTTCAGGAAATGTGCGACGCCCGTAAGCTGCTGGACTTTGCGCCTGGCTTCGAACGCGATCAGGCCGGTTATCGGATGCAGTTGGAACAGGATGAGCGGTTCAAGAAAAAGCCAGCGGTCATTGATTCGATGGTCAACGAGCGCGGCGGGCTAATCCGCCAGGGCAACGCCCAGGACTGGGCCGATGATTTACGACGGCGCATTGAGTACGCAACCGCTGACACCGAACTCGACCGCTGGATGCTCAACCTCAAAGAACAATGGAAGCGCGACGGCTTCACCGATGAAGAAGTAAAGGCCATGCTGCCTTTCGAACGCGCCTTGAAGGAATCCGAAACCGCTAAAGACGTGATACGCGGCCATGCCGACGACATGAAAAATATCCTTTCGGGCGGGATTCAATCCGCCTTCAAAGGTGACTTCGAAGGCGGATTGAAAGGCATTATCAGCAGCTTTTCCGAGCGCATGATGACGCAGATGGCCGACAATATAGCACAAGGCTGGACAGAAAAAGTCATGTCCGGTCCGTGGCAGCAGGCGGGCGGCGCGGGTCAGATATTCCCGCAACAGCCGGGCGGCTTCCTGGGATTCGGCGGTATCAACGGCATCGCGGGGCCAACCCTTGCGATGGCAGGCGCCAAACCCGCAGAACCGAAAAAACCGAAATGGTATGAAACGCTGGGCGGCGCACTGGGCTTGCCAATGGGCGCTTCCGGTGCGATGGCAGGCGCGGCGGCGGGCGGCAATGGCAACGCCATTATCACCATTCAAAGCGCTGTGATCAACGCCGTTACCACTCAAGCGACCATCGGCAGTATGCAAGCTGACGTTAGCTTTGCCATGATAAACGCTCAGGGCGGAATGGGCGGCGGAAGCGGCGAAGCGGGCTCCTCACCATCGGGCGATCAGCTTGGAGAAGGAATCTTAGGCGGACTTCTCAGCGGTTCCGGCGGACTTGCCTCGAAGCTGTTTCGCAATTAGAGTACTTCAAAGAGGTGTGGACTGGACGGTTACGCATATACCCCTGAATTTATCCACCTTTTTATTTTTCAGGGACGGCGAAAAGTGCTTTTAGAGAGTGACGAGTACCCCACCATTCAGACACCCCACCCCGGGTGTAATCTGAGAATGAAACCAGACTTTGCGTTTAAATCGTTTCTAAGCGCCTGTTAGTGCCGTTCTGGTCTTAGTGGACAGATAGCACGCGAGCGCTATTCCTGGCTAAGCGTGGCCTGCATGGCGGCGCAAGCGGGGCGCGATGCCAGAGTACTCGAAGGGTTGGCTCCACGCGCGCGAGGGCGAGATGATGCCGCGATTGTAGGCGTCCTTCACCATTTCGTTGGCTCCACGCGCGCGAGGGCGAGATTTCAATGTCGGAAAATTCCGACATTGAATTACCGTTGGCTCCACGCGCGCGAGGGCGAGATCAACTCATTTAACCCAATCGGCTTCCGCGCGAAGTTGGCTCCACGCGCGCGAGGGCGAGATGCTCCAAACCGGGAATTCCCGTTACGGCAGATAGTTGGCTCCACGCGCGAGGGCGAGATAGCAGTTCCATTGTGGAACCGGTAGAAAATACAACCCCAACCCTCTCGTCCATCGGCATCACGAAGAAGCAGAGTACTCTGAACGCGGTTTGTATCACACTTATTGCCCTATAGCAGGGTTTATCACTTGACAGTGGCAAGTGTTCTAAGCGTGTCTTGTGCTACAAAAGCGGGTAAAACCAACGTGTTACATACGATAAGCTATGTTATGTCGAATGCTGGCGGTGTCTCCGGTGCATGGCAGAGTAGAGCTTCAACGGGGATTTCTAAATTTCCAACTGTTGGAAATTCAAAGCTGTTTTGGATTTGAACTACCACTTCAAGCATGTAGACCTTCAACCCTACCCAAGCGTGGATACTGCCATTCTAAGCGATTCTAAGCACGCGACGACATAAACATTCGACGACGACGCGAACGGTGTGCAGCGTGGCACAGACGCAAAAGCGGAGCACCCGTTAGAGTACTCCGCTATGCGTGGCTTGCGGATTATTGCGTTTCGGTTATTGGCCGTTGCTTTTATTGTGTGGGGGCGGTGGTCTCTTCTTTGTGGCGGCACTGGATACAGACGGTGTGCCACTTTTCGGAACCTTCTACTACTTCGATTTCCTCAGATTCCTCTGGTGAAAAGCCAATACCTGTTTTCCACAACTCTTTGTCAAGTATCTCTTCCTTAACAGTCGGACCATCGGCATCAATCTCTGAACCCGTCCATTCCACGCGATTCTCTTCCTCAAGCTCGCCTTCTTCTGTTACATCTTCGATTGTGTGGTAAGTGCGTGTAGCTGCCACTGTGCCATCTGCGCTAACCGCCTGGCGCTGCCTGATTCGGACTTGCCGATAACTGCGTTCAACGCGCGCTTGAGTACTCCCGCACTCTTCGCACTCAAAACCCGATTCATCAATCATCTTCCAACCTCACTAAATTAGAATTTACGACATAGCCGGTGTGGGAATCGAACCCACCGCGCTACTTAATAAGAGTAGCTGTCACCTACCAGTGACTACCGACCAGATGCAGAGTACTCAGGGTAGAGTACTCTGCGGATACTACAGCGTCATCAACTCATCTGCAATCAGGGCACAGCAGCCTATCGCCATCTTCCATCATGGCAACCGCTTCTAACGACGCGCATGATGACTCCTGCTTGCAATCGGCACACTTGAACATGACAAAGCCGCACTGAACGCGCTCTTGGCACTGGGTTGTCTCTGGCTCGCCGTCCAGCACATCCAGTGATTCCGCGAACTCCGCCGCTTCGCATTGCTTGCACAGCCCTGTAGAAATCCAAGCCGTAGCATCGGGTTTGGTGAACTGCCCCAAAGTTTCGGCGAACTCGCGCGCCACATGCGCCGGCACTTGCTCAGTCTTGCCGCACCGATCACAGCAGGTTTTAAGGCTTGGCTCAGGAGTTGGCTTATCAAAGGCGCGGTCTATGTCGGCCAACGTGCGACCGCTGGCAGCCCATTCCATCAGCCAACCCTGGCTCAGGGTGCCAAGAAACTTCTCCCACAGGAAAGCCATGCTTTCGCAATCCCAATGAATGCGATCCGCTTCACCGACCAGTGCATAGAGCGGCCCCAGGTCTTCGCGCAATTCCTCAAGGTATGGTTGCGGTTCACCATCGGCGCGAGCACGCAACGCCGGAAGATTGATCTTGTTGGTGTAAAAGTCAATGAACCAGTTAGCGAAACCATCTGCCCAGTCGCCTGCCGTAAGCGCCTCAAGCGGTTCATCTCTGCCTTCGATAGTAGGACGCATGCCCCAGTCACGCGCGTCTTGCGTCATTTCGTCTTTCGTCTCGATTGTGTTTTCCATGATATAATTCTCCTTGTCTGTTAGGTCGTGTGGCTCTGGCGAGGCTTCTACCCTCACCAGAGCCGCTTCGTTCCCCTACCAACTGAGACCGGCCTTTACCCGATCCCCCAGCATCATCCATTCGTTCGCCGTGACTTCGCCCCGAGAATCCACGTAACGACCCATCGCACTTTCGAGCGCATGACGCATACGCGGTTTGGCGGCGGCGCTTGTGTCTAACCCAGCTTCGCGCGCGATCGCAAAGAACCGCTTGATGAGCTTCCAGTGTGGGCAACGCTCGTTTTTCTTTGCCGCTTGCATCGTGACCGGCACACTCACCACCGGCGCGGCCAATTCTTGAAGAACCTTGACCGCCTTAAATTCCATCGTGAAATCACGTTGCGCGGCTTCGACTTCGGCGCGGGCGACATTGACCTCGTGGCTCGTGCCGTTGCGCATGGCGCGGCCCAGATCGTCTTTTGCGGCTTGCAACTCTCCAGCGAGAAAAGCTAAATGCTGCGTGTTGCGATCAACTGTTACTGTCTGCATCGTTCGACTCCTTAATTAGAATGTTCAACTGAACACAGTTTAACCCGTTCAACTGAACACGTCAAGGGGTTTTTGAAAAGATTCTAAAAATATTTTGCAAACATTCAACTGAACGGTTACACTTGAACACAAGAGGTTTCTTATGAGCGAAAACAACGGAAGTAATCCAGTTAAAGAAGTGCGTGAGAGGTTAGGGCTTACTCAGCAGCAAATGGCCGATGAACTGCGAATGAGTTTAATGACGGCGCGGCGCTGCGAGTATGAAAAGCGAATACCCGGCACGCGTGCGGGCAAAGAGGAATTAAAGCGCCTGGCGAAAAAAGCCGGTGTGAGGATAGAGGGAATAACACACGTCGGGAAGCTCACCATAAAATGAGCTTATGAGGACTCCGCCAAGCCTCGCCGCCAGTGGTGAGTATGACGCTATCAAGCCTGGCGCTGCTATGGCGAGGCTCAACACACTATGAACAAATCCGAAGCGGCCAAGTTTCTTGAGATCGGCGTGCGAAGCCTCGAACGCTACACGTCGGACGGGCGATTGCGGGCCACTAAACAACGCGGCAAAACGGGCATGGTGTTGGACTATGCGCCCGACGAATTGGCGCGGTTCCAAGCCGAATTACAAGCCGAAACAGAGGCGGCACAGAGTACTCCGCCAATAGCGGCATCGTCTGGCGGAACTGGCGGCGAACCTTTGGCGAAGGTTGCGGCCAAAGGCGGCGCGATGGTTCGCCACAGTGATCTGGCGGAACTGGCGGCGACACTGGCGAAGGTTGGGAAATCGTCTGCTGCTGAGGCTTCCCACAAGCTGCTGCTATCGCTTGAGGAATGCCAAACGCTGACGGGCTTGTCGCGCGCGACGTTGCGCTCGGCTATCGAAGACGGCGCATTGCAGGCGCGTGTTATCGGGCGCGGATGGAAAGTAAAACGCAGCGAACTTGAAGAATATGTAGGGAAGCTATGAGTACTCTTAGGATTTAAACGATGAAAGGCGATGAGGTGAAGAGCTTTACCCTTGTTTTAGACGAGGCAAATACGATCACCTTCTGCCGCGACGCGGGGGAACATATTAAGCTGCACCGGCAAGCGCTTATAAAAAAACCCAATCCATTATTTATAGATTGGCTTGTCCTGACGATAGATAGCAGCAGTGAGCCTGATATGCCTACACAGTGGGCTATTCCAGTACTCTTTCATCCTACCTCGGACGGCATGGCCTGTATGCTGAATAAAGAGCCAGTGGTATTCACGCGTTCTGCTGAAATCCCTGACTTCCAAACCATAGTAGCCGAAATGAACACGCGGAATGAAGAAATTCAGCTTCCAATGCCTTTTCCGCTTCATAAGGCCATTCACACTAAAGCAGTGGCAAAAAATCAAGAGCTTAGGGAGGCGCTTAGTAACTTCCTCATCAAACCTCTTCCACCTCGCGGTGAACCATGGAGAATAAGGACTTTTGCGCAACTTCTCGATGTGGATCCAAGGGCGATTACAAAACACGCGGCTCAGTTTGCCCAAAAGCGGCCACACCTCAAATTAAAGGAGGCGCCGCAGCGGAAGTCACAGGCAAAAAATAAAAAATATGCCGGTCAAAACTTGGGACGCTGGATTTTCAGAGAGGATAACGGCGATGCAGAAGCCTTTTGGAAATACCTACAAGACGTTATGACCCATAGTCCGGAGGTGAGGAAAATCAAACAGAATTCTGATTAGGTTCCGATTCGACATTAGGCTATTGCAAGCGCAATACAGCCCAGGTAACACTCAAAATATATTTAGAAAACGCGAACTTGCGCGGGGCGAAAAACAAAAACGCTCCGCAACTGGTGGGAAGCCAGGGGGGAGCGTTTTCGGAACAACAATCTAATGAACATTCTAACCGAAGAACAGACACAGCGCAACACCCCCCGCCCTGTGCCACCACTGGCACGCACTGGCACCAACGGCCACACTAAGCCAAGCTCTAAATCAAAGCGCAATGCTGATGAGAGATATTTAGCAAGTCTCGCCTTGGCGAATCCTGCGACTTTCCAGAAAATCGCAGGCCCACATCTGAGCGTTGACGGGCAATTCTTGCCCGGCGATTGTTCAAACCCGGCTTACGAATGGATTTGCTTATCCGTCAAGAGCGCCGGTTGTGGCTATCTTCATCAACTCACTAAATGGGCATCGGATGATGATGAACTCGCGCCGAAAGAGCGGCGGGTTTGGTCTGCCGAGGCTCTAAAAGTGATAGATGCACTTCGCCTTGAAGCTCCCGACCTTGACCCGCAGGACGCTAAAAAAGAGCTTTGCGGTCTGATTGCACAAGTGAAGCAAAAAGCCGCCGAACGCCGGAAAAAGGCTAAAGACCAAACGCCAAAAGCTAAAGACCAAACCAGTAATAGCCAATTCCCATTAACCGAAACCGGAAACGGCCAAAGGTTTGCGCGGCAAAACATTACCGATCTTCGCTATTGCTCTGTTACTGGCTACTGGTTTTCCCACAAAGACGGGCGCTGGCAGCCTGATGAAAACGGCGAAGCTGAGCGCCGCGCGAAACAAACCGCTTTGGATGTGGCAGCAGAGGCCGCACGTGAAGTCCAAGACGATCATCGTTCACGGTTACTCAAACATGCTGACAGGCTGACAAAGCGCGTGACACGCGAAACGATGCTGAAGGACGCCGCAAGCGAACCAGGCATGACAATAACGCCTGAGCAATTCGACACTAATCTGCATTTATTCAATCTCGCTAATTGCACGCTGAATTTACAGACGTTTGAGGCATACGCGCATCGGCCCGACGATCTGCTTACATTGCAATCGCCTGTCCATTTCGACAAACACGCAAAATGCCCAACGTGGCGCATGTGCATGGAGCGATGGATACCTGATGAGGCTACGCGCGATTATCTGCAAGACACTTGTGGAGTTTCATTGTCGGGCCAAATCTTTGAGGAATTTTTCAACTTCCTCTATGGCGGCGGCGATAACGGCAAGAGTACTTTCCTGCGAGTGTTGGAGCAAATCTGCGGTACATACTGGCATAAAACGCAAGCCGAAACTATCATGCAGGCGCGCGATAAAAGGCAGCCTAATGCTCCATCGCCGGAGTTGCTTGCACTCAAAGGCGCGCGGCTGGTAACAGCCCACGAGATCGACAGTACGCACACGCTTAATGC
>MWWK01000081.1_pt1 | contig 14624 bp, 25 predicted proteins | sample 1047241 | NCBI WGS metagenome assembly MWWK01 (sample SAMN06349964, study PRJNA376086) | soil metagenome | isolation source: BG12-3 sample Antarctic (ecotone) soil | place: Antarctica | reverse complement strand
CGCCCGTTTTGGTATTAAATTGCACGATTTTGTAATGGTTTTGAATACTTTTACTAACTTCTACCGGGTGCGGCAAAAAGAACGTGCCGGGCGGCTCTAAAATCACTGGTTGCCCTCAAACGTCAATGTTAATCGAATCGAAAAATCTGCCGACGTGCCTTTAACCTATCCCGCGCAGAAAATAAAAATCCCGAAAATGCGGCAAAGGTTCGGGCTTGTCTTACTTTCCCGGAAATATCAGCGAATTTTGAATTATGAAAAATGATGAACTCACATTTAAGCAGATGAAAAGTTGTTACTTGATAGTTTCGGGTATGAGTATGCGAGATGTCGCCGATTCGGTCGGAACGAGTGAGACGACAATTTTTCGTTGGCTAAAATTACCGACTTTTCAAGATGAACTCCGACAACTAAAGCGCATCGTGATTGAACGTAGTTTGGGCAAATTACAGGTTTTGAACGACAAAAGCATACAGACGTTGGAACGATTATTAAACTGCGGTAATTATCCGACTGAATGTCGGGCGGCTGTGGCAATCCTGACCAAGAATCACGAATCAATAGACTTTTTCGAGTATGAATCGAGATTAAAGGCAATCGAGCAAAAATTTAATGAAAACGGGTAAGTTAAAAAAATTCGAGACGGTCAAAACTTCGCTCATCGTCGCCGACACTGACGAAGAGCGGCAATGTTTGATTGCCGAATTGTTACTGATTGCCGAACGGATGCCGGGAACGATTACTTTGAAACCTACTGACATTAAATCGGGAACGATTACTTTCAAGCCTACTGATATTAAATCGAGCGGCGAAACTGATACTGGAATAATTTCGGGTGATAATACTGGAACAATTACGAGCCAGCCTACTAAAATAATGTCGAGCCAGCCTACTGTCTTTAATAGTGAAGAATTGAGAACTTTAGAAAGTTTGAAAGATGCCGAATAATAAAAAAAGTTTTGATGACGTGGATTTCAGATGCAAAAATGTTCGATGCCGGGCGCATCTGGCATTGGAACGGTTTGACCGTCAATGTTTGATTGTCGGGTCGGCGGCGTTCTTTAACTTCGCCCGGTTCGCTTGCCTTTTCTGCGAGAAAATAAATTCGTGGGAAGCTCCTAACCTTTTGCCGACGAAAGACGAAAAATCGATTTCTCGTTATCCTGACAAACTGCAAGATGTTCCGAAGCCGACGCAAAGAATCATAAATTATCTAGGTGTCAAAGGCGTTAGCAAAGCTCCGGGCGGAAAATATAAAGCTCGAATCATTATTGACGGAAAAACAAAATATCTCGGTTTTTTCGATTCGGTTTCAAAGGCATCGGCGGCTTACGAGAAAGCAAAATTATTTGCTGAAAGCAGATAGGAACGCGCCGACAATTTGAAACAAAACCAAACCTAAAATGAAATAAAGCAGAATCGAAACACATCCAAGTTTTGCGCCGGTCGCGCCGGTCGCGGTCGTGGCTGGTGTCAACTGTCTTTCGTTCTCTATTCGTTCATCTCGAAGCCGGTCAAGCTCCATTTCAATCGAAACTATGTCGTAGTCTTCCATTGTAATTTCTCCTTAATAGTCATTTGTAGCCGCTAGGATTGCTCCTAGCGGCTTTTTTTCGTCTTTAGGCTTAGACGGTCGCCCGGTGCTTTGCAATCGTGCAATGAAGCTCTAAAGCCGAACACGAATGAAAACATACAAGACCACGTTCCGCGCCTTTACATTCACATATAACGACTTTTTCGCCTTGTTCGTTGCGCTTGCATTCGACGGTGTAAAAGTTTCCTTTTGAGCCTTGCACGGCATACACGCCGAAAGAAATGATTCTGACGATTGGTTTAACGGTTCGGGCTTTGGTTGCGGCTTTTTCGAGTTGGGTTAAATTTTTTAAGATAAACATTTTTTTTGCTCCGTTTTTATTTGGTCGGCTTTTTCTTTGCCTCTTATTATAAAAAGACTTAATGAGCAAAAACTTCCAGAAACTATACACACTTTATTATACTTTTTTGTGTATAGTTTAAGCAGTGTGTATAGTTTCTGGAATATCTAGCCTTTTGTGTGTATAGTTTGGATATGAATAAAAAACTTTTAACGACAATGGAAGTCGCCGAAAGGCTCGGCGTAACTCGGTGGCGCATCAATGCAATGATTCGTGATAGAAAACTTTCGGCGGAAAGATACGGCGGCATCTGGCTAATCGATGAAAAAGATTTGGCGGCTGTGATGGTGCGGAAAAACGGCAGACCGAAGAAAGCAGAATCGGATGCGCCCAAAACCGACAAGCCGAAACAAAAGCCGGTTGTGAATCCCGAACTTTTGCGAATGGTCAAAGACGGCGTATTTAACAATTCGATACTGGAAATCGTTAATAATTCGTCTGATAATGAAACTTTACTTTCAACCGTTACGGTCGCCGCTCGTCTGAATGTTTCCCGGAAATCGGTTAATGATTACATTATTTCGGGTAAGCTCCCTGCGGTTAAAGGCAAGGGAAATCATAATTTTATTCGTGAATCTGACTTGCTGGCGTTTATGGCTAGAAAATAATTTGGCGGAAAAAGTGAGACTGTAACTACTTTCAATTCTTTACTTTATACGCTGTTTTTTGCCTTTATTTTTCTAAATTGTTGAAAAAAAACGAGATATTTGTATTGACGGTTTTGTTTTTAACAGTTACTTTCGTAGCAGATATTTTGAAATCAAAAAGGAAAGACACCGAAAAGTTACTAGCTTTTCGATGTCTTTACAAACTTAACCGATTGCGCCGGTCATAGTGTTTGCTGCTCCAGCTAGAATCCTAATAACTTTCTCGCCTAAAGTCAACCATTTTGCCCTAACGAACGGGTGAAATGCTTTGACAGACATTCAACCAAAATCTAAACCAATACGCGCCGTGCAACTGCCGGGCGGTTTTCCTGCGTCTGCCGGTCGGAAAGTTCCGGGTCAATCGAAGACTGTCGAGCATCACGCCTATCTTGATTCAGGGACAACAACTGCACATTTTCCCAAACATAAAAAGCGTAAGAAACACCGAAAAACGTCTGAAACATTAGCTATTAAGCGGAAAAGCCGACTTGAGATAGTCAAATACTTATATCAACTTGGTGAAGTTAATTATGCTGATTCTATGAGCAAGTGCGGGTCTCGCTGGTCGGTAATGTCGTGCGGTGAACATATCGCGGCAAAGATTCCGTTTCATCGTTGCAACATTCGGTTTTGTCCATCGTGTTCAAATCGTCGCCCGGCAAAGTTCGTTAAAAAATATCTGCCTTATGTGTCTGCATTCTTGAAAGCGAATCCCGGTTATACGCCTTGTTTGTTGACTCTTACCCAAAAGAAACTTTTCGGGGAAAGTAAAAGGGAAGCTCGCGCCCGAATCCTGCAATCATTCAAAAAAGTTATCAGACGGAAATTCTTTCTCGAATCATTCGCCGGTGGAGATTGGGCGAATGAGATTACGGAAAGCAAATCGGGCAATCATTCCCACTTGCATATTTTCATCTTTAGAAAACCGGCGTGGGGTAAGAATATGGCTGAACGTGAATCCAGCCTTAAAATGCTCAAAAGCGAATGGGCGAAAGTTTCGCCGGGTGCAAAGAATCTCAATCTAAAACTTATTGACAGTAAAGACGGCATCGAAAGTGCCTTGCGTGAAGTGATTAAATACATCTCTAAGCCGATTCCAGCCGATGATTTGACATTGGATAGCGTCAAACAGTTACTGGAGTTAAAAGGCTTGCGAATGACTGATACATTCGGAGAATTTCGGGCATTTTGTCGAGACTATGAGATTCCAGAAATCGATACTCCAGACATCGAAGCCGGGAAACAAGAATTTGTAGTTGGTGAGTGTTGCCCGTGTGAAGGATGCGGAAAGCCTTTGTTTGAGCGAATCTTGACCGATGTCGAGATGATTGCACATCATCGCCGACGTGAGCTTGTCTTATTCGCGCCGAATAAGTTTCGGGTTCGGGGTTCGCCGGGCTGACCTTGTTCTATCCAGAACAAGCGTAAAACATTGTTTTCACTTATGGACAATGTGTCTATAAGTCATTCCTTTCGGGGAGCGTTCCAAAACTCATTCATCCCTCTAGCTTTTGATACTTTGAATTTGATACGGGTTTTGATACTCGAAAACAGTCAAAAACAGCCGTTTTTCAATACTAAAAAATTAGTATCAAAAACGCTCGTTTTTGATACTGTCGCCGGGTCGTCTTCCCTGCCGTAATTCCGACAAGGATTACTTAAAAATTCCTTGACAATAAAGCCGTTAAGTCTTTTCCCTGCAAAATTTAGCTTGACAGGTAAATTTTAAGAATGGGATAATTGATATATTGGTTTGATGCGCTCCCGGTTCGCTTCTTGGATTGGTCGTAGCTATTCAAATTGATGTCGGGGGCGGTTTCTCGCCGGTTAGCCGGTTTCTTACCGTTTTCGATTCGTGCGGCGATTTGTGTTCTTGATATTTTCATTGGTCGCCGCACTCAAAATCTTAACTTTGTCGGTCGTCTGTCGAGTGTAATTTTCAACAATCAGCCTGACAGACGGTCGGCGAATCCGGGCGGCTGAATTCTTCTTATTACTCTTTGAAAATCAGTCGCCCGGTCAAACAATTTCGGGTCGTAATTTATTAGAGTGAGCGACACGAAAACGATACTGGAATGACGAATGAGCCTTAAACTAGGAATTATTCCAGTATCAATAAAATTATGAACGAACAATTAAATCGGGAACTTGTCAAAATCGATGCCGACATACGGCAAGCGGTCATAGATGCCGACGAATTTTTATACTCAAAATTAAATCGCGCCCGTGATGAAAACTTGTCTCGACAATTTTTCCAAACGACAAAACAGATTAAATCAGACATCGAAAATCTGGAAACTGAAAGAAGTTTCGGGTTATCGGTGCTGGCAGACTTGAACGACGAACTAACACAAGCCGCTAATGTCGTTTTAGAAGCTCGTGGGCGGCTTTTTGATGCGGAAATGGCATATCAGGCGATACAAGCGAAACAATTCTATTTAACGACGCAGACGGAGCAACAGAGAAAAGACATTCGGGAACTCGAATCAAAGTTACAAAGGCACATAGACAGCAAATTAAATTCCGGCGATTCGCCGACAATGGAGACTATAACCAATGAAAGCACTTATTAAATTTATGAGCGAAAAAAACAATTTCGCTTATGTCTGTTCCGCGACGAATGCAGACGACAAACAAAAAAGAATTGCCGAACTCAAACGCAGATTCGAGCAAAGCAATTTTTCGGCGGTCGCTTCCTTCTCTGCCGACATCGCCGACGCTGGCAATCCTTCGGGCGTGTATGATTCGGACGACTTCGCAACTTTCAACCAAAAGGCGAAAGAATACACGGCTTTTAATGACATCAAAAGATTGACCCTAGTTCACTCGGTCAAAGATTCGATTAAGCAATATATTCTCCAGCGTAATTCGGTCATCAAAGCGAACAAAGACAAAGACAAATTGAAGCAAAAAGCGAAAGAAAATAATAATGTTTCGCGCCCGTTTTGGTATTAAATTGCACGATTTTGTAATGGTTTTGAATACTTTTACTAACTTCTACCGGGTGCGGCAAAAAGAACGTGCCGGGCGGCTCTAAAATCACTGGTTGCCCTCAAACGTCAATAAAACATTGCCCGGAAAATGTCGGGTCTGCCTTTAACCTATCCCGCGCAGAAAATAAAAATCCCGAAAATGCGGTAAATGTTCGGGTCTCGGTCGGTTTCCCGAAAATATCAGCGAATTTTAATAATTATTAGTCTATGGAAAACAAAGAATTAAAATTCTCACAATTAAAGGCTTGTTACTTGATAACATCGGGCATCAATTTGAAAGATGTCGGGTCGGCGGTCGGTGTAAGCGAACAAACAATTTTTCGTTGGCTCAAACTGCCTGAATTTCAAGCGGAGTTAAGAGAATTAAAGCGCATCGTAATTGAAAGAAGTTTAGGCAAACTCCAGAACTTGAACGACAAAGCAATCCAGACTTTGAGCGAATTACTTGATTGCCAAAGTTCACCTGCGGCACGATGTCGGGCGGCTAGTATAATTCTCACGAAAAACCACGAATCAATAGATTTCTTTGAATATTCGGAAAGGCTTCGACTTATAGAACAACGGTTTTCTAATGAGAACAAATAAACTCAAAAAGTTTGAGACGGTCAAAACTTCGCTCATCGTCGCCGATACTGACGAGGAGCGGCAAGCGTTAATTGCTGAATTGTTGTTGATTGCCGAACGGATGCCGCCTGAAAAAATAATTCCAAAAAATGTTACTGATATTAAATCGGGTGATGCAGAAATTTTGGATAAAAATTTTGTTACTAAACATAATTCGAGCGATGCAGAAAAAAAAATTCCCGAAAATCTTACTGTTTTTAATAGTGAAGAATTGAGAACTTTAGAAAGTTTGAAAGATGCCGAACAATAAAAAAAGTTTTGATGACCGGGATTTTAACTGCAAAAAATGCCGGGCGCATCTTGGTTTAGAACGATTCCAGAGGCAATGCTTAATTGTCGGGTCGGCGGCGTTCTTTAACTTCGCCCGGTTCGCTTGCCTTTTCTGCGAGAAAATAAATTCGTGGGAAGCTCCTAATCTTTTGCCGACGAACGAAGAAAAATCGATTTCTCGTTATCCTGACAAACTGCTAGATGTTCCGAAGCCTGAAAAACGAATTATCAATTTTCTGGGCGTGAAAGGTGTCTCTAAAGCTCCGGGCGGCAAGTATCGTGCAAGAATTATTATTGACGGTCAAACGAAGTATTTAGGCTTTTTCGATTCGATTGCAAAGGCATCTGCCGCATACGAAAAAGCAAAATCATTTGCTGAAAGCAGATAGCAGTCCGCCGACAATCTGAAACAAAACCAAACCTAAAATGAAATAAAGCAGAATCGAAACACATCCAAGTTTTGCGCCGGTCGCGCCGGTCGTCGGTGCTAACTTTTCTTTTTCTTCTCTTTCATCTCGAAGCCGGTCAAGCTCCATTTCAATCGAAACAATTTCCCATTCGTCCATTGTGTTTTACTCCTTTGTGATTATGCCCGGTTTGAAGCTCTAAGGCATCAAACCGGGCTTTTTTCCGTCAAGCCGTCGCCGTGTGCATCTGCTCGGCTAAAACGATGTGCGCTCCGATTGATGCGCCGATGTGATAACAAATCTTTGTCGCCGGGCAACTGCAATCTGCAAACTTTTTGCCGCCGATTTTGGTAAATGAAACTTCATAGTTTGCGCCGGTCGTTTTGTTGGTAACTGCATAGCGGCGAAACTCTAAAACTTTGACCTTTGGTTTTGTTGCCCGTGCTTTTTCGATTGCCTTTTCGATATTTTCTTTCGTGATTTCTAGCATAGTGTTTAACTCCCGGTATTACTGACTTACTAGAATTATTTTACACAATTGTGTAATTAAATGCAAGCATTATTTACACTTTTGTGTAACTTTTTTTACTTATTTGTGTAAGCGGTTACTTATTCGTGTAATTTATATTTACTTGTTCGTGTAAGTCTGTTATTCTTTTGTGTAAATGGAGTGAAACAATATGAAAGTTAAAATCAGAATCGCCGAAATCGCTCGGCAAAACGGCTTTAATCACGCTTTCGCCTTGCAGAACGCTTTGAAGTGTTCGCCGACGATGGCGGCTCGGCTGTGGAGTGGTGAGTTTAAGCGGATTGATATTGAAACAATGGTGAAGCTCGGCGAATTGTTCCAATGTTCGCCGAATGATTTAATCGTCTATGAATCTGCGCCGGTCGCGCCGGTCGCCGACAAGCCGAAACAAAAAAGCGGCGGTTCGTGGCACGGCAAGCCGGGCGGCTCGCTTGCCGAAACACTAGCCGAAGAAAATTCGGGCAAAGGCTTTAATCATTCGATACTGGAAATCGTTAATAATTCGTCTGATAACGAATTACTTTCAACGGTCGCCGTCGCCGCTCGTCTGAATGTTTCCCGGAAATCGATTAATGATTATGTTATTTCGGGTAAGCTCCCTGCGGTTAAAGGCAAGGGAAATCATAATTTTATTCGTGAATCTGATTTGCTGGAGTTTATCGCTCAACGTGGCTAGGGATGACTTCACCTTATCCACTGATTTAATTTTTATTGCTTGACAATAGATGCGTTAAATTTTGTTTGTAAATTGTTGAGTGAAAAAGAGTTATTTTTTTCTTGACACGGCGAGAAATCCGTTTTACCGTTTAATCAGATTTTTGCTGTAAAAAGCGAAAACGCCGCAAAGTTGGAGCGATGCGGCGTTTCTAAAATCCTAAACCGTGCTGGCGGTTCGGTTCTACACTCAATTTTAAGTTTTTTCTTCTTATTGTCAAGTGTTTTTCCTGAATCACCAAAGGGAAAAACTTGACTGACATAATCCCAAAAACTGAATACACGGCATCAGAGACGGCAATTTATCGCCGGAATATAACTGTCAAGATTGCTGACCGATTAGAACAATCGGCGGTCGAGGCGATAAAGGGTAATCTTGTTGCGCGTGAAGAAATCGCCGAAACGATAGCCGTCTCTGATTGTCTTCGTGAAACTGCATCGCCGGAAAATATCTATCATTCGATTGACCAGTTAAACCGTCAAACCGGCGAAACTTTCAATGGTTATGATTCACTCGTTGCCGGTGTCGGCACTCGCCTTTGTCCGAACTATCAAGCGAAACAATCACGCCGAACGGCTAAGAGAATTGAAAAAGACTTTCGGGAAAATGGTATTTCCGACGAAAAAGGCAATCTTCTTGTTGACGGTAATAATAATTTATTAGCCTTCGGGCGCGGCGTTCGCCTTCGATTCGTAACCTTGACAATGCCGGAACTCGTCTGCTCTGCCACTCTTAAATTGCTAATCCTTGAACGTGCCTTAGTTTTATTCAAAAAGCGCAAATTATGGACGGAAAAGGTCAAAGGCGCATACGTCAACAAAGAATTGACGGACGGAAAAGCCGCAGATTATCGCCACAATTTTCATTCTCACGCTCTCGTTGCTTCCAAGTGGATTGACCAAAAAGGCGGTGCTACTAATTGGACAAGCTGCGTCAAACTCGCTTGCGTCGAGTATAACGTCGATTTTCCCGAAAAGGATTCTTACGGGCAACCGATAAAACTTCTGCACGTTTGGATTACCGATGTAGCAACCTACGCAACCAAAAACGACAAGTCTTTGAAAGATGCCATTTTTGAAATATCAAAATATATGGCGAAAGGTTCGGACATTGAAAACGTGCCGGTCGGCGAATTGATGGAACTCAATAAAACGCTGTCGGGTCGGCGAATGTTTGAGCCATACGGAATTTTTAACAACCACAAAGGTCGGGAACGGTTCGAGCAAACCGACGAACACGGTCAACCGCTTCTTTTCTGGCGTGATGATGCCGCATCCGAAGCGATGGACGCTGACAGCACACCTTTACTTGATAAAGAGACACAACTGACGGCTTCGACCACGAGCGACACTCCGAAGGAAACACTTATCAGAATCGGAACTCGGATGATTTTAGCCGGACAGCGCAAAGAATGGCTTGCCATACTCGCCAAAAAGATGAAAGAACGCCGTGCCTTTCGCCGGTATCAACTAATGATGTTGAATCCAGATGCAATTTTTTTCACATTGGACGGCAAAAGGTTTGCAAGTTCTGACTTCGTGCGCCCGAAAAAACAAAATGTTAAGTCATTCGTGGCAATCGTGTAATCAATTATCGGACGTATAACTTTCGCTGTGTCGTCTGCCCTGCCGTAGTTCCGACAAGGATTACTAAAAAAAAACATTTGACAATCTTATTAAACATCCGTCAAACTATTAGATGAGCTAATACTCATTTGATAATCGAGCTTGTCGGGAAATCTCCGGTTCGTCTTTACGCAAACATTTGGGCGGACTCTCTTTTCCCGATTCGTGATGACGTGAATTGACTGCATCGTTCACGTCATCACACTAAATCTTAACTTTGTCGGTCGTCTGTCGAGTGTATCTTCAACAATCAGCCTGACAGACGGTCGGCGAATAAAACCGGGCGCGGTTCTTCATACTCTTTGAATCGTTGCCCGGTTACACAAATTCGGGTCGTAACAATTAGAGTGAGCGACACGAAAATGATACTGGAACGACGGATGAGCTTATTAACTAAGAATTGTTCCAGTATCAATAAAATTATGAACGAACAATTAAATCGGGAACTTGTCAAAATCGATGCCGATATTCGGCAAGCGGTCATAGATGCCGACGAATTTTTATACTCAAAATTAAATCGCGCCCGTGATGAAAATCTGTCAAAGCAGTTTTTCGCCGAAACTCGGAAACTAAAAGCCGACATCGAAAATTTATCCAAAGAACGGCAAGCGGCTATTGAAGTTCGGGCAGACTTGACCGACGACTTAAAAGAAGCTGCCGACGAAACTTTTCGGGCAAGGTCGGCGGCGTTTGACCTGCAAGAAATTCATTCAAAAATTCAATCGCAGTTATATTTTTTAGACGAAAAGATACGCTCGGACGGAGAAAACATTAAAAGCCTCTCAAAGCGGCTGGAATCGCACATAAACACTAAATTACAATCGGGGGAAACAACTAATGATTGATATTAAAAAACTGGCGGCTTATATGAGCAAGCCCGAACATTTTCAATATGTGAACGGGGCGAAAGACGCAAAAGACAGACAACTAAGAATAAATTCTCTCAAGCGCAAATTCGAGCGGTCGAACTTCGCCGACTTCGCAAACTCGTATGTCGAGGATTACGGCAATCCTGATGCCGATTTTTTATTGCCGGAACGTCAGGAAACTAGCCTGAATGATATAAAAATCGAGTGTGTAAAATTCGGCGTTAGAGATTCGATTAAGAAGTATATTCTCCAGCGTCAATCCACGATTGCGGCGAACAAAAAGAAGAAGGAAGAAGCCGAAAAACTGCGCCAAAATGGTTGGCAATCTACATAGAATCGAATTGAATTGACCGATTTTGTTATTGATTTGAATACTTTTGTTTATCTCTAACCGGCACGGGGTAAAAGGTCGGGGCATACCCTCTAAAATCACTGGTTGCCCTCAAACGTCAATTAAACATTGCCCGGAAAATGTCGGGTCTGGCTTTAACCTATCCCGCGCAGAAAATAAAAATCCGGGAAATATGCGGTAAATGCGGTAAATGGTCGGGTCTCGGTCGGTTTCCCGAAAATATCAGCGAATTTTAATAATTATTAGTCTATGGAAAACAAAGAATTAAAATTCTCACAATTAAAGGCTTGTTACCTGATAACATCGGGCATCAATTTGAAAGATGTCGGGTCGGCGGTCGGCGTAACCGAACAAACAATTTTTCGTTGGCTCAAACTGCCTGAATTTCAAGCCGAATTAAGAGAATTAAAAAGAATCGTGATTGAAAGAAGTCTAGGCAAACTCCAGAACTTGAACGATAAAGCCATTCAAACCTTGAGCGAATTACTTGATGACAAGTCATCGCCCGCTTCCAGATGTCGCGCCGCATCGATAATTTTGACAAAGAATCACGAATCAATAGATTTCTTTGAATACTCGGAAAGGCTTCGACTTATAGAAAAACGCCTTGAAAGTAAATAGATTAAAAAAATTTGAGACGGTCGCCGCTCCGCTCATCGTCGCCGATTCTCCAGAAGAATTGGCGGCGTTAATTGCTGACTTGTTATTGATTGCCGAAAGAATGCCGGTCGAAAAAATAATAGATGCCGCACCTACTAAATATAATTCGGGCGATGCGAAAAAAATAATAGATGCCGCACCTACTGTCTTTAATAGTGAAGAATTGGAAATTTTAGAAAGTTTGAAAGATGCCGAACAATAAGAAAGAATTTTCTGACCGGGATTTCAGATGCAAAAATGTTCGATGCCGGGCGTGTTTGGGTGTCGAGCGATTCCAGAGGCAATGTTTGATTGTCGGGTCGGCGGCGTTCTTCAATTTCGCCCGGTTCGCCTGTCTGAATTGTGAAGCTATAAATTCGTGGGAAGCTCCGAACTTGTTACCGACGAAAGAAGAAAAATCGATGTGCCGCTATCCTGACAAACTGCTAGATGTTCCGAAGCCGGAAAAACGAATTATCAATTATCTGGGCGTGAAAGGTGTTTCTAAAGCTCCCGGCGGCAAATATCGTGCAAGAATTATTATTGACGGCGAAACAAAATATCTCGGTTTTTATGATTCGATTGCAAAGGCATCGGCGGCATACGAAAAAGCAAAAAGTCATTTTCAAGTCTGATTCATCCACTTTGTATTGAATGCCGGTTAAAACAAAGTTTCCTGCGTCGTTTTAGTGTCAATAGAGGCTTTCTTAAAGGTCAATCCGCCTTGCATTAAATCCGGGTATTTCGGTCGCTCCGTTCCCTCCAGCAAACCTTTAATTGTAAGAATTTGAACTTTTGGAAAGTTTGAGCCGATTGGACTTTCATAATAACCGGCTTTAACGGCTTCTTCTTTCATCGGTCGGGTCGGGTCAACCATTGTTATAAAAATTCCGATAGATGCCTTTTCCCGGTCAACGACGTGCGCTAAATCTCGAATCATAGCTACACTGACATTGTTTCCGCCTTTGACCGAAACAATGATTTTCTTCGGGGTCGTTCTGTCGTCTTGAAAATAAATCAATCCGTCAATTCCGCCGTCTGCGCCTTTTTTCTTTCCCTGAAATGGCTGTGCATTGACTAATGAACACGCCCACCATTGAAATTGATATTTGTCCCGGTCGGCTAGATTCTGTGCGCTGTCTAAATCTTTCGGCGTTCCTTCGACATCGAATTGAATATCGGGGAAAGCGTGTTTCAACCGTTTTTCGACTAACGTAATTGCAAGATGTGTTATGTCAATTCCAATCCACCGGCGTTTTAGTTTCTCGGCGGCGTGAACTGCCGTTCCACATCCGCAAAAAGAGTCTAAGACAATATCGTTTTCGTTACTTGATACTTTTACTACTCTTTCGAGTAATTGGAGTGGCTTCTGCGTTGGATAGCCTAACCGCTCGGCTGACTGCGAATTGATTGGAAAAATGTCATCCCAAAGTGCTTGCGATGGAATGCCGGGAAGCTCGTCAAGATAGCGTTTTAATCTGATTCCGCCGGTTCTTGTGAAATACAGCTTTCCTTCTGCGTCCAGTCGCTCCATCGTGGTCAAAGGACAACGCCACAAAGAAGTAAATCCTTTGTATTCGTATTCATAGCCGCCGCCGCTCAAACCTTTGGCGGTCAAATTGTCATCTGTCCAAACTCTGCCGTCCGGGTCGGCGTGGCTGAATCGGGTTTTGTATTCGTCGGTGTAAGGTTGGTAAGCCGGGTTAAATGTATATGTATCGCTTTTGGTGTAAAACAAAATAATGTCGGTATTTGCTCCGTATCGTGAAGAATCATTATGTGCCGTCGTTCGCTTCCAAGTTATTTCATTACGAAATTTTTCTTTGCCGAAAACTCCGTCTAAAACAATTTTCAAGTAATGGCTGGCGGTTACGTCGCAATGCAAATAAAGGCTTCCAGTCGGCTTTAATACTCGATGTAACTCCAGCAACCGATTAGCCATCATCGTAAGATATGCCATCATATCGTTTTCACCTAAAAAACGACGTAATGCCTGTATCATCTCGGAAACGTCCGTATTTGATTGATGAATTAACTCGCCGAACTCTTTTTCGGCTTGCTCCGTCCAGTGCCAAGAATCTTCAAAAGCGGTGATTTGTGCCGATGACTCTAAACCTTTCGGGGTGCGAAACAAAACATTGTAGTTGGCTTTACTATTGAAAGGCGGGTCGAGATACACAAGGTCAACCGATTCAGATGGAATTGATTCTCTTAAAACGTCTAAGTTATCGCCGAAATACAGTTTGTTTCTCCAATTCATACCGTCTTGAATACCATAATCGAATTATGAGAAGCAACGATTATGTTTTACGGCTCTGATTTATCTGCTGAAAATACATAGGAACGCGCCGACAATTTGAAACAAAACCAAACCTAAAATGAAATAAAGCAGAATCGAAACACATCCGACTTTTGCGCCGGTCGCGCCGGTCGCCGGTGCTGACTTTTCTTTTTCTTCTCGCTCATCCCGCAACTTGTCTAACTCAACTTCAATCGAAACTATTTCCCAGTCTTCCATTGCAATTTCTCCTTTAGTAATCATTTGTAGCCGTCTGGAGCGTTCCAGACGGCTTTCTTTTGTTTTTAGGCTCTGGCGGTCGCTTTATGCTTTGCCAACGTGCAATGAAGCTCCAGAACCGAACACGAATGAAAACAAATTCTGTTAGATAATCCGGCTTTGCAGTTACAAGCTACGGTTTTTTCGTTCCGTTCGTTACGCTTGCATTCGACGGTGTAAAAGTTTCCGGTCGAACCTTGCACGGCATACACGCCGAAAGAAATGATTCTGACGATTGGTTTAACGGTTCGTGCTTTGGTTACTGCTTTTTCTAATTGATTCAAACTTTTTAAGATAAACATTTTTTTTGCTCCTGTAATTCCTGACTACAAGAATAATTTTACACAATTGTGTAATTAAATGCAAGCATTATTTACACTTTTGTGTAACTTTTTTTACTTATTTGTGTAAGCGGTTACTTATTCGTGTAATTTATATTTACTTGTTCGTGTAAGTCTGTTAT
>MWWK01000080.1_pt1 | contig 14667 bp, 13 predicted proteins | sample 1047241 | NCBI WGS metagenome assembly MWWK01 (sample SAMN06349964, study PRJNA376086) | soil metagenome | isolation source: BG12-3 sample Antarctic (ecotone) soil | place: Antarctica | reverse complement strand
CCGATTTCTTTCTCAAAAATTGAGTTGTCGAATAATTCAAAGCAATTGACGGCAACGCCCGATTCAGAGATTAAACCCTGCAAAAATACCATACAGTCATAGACGACTGAAAAAAGAATTCTTTCTCTTCGCACTTATTTTGTATCCAGGTTTTTTTGAAAGACTTCTTCCCTAGCCTCTTCGAGAAGTTCAGTAAGTTCGCTCTTAGAAATGCCGCTTTCTTTTATTTGTTCTCTGACGGGAGCAAACAGCACACGCAGATTGAGAGACGAAGAAGATAAATCTTCTTCTATCAAATAACGAACGTATTCTTCGGCAGTTGTTCCGACGGCTTTAGCTCTTTCGCTTACGCCTTGAATAACCGTTTCGGGAAGACCGGAAATTTGAATTGTATCGGTTAGCATTTTTCTTTTTCTCAACTTACTTCGATTTCAATGTTTCGCCGACGAACAAAAAAGCAGATGTGAAAACAACATTAATAAGCGAATAATAACATAAAATTGTCTTTTTATGTTCTGTATTTCAATTCAAATCGGCGCGGATTTTGGCTTTGTACTGATAGACGGCAAAGTAGAGGCGTAGCCAAATCTAATTTAATGATAGCTTTTCATTTAATTATAGCTATAATAGCTATGAAGGAGACAATGTTTTATGCAAACCGTCAACATAGCCGACTTAAAAAATAATTTGAGCGCGTGGCTTGAACAAGTGAAAAACGGCGAAGAATTATTAGTAAAAGACCGTAACACTCCGATTGCGCGAGTGATGCCGCTTGCAGGCGGCGAGGACTTAGACGCGGAGGAAGAAGCCTTAGTAGCCGCCGGGCTGATGCGCCTGCCGTTGAAAGAAAAGAACAACGACTTTTTAGATTTGCCCGCGCCGGACGTTTCTTTAGATGCGATTCGCGCCGCTATCCGAGCAGAACGCGATGAAGACTAATAACGGCTTTTGGGATTCAAGCGCGTTAGTGCCGCTTTGCGTTTGGCAGACGGCGAGCCAGAGTTTTCGTCAGCTTTGGAGACAGAGCAGCCGCGTTATTGTTTGGTCAGGCGCGACCATCGAAATACGCAGCGCATTAGCCCGGCTTCACCGCGAAAACGAAATAAACGCAAAAGGCTTGCAATTTGCGATTAACCGGCTGGAAGCGATGCGCCGCGGGTGGCGCGAGATTATCACCGGCGACAAGCTCCACACAATTGCGGCAGAATTGCCCGACACTTACAGCTTACGGGCGTTAGATTCATTTCAGCTTGCCGCCGCGCTGGTTTGGTGTAAGGAGAAACCGAAAGGAAGGCTTTTTATTTGTGACGATGCGCGATTGAGCGAAGCCGCGCAAAAAGTAGGCTTTACAATCAAACCATAATCAGCTAATCGCATAATTGATTATACAAATAATCGCATAATTGATTATGTGATTATTTGTATAATCAAAGTTTTATGCTATGATAACGGCGTTATGATAATCACAATCGCAAGTTTCAAAGGCGGCGTAGGCAAAACGACAACCGCCGTGCATCTCGCCGGTTATCTTTCCAAAAAAGGTAAAACGCTTTTGGTTGACGGCGACCCGAACAGCAGCAGCAGCGATTGGGCAGCCGCCGGACTTCTGCCGTTTTCAGTAATGGACGAAGAACAAGCCAGCACAGAAGCACGAAATTTTAAGCACGTTATCATTGATACCAAAGCCCGCCCGGACGAATCCGACCTTAAAGAGCTTGCAGCGCATACTGATTTATTGATTGTGCCAACCACACCGGACGCGCTCGCCTTGAAAGCGACATTAAAAATGCTCGCTACTTTGAAAGGTATTAACGTCAGCAACTACAAATTGCTTTTAACGATGATACCGCCGCCGCCGAGCCACGACGGAGCGGACGCGGTAGAGTTAATCAAAAACAGCCAGCTACCGAGCTTCAAAACACAGATTAAACGCTATGCGTCTTACAAAAAAGCCGCGTTGCAAGGCGTGTTAGTTGGCGAAGTCCGCGACCGCAGCGCACGAATCGCCGCCGACGCTTACGAGCGACTAACAAAGGAGATTTTATAACGTGGGACAATTTACCGGATTATTTAACGGACTCGATAACGCAGAGCCGAAACCAAAAGTAAAAGCCAATAACACCGCGAAACGTAGCGCAGTGAAGCAAGCCACCGCAGCGACCGAAGAAACACCGGCAAAGGATTCGCCGACTACCAAAAGCAAACCAGATGGCAAACAGGCAAACGAAAACGCCGCGCCCAAGACCGCCGCGCCGATACGAGGCAAGCGCAGCCACCCGGATTATACGCAAGCACCGGCTTTTGTCCGAAAAGATACTTACAAAGCCGTTAAAATCGCTTTGCTGAATGATGAGAGCGGTTTAGATTATTCTGACTTGGTAGAGGAATTATTAACCGCTTGGCTTATAAATAAAAGATAAACGATTATCTGATTATCTGATTATCTGCATAATCAGATAATCAGATAATCAGATAATAGCAAATGATTAAAGACAGCCGGAAAAAAGATACACCGCAGCCACCGGCGAAAATCGAAGCCGCGCCGGAATCGGGCAAGCGTCTGGACGATTACGAGCAAAGTTACCCTTTGCAGTTATCGCTATTTCAGTTACTTGACCTAAAGCCCAATGACCAACCGCGCTACTCGAACACAATAGAGCTTTACGACTTTATGCCCAAGTATCACTGGGGAAAGGTTGAGCGCATCGGCGGCGAGTTTTTGCGCGTTCTCAAACGTGAATTTGAGTGTAGAGGCACGAGATATAAAATTGAGGTTGCGCCCGCCGTTATCACCGACCAAGACGGTAAGGAGCGTTATTATTACCCGTCGAAGCGTGAAGAACTTGTAGAAGATGCTTTACGACGACTTGCCACGACCGAGCGAGGCGTTTTTCTCGACGACCGGGCAGGCGTAACCTTTACGCTTTATCAGTTGCAGCAAGAATTAAAGAAAACCGGACATAGTTACGATATAGCGCAACTGAAAGACGCGCTCTTAATCTGCAATCGAACAAGTATCACCGTCACGACCGAAGACGGCAAAGGTATCTTAAGTTCAAGTATGTTTGAAACGCTTGGCTTGAACAGCCGCGAGGATTGGAAAGGCACAGGCTCAAAAACAAAAGCCTTTGTGCGGTTTAATAGCTTAGTAACCGAAAGTATTAAAAAAGGCGCGTTCCGGCAACTCGATTACGAAAAGGCGATGAGTTACAGCAACATTATCGCCCGCCAGTTTCACAAGCGAATGAGCCATCATTTTACACAAGCCAGCATCACGACGCGCTACGAAATCAAACTTTCAACCATTATCCGCGATTTCGGACTAGCCGAATACGCCCGCCCGTCGCTTAACCTTTCCCACGTTTTGAAAGCCCTCGACGAGATGAAAGAAAAATCCGTTTTGCTTTCATATGAGGTGCAGAAAACGCTTGACCATTCTAATCGCAACAAATTGACGGACGCGAAATTTATTTTAATCCCGCACCCGTTTTTTAGCGGTGAAGCCCGGAAGATAAATGACCGGCACGGGCGCATCGAGCGGCAACTATCGAGCGGAGAAAAGTAACTGTTCTGATTGTCGAAATATGTAGTTTTGATTATCGCAAAACCGCCGAAATATGTAGTTTTGATTATCGGAATATGTAGTTTTGATTATCGCAAGGAATTTTGGGCAAAAATTTCACCCGAAATTTTGAGTTTTCCACAGGCAAATATGTAGTTTTGATTATCGGATATGTAGTTTTGATTATCGCAAGGCATCAAAATATGTAGTTTTGATTATCGCAAGGCATCAAAATATGTAGTTTTGATTATCGCAAACAACCCAAAACACCGAAATATGTAGTTTTGATTATCGCAAGGAATTTATAAGAGTCTGATAATAAAGAATTTAACGATTTTTTAAGCTCCTTATCCTTTTATCCGTTATTTAACCTAATATTTTAACCCTAGCCTGTGGAAAACTTTTGAGTCTTAAACGAGGAAAAAATGCTCATTCTGAAAGCAGTTATTATCGGACACGATTTTGGAAATGAAAAATTAGCACCACCAACGCTGTTACACTCATACAAGGTAATTATCTGTTTCGTAATCTAACGCGCAAAATTTTTCATAGCTGACTTGTTTTTATAGACAAGTTAAGGCACTCGAAATGGTATCGCGCTTCGCCACGCAAACACACGCTTTGTCCGGTGAATCGAGAACTCTACCAAACAAAGCAAAAGAGTTTGAAGGAATCAAAACACCTTCTGATTCCGTAATAATAAATCTTACCGCTCCTTTACAAGAAATTTAGCAAGCCAAACCCTCATTAATCTAGAACAGCAAATTTCTTTATGCAAAATCTCAAAAATTGAAAAACAAATCATAAAACCGGAACAGGAAATTATTTTTAGACGAACTGTTACGCCCAGAATAGTATAGCAAGTGAAGAGAGACAAAAAAGCAGTTGTTATAATTGCATTTAACTCTGCCCAAATGGAGAAACTCGCCGCCGTGCCGCTTACAGAAATCCTTGACCTTCTGATGCAAAACCACCCGCGATTTCAGCAATCTACTAATATCCAACGTAACGCATTCAGGGTAAGGATAAAAAGCCTTGTTAAAAGCCACAAAGAAGCCTCAGAACAAAAAATATCAATCTTCCCGCACCGATTGCTAGGCAGAGCAATTAAAAACGTCTCAGGGCTATTTATCAAAGCCATCGAAGAAGACTACGAACCACCACAAAGTTATCTTGATTCCCTGAGAGAAATCGAATCGAAAAAACAATTTGAAGCCGAGCGGAAAAAGCGCGAAGAAAAAGACAAGGAAAAGAGGGAAGAAGCAGAGATCTGGGGACGAGCAAATGAGCGATTAAACAATTTGCCGGAAACAAAGCGTCAAGAACTTTGGGAAAAGACCAGAGCTAAAATTATTTCTTCGCCGGAATATAAAGATGCGACCCCGCAACAATTAAAATTTTTAGAGTATGTAATGGATGGTTCGATTCGTTCGGAAATCATCGAAACTTTTATTGGGGAAGAAGCACGAAAAACCGCCAAGTAAAACTCAATTTCAAAACAAAAAATTTCCACGAGTTAACCCTTAACTTTGACATACTTCTTATAAAAGTTGACGGAGCCAAAGAAACTTGGTTAAAATTACATTGACTCTCACATAAAAGAAGGCAAGCAGTGTTTTGCTAACGCAAAACTCACTCACCGCGCTTCGCTCGTTCGTGGGCTTGCCTTGCAGGGCTTAGTATTATGGCGAACAAAGCGTCCTGTAAATTGATAAAAATCGATGAAAAAAAACGGACGACCGAGACTTGGAGAGAAGAAAAAAACGCATCGCGTCGGCGTTTTTTTTACAGCGGAAGAGTTCGCCAAAATCCAACTGAATGCCAAGCGAGTAGGAATAACAGAAGCGGAATTTTTGCGGCAACTCGGATTAGGAAAAGAGGTAAAAGCTCCGCCGAGAACGGTAAATTTCGCAGCGGTAAAAGAGATCAACGCAATCGGAAAAAATCTGAATTTACTGGTGAGAGCAGTCCACACTTTTGAAATTGAGAATGCCACCGTAATCACGAATTCAGTCAAGCGAATGGAATCAAGTTTGCAGGAAGCAATCGGGAAACTTCTGGAGCGATAAGATGGCAATTGCAAGTGTCGGCAAATCAGGCGGAGCTAAGGGAGCAATCGGTTATGTTCTCAAAACTGATAAAGAAAAAGAACCGATTATTATCGGTGGAGCTTTCGGCTCAAAAGGAGAAATTACCAGACAGTTCGATGCCTACTCAGCACTTCGCCCCGGAGTGAAAAATCAGGTTTCGCATATCTCCATTTCGCTTAAACCCGGCGAGCATTTAGGGACAAGCGGGAGGGAAGGTGCGAAATTGCCCCACAAGGATATTTTTTTAGATTTATTATTTCCGTTTTATATTTACACGCTGGCAGTTTTGTGCTATTTTCATCTTCAAATCGTAAATTTAGTTAATTTTTTGACTGATTATTTCCGTTTCTACCCTTTTTCGGAAATTATTTTGCAATAGCTTTCGGAGATGAAAAATGAAAGTTCTGTATCCTGATTTTCAAGCCCATTACGAATATGAAGAATTAGTTGAGCATTTTTATTTGCAAATTGAGGAGATTGAATTTATCAACCGCTTTCGTGGTGATGCCAATCGGCAAATGGTCGCGGTCTTACTCAACTCTTTAAAGCATTTAGGTTATTTTCCAAACTCTTTAACAGAAATTCCTTTGCAGGTTAGAACTTTTATTGCTCATCAGTTGAATCTTTTGTGGGATTATTCAGAAGAATATGCTTGGGATAGCGGCACCAAAGATCGTCATCTGGCAGAAATTCGAGAGTTTTTGGGTTGGAAATTTCTGACACCGGATAAACGCCAAGAAATGATCCGGTGGATTGGTGAAGTTGCCTTTCAGAATGTCAGTGATGAAGAAGACCTGAGAAATTCCGTCTATCTGTATTTGAAAAAAGGGAAAATCGAACTTTTATCGGAGAATGAACTGCTGAGACTCGTCAATTCTGCTTGGAATGATTCTTTTCAAAAGCTTTATCAACAAATAATTTCTCGTCTTTCGACTGAAACTCAAACTCAAATTGATAAACTTTTATCGGTGAAGGAAAACGAAACTTTGACTGATTTTGAAAAACTGAAAATATCCTCTTCCAAACCCGGAGTCCAGAATTTAGCTAAAGAAACCAAGAAGTTAAAAATATTAGATTCGGTTGAATTACCCGAAAATATCGGTACTTTCGTGCCGCCAAAGATTTTAAAGTTGTTGAGTCGGCGGGCAAAAAATGAAAAAGCCGGTGAAATGCGGAATCATCCGGCAGCGGTGCGATACTGTCTGATGGCTTGTTTTTTGCTCACTCGTCAAGCTGAAATAATTGATGACATCGTGCAGATGTTCTTATTGTTGCTCAGAAAACTGGAACGCCAAACCGAAAAACAGATTGATCGGGAAATCTTACGGGATTTCAAGTTGGTCGAAGGTAAAAATCAGATTCTGTATCGAATTGCCAAAGCCGTTATTGCGGAGCCGAACGGAACTATCGGCATCGTTATTTTTCCGAGCGTCAAAGAAGAAATTTTTCGTGATTTGGTCGTTGAGGCGGAATCGAGCGGAGTCAAATATGAACAAAAACAAATTGATTTTCTGAAAAATAAATATCTGCGGCATTATCGTCAAGCCCTGCCTTTAATCTTACACAATTTGGAGTTCGGGAGCAGTAATCGTCAACAGCCGATTGTCAGAGCCTTGCAATTAATAAAGAAATATCTCGGGACAAGTTATCAATACTTTCCCGAAGAAGTTCCCTTGGAAGTTGTTCCAAACGCTTGGAAAGTAACGGTTATAGAGAAAAATGGTGATGAAATAAAAGTCAATCGGAAGGCATATGAACTGTGTGTTTTGCAAAAATTGGAAAAGGCTCTCAAATGTAAAGAAGTCTGGGTCGTTGGTGCGAAAGCCTTTCGGAATCCAAATGATGATTTACCACACGATTGGCAAAATGAAGAACTCCGCTTCGGGTATTATCAAAGCCTGGCTCAGCCAACCAAAGCTGAAACTTTCATTGACTTACTTAAAGACCGTCTCAACTCGGCTTTATCTGCTTTCAATCAAAATTTACCGAAAAATCCGTCAGTTAAAACTTATCTGCCGAATCAGCATCGGGGCGAAGGCTTGTTCGCTTTAGAAAGACTCGAAGCTCAACCGCCGCCGTCCAATATCGAAAAGCTGAAAGAGTTTGTGGGTGATAAATACGGCGTGCTGGATTTGCTGGATGTTTTTTTGGAAGCCGACAACTTAGCGGATTTTACCAAGTATTTTCGCCATTCGGGAACTAAACAGGTTCGCTCGCGGGAGCAGCTTCGACCTTTAATTTTGCTTGATTTGTTTGCCGAAGGAACCAACACCGGCACTAAACGGATCGCTCAAGCCAATCACTTTTACAAATACGATGAACTGCTTTATGTTCGCAAACATTACTTTTCGCCCGAAGCTTTGCGGCTCGCCAATATAGCCGTCGTCAATAAAATACTGGAATTACGAAACCCGACTTTGTGGGGCAAGAGCAATGCCTGCGCGTCCGATGGCAAAAGGTTTGAAAGCTGGCAGCAAAATCTTCTTTCCGAGTGGAGAAATCGTTACAAAGGCAACGGAATTCTGATTTATTGGCACGTTCAAACCAATGCCATTTGCTTGTATTCGCAACTTCGTTCGTTTTCCTCCTCGGAAGTGGCGGCAATGATCGAGGGCTTAATCCGCCATGATACCGAAATGCGGGTTGAAAAGAATTTCGTTGATTCGCACGGACAATCGGAGGTCGCTTTTGCTTTTTGTAAGTTATTAGGATTTCGTTTGATGCCGCGTCTGAAACGCATCAAATACGAAAAACTTTATCTTTGCGAAAAAGGGACAGAAAACAGTTTTCCTAATCTGAAAGACGTTTTGACTCGCCCGATCCGCTGGCAACTGATTGAAAATCAATATGATGAAATGATTAAACACGCCGTCGCGCTCAAACTCGGCACCGCTTCAGCCGAGGCGATTGTGCGGCGTTTTAACTCGGAAAATAAAACTCACAGCACTTACAAAGCATTAAGCGAACTGGGCAAAGTCGAGAAAACTATCTTTTTGTGTGAATATCTGTCGGACATCAACCTGCGCTATGAAATCAACGAAGGCTTAAATGTCGTCGAGCGTTGGAACGGGGTCAATGACTTTATCCGCTACGGCAGACAAGGCGTTTTTGCTTCAAATAACCGCGAAGACCAGGAAATTTCCACACTTTCGCTGGGACTTCTGCAAAATTGCCTGATGCTTATTAATACTCTTCTGGTTGAGCAAGTTATCAAAGAAGAAAATTACTTGGATAAATTGAGTATCGAAGACTTACGAGCCTTGTCGCCACTTTTTTATGAACATATCAACCCCTACGGAGTTTTTGAAATAGACCTCAATCGTCCCTCATTTTTGCAAATGGAGGTGGCTTAAAATGTCGGAAGAGACGGTTGATTACAACGATTTAAGTGAAGCGGAATGGGCAGAAATTCGCCGCCAAAGAATAACTCCGAAAGAAGTCGCCAAAAGAGTTGCCCGCATCTTGAAGCCACATCGTCCTGATTACCATTACTTAAAGAAAGTCTTTCAGCATACCCGCGAATTACTGGAAATTACGCCCGAAAAAGCTCGTAAACGACTGCCGGAATTATTGACCGATACAGAGTTGATTACTTTTTACGAAGCAGTTTGGAACGCAAAAAATACCAACCATTTAGTGATGATCAAACTCTTGATTTACACCGGTATCCGTAATGCCGAACTGACTAATGTCCAAATTAAAGATGTTGATTTGACCAATTGCACCGTCAGAATCGAACAAGGCAAAGGCAAGAAAGACCGTTACGTTTTATTTCCAATGACATTTCGCGGCGAATTGGCGCAATATGTTGAAAAACAAAAACGCAGCGGTGCAAAATTCCTGTTCGAGTCAAATCGTTTGGGAGCCTTTTCAACTCGCCGAATCCGCCAAATCATCAAAGAATACTCCGAGCAGTCAGGGATCGAAAAGCGAGTTTATCCGCATCTGTTCCGCCATCAAATCATTACATATTTGACCAGAAAAGGAATTATCAGCCCGAAATTACAGCTTCTGAGCGGACACTCGGAAGAAAAAAGTCTGGCAATTTACCGGGATTTAGCTTTGGCAGATGTGGCGGAAGAATACGAATCAGCAATGGAGAAATTCCCGGTCAAGTAGCTTGTGGGGCAATTTCGCAGCTTCCCTCCCGTTTGTCCTTATTGGTTTAATTCCTCGTGGCTCTGCCACGAAAATAAGGAAAAAAGATTTTTCCGATTCAATTCCTCGCGGCTCTGCCGCGAGAAAAATTTAATAATACTAATTCAAGATAGAGTGTGCGTATTTGATGTATGGAAACAACGTCAAACTTTTTACTCGCTCTCTATCTTGTAAAAACTCTTGCATTGCCGCGCCGACAAAATCTTCGGCTTGCTCTAAAGTTTCAAACACGCGAAACTCTAATTTGCGCCGCAACTCCTCAAAGAATCTCTCCACCGGATTGAGTTCCGGCGCGTAGGGCGGCAGTTTGACCAACTCGACCAAATCATTTTCTCCAAGGCGATGTGCCGTCGCACCGTCGGCGACAAACAGTGTTCGCCGCTTTAACTGCAAACTTCTTTCGGCGATAAAAATACCAAAACACTCCTTGTTCAGGCGCGGCAAAAAATGTGTTTATGTTTTAACAAATTAAAGCGGGCAGATTATTATAATCTGCCCGCTTTATCTATATAACTGCTGCTTTGATTACCTCGCCTTGTTGGTGATGTTACCGCCTCCAAGTGTTATGAGCGAGTTTGGCGATCCCACCTGATGGAAAACGGCGTTCGAGTTATCTCGCACTGTAATTGAGTAAGAATCGCCCCGACGCGGATTGAGCAAATCGCCATCTCTGGTGAAAATCTCAAATGTGTAGTTACCAAACGAGGCGACTACCAAACCAGTCGTTGGATCAATTTTCTGCACATTACAGCTACCCTTAATGTTAGAGCCTGTATAAACCGCAGGAGTTACTCCGGGTTCAGCTGAAAATTGCAGATAGCCGCCTTGCCAGCTGTTACCCTTGACAAGATAGTTAAAACCGTCAGCACCCTTGAAACTAAACGAAACATTGCCTTTCGGCTGTCCGTTTCTTGTCGCACTAACGCTAAATGCAAGATTTGCTTTGCCACTAGCGCTCGCTGCATCAGTAACCCAGCCGCCGCCGCTTGAACGCTGCTCGTCTGATGGAACAGTAATATTGAGCAATCCAAGGTTAATCGGATCAGCAGTCCAGTATCCGTTGTTACTATCAACATCGACACTAATTGAGTAGGTGTCGGCAGGCAAAGTATAAGTAGTTAGCGCTTCGCCACTTGCATTAACCGGTACATTTGCAACTGTGTAAGAAGCGGTAGTGGCGTTGAATTTGTAGATTTTGAAGGTTACCGTTGCCTCTGTAATATCACCGGCAGAACCATCATTATCCTGCGTGAGTTTGGCGGCGAGCCTTACAGTCGCCGTGTTATTGGCAGGTCCTGCAGTCATCAAAGCAAAGTCGCCGTTGTAATCAGTCGCCGTCTTCTCCTTGGCGACGGTAAGCGTTACCGGGGTAGTCGCAACAGTAATGGCTCCCAATGAGTCGGTTACCTTTAGCTGTACTTGATAGGTGCCAGCGGGAACATCCGCCCTGCCCGAGACCGTCCACTCATCAATGCCCGGCGTCTGTGCGAGCGTTAGTCCATTAGGTAATCCAGTAGCGGTCACGAGGAGCGAGCTGGCAACATCGTCAATGTCTGCTACCGTAATGGTGATTGGTTGAACGGTGTCGCTATAATCAACGCCTTGTGACAAAGGAGTAATACTTATAAATGCAGGAGCGTCATTAATCGGCGTGACTGTGACCGAAACAGTTGCGGTTTGGGTGCCTCCTCTACCATCACTAACCGTATAGGTGAACGAGTCTGATCCGTTGAAGTTGGCAGCGGGTGTGTAAGTAACAGCGGTGCCACCGCCGGTGATCACGACTGTTCCATTCATACCGGCGGTCTTCGATAAAACGGTGAGCGTGTCGCCATCGGTGTCAGTGTCGTTGGCAAGCACATTAACAGCGTTCGCCGCGCTATCTTCTGCAATAATTACAGAGTCATTACCGGCAACCGGAGCATCATTCACTTCCGTAACATTGATCGAAACGGTTGACGTATTGGAATTTCGCTGTCCGTCATTAACGCGAAAGGTAAAACTGTCAGTTCCATTAAAATCAGGGTTTGGCGTATAATTGCGGGTTGCACCTGATCCTGAAAGCGAGCCGTTCGTCGGTTGGTTAACAACTTCATAGGTTAGATTACCTGCGCCAGCCGCGTCCAATGTAATTGAAACAGAATTGTCTTCCGCGACATTGACAACCTGATTAGCTGTTCCCGGAGGATTATTTCCATCAATGCCTCCTTCTACGCTATTTTCAATAGCATCCGGCAAGTTTTCGTAAAAGTCATATCCGGTTAACGCTTCAACCTGATCAATGCTTGTTAGGTAATTTGTCCAAGCGTTATTTCTGATGCCCTGGACGTTCGGCATAATAACGGCAATAGTTCTGGCTGATGAGGTTACACGCGCTATATCATCGCCGCTGTCTTTCGGAATTACGAGTGCGACTTTCCAAGTCTGAGCCGGAACTGTAACACGCCCTTCAGCAAAAGTAGTCGTAACTCCTCCGGTACTGCCTGTGCCGCCTGTTCCCGCGCCCCCGGCAACAATGTAAACCTCGTTAGCCGGTAAAAGTGTCCGCAAATAATTTTCCATATTTGCCCAGGGTCCCTGATTGTTGTCCGGGGCTTGCGGAATCATATTTGTCATCAGGAATGTCGCCTGGTTAATCGGAATTGAGGTTGCCGGATCACGGTCAGCGTTGGGAACCATATGTCCCCGGTCAAAACCGGAACTGAAATAGTCTGTCGCCTGCACGCGATACCAGTCGCTCGGAACTGCTGGGTCTGGACGAAATGTATCTACACGAGCCAGACTTCCAACCCATGAATCATCTAAATGCCAACTGACCCAATTCGGAGTTCCGCGATCTCGATTATACGAAAGCGCAAATTCTGGTTTTTCCATTAAGTAATTATTTGGTTCACTAACATTCGCTGCTGCGTCGGTGGGATTACCCATTGTCAAATGAACATCGGGAGAATATGCCGGCGCAGCTCCGGTCGCAATCGTAAACGACCACGAATAATTTGCCGTCAAAGTATCGGTATCAGGCGCACTATCGTCCAAATCCTGATCATGAACCGAGTCTTTGCTGATTGTGACGCTGCACTGCTCTCCGGCTTGAAAATTAACGTTCGGAGTAATGACGTAGTTTTTTCCATTGTTGTAACTGGCAATGGTCGCGTCATTGTGCGCTCCCGTAACCGCGCAGTTAACGGTGAACCATTGCGGGTCAACATAAATCGGCTCGGTGAATGTAATCGTCAGACTTGAATCACGCGGTGAGTTGGAAAAGTTACTACGCGGATCTGTGCTTAGAACCGCTGGTCCGATTTCAACAATCGGGGCTGTCCGGCGCGGCGAAGCAATCTGAGCGAAAAAGTCGGTGCCGTTAACGTTCGTATCCTGCGACCCGCTAAATTGTCTAAAAATAGCATTCGTGTTACTCGGCGCAGGAGCATCACTGTCTCCTTCCGAACAATTGGCAGTCGTTCCATAACCTACGAAATCAACTACATCAGCGTCATTTAACGGACAATTGCCATCCAACGAATCCCCGTTTCCGACCAGCGCGATTTTGCCGGCTGTGCCGCTTAAATTTAATTCGCCTGAAATATTTGCAGCGGGAAGCGGCTGCCCTGTTGCGCCGCCGGATGCGAGGCTGACAAGATAATATTCGCTCGGACCGATAACGCCGCCGAGCGGTTGTTTGCCGCTATCCCAGCCGCTGCCCGTAGCTGAAGCATATTGTAGAGACCATCCGGCTAGATTAACTGCCGAACCGGTTGGGTTATAAAGCTCAACAAAATCGTTTGTATATAAAGCACCGCTGTTGCCGCCGCCGCCGTAAACCTGGCTGATGACAACGTGAGTCGCAATCGGAGCAGGTGTGGGTGTCGGAGTAGGAGTCGCAGTTGGAGTCGCAGTTGGTGTAGGTGTTGGGGTCGCCGTCGCAGTTGGAGTAGGTGTTGTTGTTATTGTAGGGCTTGGTGAAGGTGTAGTCGTCCCGGTTGCCGTAATTGAAAAATCATCAATTGCCAAACCATCATCGGAGCTTGCAATGTCAAAATCAATCCACCGAATAAAGAATATTGCTCCATTAGCTACGCTTAATCCGGTAATTGTCGAGCTGATAGCGGTGCGGTTAATAGCGAGATTACCGTCAAGCGCTCCTGCTGCGGCTGTTGTATTAGGACTTGAAAAATCAAGCGCATTAACATCATTGTAAGTCCCTGTAGTTAGATTGGCAGCATTGGTGCTGATTTGAAAATCAAGTCTATCGGCGGCTCCTCTGTTAGTAACGCCCTGGCGCCATTGTTCGCCTGTGTAACTGATTGTCAGAGAATTAATTGTGCTGCCTGTATTATTTGTAAAAGTCGCGCCGATGATCGGAACAAGACTTCCGCTGCGTAAACCGCCAAAAGCACGCTCGGAACTTGCGCTTGCTCCAAAACTGTAAGTATCGCCGGAAGTTCCTGAGCCAGTGCCAACAGTATATACAGTATTTGCATTTGTGCCTGATTCGGTAAAATCCCAACCGTCAGGAGTAAAAGAAATTGGAGTTCCTCCGGCTAAACTATCAAAGTTTTGCGTAAATGATGTATCAAGAGCTGTGATCGAAACAGGGCTTCCAATGGCTGCTTCGGCAGTTATTGGGGAAATTATTAGAAGATGCTGCAAAATTAAGACGGCGACGATTACGAATGAAACGAATTGACGGGAAACGGGCGCGGCGGCGCGTCTCTGTTTGTTTTCGGGAGTTAGCATAACTGTATCCTCTTTAATAAATAAATTTCTCATTAACTAAATTTTTATGACTTGCTTTGATGTGGTGAAATAACTGCCGCTCGGCAATTAAAGGTGGCGGCAACTTAAAGGCACCGATTT
>MWWK01000079.1_pt1 | contig 14755 bp, 9 predicted proteins | sample 1047241 | NCBI WGS metagenome assembly MWWK01 (sample SAMN06349964, study PRJNA376086) | soil metagenome | isolation source: BG12-3 sample Antarctic (ecotone) soil | place: Antarctica | reverse complement strand
TTCCAAGACAACCCGCTTTTTCTTTGAACTAAAATCAATTATCGCATCCTAAAAACCCATTGTAAAGGCGAATTTGGAATTTTACTAAAAGATTTTAAGTCCGTAACTACTTCACACGATTACACTTCCATAGAATCCGCACGTAGTCAACAAAACCAAAACCGTAGCTAAGGTAGGCGTGAAACACGGCACGGTTCTTGCTATCGGAAAAAAGACGGAAAAACCGCGTAAATGATGAAAATGAAGAACTTAAAACGGCTTAAAACGGCTTAAAACGCAAATAAACGGCATATCGAAAAAGACATATCCTAGCTAGGCTTTGTTGACAAAACCACGAAACAATGTTGCAAGAATGGCACAAGATTTTTACTTATCGCGGCTTTTTCGTGCGCGTTCCTTAAATGCGTTTGTGCTTTCAATCGCCTTAACATTAGTTTCGTCGTAGTAGTAGCGCGGACGCATATTTCCGCACTGTATCGGTTTGAAAAAGTCCGGCTTTCCATACAAATCTTTTATCATTCCGGTCGTCCAACCACGCTTTTTTAGTGCACTTTTATTGTAGTATTTCGACGTACCCATGACACTACTTGCTTGTATGACATTACACGATTCAGTATTTGCAGATTGTGTAGCACGTTCCACATTTTGTGTAGTAGATTCGCTTTGTGTAGTATCGCCGCTTTCATAAACTATTAAATCGGCGGGTTGGCAATCCAACAACTTACAAAGCATATCTAAAGTACCCAATTGCAATGCTTTAGAATCATTATTTTTAATTTTCGATATAACCGATTGATGCAACCTTTTCTTTGATTTCACGTGCAAAGCATAAGCCGACATTCCGCGTGTTTCCAACATTTCATTAAGTTTTAATTTAATCATAAAATCAATATACACGATTCGTGTATGCTACGCAAGATAAAAATTATTTTTTGCGTTTCGTGTTTACTACATAATCCGTGTTGACTATACTACATAAACCGTGTAGTATGGAAAATGTAGTAATCAACAAAAGGACGGAACAAACAAATGATTGAAATAAACACACAAAACACGGCAAAAGCAATCGAAAAAGCGCGGAAGACAAAGCCATTAGTTAAAGTTATCGAATTTCGGCACTACCAAGTAACAAATAAAATCACGGGCGCGACCTACACGGTCAAGTTTTCAAAAATCAATAATCGAAAGTTTGCGGAATGTGATTGTAAATCTATTAAGGTTTGCTACCACATCGGCGCGTCAATCGGCTTTCACATTGTTTTAGCCGAACAAACGATTAAGGCATAGGAAAAGAAATAAAAAGCCGTAGGAATCGCTTCTACGGCTTACATTTATTGGTTTTTTGATAAAAATTCGACATTCACATATTAAACGATTGGTTTTTTGCGTATTCGTAAAGGCTTCTTAGGCAAAATCGGCATTATCGCGCCTACCTTTACGCGCGGAACGACTTCGGCAAAACGATTGGTTATTTTTTGCGCGTCCGCCGAATCTATTTCGCCGCTTTTCAATAATTTGTTGATAGCTATATCTATTTTTAACCATAGATTTTTTTGAACGATTGGCGAATACAAAAAATGTTCCTTAATCGTTCCGAGATAAGCCACGTTGCGGTGATTCGGTCGACCGTCTTTTTTATCGTCCCGCCAATTTTCGCATATTAAGAATGTCCAACTTGAATACCCAAGCCGCTTAGTTTCACGAATCCGTGCATTATAAGACATATATTTAATTTCTCCTTACTTTCCCAAATTGATTAAAAGTTCTTGCGTGTAGCCTTTGATACTTGAAAAATCACGCGGTTCGCTTGGCTTGAACCGAATGGCGCGGCCGCAAGAATGACTAAAGCGCGTTTCGTTAAAAAAATGCGATTCGCCAATCGTCAACACAACGCCATCGGCATCGAGTTTGCCGAAAACCAAACCGCATTTATTACATATAAGTTCTTGTTCCATTACTTTTTCCGCACGGCACATAAAAACGATTAAGACAAAGTAAGCAACCGCATTATTAGCCATTTCAAGCCATTTCAAGCCTTTTTTACCCGAAACCTTGTGTTTCCTTTACGCCGACTTTCGCGGGCGTTCGGTCGGCATACTTTCTTAAAGTAGGCTTAGATATTGCTTGACGGGTTAACTTTCCTTTTATCCAACTGTCACTTTGCACGACCGCCGACAAAATAAATTTGTAATAATTTTCTTATATCGTCTTATATAAGATTTGCTTAGTTGTTCGTTTGTGTGCCACGAAGACGCACTTTCTTAAGCCTTAGATATTCACGAACACTTGTCTTTATATCGTCGTCGCTTTCCCCCAAGTCGCTAAATTGATTCAATTCGTTAATGCTTGCGTCGTCAGCAAAGTCCCCGTTTGTTTGCTTTTCGTCGTTCACATATTTTAAGAATTTCTTAATCGTCGCTAATTCGATTGGATTAAATCTTTGTTCTATTTCGTATCTATTCATAATTATTTCTCCCGTATTTTTCATAAGCACTTGCCTGTGCGTCCAATAGCTTTTGGAGTTTGGCATTTGATTCACGCGCCAACACACGCGCATTTGTTAATCTATCTTCCGCAAGTTGGATTTGAAATTCCGCTTGATTGACTTTCTCCATTCGCGCTTGAAATAACATTTCGGCACGACCGGCGGCTAAATTCTTTAGTTTTTTAATGTCCCTTAAGATTTCGATTTGCTTTGCGATTGAAATTTTTTCCGATTCGGATTTATCTATCAATTTCTTTGTTTCGGCTACGTTTGCGCCAAACGCCCGCGCCGATAAGACACGCATACGATTATCAAGTTCAATCATTAAATTAGAATCGCCATTCATTACCGCCGCGCGGATTTCGTCTTGGGTTGATTCAATCAATTGCTTAATGGCGTGTGAATCGTCCGGCGTTTTGCCTTTATCTAAAATCTTGTCCATTTCATTGTTAAAATCTTCCATATCCATTTGATAACCCATAATCTTTCCCCCTTAAGAATCCGCAAAGCACTACATATTTGCGCCGTAATGCCTTGCGGGTTTTCGTGGCACTTTTCGGATAGCTATCCGTTCACGAAAAAATAAAAATCAAAGTCATAGCTTGCCAAATGCAAGTTGGCAAGCTATGACGGACGCGGCAGGCATAATTAAGGATTTTTTGCTAAACCCGCCGCGCTTTATTTACGGACAAGAAAAAGAAGCTAGAATCTTGTCCGCAAAACTTTGTAAAATTGTCAATGAATTACCCTTTGCTTACACATTGAATAAAAATGTGTAACCTTGAATCCGTCCGATAACAAGTTGTCAAAAAGCCGCAACGCCGTATGTGTTGACATAATGATTTGCGGGAACTTGCGGCAAATGATGTTTACGCAGTTCATCAACTTGGATTTCGTTATCTACCATTTCAAAGTTCCAAATTTCGCCGTCAAGCGTCATAAATGTAGCCAACGGATTCATCAAGGCTAATTGACGACGACGAAATGCTTGTTGTTTTTCAATTTCCGATTCCTGCCATAGTTTCCAAGCCGCAAAAGGCATTAATTTGAACCGTGTTCGCCAAGTGAATTTTTTGGCGGTATCCAATGATTTGTTGGGTGAATCGTTGTTTCCCGATTTTAAGTTAGGATTAGGAACTAAAGACGCATCCGCGTTTGGCGCGTCGTCAATTTCCTTTGATTCGTCGTAAGACGGACGACCCGCGCCTAAAACTTCGAACATTCGCCCCCACCTTTCGATTTCCGCTATCCGCAACAAATCTTTGTCGGAAATTGCTTGCCACGATTCAAACTTGCACATATAAGCCGCCGTTTCCATAATTGCCGATTCGTTTGTTTTGTCCCCGCGTATTCGTTCCGAGTGGTTTTTCGTGTCCATAACGCTTACGACAAGCCGTTTGTAATGAATCCGCGAACCGTCGCCCGCGCCAGCTTTGTTCAAACAATATCGCCATTCGCCTTGCAAGGTTTTGTCGGACAAATTAAATTTTTTCAAATGACGTTCAAACTTTTTCGCCGTGTCCGAATCAACCGCTATAAACTTTGATAGCAAAAGCAAATGAATGTGAACGTGAAAGCCGTCCGTTTCATTTCCCGTTGTGCGAACCGTGAACTCGATGCCTTTAATGCCGCCGATAACGCGAGTTTTCCAAAACACGCGGTCAATCAATAAGCCGAACGCCCGTTGTATTCTTTCCGTCGCCGCTATCGGGTCCGAACCTTTCATAAGCGGTTGTGTCAATAACAATGAACGCCACCGCAACCCAAGACGTTTTTTTGCATATTGATTAAATATCGAATTTAATTTATTGACCGCCCGTCGCCCTTTGGCGCGTGATTCTTTTGACTTTTTGGCGGCACAGCTTGTGCAAAGCCTTTCGCCACACGCGAAACGGTTGCCCGTTCCCTTGAAAAATTCGCCGTCTTTATTTTGCAAATTGTCGGCAATGAAAATGTTGCGACTTTCGGCACACTTCCCGATTCGATACGCTTTCGCCGCGCCAATTGAATCTTCCGGCGCGACGACTTTAAGCCGTTCCGCTATTTTTTGCCCTTGACTACGCCGAATCATAGCGACTTCTTCGGCGTTTAATTGTTTTCTTTTGCGTTTTCCGCAATAGTTCGATATACTTTTCAATGTAATAAACCTCTTGAACCGTTAACGCGGTTTAGGAAAAAAATAAAGCTCGCCCGATTCGTCGGACGTTCAATAAAAATAAGAATTAAACCGAGTATGTTTTCCACGACGACTCGGTTTTCTTCTTTTATCTAAGCTACACTTTACCAAACGAAAAACCCGTTGTAAAGGCGAATTTGGAATTTTGGGAAATGATTTTAACTTCGTAACTGCTTCACACGATTACACTTCCATAGAATCCGCACGTAGTCAACAAAACCAAAACCAAAACCGTAGCTAAGGTAGGCGTGAAACACGGCACGGTTATTGCTATCGGAAAAAACACGGAAAAACCGCGTAAATGATGAAAATGAAGAACTTAAAGACGCTTAAAACGGCTTAAAACGCAAAAGAACGGCATATCGAAAAAAACATATCCTAGCTAGGCTTTGTTGACAAAACCACGAAACAATGTTGCGCCGAAGAAATCGGTCAAGTTTTCCAAAATCAATAATACCAAATACGCCGAATGTAATTGCAAAGCAACTAAAGTTTGCTACCACATCGGCGCGGCTATCGGCATTCACGTCGTCTATGCCGCGCAGACGGTAATCAACATAGGAAAATAAATAAAAAGCCGTAGGAATCGTTTCTACGGCTTACATTTATTGGTTTTTTGATAAAAATTCGACATTCACATATTAAACGATTGGTTTTTTGCGTATTCGTAAAGGATTCTTAGGCAAAATCGGCATTATCGCGCCTACCTTTACGCGCGGAACGACTTCGGCAAAGCGATTGGTAATTTTTTGCGCGTCCGCCGAATCTATTTCGCCGCTTTTCAATAATTTATTAATAGCTATATCAATCTTCAACCATAGGTTATTTTGGACGATTGACGAATACAAAAAATGTTCCTTAATTGTTCCGAGATAAGCCACGTCGCGGTGATTGGGTTTCATTCCCCTTGATTCATCTCTCCAATTTTCACATATCAAAAATGTATAGCTTGAATATCCAAGCCGCTTAGTTTCACGAATCCGTGCATTGAAAGACATATATTTAATTACTCCTTACTTTCCCAAATTGATTAAAAGTTCTTGCGTATAGCCTTTGATACTTGAAAAATCACGCGGTTCGCTTGGCTTAAACCGAATGGCGCGGCCGCAAGAATGACTAAAGCGCGTTTCGTTAAAAAAATGCGACTCGCCAATCGTCAACACAACGCCATCGGCATCGAGTTTGCCGAAAACCAAACCGCATTTATTACATATAAGTTCTTGTTCCATTACTTTTTCCGCACGGCACATAAAAACGATTAAGACAAAGTAAGCAACCGCATTATTAGCCATTTCAAGCCATTTCAAGCCTTTTTTACCCGAAACCTTGTGTTTCCTTTACGCCGACTTTCGCGGGCGTTCGGTCGGCATACTTTCTTAAAGTAGGCTTAGATATTGCTTGACGGGTTAACTTTCCTTTTATCCAACTGTCACTTTGCACGACCGCCGACAAAATAAATTTGTAATAATTTTCTTATATCGTCTTATATAAGATTTGCTTAGTTGTTCGTTTGTGTGCCACGAAGACGCACTTTCTTAAGCCTTAGATATTCACGAACACTTGTCTTTATATCGTCGTCGCTTTCCCCCAAGTCGCTAAATTGATTCAATTCGTTAATGCTTGCGTCGTCAGCAAAGTCCCCGTTTGTTTGCTTTTCGTCGTTCACATATTTTAAGAATTTCTTAATCGTCGCTAATTCGATTGGATTAAATCTTTGTTCTATTTCGTATCTATTCATAATTATTTCTCCCGTATTTTTCATAAGCACTTGCCTGTGCGTCCAATAGCTTTTGGAGTTTGGCATTTGATTCACGCGCCAACACACGCGCATTTGTTAATCTATCTTCCGCAAGTTGGATTTGAAATTCCGCTTGATTGACTTTCTCCATTCGCGCTTGAAATAACATTTCGGCACGACCGGCGGCTAAATTCTTTAGTTTTTTTATTGCCCTTAAGATTTCGACTTCTTTAGCGATTGAAATTTTTTCCGATTCGGCTTTGTCGATTAATTTCTTTGTTTCGGCTACGTCCGCGCCAAACGCCCGCGCCGACAAAATCCGCATACGACTATCTAATTCGATTAGCTTTGCGCTACTACCGTCCAAGACCGCCGCTTGTATGTCGGCTTGTGTTGATTCGATGGCTTGCTTGATGCCGTGTGAATCGTCCGGCAAGTTATTCTTGCAAAGAATCTTGTCCATTGATTTGTTAAAATCTTCCATATCCATAATCTTTCTCCATAAGAATCCGCAAAGCACTACATATTTGCGCCGTAATGCCTTGCGGGTTTTCGTGGCACTTTTCGGATAGCTATCCGTTCACGAAAAAATAAAAATCAAAGTCATAGCTTGCCAAATGCAAGTTGGCAAGCTATGACGGACGCGGCAGGCATAATTAAGGATTTTTTGCTAAACCCGCCGCGCTTTATTTACGGACAAGAAAAAGAAGCTAGAATCTTGTCCGCAAAACTTTGTAAAATTGTCAATGAATTACCCTTTGCTTACACATTGAATAAAAATGTGTAACCTTGAATCCGTCCGATAACAAGTTGTCAAAAAGCCGCAACGCCGTATGTGTTGACATAGTGGTTTGCGGGAACTTGCGGCAAATGATGTTTACGCAATTCATCAACTTGGATTTCGTTATCTACCATTTCAAAGTTCCAAATTTCCCCGTCCAACGTCCGAAAAGTAGCCAACGGATTCATCAATGCAAGTTGACGACGACGAAATGCTTGTTGTTTTTCAATTTCCGATTCCTGCCAACTTTTCCAAGCCGCAAAAGGCATTAATTTGAACCGTGTTCGCCAAGTGAATTTTTTGGCGGAATCCAATGATTTGTTGGGTGAATCGTTGTTTCCCGATTTTAAGTTAGGATTAGCAAGTAAAGACGCATCCGCGTTTGGCGCGTCGTCAATTTCCTTTGATTCGTCGTAAGACGGACGACCCGCGCCTAAAACTTCGAACATTCGCCCCCAACGTTCAATTTCCGCAATCCGTAATAAATCTTTGTCGGAAATTGCTTGCCAACTTTCAAACTTGCACATATAAGCCGCCGTTTCCATAATTGCCGATTCGTTTGTTTTGTCCCCGCGTATCTTTTCCGAATGGTTTTTCGTGTCCATAACGCTTACGACAAGCCGCTTATAATGAATCCGCGAACCATCGCCCGCACCGGCTTTGTTCAAACAATATCGCCATTCGCCTTGCAAGGTTTTGTCGGACAAATTAAATTTTTTCAAATGACGTTCAAACTTTTTCGCCGTGTCCGCATCAACCGCGATAAACTTTGATAGCAAAAGCAAGTGAATGTGAACGTGAAAGCCGTTCGTTTCATTTCCGGTCGTGCGAACCGTAAACTCCACGCCTTTAATGCCGCCGATAACGCGAGTTTTCCAAAACACGCGGTCAATCAATAAGCCGAACGCCCGTTGTATTCTTTCCGTCGCCGCAATCGGGTCGCTACCTTTCATAAGCGGTTGTGTCAATAACAATGAACGCCACCGCAACCCAAGTTCCGCCTTTGCCTTTTTATCAAATATCCTATCTATCTTTGTCACCGCCCGTCGCCCTTTGGCGCGTGATTCCTTTGATTTTTTGGCGGCACAGCTTGTGCAAAGTCGTTCGCCACACGCGAAACGGTTGCCCGTTCCCTTGAAAAATTCGCCGTCTTTATTTTGCAAATTGTCGGCAATGAAAATGTTTCGACTTTCGGCACACTTCCCGATTCGATATGCTTTCGCCGCGCCAATTGAATCTTCCGGCGCGACGACTTTAAGCCGTTCCGCTATTTCTTGACCTTGATAACGCCGAATCATAGCGACTTCTTCGGCATTCAATTGTTTTCTTTTGCGTTTCGTCGCAACATTCGTTATAATCATTTTGGTTAAGTAAGGCGATTAAAAACCGCCGCGCTAAGGTCGCCACAAACGCCTTTAGCAAATAAAAATAAAGTTCGTCCGATTCGTTGGACGTTCAATAAAACTAAGAAACAAAGCCGTTGGTGACCAAACTTAGCGGCTTTTTTCTTTATCTAAGCTAGACCATACCAAACGAAAAACCCGTTGTAAAGGCGAATTTGGAATTTTGGGAAATGATTTTAACTTCGTAACTGCTTCACACGATTACACTTCCATAGAATCCGCACGTAGTCAACAAAACCAAAACCAAAACCGTAGCTAAGGTAGGCGTGAAACACGGCACGCGACATTCACATATTAAACGATTGGTTTTTTGCGTATTCGTAAAGGATTCTTAGGCATAATCGGCATTATCGCGCCTACCTTTACGCGCGGAACGACTTCGGCAAAACGATTGGTTATTTTTTGCGCGTCCGCCGAATCTATTTCGCCACTTTTCAATAATTTGTTGATAGCTATATCTATTTTTAACCATAGGTTATTTTGAACGATTGGCGAATACAAAAAATGTTCCTTAATCGTTCCGAGATAAGCCACGTTGCGGTGATTCGGTCGACCGTCTTTTTTATCGTCCCGCCAATTTTCGCATATTAAGAATGTCCAACTTGAATACCCAAGCCGCTTAGTTTCACGAATCCGTGCATTATAAGACATATATTTAATTTCTCCTTACTTTCCCAAATTGATTAAAAGTTCTTGCGTGTAGCCTTTGATACTTGAAAAATCACGCGGTTCGCTTGGCTTGAACCGAATGGCGCGGCCGCAAGAATGACTAAAGCGCGTTTCGTTAAAAAAATGCGATTCGCCAATCGTCAACACAACGCCATCGGCATCGAGTTTGCCGAAAACCAAACCGCATTTATTACATATAAGTTCTTGTTCCATTACTTTTTCCGCACGGCACATAAAAACGATTAAGACAAAGTAAGCAACCGCATTATTAGCCATTTCAAGCCATTTCAAGCCTTTTTTACCCGAAACCTTGTGTTTCCTTTACGCCGACTTTCGCGGGCGTTCGGTCGGCATACTTTCTTAAAGTAGGCTTAGATATTGCTTGACGGGTTAACTTTCCTTTTATCCAACTGTCACTTTGCACGACCGCCGACAAAATAAATTTGTAATAATTTTCTTATATCGTCTTATATAAGATTTGCTTAGTTGTTCGTTTGTGTGCCACGAAGACGCACTTTCTTAAGCCTTAGATATTCACGAACACTTGTCTTTATATCGTCGTCGCTTTCCCCCAAGTCGCTAAATTGATTCAATTCGTTAATGCTTGCGTCGTCAGCAAAGTCCCCGTTTGTTTGCTTTTCGTCGTTCACATATTTTAAGAATTTCTTAATCGTCGCTAATTCGATTGGATTAAATCTTTGTTCTATTTCGTATCTATTCATAATTATTTCTCCCGTATTTTTCATAAGCACTTGCCTGTGCGTCCAATAGCTTTTGGAGTTTGGCATTTGATTCACGCGCCAACACACGCGCATTTGTTAATCTATCTTCCGCAAGTTGGATTTGAAATTCCGCTTGATTGACTTTCTCCATTCGCGCTTGAAATAACATTTCGGCACGACCGGCGGCTAAATTCTTTAGTTTTTTAATGTCCCTTAAGATTTCGATTTGCTTTGCGATTGAAATTTTTTCCGATTCGGATTTATCTATCAATTTCTTTGTTTCGGCTACGTTTGCGCCAAACGCCCGCGCCGATAAGACACGCATACGATTATCAAGTTCAATCATTAAATTAGAATCGCCATTCATTACCGCCGCGCGGATTTCGTCTTGGGTTGATTCAATCAATTGCTTAATGGCGTGTGAATCGTCCGGCGTTTTGCCTTTATCTAAAATCTTGTCCATTTCATTGTTAAAATCTTCCATATCCATTTGATAACCCATAATCTTTCCCCCTTAAGAATCCGCAAAGCACTACATATTTGCGCCGTAATGCCTTGCGGGTTTTCGTGGCACTTTTCGGATAGCTATCCGTTCACGAAAAAATAAAAATCAAAGTCATAGCTTGCCAAATGCAAGTTGGCAAGCTATGACGGACGCGGCAGGCATAATTAAGGATTTTTTGCTAAACCCGCCGCGCTTTATTTACGGACAAGAAAAAGAAGCTAGAATCTTGTCCGCAAAACTTTGTAAAATTGTCAATGAATTACCCTTTGCTTACACATTGAATAAAAATGTGTAACCTTGAATCCGTCCGATAACAAGTTGTCAAAAAGCCGCAACGCCGTATGTGTTGACATAATGATTTGCGGGAACTTGCGGCAAATGATGTTTACGCAGTTCATCAACTTGGATTTCGTTATCTACCATTTCAAAGTTCCAAATTTCGCCGTCAAGCGTCATAAATGTAGCCAACGGATTCATCAAGGCTAATTGACGACGACGAAATGCTTGTTGTTTTTCAATTTCCGATTCCTGCCATAGTTTCCAAGCCGCAAAAGGCATTAATTTGAACCGTGTTCGCCAAGTGAATTTTTTGGCGGTATCCAATGATTTGTTGGGTGAATCGTTGTTTCCCGATTTTAAGTTAGGATTAGGAACTAAAGACGCATCCGCGTTTGGCGCGTCGTCAATTTCCTTTGATTCGTCGTAAGACGGACGACCCGCGCCTAAAACTTCGAACATTCGCCCCCACCTTTCGATTTCCGCTATCCGCAACAAATCTTTGTCGGAAATTGCTTGCCACGATTCAAACTTGCACATATAAGCCGCCGTTTCCATAATTGCCGATTCGTTTGTTTTGTCCCCGCGTATTCGTTCCGAGTGGTTTTTCGTGTCCATAACGCTTACGACAAGCCGTTTGTAATGAATCCGCGAACCGTCGCCCGCGCCAGCTTTGTTCAAACAATATCGCCATTCGCCTTGCAAGGTTTTGTCGGACAAATTAAATTTTTTCAAATGACGTTCAAACTTTTTCGCCGTGTCCGAATCAACCGCTATAAACTTTGATAGCAAAAGCAAATGAATGTGAACGTGAAAGCCGTCCGTTTCATTTCCCGTTGTGCGAACCGTGAACTCGATGCCTTTAATGCCGCCGATAACGCGAGTTTTCCAAAACACGCGGTCAATCAATAAGCCGAACGCCCGTTGTATTCTTTCCGTCGCCGCTATCGGGTCCGAACCTTTCATAAGCGGTTGTGTCAATAACAATGAACGCCACCGCAACCCAAGACGTTTTTTTGCATATTGATTAAATATCGAATTTAATTTATTGACCGCCCGTCGCCCTTTGGCGCGTGATTCTTTTGACTTTTTGGCGGCACAGCTTGTGCAAAGCCTTTCGCCACACGCGAAACGGTTGCCCGTTCCCTTGAAAAATTCGCCGTCTTTATTTTGCAAATTGTCGGCAATGAAAATGTTGCGACTTTCGGCACACTTCCCGATTCGATACGCTTTCGCCGCGCCAATTGAATCTTCCGGCGCGACGACTTTAAGCCGTTCCGCTATTTTTTGCCCTTGACTACGCCGAATCATAGCGACTTCTTCGGCGTTTAATTGTTTTCTTTTGCGTTTTCCGCAATAGTTCGATATACTTTTCAATGTAATAAACCTCTTGAACCGTTAACGCGGTTTAGGAAAAAAATAAAGCTCGCCCGATTCGTCGGACGTTCAATAAAAATAAGAATTAAACCGAGTATGTTTTCCACGACGACTCGGTTTTCTTCTTTTATCTAAGCTACACTTTACCAAACGAAAAACCCGTTGTAAAGGCGAATTTGGAATTTTGGGAAATGATTTTAACTTCGTAACTGCTTCACACGATTACACTTCCATAGAATCCGCACGTAGTCAACAAAACCAAAACCAAAACCGTAGCTAAGGTAGGCGTGAAACACGGCACGGTTATTGCTATCGGAAAAAACACGGAAAAACCGCGTAAATGATGAAAATGAAGAACTTAAAGACGCTTAAAACGGCTTAAAACGCAAAAGAACGGCATATCGAAAAAAACATATCCTAGCTAGGCTTTGTTGACAAAACCACGAAACAATGTTGCGCCGAAGAAATCGGTCAAGTTTTCCAAAATCAATAATACCAAATACGCCGAATGTAATTGCAAAGCAACTAAAGTTTGCTACCACATCGGCGCGGCTATCGGCATTCACGTCGTCTATGCCGCGCAGACGGTAATCAACATAGGAAAATAAATAAAAAGCCGTAGGAATCGTTTCTACGGCTTACATTTATTGGTTTTTTGATAAAAATTCGACATTCACATATTAAACGATTGGTTTTTTGCGTATTCGTAAAGGATTCTTAGGCAAAATCGGCATTATCGCGCCTACCTTTACGCGCGGAACGACTTCGGCAAAGCGATTGGTAATTTTTTGCGCGTCCGCCGAATCTATTTCGCCGCTTTTCAATAATTTATTAATAGCTATATCAATCTTCAACCATAGGTTATTTTGGACGATTGACGAATACAAAAAATGTTCCTTAATTGTTCCGAGATAAGCCACGTCGCGGTGATTGGGTTTCATTCCCCTTGATTCATCTCTCCAATTTTCACATATCAAAAATGTATAGCTTGAATATCCAAGCCGCTTAGTTTCACGAATCCGTGCATTGAAAGACATATATTTAATTACTCCTTACTTTCCCAAATTGATTAAAAGTTCTTGCGTATAGCCTTTGATACTTGAAAAATCACGCGGTTCGCTTGGCTTAAACCGAATGGCGCGGCCGCAAGAATGACTAAAGCGCGTTTCGTTAAAAAAATGCGACTCGCCAATCGTCAACACAACGCCATCGGCATCGAGTTTGCCGAAAACCAAACCGCATTTATTACATATAAGTTCTTGTTCCATTACTTTTTCCGCACGGCACATAAAAACGATTAAGACAAAGTAAGCAACCGCATTATTAGCCATTTCAAGCCATTTCAAGCCTTTTTTACCCGAAACCTTGTGTTTCCTTTACGCCGACTTTCGCGGGCGTTCGGTCGGCATACTTTCTTAAAGTAGGCTTAGATATTGCTTGACGGGTTAACTTTCCTTTTATCCAACTGTCACTTTGCACGACCGCCGACAAAATAAATTTGTAATAATTTTCTTATATCGTCTTATATAAGATTTGCTTAGTTGTTCGTTTGTGTGCCACGAAGACGCACTTTCTTAAGCCTTAGATATTCACGAACACTTGTCTTTATATCGTCGTCGCTTTCCCCCAAGTCGCTAAATTGATTCAATTCGTTAATGCTTGCGTCGTCAGCAAAGTCCCCGTTTGTTTGCTTTTCGTCGTTCACATATTTTAAGAATTTCTTAATCGTCGCTAATTCGATTGGATTAAATCTTTGTTCTATTTCGTATCTATTCATAATTATTTCTCCCGTATTTTTCATAAGCACTTGCCTGTGCGTCCAATAGCTTTTGGAGTTTGGCATTTGATTCACGCGCCAACACACGCGCATTTGTTAATCTATCTTCCGCAAGTTGGATTTGAAATTCCGCTTGATTGACTTTCTCCATTCGCGCTTGAAATAACATTTCGGCACGACCGGCGGCTAAATTCTTTAGTTTTTTTATTGCCCTTAAGATTTCGACTTCTTTAGCGATTGAAATTTTTTCCGATTCGGCTTTGTCGATTAATTTCTTTGTTTCGGCTACGTCCGCGCCAAACGCCCGCGCCGACAAAATCCGCATACGACTATCTAATTCGATTAGCTTTGCGCTACTACCGTCCAAGACCGCCGCTTGTATGTCGGCTTGTGTTGATTCGATGGCTTGCTTGATGCCGTGTGAATCGTCCGGCAAGTTATTCTTGCAAAGAATCTTGTCCATTGATTTGTTAAAATCTTCCATATCCATAATCTTTCTCCATAAGAATCCGCAAAGCACTACATATTTGCGCCGTAATGCCTTGCGGGTTTTCGTGGCACTTTTCGGATAGCTATCCGTTCACGAAAAAATAAAAATCAAAGTCATAGCTTGCCAAATGCAAGTTGGCAAGCTATGACGGACGCGGCAGGCATAATTAAGGATTTTTTGCTAAACCCGCCGCGCTTTATTTACGGACAAGAAAAAGAAGCTAGAATCTTGTCCGCAAAACTTTGTAAAATTGTCAATGAATTACCCTTTGCTTACACATTGAATAAAAATGTGTAACCTTGAATCCGTCCGATAACAAGTTGTCAAAAAGCCGCAACGCCGTATGTGTTGACATA
>MWWK01000078.1_pt1 | contig 14809 bp, 22 predicted proteins | sample 1047241 | NCBI WGS metagenome assembly MWWK01 (sample SAMN06349964, study PRJNA376086) | soil metagenome | isolation source: BG12-3 sample Antarctic (ecotone) soil | place: Antarctica | reverse complement strand
CAAACGCGACTACGATCTCTGTCTTTAGTGGCATCACGCCCCTGGGTTCCCTCTCGTACAACGGGGTGCTGGACCCCTTTTTCACCGGGGGGTTTGCGGGAATCCAAAGCACGATACCGTTTGACCGTGTGGCGGTAAATTTCAACTCCGTGGCGGCGCCCGCCTTCGCCCTTGATAATATCCGGTTTGCGAACACAACAACCGTTATCCCTGAACCAACCACCATGCTGCTGCTCGGCACAGGGCTGGCAGGAGTCGGCGCGGCGGTCCGCAAGCGGCGCCAAGTTCATCAGGGCTGAGCGGCTAGCTTGACACGACAAACTCGTTACGAAAAGGAAGGAAGGCGCGTCTTCACAGGACGCGCCTTCCTTCTTTACCGCTACGCTTCCAACGGGGTGATCTCGTTATCGTGCGCCCCCTTCACTTCGCCTGTCGGCGCACCCTAACCAGTTGCCCTTTAATCAACTCATCAAGCGACGCGCCCGCGCATTGCGTCAGCGGCAGCAAGGCCGCTTCCACCGCGCACAGCAAGGTTTCCCGGTTGTCGCTGTAAGTGAAGGCGCGCAGCAAAGCGAGAAGCAAACCGATGTCTTGGTCGCTGCCGCCGCTGAAGTCATAACGGTCGAGGCCGCTGGCGATGGCGTGCGCCTGCTCATAAGTCAGATCGTGGTTTTGCAGGGTGTGGCATTTCGGCATTAGCGTGCACCGCCTTTCAAATGCACCCGCAGGCAGAGGGCGACGTACTCTTCCGAGTCGAAGTAGCGCGGCGGCGCGTCAAGGCTGTGAACGGCATCGCCGAGCGCGTTGTAGATACTAACGGGCGTGTCGGGGTGGGCGAGGATGGCGGCGATGTGCCCGGCGAGCGTGGAATAGTCCGCCGGTGCGCCCGGTTGCTGCTGTGGCGTGTTTTTTTTAGTCGCCATTACTTACCTGCCTTTCTCTCACGGCGAGCGTGAGCGTCAGTTGTTCCAAGTCGCGCAACGTGGCGTGGAGCGCACGCTGCATTTCGTCGGCCGTCGCGTAGTCGAGCAGGCGGCCTTCCGCCGTCCGCACTTCGCGGGCGACACTCTTAATCCGTGTGCACGCCCGGTCGAGCTTCCGCGCCGGGGCTTCCCTCTCGCGTTGCTTTTCAAACTCTCTTTTGCTTAGACTCATATTCGATCCTTATCTTTTGGTAGGGGTAAGGGTTAATGAACGGGGGCTAGGCGAGTGTTCCAGCACTTACCTAGCCCGTTTCGCTTTAGTGGCCGCGCTGCCGGGCAGCCAGCGCGATGTGTAAGCTGAGCGCCGCCGCACTGTGCTTGCACGGCACTCTCGCCGGGCAGTTGCAATCCACGATCTTCTCGTCGCCCACGCGGTAGCAAAGCACGGTGTAGGTGTTGCCCTTGCTGCCGGAGACTTCGTACTCGCCGAATTCAACCATTCTCTCGTGTGGGTGCAACTGCTTGGCACGCTCGACGGCCTGGCTGATTTGCGCTGCGTTTCTCAGGATGAACATTTGGTGTTGATTCCCTTCTCCGTTGATGTCTGACTGACAAGAAACATATTACTCTCGCGTAACAGATAAGTCAAGAATAAAATGAACTCTTGCGTAATATATTTTCACGCGCTATAGTTCCCAGCCATGAATAAGGGACTGACCAGTACCGAAGCGGCGGCGAGGCTCGGCATCTCTACTGCCCGCGTGCGGCGACTTGTCTTAGACGGACGCTTGCGCGCTGAAAAGTTCGGGCGCGATCTCGTCATCTATGAAGCCGACCTTCAATCATTTGAGAGGTTAAAAGGCGGTCGCCCCGCCAAGTCCGCACCCGGCACGGAAAAACGCGCCACAGGGCACGCCAGCGCCCGCCATGGCACATCTGCGGGTAAGCAGAAAGGCAGGAAGAAATGAGCGACGCGGAGATGCACGCGGGGCATGTTGCCGCCGGCGTGTGGATCGAACACTGTCTTGCCTGCGCGGAGACTGACGAGAAGTGCAGGGAGATCGAGGCGGGTGATGAGGCGGGTGCCGTCGAGTTGTTCAAAGCCTTGTCCGTCGAGCGGCGCCGCGAAGTGCTGCGGCGGCTGGGGGAGCGCAATCACTTGCCGGCGTCGACTGTCGGCACCCTTTTCGGCGTGGCCGGCGGGCCGGACGCGGCGTAAGAAAGGCGGGAAGCAGTAGCGTGTTCGTGCGATGCAAAGTGCGGGACGGCCGCGCTTACCACTACCTCGTGGCGACTGAGCGCAGAGGCGGGCGCGTGCGGCAGAAGACCGTCGCCTACTTGGGCGACTATCCGAGTGCCGAGGCCGCGCTTGAGCGGCTGCCGGCGGAGATTGCCAGTCTCAGAGAAGAGGCGCACGAATGCGCCGCCCGCGCCGACAGATTGCGCCTGTATCTGGGATCGGCTTTCCTAGCCGAGCGCGGCGGCGAAGTGCCCCGCAACACGCGCAAGCTGAGCTGTTCGCAGTACGCCCACAAGGTCTGCGGCGAGTATTGGGATAAACGCGACCGGGCCGAAAGGTGTGACGAGTTGAGCCGCCAAAAGTCCGCACTGCTTAGAAAGCTCCGGGCCGTCCGTAGTGCCCACGACTCAACGGCCGTACGCCCACTCGTGGGCACTACGCCGAAAGAAGCGGGCAGCATTTTGGCGCTCAGGTGGGAGACGTGCGACCGCACGCGTTCGTGGCGCGGGCCGGTACGATTGTGCTGGCTTGATCGGGCGCATCCGACAGGCCGCCGTCGTGTGCTTTGTCTGCTGTTCGAGTTGCGCGAAGAAGCCTACAACGACCCGGCGCACCGTTGGGATTGGGAATGCGGCGTCTGGAAAGACGTGGCGGCGAAGCTCGACGGCCTGAGCCTCAGGCGGGCGGAGCGTGCTTCCGTCGAGGCGCAGATCGCCTTGACCGTGCGGCGACCCTCTGCGGAAGAGATCGCAAAGCACACACAACAGAAGGCGGTCTTTGGGGATCGGCTGCACCAGGTGCGTAAGGAACGGGAAGCGCGCGAACACGCAAGGTGGGAAGCCGGCCAAGCACAACGCGCACGGTGGGAGGCTGAGCGCGGCGCTAAAGAACTTCCCGTCGGCGGGAAGTTTGTAGGCACTACACCCGACAGCAGTGGCTAGTGAGCGTAGTGCCCAAAATTTAACCGGCGCCGGACAAATTTGAGTGTGCGGCGAGGTGGCAGGGTGAGCCGGGTGTCTGCACCGCCCAACTTAGATTTGTGCGTCGACGCACAAATTCAAGTGCGGCGAGGCTTGAGCGGAGACAGGTGTCAGCACGGCTTCGCTTCGAAAACTTCGAACATGCTTCGAAGCAGTGCGGAGAGGTGGCAGGGTGAGCCGGGTGTCAGCACTAGAGCGGCGGCTTGATCAAGCTGTCGTGGTTGTCGGACGTACCTTGTCAGGGCTTGTCGGAGCTATGAATAAAAAGGAAACCGCCGCCGAACTTGGCATCACGCCGCGCACGCTCGAGCGCCACATGAGCGCGGGGCGCATTGCCTACGAGATGCGCCGGGGCAAGACCGGCGAAGAGGCATACTTCGATCCGGCCAGCGTCGAACGTTTCAGGGCAGACCATCTCTCCCCCGTCATCCCCGGCAAAGTGGAGGAGCCGTCTCAGGCACTAGCCACGACAAGCCCCGTCTCGCTGGCACGACAAGCCCCGACATCTCAAAACGGGCATCAGTTCGCCGCCATGATCGCCGCCGCCATTAACTCTGCGCCGTCCGTCTCCGACATCGCGCACAAGATCATGTTGACGCTGCCCGACGCCGCCGCGCTCTCGTCACTCTCGAAAGACCATCTGAGCGGAGCAATTCACACTGGCAAGTTGAAGGCGAAGAAGATCGGCAGAGGTTGGAAGATCAAGCGAGACGATCTTGATCTGTACGTGAAGAAACTTTAAGGCATCGGCTCGCCTTACTCGCGTTTAGCTGACGCGGGGCAGTAGCGCAACCATGTGGCTCATAAGCCGTTGATTTTACATGATTTATTTCTACCACTTGACTCGCATGATATAGTGCGTCGTAGTTGATTTAATGTCTCTGACAGAGACAAGAGAGGCGCGGCCACCCTATCAAAAGTTAGCCGCGCCTCTGACTGATAAAGCCGCCTTTTCTCCGGCGACTGTTGGTTAAAGATAACCTTTAGTCGCCGGTGAAGGCAAGTTGAAAGTTTTCACCGGGCGACACGACCGCTGAACAATCAGCGACCGCCAATAAGTTTTAGTTTCGCAACCGCGCCCGCCGTTGCGATCTCCGAAAGCCTTTAGTGTTCCCGGTTGTCGTGGCCGTGAATGCTAGAGGCTTTTGCTTTTGACAAACCTCGAATTCGGGAAAGGAGAAACACGACGTGAATCTGATTATCGCTGACAAGGATCGCCCCGACCGGCAAATCACCCTGACGGCCGAAGGAGTCAAACGGTTCCGCCAAACATTGCTGGAAGAGTACGCCGCTTCCGGTGCTGACGCTTCACAGATCAGCCGCCGGAACCCGCTGATCGTGCGACCGATGTTTGCCGTCGAAAAACTCAATCGGGCCTGCTTCGATTGGGGGCAGGAATTGACCGCCGAAGAAAAGCGCGGGTCCGTCATCTGGATGGCGCGCGCGCTCAAAAAGCTGAAGAGCCGGTACGCGAACCCGAACCCGATGTTCGTGGAAGTGTTTTGAGGACACACCGAGACCAGAGTTAGTAGCTCTGGCCTCGGTCTTGATTGTCGTTGGAAGCGACTGCAAAGGACGGTGTACGGATGAAAAATAGCACGACGGGGCGGGAAAAGAAAAGCGCTTTCCGCGTCCCCCACAACAGAACTACCCCGCGCCCAATCCTCTCACAAAACGAGACCTCCGCCCGGCCAGCCGGCGAAAACCGCTGGAAGCCCGGCCAGCCCCTCCCCGCCCGCGCCGCAGGCGTCGAGCCGAACGCCCTTGAGGCGCTGCGCCGCCACGCCGAGGCGCACGAGATGGAAGAACAGCGCCGCCGCTTCAATGGTCGCCGGCAACCACGCCCGGCGGATCGGAAGGAGGCGGCATGAGCGCACAACCATCCTTCACGCAATCGCCCGGCCTGCCCACCACGGAAGAAACCTTCGGCCCGGAGCCGGACGGCGTTCACGAGCAAACTTGGGAAGAGAAATACCAAGCCGACGAAGCCACACTGAAAGCGCGCGCGTGGCCGTCCGATTTCCTCGCCGCATTCCGCACCGCACAAGCCTACTTCGCGCGCGAATGTCGCGACGGGTTGCGGGAAGCCTACGGCGCTGAGTGGGCGAAGGTGCTGGATCAAAGTTTCAAGGTTTACGCGGCGCTGATAGATGCAGCCGCAGAAGATGACGAGTCAAAGTCGAAGGTGCGCCGCTTCCCCTGCGCCGCGTGGAAAGCGCAGACGTATCTTTCCCGCACCGTCCTCCCGCCGCTGGACGAAAAAGAATTTAGCCGCGTCTCTGCCACGCTCGCGCGTGGGTGGCGGCGGCTGGGTTGGACTTGGGTTCACAGGTTGCAACTCGTCTCCGGGGTGGCTCTTTTTGAATGCGACACGATTGACTTCAAAGAAAATTGGGACAAGAAGCCCGCCACGTATACAGACCGCTTCACCGACCTGCTTCTCGCCACGATACGAAGGGCGCGAGCGTCCCGCTCGAAGAAGCGCGTTAATAAGTTTGACCTCGCTTTCGAGCAATGCCTCAAAGAGTTTCGGGAGCAGAAGCTCATCCCTGATTACGCGCCCGAAGCGAAAAAGCCGGAGGCGAAGGCAGCCCGCGCTAAGGCTCAGGCCGAAGCGCAGAAGATGAAGCAAGCGCCGACCGTCCAAGTCGAAAGAATCGCGCGGCGGGCGACCGCCGCAGCCGCCAAGATCGTCGCCGACCTGCCCGGCGACGAAGCACTCGCCGTAGACATCGCCCTCGTTGAGTGGATAACAGACGAGTGGAAAAAGGCGACGGGTCGCGTGCTTCCGTTCCCCACTGTCCTCCCTGTGGTAAAGATGGCGGACACGGCTTTTTCTGCGGCACCGGAGACGGCCAGCTCATGCGCCTCACCTCAAGGGCAAGATTGCGATTTTCCGGCGGAAAACGACGAAACGGCCTCAAGTCAGGCGGACAAATTGTCCTATGAGACGCCCGCGCGGGTGAGCGTCGAATATGACCCCGAACCGGAGCCGCGCGGTATCAATTTATCAGAGGCTTCGACGGCGGCAGACGCTTGCGCTGCGGTTGGAGTTGAGCATGTTCTAGTCGTCTGGACGGATGAAACCTTGCCGGTGGGTGAGAACTGCGTCGGCACGGATGAGTTTAAGAGCATTGCAGAGTTTCAAGAAAACTTACCGCGCCTACTCGCCTGCAACGAGCGTTCGCCCGTCGTGAGCATGGCCGTCCGTGTGCGGTGGAAGGGCGAGACGCATCTTTTACAGGTTGATGAGTGTACGCCCGAACTACTGGAAAGACTCGCGCCCTTCTCTTTTATGCAGATCGCCACTAGCCGGGGCAATGGGCAAGCGTGGCTGGCGTTCTCTGAAGCACTCACACAAGAGCAGTACGACGAACTGAAGCTCCGGTTGTTTACTCGCCTGAATCCGACACAAAGCAAAGAGGGCGCAAACGGCGGCGCACACGGTTCGGTGCGGTGGCCGGGGAGCCTGAACCGCAAACCGAAGCGGCGCTACGCGGACGGCGAAAGCCCCCGCGTGCAACTTCTGAGCGTCCAGCCGGGGAGGAAGGTAAGCATCGCCGAACTCGACGCCGCCGGGCTACTCGCGCCCATGCCGCCGAAGAAAACACCCGCACAGATACGGGAGATCAAAGGCCGCTTGCCGCAAGGGTGGCCGGACTTAGACGAGTTTCTACATCGCCACGCGGGCGACCGTTCGCGGGCGGAGTTCGCATGGTGCTGCCGCGCGATAGAAACGGGCTGGCCTCAGTACAAAGTCGAGGAAGAACTGGCGCGACGCGGCGCGAAGGCGCGCACGCGGACGCGCGACAATTACATCACCGAGACGGTATCGAACGCGGCGCGCAAGGTGGGCGCCGCCGCGTGAAAAAGCCTTCGAGCACGTCTGTTCTGTGACTTTTTTTAGATCGGATTAGAGGCTCAATCAACATGAAGCAAAAACAAAAACTGCCGCCGGCGGCAGGATTCGAGCCGAACGCTTTCTATGAAAAGGTGCTTGACCTTCGACAAACCAACCCGGCGGCATTTGCTTCACTCGCGCCCGTCACCAAGCTGGCGCTCGGCGCGTATGAGGCGCAGCAGCGCGAGGCCGCACGACTACAGGCGATCCGCGATGAGCCGGCGGCGACACGGCGCGGATGCAGGAACTAAACGAAGCGTTTCAACTTCTCGCCGCCTAAGCCGCCCCGGCGCGGACTGGGGCGCGTGAGACCGGGGAAGCGGTTTAAATGTGCTCGACTCTCCCCCGGTCAAATTTAGAAAGGACGACTTATGGACCAGCCAGAAAAACAACCCGACGAGTCGATTTATGATCGGATTCGTCGCGAGGCGCGGGAGAGGGACGACGCCGAACAAGACCGTCAACGCCGCGTCCGCGAGTTGTACGACACACACGATCCGGCGAGGCCGGTCGACGAGAGGAGCCAATAAATGAGAACACCATCCATCATCGAAAAAGAGATCGGCGCCGTGCAGGCCAGACGCGAGGTACTCGCCGGCGACGAGTCACGCGCCCAAGCCGCGGAGCGCGAGGCGCAACAAGCCTTGATCGCCGGCGCGGGCGGCGTCGGCGCCGTCACCAGCGCGCAGAGCACGGCCACCGCTTTAACGACGGCGGTGGCGGCCGTGGACGCGCGGTTGAGCGAACTGCGCGCGGAGTTGGCAGAGGCGCGCGCGGGCGAACAAGCGGCGGCAGCCCGCGCCCGGGCCGCCGAACTGCGGCACCAGCGCGAGGCGTTGCAGGCCGAGTGGAACGCGCAACACGCCGTAGTGGACGCCGCTCTCCGCCAGACGGTGGCGAGCCTCCAAGACATCGGCCGCCGCTACGCCGACGCCGGCCGGGAATTATCGCGACTCGGGCCGGCAGGCGCGCCCGTCAGGGACCTGGGCCTCGTCACCCCGCAGCTAGAGTTTGGCGAGGCGATCTACGCGGCGCTCCAGCACGCCAACCACGAAGCCGACCGGCAGCGCCGCAAGGCGGCCTCACGCGCCCACACGGAGCGCGAACGGGAGAGGGCAGCGGCACAGCGGAAAGCCGCCTGAGATGCACCTCTGGCGCGCGAGGCGCTCGCGCTTGAATGAGAGGCTTTGATAAGACTTTGAGCGACGCACAAACGAAATTACCGGGGAAGCAAGCGGCGGCATTAGCGGCGCTGTTGGCGCACCCGACCGTGCGCGACGCGGCGCGGGCGGCGAACGTGGCCGAAGGCACGCTCTGGCGATACCTCGCCGATCCGGCGTTTGCGGCGCATTACCAAGAGGCTCGCCGGCAAGCCACCGAACACTTGATCGCTCGTTTGACAGCGGACTCCACCAAGGCCGCGAAGGTGCTGATTGACGTGGCCGAAGATGAGGCCGCCCCGGCGAGCGCGCGTGTGTCGGCGGCGCGCGCCATCATCGAGCAGGCTTTGAAGGGCGCGGAACTGAGAGACTTGATGGCGCGGATTGACGCGCTCGAAGCGTTGCGGAAAGGGAAACCCAAATGAATCTGCGAAGTAAGGTTGAACAGTTGGAGCAGAGCGCCGGCAGCGAGAGCGGCGTCTGCCAGTGTGCTCCGGGTGGGTTTGAAGTCCGCTCGTATCCAAGCCCGGACAGCACAGCGAAGGCGCGGGCGGACCCGCGCCCGCCGCCACAGTGTGACACCTGCGGCTGGGAAAAGCGGGTCATAAAAGTGGTTCGCGTCGAGAGGCCGATCCTTGAGTAACCTTGAGTCAATGAAGTGGGGCGTGATGAGTTTACTAAACAGAGTTGAAAAATTTGAGCAGGCGTGTGTCGTAGGCAACGAGAGCGGCGATTGCGTTTGTCACGGCGTGGGGAAGGTGGACATTCGGATCACCGATGAAGAGGACGAGAAAACGATGGCGGACGCTCGCCGCCCGCCGCAACTGTGCGACGAGTGCGGGCGAGAGCGGCGCATCATTATCATTAACCTGGTGCGCGGTCCTCATCCGCACGCCACGCTCGGCTAACCCGGCTGCCGCGCTTGCAAGAGTGAAGCTATGAACCTACAAACTAGAATTGCGAAGCTGGAGCAGGGGCAAGACAGGGGCGTTTGTCCGCATGTTTATACGATCAAGACAGATGGCATTGTGACGCATGATCCGCCCGCGTGTTCGTGTGGCGGCGAGCGGCAGACGATTGCCATTGAATACGTGCAGGATTGGCGAGAGACAAGCCGTGAATCTACAAAATAGAGTAGATAAATTAGAGCGACAGGCGGTTGCTCAATTGAACTCCTGCCAACAATCATCGAGAACAGCTATTTCGGACGGAAACTTGGTCGAGCAACGCTTTCACTCGCTAATATTGTAGTTCTTCTTCTCCGACCGTCAGCAAAGAGGGCGACTCATTAGAGATGCCCCGCCAATGCACAGCTTGAGAGGACGGGCGGCTGGAACTTGCTTTCCATCGAGCTGGTGGGATAGTTGCCCTCATCAACTCCGATATGACGAAGCACAGAATTACGCTCATCACAAGCATCTCACCGCCGTCTTCAATGACGCCAAGCCTGTAACCCCACCAGTGTTGCACGAACGCGGCGTGCATCGTGTCAACTACCCCCCCGAAAAAGGCGAAAGCTACAAGCAAGGTCAGCAAGACCGCCGATGTCCTCCGCGCCTCCGTCGCGCCGTGACGGTAGCCTATGGCTAATGCGCCGACGAAGCATGACCCGACGATGGCGTGCACGAGGATTTCCCCGTAGTCCTGCGCCCGCAGATTGGCGACGGGAGTGAAGCGGAGTCCTTCCCCTAAGAACTGCCCGACCGTCTCATGTATCTGAAATGTGTCATCAAGGAATAGGTAAGTGAAGATCACTGCCCAGACGGTGTAGAGGTGATCCCTCCTCTTGAGCCAGAGTGCGGCGATCATCACGAAAATGCCCAACTCCTTCAGACGTTGGTATATCTCAGCATAACCTTTGTCGCTCTCCACCGAGAACTCTTCTCCAAGAAGGTCTCTGAGGTAGAAGCGGTGCAGTAAGATGAAGGTGAGATCGGCAAATAGCGCGAGTGCAAGCGCGTTGAGGGCTTTATTTTTCACAACCCTTGTACACGCGCAAGGCGGCTCTCATTCCGAAAAACTCACCCGCTCCGCCCGAGGTGAATGCCGACAGTCATTGGAAACGGCTATTTCGGGCGAAAATTGGGTATGACCGAACCCTATGAAGTTACGATAGAAGCAACGGAGGAAAATATGTCATCACAGGGAAGCGTTGACCAACAGTTGAAGAGCACTATGGAAAAAATAGCACTACTTATAAAGAGACTGGATGGAAAGCAGCCGACTAAAGACCAAGAACCCGCGTTACCGGAAATGACAACGTGAGCTGACTCACCCGCCGCGCATTCGACCTCGATACGGCCAAGTCTTGCGGATGAAGTCCACGCTATTCGCGGTCGGGTGCGGGTTCAAGCCGTGCTCTAGCAGGTTCCTGGCTCATTCCTGCAACGCTGACTTATAAGTATCACCGCCACTACTGCGACTGCGATGCCAACCCCGATGGCGATCTTCGTCCCCGTAGACAGGTTGTTTCTGTGCGGGGCTTGAATTTGCGGCCGGGGGAATGTCACAACATTGCTTCCTGCTTTGGCATCGGCGACGAGTTTGCGTATCCCCTCCCGCACTTTCTCATTCACCACTTTATCCGCCTCGGTAACGGCATCGAGTCGGTCGGCTGACCCGCATGTTTTAGCGCCGGGCTGAGACCGGGTATTGGCGAACGCAGGCGTCCCGGCGAGCGTGCAGCCTAGCGCCGCGACGAGTGCGATGGATGCGAATTTATTGAGCATGTTCTCCTTCTTTTGGTTGTGGAAGACGGGTCTGGACCAGACCAGAGCGAAACGCTCAGTCTCAGAAGAACGTTTCCTGAATATACTTGCTCCCTCCGAAGATTGGGACTTAAGATTTATGGCAAGGCAATCCGCACACCAGAGTAACGGTACTTAATAAGGCAAGAAAGGATTGCTTAGTGCCTTGTCACTTTGCGCCACCTGAAAGATCAATATTGCAGCCATCTTAGCGTCTAACGTCAATTCAAGTTCTGGGTGAGTGCGAGAGGCGTCAGTCAATCGGCGTACATTCGTGAGCAATTGAGCTTTGACGTGAAGCCGCGCGGAGCACCGAAGGGCGTGCCGCGAAGCGCCCAGCGCCCAGCCAGCGGTAGGAGGAAGGCGCGCCGGCTTCTCAACTCCACAGCACACGTCTGGCGCGGCCAGCGGGCGTGTCGGTCAACTCTGCGCGAATGAGAGCCATCAGAGCGGCCGCCCGCTGGTGTGCAGGCGGCCTAGTGCGGAGAGTATGTCGTCAAGCCTACGCGGCCGGTGAAGCCGTGCGCCGCCGGCGCACGTTTGCCACAACCCCAGCTAGGCCGGTGCTTAACTCATCCGCCGCCGGAACTACGCAGGACGAAAACGAGAGCGCGGAGTAAAACCGCCGCGCCCAGCAGTCTTACTCCCGCCCGGCTTTGCTCAGCAATAGCTTTTTGCCTACCAATCAACTTGCTCTCAGAACAGAGTTGAGATATAAGGCACGTCTCGACTACCGTCCACCAACCGAAAGGAAACGCCCATGCTTCACCCTAAACGCCTCTTCACTTCGCTCTTCTGTGTCCTCGCCGTGCTCGCCTGCTCAGGCGTCGCCCAGGCCGATCCCGTCACCATCAGCAACCCAGTTATAGCCATCCAGACGACGCAGCGCGCCGATAACCGTTTCGCTACGACCGGCGGCTTCACCGCGCCCGGCTTTTCGTTCGCCCCCACCGCCTTGCTCAACTTCGACACCATGTTCCTGACGAATGACCAGCCGAACAGGTTCCGGTACTTTGATCCTCCGACGCTTGGCGGCACCGTCACCCTGAACGGGCAGACCTACACGGGACTGACATCGCGCGGCATCATTACGATGACGGTGGCAGGCTACACGGGACCACAACCCGCCGGCACGGGCTTTCTGACTATCGAGGTCCCCTTTACCCTCACCGGCCTCGTGGACTTCTTCTCAGCGCCCGCCGACCTGACGCCGATCTTCTCGGTGTCCTTCGACGGTTCAGGCATTGCCCGCCTCGCTTATGTCCGCGACGGAACCAATACCTTTTACGAGTTGCGCGGCGGCACAAACACGTTCGGCAGTCCGACAGCCGTCCCCGAACCTACAACCATGCTGCTGCTCGGCACCGGACTGGCCGGCGTCGCGGCGCGGGTTCGCAAGCGGAAAGCTAAAGTGAGCCAAGAGGTGTAAGCGGAGAAGCAATACAGCGAAATAGTTGAGCCGCTCTGGAGACTTAGAACTTCCGGGCGGCTTCGCTGTTTCTGGAACCGAAAATTACAGACCTAACTTTCGCCCAAAATAGCGGAGCGATGCTCTGGTAGCCATTCGCCACGCAAGGCTGGCACGATTCTCCTAAATCATTTGAGGAGAACAAGAGATGCCGAGATGCCGCCCACCCCGAAAGTCATCACATAAGTCCACCAAGACGCAACTTACCCAACAGCAGAAGGCTCGTCGTTACTCGCCGCGCGCCGCGCTCGCCGCCATTGGTGCTCATGTGCGTGCCATCAAGCTGCTTGATCCCATCAAGCAGAAGGTCGTTATCTTACAGAAGTCGATCCGCTACACGCCGTTCCAAAAGCTGACTGACGCCTTGATCACGATCCTTGCCGGGGCACATGGACTCTCAGAGATCAACACCCGCTTACGCAGCGACGAGGCGTTACAACGCGCCTTCGGACGCAGCGGTTGCGCCGAGCAGTCGGTCGTGCAAGAGACACTCTCAGCCTGCACGGAACTCAACCTCCAGCAGATGCGACAGGCCATGGATGAGATCTTCCGCCAGCACGCGCGCGCCTTCCGGCATAACTATGAAGAAAACCTGCAACTCCTGGACATAGATATGAGTGGGATGCCATGTGGGCCACAGCAGGAAGAATCGCGCAAGGGCTATTTCAGTGAGGCCGGTATCCGCTACGGGCGGCAACTCGGACGGGTCGTTGCTACACATTATGAAGAGATCGTCACCGACAGACTCTTCGCCGGGAACGTCCAGTTGATCCCGGCGCTACCATCGCTCATCGAAGCCGCCGAAGCAACGCTTGAACTGGATGAGGCGCGACGGCGGCGCACCGTGCTGCGAATGGACGCCGGGGCGGGCAGCGTTGATGCCATCAACTGGGTGCTTGAACGTGGCTATCAAGTTCATGGTAAAGACATGTCGAGCGTGCGTGCCGCTGGGCTGGCGCAAAGTGTGACGGAGTGGTTCACCTGTCCGCGCCGACCGGGGCGTGAGATGGGTTGGGTAACAGTCGAGGCGAGTGATTACGTCCGCCCCTTGCGCCGACTGGCGATGCGCTGGCGATTGCGGAATGGACAATGGAAGTATGCTTTGCTCCTCTCGACTTTAGCGCCGCGCGAGGTCATGCAACTGCTGAAGCAACCCGTTGATCGCGTGAACGACCAACGTGCGGTAGCGGCGGCGTATGCGAAGTTGTACGACCTGCGCGGTGGTGCGATTGAGATCGAGTTCAAGGAGGACAAGCAGGGCTTCGGGATGACGAAACGGTCCAAGAAGAAGTTCACGGCGCAACAGATGGTGATGCTGCTCGGTCAGTTGGCGCACAACGTCGTGGTGTGGGCGCGCCAATGGTTGAGTAAAAGCAATCCGCAGTTGCTGCGCTTCGGGGTGCTGCGCTTCGTGCGTGACGTGTTCTCAACGAGTGGCTTCATTGAGTTCGCCGCTGATGGCGCCATCAAAGCTGTCGTGTTGAACTGCGCCGCACCTGCGGCGCGAAGATCGGCGGAAGCCTTGAGTATCTTGCTGCAAACGAATCGTATCCGCGTCAGGCTGGGTCAAACGTGAGGAGCATGGGCGTGTTATTTTGGGCGAAAGTTAGGACAGAATGCACCTTATCAGCCGCGCCGGCCGCCGAAGTCTCGCCACGGCGCGCGTGTGGCGCGGCAATCGGGCCTCTGGCGGCACGCTGAAAACCTTTGACTTCCGCCCGGAGTTGGCGTAGATTCGCGAGCCTCAAAACAATTTGAGGCTGGCCCCCTGAGCCTGCATTTGCCCCGCCGACTCTCCTGACCACGCCTCCACTTAACATCATCTGCTGTGGTGCGGCCACAGCCTTAGACTTCAGTCCCACAGCCTTAGACTTCAGTAAGGAGAACCCCATGCCTCGGCTAAGTAGAATCATCTTCGCGGCGCTGACCTTTGTCGTGCTGGGGTCAAATGCCTCGGCAGACGTAATCTCTATCTCCCCATCGGCTTTCCCGCCGAGCTCGACGTTGCTCAACTTCAACGGGTTAGCGAACGGGACAGAGGTCAACGGTCTAACGGTCAACGGTGTCTCGTTTACCTATCTAGTGGGCGGCAGTCCCCTCAATGGCGCTGTGATAATTAACGGCGGTCCTGGGATCACGAACAATATCACTCCTCCTAACATTGTTTCGGTTGGCAATAACACCGGGACGTTGATAATAACTCTCCCCTCCCCGGTGAATTTATTCGGCTATGGATATGCGCTCCTGAGTGGCAGCGCTGTCACAAACGCGACTACGATCTCTGTCTTTAGTGGCATCACGCCCCTGGGTTCCCTCTCGTACAACGGGGTGCTGGACCCCTTTTTCACCGGGGGGTTTGCGGGAATCCAAAGCACGATACCGTTTGACCG
>MWWK01000077.1_pt1 | contig 14827 bp, 12 predicted proteins | sample 1047241 | NCBI WGS metagenome assembly MWWK01 (sample SAMN06349964, study PRJNA376086) | soil metagenome | isolation source: BG12-3 sample Antarctic (ecotone) soil | place: Antarctica | reverse complement strand
ATCCAGATTCAAACAATTTATTCGTTGTGGTAAAGCAGCTAAAGTTATGGGAACAGTAGTTTATAATTTTGTTCTTCCAAAATAAAAATTATTGATGTTTTTTAGTGACAGTATGTCTCAAAAACGCCCCTTTTCGGAACGCTCAAAAGAGAGTAATATTCGTTCCATAAACGACCCTTTTTGAAACAATTAAAAAGAAAATAAAAGGATGGAAGGCTTGAAATTAACAGACGAGCAATTAAAACTGTTCAATAAAATGATTTATGAGGCGTTTGTAGAGATAAGAAGCCTTGCAGGGGTAGGTTTTTCTAAACAGGCAGCTACATTAGCCGACGCATTTCACAATCTTCCAGTTTCTTTATTCGACTCAAATTTTAGTTGGGAAATAGCACGTATGCACATAGGCGGCTACCAGAAAAACTATCCCAGAATTGTGGAAAATAATATCGTTACAGGAAGTTATAACGATTACTTGGTTATGCTCGATGAAATTGAGGCGTTGAATAAATCACCAAAGGACGTTAGAAAATCTGTTCTATAAAAACTTCACAGTCTCAAAAACGCCCGTTTTTGGGACTAACTAAGAATGATAGAGAATCTTGCAAATAACTAAATAAAGTGATTTCCAAAACTCATCCCACAATCAAAGTTTCAAAAGCCACCCCCTAAATTGGGTTTTGGGTCACTGAAAAATTACATCATCTTCGGAGTGTCAAAAACGGGCGTTTTTGCCACAAGAAGAAACTAGCTGTTTTGCCCTCACGTGCATTGATTTGTTGTATTGCGCCTTCATTTTTCCCACTCAACATTTGGCATCACATCTAAAATAGGTAAAATTTCGTCGTCTAACAGATTTAAGTAAAGTGTACCGTGTGCTTGAGTAGGCTTGGCATTTGCTGTTCGTCCTACATTATCCATAATATTTGGAACAAACTCGACTGCTCTTATTAAAATGGCTTTGCGCAAATCCTCTTCTAGTTGATCGGCTTGGATTTCTCGAAGCGTTTTCTGGTCTTTAATCTGCGTGTCATAACGATAATACTGTCGAAGAAATTTCACATCCCTAATCTTCAAATTCTTGATTCCATTTCGCCAAATAAAGCTAATCACAAAAGCGGCTTGTTTAATTTGAAGCCGCTGCATTTTATCCATCCACGCATGATGAACTCCTTTTCCTGTCTCGCCATTTTCAAGGGCATGCCGCAAAGTGTTGCTTGGTTCAAGAGTTTCAAGGATTTGTGCCACTCGCTTTTCAGCTGATTGTGGAGCATACGAAGATTCTTGTGTTGCTACACAAGAAACAAAACATAAAATCAAAACCAAAACTTTAATCATCTTTATCTTAACAACACGAAGCAATCCAACAAGTTATTATATTGCTAAACTGTTACATAATACATAAAACTCTAATAGGGGTAAAATACGACATGTCTCAAAAAGGGTCGGTTTTGATACTGTCTAAAGGCTTGTTTGGTCTGCTGCTGCAAAACTCACAGGTAGCATCACTACAAGCTGATTCAAGCCATTCATTACAAGCGGCGCAAAAGTAAGCATCATACTCTTCCGAACAAATTCTAAACTCAGAACATTTTGGGCAAAGAGCATCATCTATAAACCCATCGAATTTATGCCCGTTAATAAGCAGAACATCATTTTCTTCTTTGATTACATTTGCCATTCGGTTTTGACTATCAAACAAAATGTCTTAAAAAGGGTCGTTTTTGGCACGTTCTAAAGGTCATTGACGAACTCTTCTAAATCCTGTCTTTTGATTCGATACCTACCACCAATTTTCGTTGCTTTCAGAGTCTTTTCTTTTTTGATCGCTCGATCAATATATGCTCTCGGTAATCCAGAAACTGCCGCTGCTTCGTCAACGGTTAGAACGAGCTTTTGAAACCTGTTTGAAACCTCTAAATGTCGCTCGGATACGGTTTCAAAACTCTTGAAAATGATGCCGAAAAGATTGGCTGTCGGTGTCTGTCCGTAAATGGAAACCTCATTACCTGTAAAGTTTGCTGTGTCTACCTGTGTCTGTCCGTCTGTGTCTGTCGGTGTCTCGGTCTGTGCGTGTCTGTCCGTAATTTCGGGAAATACCACATTGCCGGATAATTCACGTTGCAGGCGTTCCAGATCGGACTGGTTGAAGTCTAAAACCTTCCGAGATTTACCGTCTGCGCCGACGATGCGCTTGAGCCGGGCGGTCAGTTTCCCGGCTGATTTATAACGCTCGACGGTTTTTTCAGATACGCCGAGAAATTCGGCAGCTTCTTTTTTGTTCATTTTGATTCTTTGATTTATAAATCAATTTTTCGAGCTTCGCAAAACACATTTTTGATTATTCAAGTTTTTTCAAACTGAAAAACTGATAAATCAATCAGTTTCGATATCGGGTAAAAAGATGAAATCGCATCAAGCGGTATGATGATTTATCGTGTGCGAATGAAACTCTATGAAACTCTATGAAACTCTATGAAACTCTATGAAACGGAAGATAACGGAAGATAACATTAAGTTCAATGATTACCGGGATTTTATGCAAAAATTTGGGGTTTACTTTTGGTTTTTAATAAGTTAAATTGAATTAACAAAAAAGCGCGTCATCCGTGGAAAGAATACGCGCTCATTTGATATTGATTTTTTAACCAAAAACAGATTACCTAGACCGCAATCCGTTTTTGCAGTATATACAAAATTTGTTCGCAGAATCAAGATGAAAATTATTCACCCTGATTTTGTTAGATAAAGGGCATTTGGTAGCGGTCAACCAATGCCCTTGTTTATTTTTATTATGCAGACCGCAAATCATCAACCAAAATGCCATTCAAGACGCTGTAACCAGCCCGCCTTAGTCATTCACCGCCGCCATTGGTTCTGCGTGATTCACGCGCTCGTGTCGGCTCGTATTCGTCAATTCATCCGAAGTCTGCGAGGTGGCGAATGAGTCGATCCACCTTATCCGCGGATTTCCCCAAGTTTGCGAAGTCGCCAATTTCCGCGTTTGAGAAATCCAGACGGCGTGCGATGGACAATAAGCAGATTGGAAAAACATTGGGCGAGATTGCCCATACGTGCGGTGATGTTGCCGCTGAAGTTACCGCCGATTTGTTGAAGCTGTCTGGCTACGAAAAGGCGTGCGGGGAATTAACAAACTTGATTGATAAAAAAGGTCGCGTGTTCAATTGTCCACAATCTTTAATTTCGGCAAATACGCGCCTTGATGCCAACTACCAGAGAAAGACGGCGCGACGGCATCGCAAGCGCATCTACGAGACATTTTCTGCGCATTTACCCGACATCGTAGAACACAATTTAAACGTTTCGTTTCTTACACCGACCTTTCCGAATCTGCTCGGCGTTGGGTTTGCCGACAACGACCGATTTCAAACTTTGACCTGGGAAAAGTTTCTGCAGAGCAAAGCATTCCACGATTTTATTTATGCTGGCTTTTCCAAAACCGAATGGACTTTAGGAAACAAGCGTGAACGCGATCAGACCAGACGCGCCTTTGATTTGAAAAAGGACGGCATCAATTATCATTCGCACACGCTCTGCATCAACTACAAACCGTTTGCCGACGGAGAGACATCAGCCTTGGAAAATAAATTGGCGTATCTAAATAAAGACCCACAGGCATCGCCAGAGGAAAAGCGATTGATTAGAAACAGTCTGCGAATCGTTTCGGCTTGGACTAACTGTCTGAAAAAAGCGCATCGGGAAATCTTCGGAAAGCCTTTAAAAATTAACACCAATTCACGCCGGGCGCGGTTTACTTTTCAAAGCGTCGGCGTTGACGAAATCAAAGCGTATGATGCGGATGAATTAAAGAATGGCATCTTTTGGGAGATAGCGAAGGCGGCGAGTTACGCGGCGAAGGGCAGCAGTTTCGATGAGCTGCCGCCCGATTTATTGCTTGAGGCTGAAAACGTGTTCAGAGGCAAAAGAATCATCAATCCTTTCGGTGCATTCCGAAAATACGCTGAATCAAGGGAGATAACTCCGCCAACCCTTGTTAACCAACCAACAAAGCAGAGTGAAGAAACGCCGTTGCAAGTTTGTAACTCATTATTTGAAAATGTGTTACGGGGAGAAAATGAGCCGTTAAAAAGTTATGGGATTCGGCTCTGTAACCAAGGTTTGCGGGCGACGTGGCTTCGCTACCTAGATATGAATCGAGATTTAATCATTGCCAAACGCCGCGACGCGCTGCTGGAACGGTTTCCGAACTCGGTTTTTAAGGATTTAAGCGGGAAATCTTACTACGGGTGGAAGGCATTGCGGGAAATAAAGCAGAAGTTGAAGGAATCAAAGCCGGACTACAATCCCGCGACGGATAACTATCGGCTTTTCAAAACCTATCAAACACGGTATTTCGCTTCGGCGTGCGTCTGATATTCATCGCCGGGCAAAATTAGAGCGAGAGGGAATTAACAAAAAGAAACAAAAAGAAACAAAAAGTAGGTAAAAGTAGGGATATTTGAGATGTCTCAAACGTCGTTATCAGTCGCTAAAACAAAACCTGAGAAAACCTCAGAATTGAACTTAATTTCTTGATAAATTTATCAAGTTTATCGAGTCTTAAAAAAAGGGGTAAGAATATGCTAGAAAAAACTAGAAGAATCTACAATTATCTACCCCTAGTTAAATCGCCGTTGCCGTTTGTCGTCGGCGCGGTTCTGGATGTCGCCGGGAAAGTGCAAAAAGTGGTGAAGCGCGCCGGCGTTTGTAAATTGATTATTGAGCCGGGCAATGCTCCCGGCTTCGTCGTTTTTGCTGATTGCACATCGGACGCGGAGAACTTAACAAAACTTAACATTCGCAAAGGTTCGCTCGTTTTGGTTCGCGGCAAGTTTCAATCATTCGGCGCGTCGGCGGTTTGCTTGAGTGATTGCCGATTGATGCCAGAGGGAAACTTGGAACAGCTTGGAACACTAAAAAAGAAAATACAAAGACGGAACAGAGACGAACGCAGAGAAAAGGCAGCGAAACATTCGACAAATTCGACACTCTAAAAAAACAAAAGTAACGTAGAAGTGACGTAGAAGTGACGCGGGAAATTGGACAAATTGGACACCTAAAAAAAGGGAAGTTGAAAATTGTTTAGATTCTCACACGCGCGGACGGAACTGGAAAAATCGGAAACGCTAAAAAAGAATCTAAACTAGAGAAAACTAGAAGATGCAAGGAAAAAAAACAGGCGGGCGCGTTGCCGGAACGCCAAACCGATTGACGAAAGAATTGCGAACGGTGTTGAGGGATATGATCGCCGCCGAACTGGACGCGCTGCCGAAAACGCTTGAGGGATTGCCGCCGAAAGAACGGCTCGACTTAGTGATTAAACTGTTGCCGTTTTGTCTGCCGAAAGTTCAAGCGGTGAATGGTAATTATGATTCTCCTTTGAGTGCGTTGGATTGGGATTAAGAAAAGAAAATGCACAGACAAGGCAGAGGTAAAATTGATTAATCAATCTTTTTTCAATCTTGAATAATCAAAATTTTTTCAAGTAAGCGGAAGTTTGCGCTAAAAAACAAAACCTAAGAAAACCTAAGATTTGTGCTAGTGTGAGTTGCTGCGGGTTGTTGGGATTTTAGACTTAACAAAACATACCATTTCAGTCTCGAAAACGACCCTTTTTGAGACGCTTATAACTTAAAAAATTAAAAATAACTGCTAGATAACATAAAAGCACTATGTTCCAGGAAGTTAAGGTAGAATCCTCTATTTTCAAATATTCATTCTTATTTGTCGGCGTAGCTTTTATTGTTGGAATATTTTGGTGGGTCAGTACTTTATCAAATGCTTTTGATCTAAGCAGCGGCGGCAGTAACTACACGATTATAAATTCAAAAATATCGCCAAATGAACTCTATATAGCAGATTCTTACAGAATGATGGGCGGGGGCGCAGCTGGCTGGTGTTACAAATTAGTGAAAATAAAAAACCAAAATGAGTCAGGGATGAGCGATACAGAAATTTTTAGAACAAGATGTAGTAGTGAGTTAGAAGTGAAATGGGAAAACGAAAAGAATCTAAATATAACTTACTCTGAGGAATTACCCTTCAAGCCAAAAACTGAGTGGGAAGGAGTAAGAATTTCATATTCATTGACTAGAACCAATAAGTAAACAGTCTCAAAAAAGCTTCTTTATGAAACAATCTAAGTATTAGAAAGCTGTCTCATAAACCACCCTTTTTGGGACGATTGTTCTAAAAAAATGAATCAGAAGATATGAAGAAATTATTGTTATTACTATTTCTATTTTTATTGCCATCACAAAGTAATTGGTCACAGGTTAAAAAACAAGAAATTTCCAAATACCCAAATGATAAATTCGTCATTCTTTCTTGTCGCCCGAATCTAAGTCAAACAAAAGTTTTGAACGGCAAAGCAATTAAATTAGTGAAACCACCCTATCCGACAGAATTGCTGACGGAAAGAGAAGAAGGTGCAGTCAATGTTCTGATTATAATCAATGAGACGGGCGAAGTTGTTTCTGCTCAGGCAGTTTCAGGATATAAAGGATTTCGCCAAGTAGCTGAAGAAGCAGCACGAAAATCCAGATTCAAACAATTTATTCGTTGTGGTAAAGCAGCTAAAGTTATGGGAACAGTAGTTTATAATTTTGTTCTTCCAAAATAAAAATTATTGATGTTTTTTAGTGACAGTATGTCTCAAAAACGCCCCTTTTCGGAACGCTCAAAAGAGAGTAATATTCGTTCCATAAACGACCCTTTTTGAAACAATTAAAAAGAAAATAAAAGGATGGAAGGCTTGAAATTAACAGACGAGCAATTAAAACTGTTCAATAAAATGATTTATGAGGCGTTTGTAGAGATAAGAAGCCTTGCAGGGGTAGGTTTTTCTAAACAGGCAGCTACATTAGCCGACGCATTTCACAATCTTCCAGTTTCTTTATTCGACTCAAATTTTAGTTGGGAAATAGCACGTATGCACATAGGCGGCTACCAGAAAAACTATCCCAGAATTGTGGAAAATAATATCGTTACAGGAAGTTATAACGATTACTTGGTTATGCTCGATGAAATTGAGGCGTTGAATAAATCACCAAAGGACGTTAGAAAATCTGTTCTATAAAAACTTCACAGTCTCAAAAACGCCCGTTTTTGGGACTAACTAAGAATGATAGAGAATCTTGCAAATAACTAAATAAAGTGATTTCCAAAACTCATCCCACAATCAAAGTTTCAAAAGCCACCCCCTAAATTGGGTTTTGGGTCACTGAAAAATTACATCATCTTCGGAGTGTCAAAAACGGGCGTTTTTGCCACAAGAAGAAACTAGCTGTTTTGCCCTCACGTGCATTGATTTGTTGTATTGCGCCTTCATTTTTCCCACTCAACATTTGGCATCACATCTAAAATAGGTAAAATTTCGTCGTCTAACAGATTTAAGTAAAGTGTACCGTGTGCTTGAGTAGGCTTGGCATTTGCTGTTCGTCCTACATTATCCATAATATTTGGAACAAACTCGACTGCTCTTATTAAAATGGCTTTGCGCAAATCCTCTTCTAGTTGATCGGCTTGGATTTCTCGAAGCGTTTTCTGGTCTTTAATCTGCGTGTCATAACGATAATACTGTCGAAGAAATTTCACATCCCTAATCTTCAAATTCTTGATTCCATTTCGCCAAATAAAGCTAATCACAAAAGCGGCTTGTTTAATTTGAAGCCGCTGCATTTTATCCATCCACGCATGATGAACTCCTTTTCCTGTCTCGCCATTTTCAAGGGCATGCCGCAAAGTGTTGCTTGGTTCAAGAGTTTCAAGGATTTGTGCCACTCGCTTTTCAGCTGATTGTGGAGCATACGAAGATTCTTGTGTTGCTACACAAGAAACAAAACATAAAATCAAAACCAAAACTTTAATCATCTTTATCTTAACAACACGAAGCAATCCAACAAGTTATTATATTGCTAAACTGTTACATAATACATAAAACTCTAATAGGGGTAAAATACGACATGTCTCAAAAAGGGTCGGTTTTGATACTGTCTAAAGGCTTGTTTGGTCTGCTGCTGCAAAACTCACAGGTAGCATCACTACAAGCTGATTCAAGCCATTCATTACAAGCGGCGCAAAAGTAAGCATCATACTCTTCCGAACAAATTCTAAACTCAGAACATTTTGGGCAAAGAGCATCATCTATAAACCCATCGAATTTATGCCCGTTAATAAGCAGAACATCATTTTCTTCTTTGATTACATTTGCCATTCGGTTTTGACTATCAAACAAAATGTCTTAAAAAGGGTCGTTTTTGGCACGTTCTAAAGGTCATTGACGAACTCTTCTAAATCCTGTCTTTTGATTCGATACCTACCACCAATTTTCGTTGCTTTCAGAGTCTTTTCTTTTTTGATCGCTCGATCAATATATGCTCTCGGTAATCCAGAAACTGCCGCTGCTTCGTCAACGGTTAGAACGAGCTTTTGAAACCTGTTTGAAACCTCTAAATGTCGCTCGGATACGGTTTCAAAACTCTTGAAAATGATGCCGAAAAGATTGGCTGTCGGTGTCTGTCCGTAAATGGAAACCTCATTACCTGTAAAGTTTGCTGTGTCTACCTGTGTCTGTCCGTCTGTGTCTGTCGGTGTCTCGGTCTGTGCGTGTCTGTCCGTAATTTCGGGAAATACCACATTGCCGGATAATTCACGTTGCAGGCGTTCCAGATCGGACTGGTTGAAGTCTAAAACCTTCCGAGATTTACCGTCTGCGCCGACGATGCGCTTGAGCCGGGCGGTCAGTTTCCCGGCTGATTTATAACGCTCGACGGTTTTTTCAGATACGCCGAGAAATTCGGCAGCTTCTTTTTTGTTCATTTTGATTCTTTGATTTATAAATCAATTTTTCGAGCTTCGCAAAACACATTTTTGATTATTCAAGTTTTTTCAAACTGAAAAACTGATAAATCAATCAGTTTCGATATCGGGTAAAAAGATGAAATCGCATCAAGCGGTATGATGATTTATCGTGTGCGAATGAAACTCTATGAAACTCTATGAAACTCTATGAAACTCTATGAAACGGAAGATAACGGAAGATAACATTAAGTTCAATGATTACCGGGATTTTATGCAAAAATTTGGGGTTTACTTTTGGTTTTTAATAAGTTAAATTGAATTAACAAAAAAGCGCGTCATCCGTGGAAAGAATACGCGCTCATTTGATATTGATTTTTTAACCAAAAACAGATTACCTAGACCGCAATCCGTTTTTGCAGTATATACAAAATTTGTTCGCAGAATCAAGATGAAAATTATTCACCCTGATTTTGTTAGATAAAGGGCATTTGGTAGCGGTCAACCAATGCCCTTGTTTATTTTTATTATGCAGACCGCAAATCATCAACCAAAATGCCATTCAAGACGCTGTAACCAGCCCGCCTTAGTCATTCACCGCCGCCATTGGTTCTGCGTGATTCACGCGCTCGTGTCGGCTCGTATTCGTCAATTCATCCGAAGTCTGCGAGGTGGCGAATGAGTCGATCCACCTTATCCGCGGATTTCCCCAAGTTTGCGAAGTCGCCAATTTCCGCGTTTGAGAAATCCAGACGGCGTGCGATGGACAATAAGCAGATTGGAAAAACATTGGGCGAGATTGCCCATACGTGCGGTGATGTTGCCGCTGAAGTTACCGCCGATTTGTTGAAGCTGTCTGGCTACGAAAAGGCGTGCGGGGAATTAACAAACTTGATTGATAAAAAAGGTCGCGTGTTCAATTGTCCACAATCTTTAATTTCGGCAAATACGCGCCTTGATGCCAACTACCAGAGAAAGACGGCGCGACGGCATCGCAAGCGCATCTACGAGACATTTTCTGCGCATTTACCCGACATCGTAGAACACAATTTAAACGTTTCGTTTCTTACACCGACCTTTCCGAATCTGCTCGGCGTTGGGTTTGCCGACAACGACCGATTTCAAACTTTGACCTGGGAAAAGTTTCTGCAGAGCAAAGCATTCCACGATTTTATTTATGCTGGCTTTTCCAAAACCGAATGGACTTTAGGAAACAAGCGTGAACGCGATCAGACCAGACGCGCCTTTGATTTGAAAAAGGACGGCATCAATTATCATTCGCACACGCTCTGCATCAACTACAAACCGTTTGCCGACGGAGAGACATCAGCCTTGGAAAATAAATTGGCGTATCTAAATAAAGACCCACAGGCATCGCCAGAGGAAAAGCGATTGATTAGAAACAGTCTGCGAATCGTTTCGGCTTGGACTAACTGTCTGAAAAAAGCGCATCGGGAAATCTTCGGAAAGCCTTTAAAAATTAACACCAATTCACGCCGGGCGCGGTTTACTTTTCAAAGCGTCGGCGTTGACGAAATCAAAGCGTATGATGCGGATGAATTAAAGAATGGCATCTTTTGGGAGATAGCGAAGGCGGCGAGTTACGCGGCGAAGGGCAGCAGTTTCGATGAGCTGCCGCCCGATTTATTGCTTGAGGCTGAAAACGTGTTCAGAGGCAAAAGAATCATCAATCCTTTCGGTGCATTCCGAAAATACGCTGAATCAAGGGAGATAACTCCGCCAACCCTTGTTAACCAACCAACAAAGCAGAGTGAAGAAACGCCGTTGCAAGTTTGTAACTCATTATTTGAAAATGTGTTACGGGGAGAAAATGAGCCGTTAAAAAGTTATGGGATTCGGCTCTGTAACCAAGGTTTGCGGGCGACGTGGCTTCGCTACCTAGATATGAATCGAGATTTAATCATTGCCAAACGCCGCGACGCGCTGCTGGAACGGTTTCCGAACTCGGTTTTTAAGGATTTAAGCGGGAAATCTTACTACGGGTGGAAGGCATTGCGGGAAATAAAGCAGAAGTTGAAGGAATCAAAGCCGGACTACAATCCCGCGACGGATAACTATCGGCTTTTCAAAACCTATCAAACACGGTATTTCGCTTCGGCGTGCGTCTGATATTCATCGCCGGGCAAAATTAGAGCGAGAGGGAATTAACAAAAAGAAACAAAAAGAAACAAAAAGTAGGTAAAAGTAGGGATATTTGAGATGTCTCAAACGTCGTTATCAGTCGCTAAAACAAAACCTGAGAAAACCTCAGAATTGAACTTAATTTCTTGATAAATTTATCAAGTTTATCGAGTCTTAAAAAAAGGGGTAAGAATATGCTAGAAAAAACTAGAAGAATCTACAATTATCTACCCCTAGTTAAATCGCCGTTGCCGTTTGTCGTCGGCGCGGTTCTGGATGTCGCCGGGAAAGTGCAAAAAGTGGTGAAGCGCGCCGGCGTTTGTAAATTGATTATTGAGCCGGGCAATGCTCCCGGCTTCGTCGTTTTTGCTGATTGCACATCGGACGCGGAGAACTTAACAAAACTTAACATTCGCAAAGGTTCGCTCGTTTTGGTTCGCGGCAAGTTTCAATCATTCGGCGCGTCGGCGGTTTGCTTGAGTGATTGCCGATTGATGCCAGAGGGAAACTTGGAACAGCTTGGAACACTAAAAAAGAAAATACAAAGACGGAACAGAGACGAACGCAGAGAAAAGGCAGCGAAACATTCGACAAATTCGACACTCTAAAAAAACAAAAGTAACGTAGAAGTGACGTAGAAGTGACGCGGGAAATTGGACAAATTGGACACCTAAAAAAAGGGAAGTTGAAAATTGTTTAGATTCTCACACGCGCGGACGGAACTGGAAAAATCGGAAACGCTAAAAAAGAATCTAAACTAGAGAAAACTAGAAGATGCAAGGAAAAAAAACAGGCGGGCGCGTTGCCGGAACGCCAAACCGATTGACGAAAGAATTGCGAACGGTGTTGAGGGATATGATCGCCGCCGAACTGGACGCGCTGCCGAAAACGCTTGAGGGATTGCCGCCGAAAGAACGGCTCGACTTAGTGATTAAACTGTTGCCGTTTTGTCTGCCGAAAGTTCAAGCGGTGAATGGTAATTATGATTCTCCTTTGAGTGCGTTGGATTGGGATTAAGAAAAGAAAATGCACAGACAAGGCAGAGGTAAAATTGATTAATCAATCTTTTTTCAATCTTGAATAATCAAACGATTTCAAGTAAGCGGAAGTTTGCGCTAAAAAACAAAACCTAAGAAAACCTACGATTTGTGCTAGTGTGAGTTGCTGCGGGTTGTTGGGATTTTAGACTTAACAAAACATACCATTTCAGTCTCGAAAACGACCCTTTTCGAGAGAATTCAACGAATCTTAAAGTCAAATTAATAAATGGAAACAGGACATTTAATAATCGGCATTATTGGGGCTTTTTGGTCAGCAGGAATGACTTACTTTGCCAGAGCTAAAGAAGTGCCAGCAATCGTTAAACCTTTTCTCTTTAGTTGGTGGATTAAAGACGAAGGAATAAATCGCTTTATCGGTTTAATTCTAGGTATTGGGGGGTTGATTGGAAGCCTTATCTTAATCATAGGTGGATTAACAGGTCAAAAGATTTTACCTTTTCTCTGAAAATAACATTGAACTATTACTTGTCTAATAAACGCCCGTTTTTGGGACTAATTAAGATTGATAGGAAATCTTGCAAATAACTAAATAAAGCGAGTTCCAAAACTCATCCCACAATCAAAGTTTCAAAAGCCACCCCCTAAATTGGGTTTTGGGTCTCTGAAAAATTACATCATCTTCGGAGTGTCTATAACGGGCGTTTTTGGTGCATTCTTTCAAGCAATTAGTTTTCTACAGGTTTTAGTTTTAAGCTACGAGGCTAATCCCACAATCCCTAGCTAAAATTAACAATTCATAAGGGTGTTCCTCTTCATATAGCTCACCATCTGCTACTACATATCGGAGGTTAACTTGTTCTATTCTTGGAAATTTTGAAAGCCTTGAAATTTCGTTTCGATATTGTTTCAAAAACAGTATTGCTTCTTTGTGCTGTATGGCATTTATACCGGATTTACTTACCTTTAGAATTAAAAAAGTACTTTTATACAGCGTTTCATACAGCAGTAAATCCTCTTCACCTACTTTGCCTTTGAGTCCTTCCGGCATTCCTAGTTTCCCATAAGCTGTTATTACATCCGGGGGGAAAATTGTTTGACTCAAAAACAGTTCAGGCTCGAATCCTATTCCATTTGCTGATATAGAACATCCGTACCCGTAAATATTAGGATTGTTCATTAAACAATTATCTTCCATAACTTAATCAAAACCCTTGATGAAAGCGTCTCAAAAAGGGTCGTTTATGAGACAAGATTAAAGGTTATTTATAAATTCGTCTAAGTCTTGTCTTTTAACTTTCCAGCCTCGACCGATGATTTTAGCTTTCAATGTCCCGGCTTTGATCGCATCGCGTAAATTTGCGTCGGACAATCCAGTAAGCAAGCGGCAATCATTCAAATTTAAGAGTAGCTTTTCAGAGACCCGAATAGACGCGCTGCGAGGCTCTTCGATGTTTCCCGAAAGCAAACCCCGAATAGCTTCGACGTGAGCCTGTTCGCGGCTTGCCATTGCCTCGACTAATTGAGCCACGAACAGACGCGCATCGGGGGTCGTCGTGGCTAATGATGTGTCGGGTGATTCAAGCGCAGCTTTCAACTTTTCAACTGCCTCTTGATTATATTCTGCCTGTTTGCCGGTTTTCCCCCGGACGTAAGTTATCTCACCGAGCCGACCGTCGGAAGCATACTTTTCGACCAGGCGAGTTGATACGCTAAGAAATTCAGAAACTTCTTTCTTGTTCATTTTGATATTTAGATAAACAAATCAATTCTGCGAGCTTCTCAAATTCAAACCAAGCGGACTAAACGTTATCAAAATAGCCTGATCGAATCACCTGTCAAACGCAACAGAATGAAACTGTATGAAACTGTAGGAAACCCTATGAAACTCTATGAAACGGAAGTTATCGGAAGTTATCGGAACTCCAGTAATTATCGAGATTTTATGGGAAATTTAAGCTTGTAATTTGCTTCGTAATATGCGAAATTGTCTGTAACAAAAAAGCGCGTCATCCGTGGAAAGAAAAACGCGCCTATTTGATTTCGATATTTCTATCTTTTTCAAAGCGCACTCGAATACGCCTTGTCTTGCAATTTTTATACGAGAAAGCTAGTTTCGTCAAGACAAATCGTAAGCAAATTACTGTAATGCAGTAAATATGGGCATTGACCTTATCGAGTGGGGTTAGTGTCCATTTTCTTTTTTATGAAAACACTCGAAAACTCAAGATGCGACTCAAGACGTTGTAATGAGCAAGCCTTAGTCATCTACCGTCGCCGATGGTTCTGCGTGGTTCACGCGCTCGCCTCGGCTCGTATTCGGCAATTTATTCAAAGTCTGCGAGGTGGTAAATGAATCAATCCACCTTATCCACTGATTTCACCAAGCCGCGATATTCGGCTATTCCATTTCAGTCGAAAACCGCGTCGCACACCTATCTTGATAAGAGGGTAACAAAGTCGCAACGTGACAATAAGCGGACGCGCTCCCAGACGGCGCGGACGCGATTGCGGACAAAGGAACATCTGGAGAGGTTGGCGGGTGGGATTCACGAGCCGGAACTAGCGGACAAGCTGCGGCGTTGTCATTCGCGCCTGTCGGTTTTAACGTGCGGTTTGCACATCGCGCAAATAATTCCAAACTTTACTTGTGAGTTTCGTCTTTGCCCGGACTGCGGTCGGCGGCGGTCGCGGAAACTTCAAAATAAATATCTGCCGATGATGCGAGCTTTTCTGCGACATCACCACGTTAAGCCGGTTCACCTTGTTTTGACGCAGACGCACCGAAAGGAAACTAGAAAGCAGTCGGCAAAACGAATCAAAGACGCTTTCACCAAACTGCAACGGCGGTCGTTCTGGAAAGAGTTTTT
>MWWK01000076.1_pt1 | contig 14852 bp, 17 predicted proteins | sample 1047241 | NCBI WGS metagenome assembly MWWK01 (sample SAMN06349964, study PRJNA376086) | soil metagenome | isolation source: BG12-3 sample Antarctic (ecotone) soil | place: Antarctica | reverse complement strand
ATATAACATGTCCGACAAAAATCCGTCCGACTACAACTCCGCGGACTCTTTCGATCTACCCGAAGACGATGATTTCAACAGACCCGCTGCGCCGCAGACCCCCCCTCAACCTGACCCCCCCCCCCGGCTCTCCAAGTTGTTGACACGCCGCAAGTAAGCGAAGCGACTTTTGACGAGCGCGAAAATTCGGTGCTTTCCTCGGCCCTCGAATACGCCGCACAAAATGTGCCTGTCTTCCCCCTCTTCGGCGTCGCCGACGGCGTTTGTGACTGCCGGGCGGGTTCTGAGTGCAAAAGCCCCGGCAAGCACCCCCTCGCCCGCCTCACGCCGCGCGGCGTGAATGACGCGACGACTGACCCCACAATAATTAGACGATGGTTTACAGCGGAACCGCGTGCCAACCTCGGCGCGGCGATGGGCGGGCAACTCCGGCTGATTGCGCTCGATATTGACCCGCGAAACGGTGGTGATGCCTCGCTCTGTGATTTGGTCGAGGCGCATGGCTCGGACTGGCTGAACACGCTGACGATAAAAACGGGCGGGCTTGGCAATCACTTTTTATTCCGCTTGCCTGAGGGCGTTGAGGTTCATCGGGGCAAACTCGCGCCGGGCGTGGATGTAAAAGCGGCGGGCGGTTATCTGGTCGCACCACCGTCTGTTCATGCTACTGGCCGAAAGTATGAAGTCGAGCGAAACATGGCAGTCGCAGATTGTCCGGCGTGGCTGCTTCAAGAGTTGACCCTAGAACCGGGCCAGTCGCCGGGGATGGCAGTCAACTATCAGGAGCGGCGCGAACCTTCGAGTAGCTTTAGTGCGCGGACCTTTCTTGAGGGTGAGCGCAACGACGGCCTGCGTGATGTGTCGTATGGGCGCTGGCGCGGGGGTTGGGCGACGGATGAAGCTGACCTCGTTCAACAACTGCTTGAAGTCAACGCTACGCGCTGCGTGCCGCCTCTGGAGACTTCAACCGTTATTGAAATGGCGCGGCGTTGCGCACGCAAGTTCACGCCCGGCGAACGACCGCAAGGGGTTTCGGCATGATCCTATTCGCGCGGCGTAGTGGAGCGCCGTGAAGGATCACGCGGGCATCTAATTTACAGACACCTCGGCAATGGCGTCACCACTTTGATATGGAGAATTTATGAGTGAGATTTCACGACTAACACATTTGCTTGAATCGTCTCAGACGGAGCTACAGCACGTCGAGACCATGTTGACCAATCTCGATCTCAGTCTGGATGAGACGGGGCGGTTGGTACTTCGTAAACTCGCCCTCGAACACAAAATCGCGCTCGCCCCTTCCGTAATCGAACAGGCGCGCGTCGACGAAGAGAAGCAAGCTGGAAGCAAGGCGCGCGAGGTGCAGGAGCGGCAACGCGAAGCGGAACTCGTCCCGCTCCAGCGCCAGCGTGCAATGCTCGAACGCACGCTCGCAGAGGCGCAACAAGAACTCGCCCGGACAGACGGCGCGGCCTACGTGCGAGAGAAAATCCGCAAGTGCGAGGAAGAAAAGAAAGCCCTCGACGAGCGCATAGCTAATTTGTAGCCAATTAAAATTTACGAACAAGGAAAGGTAATCCCCCATGATCCTCCAGCCCCGCAACCGCGCCCCGCGTTACACTCCCGAAGACCTCGCCGCCCAAATTCTCGCGCAGCAACCACACTTGATCCATCAGGCCGCACGGCAAGAGCGCGAAGCCGAACGAACCGCCGGAAGCGTCCGCATCGGCCCGCGCCCCGTCGAAGCGATGAACGACGCGCCGCCCGCGCCCGCGTCGCCGGGCATCCAGCTTGAACCTCGCACGAAATTGCCGCCCGCGCCCGTCGCGGCTGTTAGTCCGGGGCAAATGACGGAAGCGCAAGTTCGCGACGAAGCCCGGCGACGCGGCGTGTCCGAAGAGGCCGCGGCTGAGAAGTGGCGCACGCTCGCGCCGCCCGCGAACACGCCGATGCTGCCGCCGCCGTCAGGCATGTCGGAGATGCCGACGCCCGCCGCGCTGCCGGTCGTCAAGAACTCCTTCGACCCGCCGCCGCCGGGAAGCGTGGACGAGGCCGAAAACAGCCTGCGCGAAGCGCAGGGCCGCAAGGTCGTCGACAAGAACGGGCGCTTCAAGAGCGGCGTCAGGAACGCGCTCTACGGACTCGGTCAAACTTTTGGCAGGAGGCCGGCAAATAACTGGCAGGAACTTGCCCACGGACTTTCTTACGGAGTCGGCTCGGGCGTCGCCGGTGCGATTGACCCGACGATTGACGAAGAGCGTGCGAAGCTGGCGGACATTGAAAGATTTCAGGGACAGTTCGATCAGCGCACGAAGGACGACGCCAACCGCGCGAGCATTAAATTCCGTAACGCCCAGGCGGATTACACGGCGGCGCGCCCCGGACTGGAAGAGAGAAAAAGTCAGATAAAACTCTTGATCGATCAGGAAAAAGCCCGCCTCGGCAACCGGCGCATGACGGAGACGGAGCGGCACAACGGGGCGGCGGAGGTTTTGCGCGGGCAAGGCTTAATTGACGCCCGCGAGTACCGGGAATCCCGGCTCAAAGATTACGACGAAGATCGTGAGCAGCGCGGACAGTTTGAGGCCGGGCGGGATGATGATCGCGACGACGCGAGAGCCGCCACACAAGCCCGCTTCGAGAAAACATTTGGATTGGCGAACGAGCGGTTCGGGAGTGCAGAGGCGCAACGCCTTTTCACGACGAAGACCAAAGGCAGCTTTGAAAGGTTGCGCTCACTCAAGACGCAGATCGAGAAGTACCAGACGGCCACGGCGAAAGCTGAGATGCGGCCTGAGACGGCTCGGGCGCGCATCGTGGAGTTGGAAACGGAAGCGGCGCGTGTCAGTGATGAGATCGAATCCGCACGCTCGGAAGCCCTCGGCGGCGGGTCGTCGAACGCGCGCCCTGCGGCTGCCGGTGCTCGCAGTTACACGGAGGATGAAGTGCGCGCCCGGGCGCGCACTGCCCGTCGAGACCCGGAGGCTGCTGTGCGTGCTGCGCGCGAGCGCGGTCTGGTGAAGGACTGAGCCGATGTCGACCTCTCAAGATGAACTCGACAAGATGCTCGCCGACGTTCCCGCCGCGAAGCCTGCGGGCCTGCGCCTCGAACCTCGTCGCCGTCCCGCTGCGGCCCCAAAGCAACGCGACGAACTCGACGACCTGCTCGAAGAGGCTCCCGCCGTGCCTGTTGCCGCCGCCGCAAAGCCCGCGCATCGCGCGCCTGTGGTCTCTGCTGCTCCTGCTTCGGCTGGCGTCGATCCGCGTCTTGATGCCTTCGTCAACGACGTGATCGGCGAAGCCTCGCGCCGCTCCGGGTACACCTACAAACTCGGTGAAGGCGTCAGGACTCCCGCACAGCAAGCGGGGAAAGTTGCGCAAGGCGTGTCGTGGACTCTGAACAGTCGCCACCTGTCGGGACATGGGCGTGACGTGCTGGCCTTCGATGAACGCGGCAACTACATCAAAGACGGGTCGCACCCGGCTTATACCACCCTCGGCGAAGTGTACGGTGAACGCTCGGCGTCGGCTCCCGCGCCCGTCAAGTGGGGCGTGGTGCGTGATGGCCGACAAGTCGATCCGGGGCATTTTGAACTCGGAGAGACAGACGCGCTCGATGATGTGCTCTCCGGCGTGCCCGCCGCTGAAGGACAGGGCGACGAACTCGATCAACTGCTCTCCGGCGTGCCGACTGTGGCCGGTGATGATGAAGAGGTCGAGCGCGTGAATTCTATTCCTGCGAGCGTGTCCGCCGCGCCGCCGCTCTCGAAGCTGCCGCCGTCCAAAGGGCTTGATCCTTACTCGTCCGATTCGCGCGCCCGCCGTGATGCCGCCGCGTCGTCTCGCGTGCGCGCCGTGACTGTCCCGCTCTCGCGCTCGCTCGCCGACTACGAAGATTCGTCCTCGCTCATGGCCGACGCTTACCGTGAGGGCGCGCGGTCGCTCAGCATTCCCTCGGCGTTCGTCGAAGAATGGATCAAGTCTCACCCCGGCGACATGCGGCTCATCGGCGATAGAAACGCGCCCGACGCAACGCCCGCCGATCTGCTCGGCTCGTCGGCGCATGACGCGCGGCGCAACACCGTCACGCTCAACCTCGGCGGCTTGGCTGACCTCGAACGCGACTATAAAGCGCAACGCTCTCTGCCGGGGCGCGCTGCTGACTTTGTGACTGACGACACAACGACGGCGGGCGAAAAGTTCTTGGACGTGGCCGCGCCTGTGGCCTCGGCTGTCGGTCGCGTTGGTGATCTGGCGACGCGGCCGCTTTCGGCTACGTCAACCGCCTTCTGGTCACTCGCGCGCAAACATTCGCCGACTGAGGCGGTTGATGATGCCTGGCATGAATTCCGCACGGGCGAAACGAATCCGGGCGCGGGGAACTGGCTCGCGGAGAAAGTTGCGCAGAGCGAGACGTTGAAGCGCATCAACCCGAACTTGCCAGCGATGGCCGGGGGCGTGGTCGAGATGCTGACCGACCCGGCGAACGCTGTCCCGCTCGGCGTGCTGGCGCGCGGTGCTGGCTTCGCTCGCTCGCTCAAGGGCGTGCGCGCCGTCGAAGAGGCGTTGATGGCGTCGCGCGACGCGCGGGCGTTGGAGTTCTTCCAGCAAGGCGGTCGCATCCTCAAAATTGAAGGCGTGGCCGATGACCTCGCGGGGCTGCGTGTCGTGCTCAAAGATTCGGGCGGCGCAACCCACACGATCAAACTCACTCCGGCGCAGACAGCCGCACATAACGACCTCGATCAAATAATTGACGAACTGCCCGATGAGTTCGCCGCGCAATCGTTGCCGCCAGCGGGCGCGCCGAAGACGGCGGGCGAACGCGTGCGAAGGCTGGCGCGCGACATTCAGGATGTGGTGAACATCACGAAAGCGATTCCGGCTTCCTTCGATAACTCCGCACTCATGGGGCAAGGGTCAGTGATCGTCGGCGCGCGTCCCTCGCTTGCTCCGGGTGCTATCGGCGACGCGGCGCGCTCGGCGATGTCGCCCTCGAAGTTCGCGGACTTCAAGAAAAGACTCGTCACGCATCCGAATCAGGATTTGCGCGAGTCGTCCGGCCTCTATCTCGGCAGCATCATGCAGGGCGAAGAGACCTTCGGCTCTCGCTTCGCCGAAAAGATACCGGGCGTGGCCGCTTCTCAGCGCGCGTATGAGGCAACACTTGATAGCCTTCGCTCGAATGCTTTCGACCTCTACGCCGAACGACTGACAAAGGCCGGGGTGACTGACCAGAAAGCCTTCAAAGATATGGCGCGGTGGGTGAACGTGGCGACGGGGCGCGGGGAAATGGGGCGGCTCGAACCTCTCGCCGACGTGCTCAACCTGCCGATGTTCTCGCCGCGGTTGCTCGCCTCGAAATTCAACATCATCTCGCCGGTTCGGTATGCACGGATGCACCCGGCGGCGCGTAAGATTGCGCTGACGGAAATGTTTCGCGCGAGCGGGTCACTGGCAACGACAATGGGACTGGCGAAGATGGCCGGAGCCGATGTTGACCTTGATCCGTTCTCCGGCGGCTTCGGCACGATAGATGCCGACGGCACAAGCTATGATCTGTCGGGCGGTCGTCTGCGCGCTCTCCGGTTCGCTGCTCAGATCGGCGACTCCATCAATCGAGAGCGCCGGGGTGAAGAGGTGAAAGAAGATCGCACGCCCGCCGCGCTCACGGCGAAGTTCTTCAGGGCGTATCTCTCGCCCGTCGGGCAACTCGCGGTTGACTGGAAGACCGGCCAGAACTATGACGGCTCGGAGTTTCGCGGCGACTGGCGCGAACTTTCGCGGCTCGCACCCTTCGCGGCCAAAGAAATGTATGCGGCTTATGAGAAGGCCGGGGTGGTGGGTGCGGTGAAGGCTGCGCCAACGCTCGCGGGAGTCGGCGTGAACACGAAAGATAAACAGACTGAGCCGATCATGCCGACTCTCTCAACGCCGGTACAGGATGAACTCTCGCGCCTCGGCCTCGACTTAAATCACTTGGGCGCGGTCGGGAAAAAGAGCGCGTCTATCAACCCCCGTTATCAAACCGAAGGCATCACGGGTGACTCTTTCAGACCGTTCGGTGGCGTCACCGGCAAGCCGGGGCGCGAAGTGTCAGGGATGGGCGTCAACGCGGAAGAGACGGCGCGAGCGTTCAGCGCGGAACTCGATCAAGTGCTGTCTGAGGAAATCAATTCGCCTGGTTGGGAATCAATGTCAGACGATGACCGGGCGCAGCGTCTTGACCTGCTCATCGTTAATGTTCACAAGAGGGCGATGAACAAAGTTCGGGTTGAGGGGCGCGGTGCTGAGATGGAGAAAGAGAAAAAGGTCAAAGAGCGTCTTGATCGGATGTCAAACGGCTCGCGGTCGGGTCAAAAGAATTTCAAGCTGTGACAGACAAACTCGGACTCCTACATCTTGCGCTCCCGCGTCGGATTGCCTCACACAGTCTCTTGCCTCACATTTTCATCAATCCAACTATGCGCCCTTTATGCACGATTCGGGCATAGCGGCCGTATGCAACAATCCAGCAAAATGGAAGTTTCCAGCCCGCTATTTTCATTATCATTTCCGGTAATGCGGCTAATGTGAAATGCTCCATCATCGGATTCTCGCATTTCGCGCATATTTGACCTGTAACGCGCCGGAGAGTTTGGACAAGCATCGCCTTGTCCGGTGCGTCTGCGGCTTGTCAGGCGTGAAGTGCGCAAAGGTGGCGGGGGTTGTAGCGGGTGGTTTTCACTCTCACCATGCTCAAGATTTAGATTGATCTGAAAATCGAGTTGCGATATAAGGGGAATTGCATGGCGGGTTGATCCTCAATGTTTCCCGTCGCCGTACAGGTTGGGAACCCTGTATGACCTCACGGTAGAAGGCCATCGTGTGATGTATGGCGGCGGGGGTGTGAGGCTCCCGCCGCTTTACTTTGTGCCGACCAAAAAAAGGGAGGGGCAAGGATTTGATTCCCTGCCCCTCTCCATCGTCTCAGGCTTCAAGTCGCCGCATGAATCTTTCAAGGGCGCGCGGGTTGCGGTGATGCTCGGCAAAGTATCGGAGCGCGGCGGTGTAGGCGCTCGCGCCGAAGTGGTGCGGGTCTTTGCCAAACTGCCGGGCGGCTTGCTCTCGCGCGTGTCGCTCAATGCGCTGCTTCTTCGTCTCATTCGGTTTGCTGCTGCTCATGTGATGCTCCTTTCGTTGATGGATGAAAGAGGCGCGGGGTGAGGCCGCGCCCGTTTATGCTATGCGTCGAGCACGTCGAAGCCTGTCCACTCGTCGGACGGTTCGTGGTGCGGATAGATTGCGGGCAGCGCGGCGAAAAGGACGGCCAGCGTGCGCCGCTGCTCGGCCTTTGGCGCGTCGAGGTCAGGCACGGGAACGCCTGCAACCTTCGCGGCGTCGCTGATAGCGTCAACAACTGCTGCGAGAATGAAGTCCGGCACGGGCGCGGATTCGATGAACTGCTGCACGGCTGCGGCCTGTTTCTGCGCTTCGGGGTTCGGTGTCGTATTCGTCTTCTGCTTCATGGTCTCTCCTTCTCAAGTTGAGTTCAATCGTCAATTAAATGTTACAGGGGAAGTTGACCGACATGCTCACTGTCTGATCCGACATCTCGGACAACTCCCCTGCCCTCGCCCGCTCGGTTAAATCTCGTCCGGGGTGAAAACAACTGTGCGCGAACGATCCTCGCGCGTGGCGATCCAGACCGCCGCGCCGTTCCTCAATCGGTGCTGAGTGAAGACGCCGCGCCCGTGTGCGATGGCTTCGCAGTTCTCGTCCACTTCGTCGGCGGGCGTCTCTCGCCAGTCACCGGTTGCGTGTCGTTCAAGAAAACGGGCGTGCGCTTCCCCGCTCCGGTCGAGCGCGGCATGTGCGCCCGGCGTGACGACAACCTGACCAATGGCGAATGAGACGCAGCGCCGCGCGGGCTTCGGCTGCTGGCGGCAGCGCGGGTCAAACTCTGCGGGGGTCAATGGCCGGACCTGTGGTGTGCTGGTGTGAAGTTGCATCATCTGATTTGTTCTCCTTAAGTCGGTGAATTGAGGGTGATGTTTGAGGCGGGCTTGAGAGGTCACAGACTCAAGCCCGCCTCGCTCTTTAGAAGGCGTTCGCCTGGGCGTAGTAGTAGGCGCACGTCAGGCACTCGCCACGCAGCGCCTGACCTTCGTCCACCTCGTCGCCGCACTCGGAGCAGATGATTGTCTCCGTCTCATCATCATCGTCTGCTGCCGGGGGCGCGGGCGTGATCGTCTCCTTCGCCTCGCGGATCAAACGGAGCGCGTTATTCAACTGGCGGCACATCCGGTCGCGGTCGTGCCAACTCAGGTAATCGTTTGACTCATCATCGGCGCGGCGGAAAGCAGACGCGACAAGCATCTGTGCCTCGCTCAACTTCTCGGCGGGCGTGGCCGGGGCGGTGGGAATGGGTTGCAGGGCGGGCGTGGATGATGATAGATTTTGCATAACTTGTTCTCCTTAGTCGGTGGATGGGTTGAAAACAACGCGGCGGCGAATCCTGATCCGATTCGCCGCCGCACTTCTGTTTAGTGGCCGCGCTCAACGTAGAGCCTGTAGAGCCGGTTCGCCGCGCGATGCCAGCACGGGAACTTGCCTTTCTCCCAAGCCTGACACTGGCACGTTCCGTTCGAGTGATAAATTTGATTCGACTCCGGCGAGAGGATTAACAGCGCATCGCCTTCGTCGTGGATGTAAGGATTATCTTCAAGCTGACGCTTCGCCTTCGCAATGGCGACTGTCCAGCGGCGCGCATCCTTCCCGCCCTTTGCCTCTGCTGCATCAAACGCGGCCTGTGCGACTTCTTCCAACTTCTGTAAGTTCAAGTTCATCATTTCAAATTCTCCTTTCAAGTTGTCGGTGGATGTTGATTTCGATTTCTCCCTGATCCGAAGAAACCGAAATATGTCGATCATTATTGCTCCCGATAGTCACCGCGTAGCGGGCGTGTGCGAAGCACCGGAGCGAACGCTTTTGTGAGCGGAGAGCACCCCGAAGGGGTTGACGAGGGAGCATAATGAGAAGACATATGTAGGTTAACTAATGTTCGGTATAGCGAAGCGAATAGAGCGGAGTCCCGCGCTGAGCCTGCGAAGTGCGCCCTTATTGCAGCCTTCTTCTCAGGCTGCACGGTGAAGGCTTTCACCGTCTCTCTTGGGGGTGTCGGCCTCTTACTCTGAAACATCCTCATGCTCTCCTTTGCGGGTTGGCGTCTGACTTGCAAAAATTATAACGCTGACAACATAGTTACGTCAACATAATTATAATGCTTGCAAAATAAATCGTTCTCGTTATAATTGCCCGCCATGAACGATCAATTACTTACCACTGAGGAAGTGGCGACGCGGTTGGAAATCACTCCGGGGCGCGTCCGGGCGATGATTACGGCGGGTCGGCTTCCGGCTCAACAGTTTGGGCGGGTCTATCTGGTCAAGGCTGGCGATTTGAAGTTGGTCGCGGATCGTAAGGTGGGCAGACCGCCTGCAAAGGCGACGAAGAACGGTAAGGGCAAGAAATGATAGCCATGCTGACATAACGATGGCCGATGTGTATAAAACGGAAGCTGTTGCCGCCTGAATGACGCGCCAATGCCCAAAGAATCACCCTTCATGTCCATAGCCGAGTGCGCCGCCTACTTCCGCGTCTCCGAGTCCACTATTCGCAACGCACGCGGCGACTTCGCCCGGCTCGCTCATCTGCACACCGGCAAGCGCCATCTCGTAACGCGCGAGTCGGTCGAGGATGTGGCCTCGCGGATGCTCAAGCGCGCCAAATCGGTCGAGGGAGCGGTTGAGGCCGCACTCGGCAATGCTCGCAAAAAGAGGCGCAGCTAAATTTTAATCGAAGAAAGGCGGGAAGAAATGAGCGCGGAAATTAAAGGCGTCCAATTCGTCACAGACACACACGGCAATAAAATCGCCGTGCAACTTGATCTCAGTGAGTGGGGCGAGTGGTGGGAGGACATCTACGACGGGATGTTAGCGAAAGAACGCGCGGGCGAAGAGTCGGATTCCTGGGAGTCGGTCAAGGAGCGGTTGCGCAGCGAAGGCAAACTTGATGGCTGACGGCTACACGGTAAGCGTTGCACGCGGGGCGCAAAGGGATTTAGAGAGGCTCGACCGCCCCGTGCTGAACCGGATCGCCCCGGTGATTGACGCTCTTTCCCACGCCCCGCGCCCGCATGGTTCTCGCAAACTCGTTAATGAGTCGAATACATGGCGCGTCCGCGTTGGTGACTGGCGAGTGTTGTATGAGATTGATGATGACGCGCGAACCGTGCGAATCATCGCCGTGCGGCATCGGAGCCGGGCTTATGAATGACAGCGGGGATGTCGGCAAAGGTATCTGAGCGAAGGCGTCAACTCCTGCCGCGCTCTGGCGGCTATCTCAACATGGGGCGACACGCAACGCGCGACGGTGTACCCCGCTCGGCCACGCTCGACGCTCGAAACTCCGTTAGGCCGCACACGCTTCCTCTGCGAGAGCAGAGGCGAACAATCAAATGCGGTGAAGGGTGAGTTATGAAAGTTATCACGATTGCGAATCACAAAGGCGGCTGTGCAAAAACAACGGTCGCACTCAATATCGCCGTCACTCTGGCGACAACAGGCTCGCGCGTGCTGGCCGTTGACCTCGATCCGCAAGGTAATCTCTCCGCCTCCCTCGGGATAGACCTCGAAGAGTTGGAAGACTCGCGCCACACCTCGCATCGCTTGATGCTTGACGAGGGCGGCGACTTCTCGACCTACACCGCGAAGAACGTGCGCCCGCGCCTCGACGTGCTTCCTTCCTGTCTGGATGACGACGCCGAAGCACTTCTGGATGGTCAGGCGGTCTCGCGCGAACTCCTGCTCAAGCAAAAGCTGGCTCCTGCGAACGCCGGATATGATTACTGCGTGGTTGATACCCCGCCTTCCCTTCGCGTGCCGACCTTAAACGCGCTGGCGATGTCGGACTTAACCATCGTGCCGATTGAGACGAGCGCCTTTGCCCTGCACGGCCTGACGCAACTACTCCGTAAAGTCAGCAAAGTCAGGAAAGCCCACTCTCCCGACATGATGCTGATGGCGCTCTCGTCCATCTACACGGCGCGGCAGAATCTTGATAAGACCGTCAGGGCGAAGGTCATCGAACGGTTTACCGAGGACTTCGTTTTCCAGACGACAATTCCCCGCGCGATCTCGGTCGGCGAAGCGACGGCCACCCTCAGATCGGTTATCGAAGCCAACTCCGAATCAGCACCGGCGTTCGCATACCGTAAATTAGTCTCCGAAATCAGAGAGGTCTTGGGCGATGAAGAAAGCAGACAGGAAGCTACTCGAAGACAATCTAGGTAAGGCGCTCGCCGCACCAAAGAAAAAACCGCGTCAGGACTTGGACGCCCTGCTTGACGAGTACGACGATAAGCCCGCCGTCCTAACAGGTATCCCAACTACCATCCCAACGGGTATCCCAAAGAGTATCCCAACGCCCGCAAAGTCCAAAGAATCACGCGAGGCCGATCCGTTCATCCCACTCGACGCGACGCACACAGCATCGGAGAAAAGCGTTTACTCGATCATGTACCGTGAGACGGTGAGCAAGGGCGTCGGCGCGCGCAGATTCGGCCCGGCTGAGTTGATGGCGAAGACCGGTATCCGCTCGCGCAACACCGTCCACAAGGCGCTCTATGGTCTCCAGCAGAAACTTTCGGTTGAAGTTATCGAGGCCGCGCAGGGGAATCCGCTCGGACCGCGCTATCGCGTCCACAAACCACAGGAGATTGAGCAGCGCCGGAAAGCCGTCGGGATGAAGATAGACCCGCAGAGCAAGCAGATCGTCGCAGGTATCCCAGCGAGTATCCCAAGCGGTATCCCAGGTGCCATAGCCAAAAGCGGGTATCCCAGCGGGGATACCACTATCCCAAATATTGGGATAGTTATTAAGGATCATGATCTTAAAGATCAAGATGATGATGAGCGTGCGCGTTCCATCGGTCAGATTTTCATGGAGATGGAGCGGGAAGTCACCGGCGCAAACAAGTCCACGCTCGACCAGTGGGCGAAACTCAAAGGCGTGCTGCTCGGTGAATTGAAGTCGGTGGCGGCGCGCTCGTCGGTCAACTCGGCCTCGGCGATACTAGCCGAACACTTGACCCGCCGCTTCGCTAAACCCGACGCGCCCCGTAAGGAAGGGAAGCGCGCGGTGGCGACGACGGAGCCTCAGCCGCTCGCGCCCGAACAGATCGAGCCGCCCGCACCGGCTGAGATGGAAGAGTACGAGCGGCTGCGCGCTGAACTCGAAGGGAAGTGATTGGGGATGTCGGCAACGCCTCGCCCGTCCTACGCCTCACGCGCGAACACCCGACCGCCCGCACCCCTTTCCCCTCATGCCACCCGTACCCTACCCGGTGCCCCATTACTCCAGACTGATTCTCTACAAAATTTGAAAGTTTCCAATGGTAGTGAATTACGCGAAAAGGCCGGAGAAAACGCATACGGCTTTTCCGAGTGCTCAAATCCTCCCTACGCGAGAAGTATATAGAAGTGTGACTTTCTCCAAATCTCCCAATAAAAGTTTCCCTAAGTTACGCGCAACGTCCTGCAAGTCGTTCACACGGCAAGAGTTGGATGAAGTGTATAGTTCTCTCAACTCGCCCGCGCCCGGCTGTTAGACCTGCCTGAAATCAGCCTCAAACTGCCGGCTCTGAGCGTTCTGGCTTTTCCGAGTATCTACAAGTTTTCGTAGCCGTGTGAAGTAGGGGCAAATAAAGGGTAGATCAGGCCGGGTCTGACTCGCTGGCCGGGGAGTTGTTGATCCAGTTGGCGACGGTCTGGTGATTGATTTTGAGGATGCGGGCGATGGCGCGAAAACTCTTACCCTCGCGGTGAAGTTCCTGAACCTGTGCATGCCAACCCGCGCCGTACTTTCGTCGGCGTGGATAGTAGACGCGCGTTGAGCCGCAGACCTTGCACTTGAACCGCTGCGAGCCAGAGGAATTACGCCCGGCTTTAACGAGCCGGTTCTCTGCACTACATGCGGGACATGGGTAAGTGTTCATCACAAGAAGTGTACACTTCTTTAGACACGCTAAGGAAAAACATTCAGTACACTATTTCGGATATACTGGCTAAAAAAGTCGGACAAAACGGTTCACAGGGGTTCATCCCCACTTTTTTTGAAAAAACGTTGATTAACGCATTGACGGATTCAATCGTTAAAAGTAGAATCGCCCACAGAGATTCGCGACCGCAAGAAGCAAACTCTATGGGCGATGTTCTTCGTTTTCCGCACGAATAGACGGGCGGAAAACCAGCCGTAAAGCAGCGATAACTGCCCAACCGGCTGTTGGGATTTTTACACAGAAGTCGTCGCCACCGCAAGCCAAAAGTTAATTCTTGGCTAGTCCGCTGGCGCCGACCACCGCCGCAAAAAAATTTGAGTATCGCAACCGCCTGCGTTGCGAGTGCAGAAAAAGCCCTTGGAGATTGGGAGTGGTCGCCCAATCTCCGGGGCTTTTCCATTTGCCAGGTTAAAAAAGAGAAAAGGGAACGCTACTAACGTCCCCTGAAACGAACTAGGTGATGATGATGAACATTGTACAACTCAAAAGGCGGATCCACTACCAAGATTTTGTGCGCGGCCTGAATGCGCGTCGCGCGCTGCTGATTTTTCTTGAAAAAGTTGTACACGTCAAGACGTGCCTGCGTTGCGGAACTTTCATGTGGCGCGTTGGTGCCGCACGGAGTATCAGTTGCGTCGAGGGGTGTGTCGTTGAAGTGCATGTTTGCGGCTTGTGCGCACAAACGGCTCCAGTTGCTTCAGTCGAGCATAGTGGAGATGGGAGGTGCGCAGCGTGAGTACCTCATACGCCCCAACCGCTGCGCTGCCCGCGCACGCATTCGTCGCTGACACGGAAGCCCGTAATACTAAACGGCATTATCAACAACTACAAAACGTCCTCAACCGCATGTTGAATTATCTCGAAGTGCCCGACAAGGCCGCGCGCGGCATCCTCGGCATCCAGGGAGTCTTAAACGGGCGCGAGAAGTTTCCGGCGCTCATCGCGCACAAGTACGTCGCTCGGCAACTCAACTTCACCGGCAAAGAAGAGAACTCCGACACATACATGTGTCGCGTGCTCACGGCGATCTCCGACGCCGAAGAGAAGTGCGGACGGAAGTTTTTCGACATCAAGCGCGCCGACGGCGTGACGCTCATAATTACCAGCTATGAGAAGGATTTTATCGGGGAGGCTGCGCTGTGGGCGCTTACGGAAGCCCGAAAGTCTGACGAGTGGCGCAAAAACCCTGCGAAGGCCGTCACGGATGAGTTGATCGCCGCAGCCTGCGAAAAACTACCCGTCTGCGTCGCTCGGGAGCGCAGCCACGACCCGGATGCACCCTCCATCACGGACGAGCGGATCATCAAGGGCATGCGCACGCGCATGGAGAATATAGCGGAGGCAACTCTCGCGCGTGTTGTCGCCGCCGGAGGCGATCCCGTGCGAGAGGCGCGCCGCATGCAGGATCGCATAATGCGGCTCGCCATCAGCGCGCGAAAGCTGATGCTCCAGCGTGACTCCGATTCCGGCGAGCGCAGACATGACGGAGAAGAAGAAGAAGGATATGGATATAACATGTCCGACAAAAATCCGTCCGACTACAACTCCGCGGACTCTTTCGATCTACCCGAAGACGATGATTTCAACAGACCCGCTGCGCCGCAGACCCCCCCTCAAACTGACCCCCCCCCCCTCTTTCCACATATATGTCCACCACCCGTCGGCAGCAAGCTAGGATATAGGACCGAATGCCGCAGTTGGATTCCGCGGTCACACCAAGACGCAATCGTAAAACCACACATCTCACACTCCG
>MWWK01000075.1_pt1 | contig 14858 bp, 9 predicted proteins | sample 1047241 | NCBI WGS metagenome assembly MWWK01 (sample SAMN06349964, study PRJNA376086) | soil metagenome | isolation source: BG12-3 sample Antarctic (ecotone) soil | place: Antarctica | reverse complement strand
TTCAGCATTCGAGGGAATCTAGGTCAAAAACTCTGTAACGACTGAAAACAGAGTAACGACCTAGCGTCCTTCCGTCAAGCCTTTTTTTAACAACGGAGATGCACATGGTTTTGCTCGAGACTGCCGATAACGCTGTAACCGCTGCGGCCGTGATAGCGGAAAGATTACCCGAAACCCTGTCAGGGACAGCTAAAAAGCTTTATACCGCCCTTTGCGGCGCTGCCGTCGAGGTCATGAAAGAACGCGGTTACAAAGATACCGTTACCGAGATCACCTACTTTTGTCCTGCTGAAGCCGTCGCTTTAGCGGTCGGTGTCCATCCCTGTACTATCTACCGGAAACTGCCGGAGCTGCGCGCTGCCGGTCTAGTAGATTGCCGGGGCCATTACTGCACGCATAACGGTAGAACCCGGTCAGATGGCTCTGTGTGGACAGTTAGGCTCACGCCGACATGGGGCAGCGCGGCGCGTGTGCCGTTCGACTACCTGAAGCGTTCTTACAGGTGTTTGGGTGATGACATAGAGGCAGGTAGGACGGCATATCAGCAAATGCGAGAGTCATACCCAACTAGAGATAAATCAGTTATAAACCTTAGTCACATTCTACGTTTCGCGTTATTTCCAACTGATAAAAAACCCGTTACCTATGACTCTCGCAAAGTGCAGAGGTTCGACCTTGAGAGCATTTTCGATGTCCCGGCAGTGCGTAAACAAGATCGGGCTGAGATGGTCTACAACGCCGCTAAAGCCTTATCGGTTGCTTTACGGGACGATGACAGCACCCGCTTTTACTGTGGCTTGCTGTGGGGTCTCTTGAGACTTAGGGATAGAGGCGCTGGCGATTTCTTCGAGTCTCTTTACCTCATGGCCCAGCGAGCGCGTACAGACTCACTAGAGGGTTTTGCTAGGCGTCCGGGGGCGCTGTTTTGCTCGAGACTAAAACAGGCTGATTTCTACGACTGGATTATGGGCGCACCACCAAACCGAGTTGGTACGCTCCCAAAAAACTAGATGTACTAGATTTTTTGCCAAAAGTTTCTAGTTTTGGGTTTCTTCCGAAGGAACCTAGCTGATTTTGTGCCTATTGTTTTTTAAATATGACAAAAATGGTGATTTACATTGATTTTTTCAATTTGGCCTTTAACTATAAGGGAAGGGCAAAACCTAACAGGTTTAATCCAGCTCTAGGAAGCAAGAATAACTCGCGCTAACGAGTCATTCTTGTACAACAGGTGTAGCTTATGAGTAACGTTGATTATAGCCTTGTATACGGCAAAACTCCACTCAAGCAAGTAAGAAAAACTAGCAGCCGCAACCCTCTTGCCGAAAAAGCTTTTAGGGATATGAGAGCCGTCGAAAACGAGGCGGCAGCTCTAAGAGTTTTTAAGGCTATGTGGAAAAATTACATACCTGAACCCTTTTATACGCCGGGGAGTTACAAGACACGTCGAGGGTACGAACTTCTGCGAGGGAAAGAGAGCCTAGTGCCTTCTGATAACTGTGGCCCTGTAGGTAGGCTGAGGGTTATAGCTGACGCACCGCTTGAGAGAACTTTCATTTCATTTAAGGACTTGCCGAACGTCGAGGCTTTTTTGTACGATCCCGACGCGCAGTTTTCTCAACAGGTTATTGACTGGGTAACTCAAGACCTCGAAAAGATAATCAAAGGGCCGTTTGTCGCCGGTCTTGAAAGAGGCTTAAACAAGGGAAACCATGTACATGTGTTTCACAAAAAGGGTGCGTGTAGAGTCGGAACGACCGAACTTGTGCCAGATAAAAAGCTGCCAGAAAAGGCGGGATACATAGCGAAAAAACCTTATTGGTCTGATGAAAACGCTTTAGCTTATTTAGAAGGTGCTGAACTAAACAATGGGAGAGTCCCTAAACGAATTATCACGAGAAGATTAGGCGACTTTAGAACCAGAGTTATTACGGTTCAAGATGTCGAAAATGCTACAGGATTAGTCTTGTTTCAGTAGGTTTTAGAAGTTCGCTTTATAGTCCTGGAAGCGAAAGAGAGTGTTTTAAGACACCTCTAAAAAACTACAGCACGTAGGCCGTAGGGTGAAGGGGAGGTGCCGAAATACCCTACCGCAACTTATCCGTTTATAGGCTGTTCGGCCCTGAAAATGCGTGTGGTCGTAGGGGTACTAGGATTGTCCACCCGGCGTTACCTAACCTACTGTCTGTATAAAAAGCCTCTACCGCGCTATACATTTATGAGCAGTTTTTGCACGAAAAGGCAACTTTGGCTGCATACTCTTTCACGCTAAAGGCACTAGAAAGTGCAGAATGTAACTGTAAACTGCGACTTTTCGCCAAAAATTTGCACCAACAGTAAAAGGGTATAGTTTAGGCGTGATGCTCTAGGTAGTTTTGAAAATTGGTCTTGCAATGAGGTTTCTTCGGAAGAAACCTCTACCCTTAGCACTCTCAACGCAACGTGCAAAAATTCAGATCTTTGACCATGCTATGTTGCGTAGATGAAAGTGCGTCGCTTCCTAATAGCAGTTGCCAGCTGCACTTTCTTGGTGTTGCTCACTACAGGGGCTCAGACCTTGCAGTGGAAGAAAGATAGCGAGTATATCGAGTGGTACAAGGGCGGAAATTTGCACAATGTGTCGGGTCTCGGTTGGCAAGAAGCATCACAGGGGAACCGATTAGCGACCGCTTCTGATTTTGCGGCAACAGCTTTTGCAGATAGAGTCAACACTATAGAAGACCTTTATCTGTTTGCAAATGAACTTAGGGCTTGCATCACAGAAGCAACACAAGAAGCTGAAAGAGGAAGGCCGTTAGTTAGTGAAACTGCGGCTGCTTGCGTATTACTAATGGAGCAGTAAAGAACTAGCTGCGAGTGACAACGGTCAAAATCCCGGCGCTTTACAAGCTATATCTAATGTACTAAAAATCACATGCTATTTATCATAAAAGAGCTTATGATTAAATTTCTCAGCGAGATAGTCAGTATGTAGCTATAAGAAAAGCGCCCTTCGGCGCTTTTCTCCCAAAAGTTGTTGGTTTATCGGCGGTCGTTGTTCCGTCCCCGAAGTCCTGCTAAGCCGATAAGACCTAACAGACCCAGCCAGCCTAAGTCGAACCCGTCATTCTGCTCAGGTGCAGCTGCCGTCTCGGTTGTGGTCGTATCGGTAGCGGCGAACGTTACCGGTACACCTACGGTGAGTAGCGTAGTTGCCAATAGACTGTTTCTAAAAAGCTTTTTTGCGTTAGTCATGTGCTCCTCCTTATAAGTAATGCATCGAGCATCCTAACTTATACCTCGAGCCTACCCCGAAGCTACATCGGTAAACGCCTTAATCTGTTTTACGGTAATGAATGCTTATCAAAAAAGACCCTATGTAAAGTTTGAGAAACAAAAAGCGGAAGGCTAGCCTTCCGAAAAATAGTCTGAATCGGTGCGCTTTACTTCATACATGGCCTCTGAGGTCACTCCTACATTGTGGTCAATCATGAGGTCAGCAGAATTTAGAAAAATGAACCAGAGCTGTGTACAGCCCTGGCCTTATAGAAGACCGCTAAACTACAGCGACTTTATCTCCTGAATGATTTTGACCGTAAGCCAGATGCAAGTGAGCCATCCTATTATCTCCGTTGGGTTAGGCATAAAGCCTCTTTCCTCCTGTGAAGAAACGCCCGTCTGGATTTCCACTCGCCTATCGGGTACCCTTTGCAATGTGAGGTTGACAAGGGGCGCTCAACAGCGCAAGCAGTTGGGCGTTTCTTTATGGCTTGAACTTGCTTATCCGAAGCCATAATTGAGTGTGCCAGAGTGATTGTCCTTGGGGATATGTACCAAGGGCTAGTTTTGGCGGAAAACAGACCATGACCTTTTTTTTAAAAGTACTATGTTTCTGATGACCGAAAGTACAATATGGTCGTCACCTTGAAAATTTCCATTTTGAAATACTAAAGCTATAAAACTGATTTTAAGAAGTTTTATTCTTCAAACACCCCGAGCGGCACCCCAGGCGGTAGACGTGCGAACCGGGGTGTGCTGTGTAGCCTGCCCGAGCGGTAGACCAGGCAACACCCCGAGCACTTAAGATAGCTCTGTGAATAATGGTGTAGCTCAAGCGAACTTTGAACCGGGCGACGCGGCGCAACGTCTCGGCGTGAGCGCGTCAGGGCTGCGGCGACTGGCTGCGGCCTATGAGGAGGTACACGGCGACCTGCCCCGGAAAGTCGGAACTAAGGCGCGGCTGTACCCCGAGGCCGCGCTCGAGCAGATCGCCCAGGCGCGTGCGCTCGTCGACGCCGGACGCTACAGGGGCAACGTCGAAGCACTGGACGCCCTGAAGCGTGGGCTCGAACCGGACGCACCGACCGAACTCATTAAAGGCGCAGACCAGGCAACACCCCAAGCGTTTACCCTGTTTGCCCAGGAGCAGCACGACATGAGAGAAGACATACGGGCGATGCGCCGCGAGCTTGCAGAGCTTAGGGCGCTACCACCAGCCGCCGCCGCGACCGAGCAGGAACACGGGCCGCTCGTGCGCTTTGCCTTATGGCTAGAGCGTCGGTTTAGAGGGTAGCTGAGACATGCCCAGAAGTATGTCGAGTGAGCCCCCAGATTGATTCTCCGGGCCTCCAGACGATTTTAGGTGACCCAGTGCCTAGAGCCAAAAAACCATTGTTAGAGAGCTTCGCAAAATGCGGTGCGGCGCTTGAACCGAGTTCCGTTCAGAACCAATACATTGACGAGTGCCTAAGCTTTTAGTTAGGGTGAGCAGCAACTTTGGAGGCGTATAGAAAACTTCGAGCTGCGTAGATCGTAGCCACACAAGCCCGTAATGGCGAAACCCCCGAATGTTTCAGCATTCGAGGGAATCTAGGTCAAAAACTCTGTAACGACTGAAAACAGAGTAACGACCTAGCGTCCTTCCGTCAAGCCTTTTTTTAACAACGGAGATGCACATGGTTTTGCTCGAGACTGCCGATAACGCTGTAACCGCTGCGGCCGTGATAGCGGAAAGATTACCCGAAACCCTGTCAGGGACAGCTAAAAAGCTTTATACCGCCCTTTGCGGCGCTGCCGTCGAGGTCATGAAAGAACGCGGTTACAAAGATACCGTTACCGAGATCACCTACTTTTGTCCTGCTGAAGCCGTCGCTTTAGCGGTCGGTGTCCATCCCTGTACTATCTACCGGAAACTGCCGGAGCTGCGCGCTGCCGGTCTAGTAGATTGCCGGGGCCATTACTGCACGCATAACGGTAGAACCCGGTCAGATGGCTCTGTGTGGACAGTTAGGCTCACGCCGACATGGGGCAGCGCGGCGCGTGTGCCGTTCGACTACCTGAAGCGTTCTTACAGGTGTTTGGGTGATGACATAGAGGCAGGTAGGACGGCATATCAGCAAATGCGAGAGTCATACCCAACTAGAGATAAATCAGTTATAAACCTTAGTCACATTCTACGTTTCGCGTTATTTCCAACTGATAAAAAACCCGTTACCTATGACTCTCGCAAAGTGCAGAGGTTCGACCTTGAGAGCATTTTCGATGTCCCGGCAGTGCGTAAACAAGATCGGGCTGAGATGGTCTACAACGCCGCTAAAGCCTTATCGGTTGCTTTACGGGACGATGACAGCACCCGCTTTTACTGTGGCTTGCTGTGGGGTCTCTTGAGACTTAGGGATAGAGGCGCTGGCGATTTCTTCGAGTCTCTTTACCTCATGGCCCAGCGAGCGCGTACAGACTCACTAGAGGGTTTTGCTAGGCGTCCGGGGGCGCTGTTTTGCTCGAGACTAAAACAGGCTGATTTCTACGACTGGATTATGGGCGCACCACCAAACCGAGTTGGTACGCTCCCAAAAAACTAGATGTACTAGATTTTTTGCCAAAAGTTTCTAGTTTTGGGTTTCTTCCGAAGGAACCTAGCTGATTTTGTGCCTATTGTTTTTTAAATATGACAAAAATGGTGATTTACATTGATTTTTTCAATTTGGCCTTTAACTATAAGGGAAGGGCAAAACCTAACAGGTTTAATCCAGCTCTAGGAAGCAAGAATAACTCGCGCTAACGAGTCATTCTTGTACAACAGGTGTAGCTTATGAGTAACGTTGATTATAGCCTTGTATACGGCAAAACTCCACTCAAGCAAGTAAGAAAAACTAGCAGCCGCAACCCTCTTGCCGAAAAAGCTTTTAGGGATATGAGAGCCGTCGAAAACGAGGCGGCAGCTCTAAGAGTTTTTAAGGCTATGTGGAAAAATTACATACCTGAACCCTTTTATACGCCGGGGAGTTACAAGACACGTCGAGGGTACGAACTTCTGCGAGGGAAAGAGAGCCTAGTGCCTTCTGATAACTGTGGCCCTGTAGGTAGGCTGAGGGTTATAGCTGACGCACCGCTTGAGAGAACTTTCATTTCATTTAAGGACTTGCCGAACGTCGAGGCTTTTTTGTACGATCCCGACGCGCAGTTTTCTCAACAGGTTATTGACTGGGTAACTCAAGACCTCGAAAAGATAATCAAAGGGCCGTTTGTCGCCGGTCTTGAAAGAGGCTTAAACAAGGGAAACCATGTACATGTGTTTCACAAAAAGGGTGCGTGTAGAGTCGGAACGACCGAACTTGTGCCAGATAAAAAGCTGCCAGAAAAGGCGGGATACATAGCGAAAAAACCTTATTGGTCTGATGAAAACGCTTTAGCTTATTTAGAAGGTGCTGAACTAAACAATGGGAGAGTCCCTAAACGAATTATCACGAGAAGATTAGGCGACTTTAGAACCAGAGTTATTACGGTTCAAGATGTCGAAAATGCTACAGGATTAGTCTTGTTTCAGTAGGTTTTAGAAGTTCGCTTTATAGTCCTGGAAGCGAAAGAGAGTGTTTTAAGACACCTCTAAAAAACTACAGCACGTAGGCCGTAGGGTGAAGGGGAGGTGCCGAAATACCCTACCGCAACTTATCCGTTTATAGGCTGTTCGGCCCTGAAAATGCGTGTGGTCGTAGGGGTACTAGGATTGTCCACCCGGCGTTACCTAACCTACTGTCTGTATAAAAAGCCTCTACCGCGCTATACATTTATGAGCAGTTTTTGCACGAAAAGGCAACTTTGGCTGCATACTCTTTCACGCTAAAGGCACTAGAAAGTGCAGAATGTAACTGTAAACTGCGACTTTTCGCCAAAAATTTGCACCAACAGTAAAAGGGTATAGTTTAGGCGTGATGCTCTAGGTAGTTTTGAAAATTGGTCTTGCAATGAGGTTTCTTCGGAAGAAACCTCTACCCTTAGCACTCTCAACGCAACGTGCAAAAATTCAGATCTTTGACCATGCTATGTTGCGTAGATGAAAGTGCGTCGCTTCCTAATAGCAGTTGCCAGCTGCACTTTCTTGGTGTTGCTCACTACAGGGGCTCAGACCTTGCAGTGGAAGAAAGATAGCGAGTATATCGAGTGGTACAAGGGCGGAAATTTGCACAATGTGTCGGGTCTCGGTTGGCAAGAAGCATCACAGGGGAACCGATTAGCGACCGCTTCTGATTTTGCGGCAACAGCTTTTGCAGATAGAGTCAACACTATAGAAGACCTTTATCTGTTTGCAAATGAACTTAGGGCTTGCATCACAGAAGCAACACAAGAAGCTGAAAGAGGAAGGCCGTTAGTTAGTGAAACTGCGGCTGCTTGCGTATTACTAATGGAGCAGTAAAGAACTAGCTGCGAGTGACAACGGTCAAAATCCCGGCGCTTTACAAGCTATATCTAATGTACTAAAAATCACATGCTATTTATCATAAAAGAGCTTATGATTAAATTTCTCAGCGAGATAGTCAGTATGTAGCTATAAGAAAAGCGCCCTTCGGCGCTTTTCTCCCAAAAGTTGTTGGTTTATCGGCGGTCGTTGTTCCGTCCCCGAAGTCCTGCTAAGCCGATAAGACCTAACAGACCCAGCCAGCCTAAGTCGAACCCGTCATTCTGCTCAGGTGCAGCTGCCGTCTCGGTTGTGGTCGTATCGGTAGCGGCGAACGTTACCGGTACACCTACGGTGAGTAGCGTAGTTGCCAATAGACTGTTTCTAAAAAGCTTTTTTGCGTTAGTCATGTGCTCCTCCTTATAAGTAATGCATCGAGCATCCTAACTTATACCTCGAGCCTACCCCGAAGCTACATCGGTAAACGCCTTAATCTGTTTTACGGTAATGAATGCTTATCAAAAAAGACCCTATGTAAAGTTTGAGAAACAAAAAGCGGAAGGCTAGCCTTCCGAAAAATAGTCTGAATCGGTGCGCTTTACTTCATACATGGCCTCTGAGGTCACTCCTACATTGTGGTCAATCATGAGGTCAGCAGAATTTAGAAAAATGAACCAGAGCTGTGTACAGCCCTGGCCTTATAGAAGACCGCTAAACTACAGCGACTTTATCTCCTGAATGATTTTGACCGTAAGCCAGATGCAAGTGAGCCATCCTATTATCTCCGTTGGGTTAGGCATAAAGCCTCTTTCCTCCTGTGAAGAAACGCCCGTCTGGATTTCCACTCGCCTATCGGGTACCCTTTGCAATGTGAGGTTGACAAGGGGCGCTCAACAGCGCAAGCAGTTGGGCGTTTCTTTATGGCTTGAACTTGCTTATCCGAAGCCATAATTGAGTGTGCCAGAGTGATTGTCCTTGGGGATATGTACCAAGGGCTAGTTTTGGCGGAAAACAGACCATGACCTTTTTTTTAAAAGTACTATGTTTCTGATGACCGAAAGTACAATATGGTCGTCACCTTGAAAATTTCCATTTTGAAATACTAAAGCTATAAAACTGATTTTAAGAAGTTTTATTCTTCAAACACCCCGAGCGGCACCCCAGGCGGTAGACGTGCGAACCGGGGTGTGCTGTGTAGCCTGCCCGAGCGGTAGACCAGGCAACACCCCGAGCACTTAAGATAGCTCTGTGAATAATGGTGTAGCTCAAGCGAACTTTGAACCGGGCGACGCGGCGCAACGTCTCGGCGTGAGCGCGTCAGGGCTGCGGCGACTGGCTGCGGCCTATGAGGAGGTACACGGCGACCTGCCCCGGAAAGTCGGAACTAAGGCGCGGCTGTACCCCGAGGCCGCGCTCGAGCAGATCGCCCAGGCGCGTGCGCTCGTCGACGCCGGACGCTACAGGGGCAACGTCGAAGCACTGGACGCCCTGAAGCGTGGGCTCGAACCGGACGCACCGACCGAACTCATTAAAGGCGCAGACCAGGCAACACCCCAAGCGTTTACCCTGTTTGCCCAGGAGCAGCACGACATGAGAGAAGACATACGGGCGATGCGCCGCGAGCTTGCAGAGCTTAGGGCGCTACCACCAGCCGCCGCCGCGACCGAGCAGGAACACGGGCCGCTCGTGCGCTTTGCCTTATGGCTAGAGCGTCGGTTTAGAGGGTAGCTGAGACATGCCCAGAAGTATGTCGAGTGAGCCCCCAGATTGATTCTCCGGGCCTCCAGACGATTTTAGGTGACCCAGTGCCTAGAGCCAAAAAACCATTGTTAGAGAGCTTCGCAAAATGCGGTGCGGCGCTTGAACCGAGTTCCGTTCAGAACCAATACATTGACGAGTGCCTAAGCTTTTAGTTAGGGTGAGCAGCAACTTTGGAGGCGTATAGAAAACTTCGAGCTGCGTAGATCGTAGCCACACAAGCCTAAAAGGGCGAAACCCCCGGTGTACCACCACCAGGGGAATCTAGGTAGGTCTAAAACTCTGTAACGTCTGAAAACAGAGTAACGACCTAGCGTCCTTTCGTCAAGCCTTTTTGCTTACAACGGAGATGCACATGGTTTTACTCGAGACTGCGGATAATGCCGTAACCGCTGCGGGGATAATAGCGGGGAGATTGCCCGAAAACCTATCAGAGACAGCCAAAAAGCTTTACACAGCCCTCTGTGGCGCTGCTATCGAGGTTTTGAAGGAACGCGGTTACAAAGAAACCGTTACCGAGGTGAGCTACTTCTGTCCGGCTGAATCGGTCGCCTTGTCTGTCGGTGTCCATCCCTCAACTATCTACCGGAAACTGCCGGAGTTACGCGCTGCCGGTCTAGTTGACTGCCGGGGCCATTACTGCACGCATAACGGTAAAACCCGGTCAGATGGCTCTGTATGGACTATCCGGCTAACGCCGACATGGGGAAGCGCGGCCCGTGTACCCTTCGACTATCTGAAACGTTCGTATCGGTGTTTAGGCGACGACATAGCAGCAGGTAGAACAGCGTTCAGGCAAATGCGAGAGTCATACCCAACAAGAGATAAATCAGTGATGAACCTTAATCACATCCTACGTTTTGCGTTATTCCCAACTGATAAAAAACCCGTTATCTTTGACTCTCGCAAAAAGCAGAGGTTCGACCTTGAGAGTATTTTCGATGTCCCGGCAGTGCGTAAGCAAGATCGGGCGGAGATGGTCTACAACGCCGCTAAAGCCTTATCGGTTGCTTTACGGGACGATAACAGCACCCGCTTTTACTGTGGCCTACTGTGGGGTCTCTTGAGACTTAGGGACAGAGGCGCTGGCGATTACTTCGAGTCTCTTTACCTCATGGCGCAAAGGGCAAAGACAGATACTTTAGAAAGTTTTGCTAGATGTCCAGGGGCGCTCTTTACGTCGAGAGTGAAGCAAGCACCGTGGTGGGATGAGGTGATGCGACAGCCCACTGTGCGAGTAGGTACGCCCCCAAAAAACTAGGCGTACTAGATTTTTTGCCAAGATTGTTAGATTTTAGGTTTCTTCCAAAGAAACCTAGCTGGTTTTTATGCTTTGTATTTCAGCAAATATGCCAAAATCGGCGTTTTTGCTGAAATACAAAACTCAACGATATAGCCTTTTCTTAGGCACATTGCCGAGTCTAAAAGAAGGCAGAAACGCCCTCTAGCAAGGGCATTCTGACGGTACAAATTATGCAGGGCTCTAACAGAGATTATAGCGGTTTCAAGCAGCGGGTTCCAAGTAGATTTGTCAATTCAAACCAGACCCGAACAGGTAGAGCGAGGCGCGCCCTAAAACCGGGCATGTGTGGCTCACGGCTTTTTGATGAACTTTCGTACCCTTTTGTACCCTGTTTATACAGCTTGCAACATCACCATTTGGGGCTAGATGCAACTTTTGTGCGTTCTGAACTTATCTACGATCACCCTGCCTTAGAGGTTTGGCTGAGAGTCATCAGGCAGAATATAGAGCCGCCGTACATGTACAAGTTTGAGGTAGGTAAAGGTAGTAACGCGTCGATGGCTCTAGGCGAGCTTCACGTCCATCTGATTGCAGAAGAGGATGCCGGACTTTTGCACATCCCTAGAACTGGCGAAATTATCAAACCAATTCAAAGAGGGACAGAAGAGAAAGTTTTGAAGTATCTTTACAAACCCCCGGTACCACTAAAAGGTTTTGCCCTGATTGAGTACCGAATAGGCTTAATGAGAGCTTCAAAAAGAGGTAAAAGATTGCCTCAAATTTCAGGTTTTATCTGGAACTAGGGTGCTACTTTTTAGGCTTTTCTAAAACGAAAAAGGCTTACTTCAGAGGCTAGAAACCGGGCTAAAACGTGGTGTGGTCGTAGGGGTACTAGGATTACTGAGCGGGTCTTTCGACGCTCTCAGATCGTTACAAAACCCCAAAGTGAACTATGCGTTTATAAGCTGTTCGGCCCTGAAAATGCGCCTCCGGGTTCATATCCTTTATTACTAAAAACGCGATATAGACGCGACTTTTTGGCGAAAATTCGTACTGGTAGAAAAGCGGTAGACCTGAAGTAACATGCTCTAGGTGATTTTGTCTTTCGGTCTTGCAAGTGAGGTTTCTTCCAAAGAAACCTATAAGCCAGGGTTCACCCCAGAAGGTCGGTTGTAAGTGTACATTTTTCACAATTCTCTGGGTGAGTGGGATATCTTACACGGCTCGTTACGCAAATTTTTAGAGTATGCGTTAAGTCACAATTTATTTGTATCGTTCGATAGTTTTGTGGCTTAATCGCAGGAGGGGGTCTTTTTATGGATAAGACCTGGTTTCACAAAGCACAGGCGGTTGTCCTCTTCGTACTCTTTTCAGTTTTGCTAGCCGCATGTAGCGCGGGGCTAAACGAGAGTCCGGAGGAGGTGCAGCTCGAGCCGACTGCCACCGCAACGGTCTTTTCGGGACGGGCGACGGCAGTGCGTTTAAACGTGCTCGGCATTCGCCGAGTATTTGCCAACGCGGGACCGCTGCCGAGCGGGGGCGGCGCGGACGAGGCAACCCTTATCCAGGCGAACGTTCCCGGTACGCTCTCGACCGGTATCCTGAGCGCCTCGACGGTTGGTCAGGGAAACAGGACGTTTTCGGACGCCTCGACGGACAATCTGGTTGCGAACGTAGCCGGGACTACTATAAGAGGCGATTTCATCCAGGCAGAAGCGGCGGCGCAGTGCCCAACTGGTGCCAATACTACGCCCATTCTAAACGGCAACTCCCAGATTGTCGGCCTCGTCGTCGGCGGGAATACCGTCAGGGTGACGGGAGCACCGAACCAACGGGTCCGTCTGCCCGGTGGCCTCGGGCAGATCATCATCAACGAACAGATCAAGACTCGCAACGGGAACACCGGGAGCATTACGGTAAACGCCCTGCGCGTTGTTGTTGGAGGCGTTACGCAGGTCGTGGTCTCGTCGGCTCAAGCCGGAATCACCTGCACGGACGCAGGTCAGCCCGGCGGTCCGGGTGGACCAGGGGAGCCTGGAGTCGGTGAACTTGCACGCGGTTTCGGTCGGATTTTATGTGATGGGCGCTGTGTCAGCTTTTCCATCATGGGCGGGCGCAATGATGAAGGCTCGCTCTGGGGTAAGGGTCTGATGCTCACCGACCCCACACGAGGGCTCACAGTCAAAGGCCAGAGCGTCACCGGTTACAGGGTAGTGGACGCAAATACCCGCGTTATCACGGGCACCGCCACTGTCAACGGGAGAAGCGGATTTACCTACCGGGTGACGATCAACGACAACGGTCCCGGTACCCAAGACGTGATCCGCATCGAGGTCTTTAACCCGCAGGGCCAGAGAATCTTCTTTTGCGTCGAGCGGTTGGATTGCGGCAACCTCAGAATCCTTAATCCGAATCCGAACCGGGTCGCGCCTCCAGAACGAGAAAGGCCGCCGTGTAACTGCGACGACTAACCACTGCCAGCCTCAAGCCCCAGCCTGGTGCTGGGGCATTATTTATTTTCCCGTCGAACTATGCTGAGCCTTGGTGTGCAGTGCCCTGAGCCGCAACAGGCCATAGACCATGTACAGAAAATCACATGTACCTTTACATAAAATACCTTATGATTACATTTCTCAGCGAGATAGTCAGTATGTAGCTATAAGAAAAGCGCCGAAGGGCGCTTTTCTCCCAAAAGTTGTTGGTTTATCGGCGGTCGTTGTTCCGTCCCCGAAGTCCTGCTAAGCCGATAAGACCTAACAGACCCAGCCAGGCTAAGTCGAACCCGTCATTCTGCTTAGGTGCAGCTGCCGTCTCGGTTGTGGTCGTATCGGTAGCGGCAAACGTTACCGGTACACCTACGGTGAGTAGCGTAGTTGCCAATAGACTGTTTCTAAAAAGCTTTTTTGCGTTAGTCATGTGCTCCTCCTTTAAGTAATGCATCAAGCATTCTAACTTATACCTCGAGCCTACCCCGAAGCTACATCGGTAAGCGCCTCAATCTCTATTGTGATAATGATAGGACTTACGCGAAAGGCATAAGCGAACTAAACTTCAGGCATGGGAGTAACGAGACTTGATTACTGTCAGTACCTGTTGGTGAGCCAAATCAATTACACCCTGACAAACTTTGCAAATCATAGTGAGACTTTCAGTCATGATGCTGTCAACCGTTATCTGGGAGGTGAGAAGCTCACGCCTAAGCTGGTTTGGGAGAACGTGAACGCTCAGGTTGTAGCGAGTCAGAGCGGGTATTTACTGTTTGATGATACTGTCATCGACAAACGCCATTCGTTTGCGATTGAATTAGTTAGGCAGCAGTGGAGTGGGAATGCGAAGCGGGTGATAAAGGGCATCGGTGTGGTGACGTGTGTCTACGTGAATCCTGAACTGGACAAGTTCTGGTTAATTGACTACCGCCTCTATGATCCTCAAGGAGATGGCAAGACCAAGCTTGAGCACGTCGAAGAGATGCTGCTGGGCGTGGTTCACGCCAAAACATTAGCGTTTTCCACCGTACTTATGGATAGTTGGTATGCAGTGAAAAACCTTATGCTGCTTATCGAACGCCTAGGCAAAAGCTACTACTGCCCCGTCAAAACCAACAGGAAAGTCGATAATTCTTCCGGCAAGCAGCCTTACTGCCGTGTTGATGAACTCAGCTGGGACAAGCAATCCCTCAAGCGTGGCAAGTGTATCAAGCTCAGAGGCTTTCCCAAAAACCATAAAGTGCAATTGTTCCGAGTCACGGTGTCTACCCACCGTACGGATTTTGTCGTGACCAATGACTTGACTCAAGATGCTACTGAGGCTACACGAGAGGTGTGTGGCTTCCGTTGGAAAATTGAGCAGTTGCACCGCGAAGCAAAACAAGTGACGGGTCTTGAAAACTGCCAGTGTCGCAAAGCTCGTATCCAACGTAACCACATCGCCTGCGCGCTACTGGTCTGGGTTAGGCTTGCCGGACTCGCTTCTCAAACAGGTAAAACCCTTTACAAGCTCAAACACGGTCTGCTCGACGACTATCTAACCCAACAGCTCAGAAACCCCGCGCTTAGGATGTCACTTGCGTAAGTCCTAAATGAATACTTATCGTGATTGTCGAGGCGAGATCGTCGCCTGTTTTGGAGAAACTATATTCTCACTACTCTGTGGCGATACCTCTGCTACGCCGCCGGAGTATCGCCACATCACACCCGGTAGGTA
>MWWK01000074.1_pt1 | contig 14942 bp, 17 predicted proteins | sample 1047241 | NCBI WGS metagenome assembly MWWK01 (sample SAMN06349964, study PRJNA376086) | soil metagenome | isolation source: BG12-3 sample Antarctic (ecotone) soil | place: Antarctica | reverse complement strand
CTTTGAAAAGCGAAAACCGCCGGGCGCTACACCCGACGGTCTTCTAAAACCTGTTTCAGTACACGGAGAATCAACAGGCATGAAAAGTATAAATCAGAATACCCTTTCAGGGAAAGATCAATCCCTGCTTCCAAGTTATCAGACTCAGAATTTGGATGACTCTTCTTCCCAAAGCGAAGCCTCTGACCACTTATCTGACCAGCGAAATCGCGGCTTCTACATTGTAGATAACGAGATCATTGATGAACACGGCAAGCACATTGGCCCTCTTGGAGTAGCTATCTACAATGTACTCGTGAAGCACGCGAATAAGGCTGGTGTATCTTGTTTTCCCTCTTACCAAACCATCGCTGACTTGCTTGGAATCAGTCGCAACACGGCCATGAAGGGCGTGGATATGCTTGTTGAGCGTGGCTTAATCGGAAAAGAGGCGCGCACTAACAAGTCAGGTGCTCCAACCTCGAACGACTACACGATCCTCTGTGTCGAAAAGCAGTCAAAGCAGCAAAAGATTGGGGTAGTGCAGAATTTGGATAGGGGTAGTGCAAATTCTGCACTACCCCTAGTGCAGAATTTGGATAGGGGTAGTGCAAATTCTGCACCCGAACAAGACCCAATTAACAAAACTCAATTGAATCACACACAACAACAAAACAGCCTTCGCGCCGTTGGTGCTCCGGATGTTGTTGTGTGTAGTAATTCAAAATTCTCTCTGGAGGATTGCCAGCGTTATGCAAAGCACTTGCATGCTTCAGGGCAAGGCGTCACTAATCCCGGCGGCTTTGCTCGAACAATTCATAAATCAGGTATGGAAGATTCTCAAATCGTCTCTTGGCTAGCTGAGGTCGAGCCAGAGCGCGTCCATTCCGGCGAGTTAGAAGCACCGCTGTTGATAGATGCCTCGGCCTGTACGGTCTGCCGCGGAAGTAAGTTCTTTTACCCGGACGCAGACCTGACAAAAGGCGTGCGACGCTGCACCCATCCGGCATTACGACAGGGAGCGGCATGAATTTTTGGAGGAGAAAAATTGTGCAAGAAAAAGAATTTGAAGAAAAGGAAGCCTACGAAACGCAGCTCATGCAGCTCGGCGCGGGCAAGTTGAAGTTTGAAGAGCTTGATGCGTTCGCGCAAAAAAGGCTCAAGGCATACTCTTCCGAAAAACGAACATGGCAACGCAAGCAATGGTCGTTAATTGAAAAAGACATGGAGTCACGTCTCACTTCGCTTGATCCAAAAGTGCGCTGCCTGCGTCATGCGAAGTTGGAACCGGTGGACTTCGAGAAGGGAACGCGCGTGCGCGACTATTACGAAAACGTCCAACCAGCACGAGCAGCCTACGAGCCGCTTCAAGAAAATTTCCTCGAGGCTTTAGGAAATTTTAATAGAGCCGAAGCAGACTTGAAAAATTATGACCCGGAATCCACCTCGGACTCGGAATTTGAGTACAGAGATCGCGTTGCGAGGCTAGATTATTGGCGAAGAAAATTCAAGGTTGCCGGCCCCAAAGCAAGAATGGCACGTCAGGAATTTGCAGCTATCGAGAGTGTTTTCAGGCATGAGTATGCGGCTTACACACGCTTCGTGGATGAGTTGAATTCAATCGCGGCGTTAGATCGTCCAGTGGCTTCCCACGAAACCATCGAGGAAAGGGCGAGGGAAGCCGGCGAAATTTCCCGCCTCGAGTATCTGATCGAAGCAATGCTCACTCCGATGAGCGTTGCCAAAAGCTCTGCCGCTTGAGAGAGGCGGCGGAAAAGAGGGCAGGAGCCTTGTGGGACGCTTTTGGTCGGGCTGTCTCACCCGGGTTTCACTTTCCCGGTGACTCCGGTTCCTGCCCTCAAAAATCATTTGACGACGACGGCGGCGGCGCACGTATCAGACAGCCATGAAAGGAAATTTAAGGATTTGTAATGGAAAACTTAGATTCTCAAGAGCAGAAAGAGCAGAAATTGAGTCGCAGGCAGGAAGCAGCTCTCGTCGCACTTCTTCAAAAGGGATCGATCAAGGAGGCTGCCGAGTCATCCAACCTGTCTGAAGTAACCCTTTGGCGCTATTTGCGTGACAAAGCCTTCGTCGAGCGTTACCGCGAGGCACGCATGAAGCTGGTGGACGCGGCCATTGCCAAACTCCAGAGTGCTGCTGATGCTGCCGTGAATACTCTACGAGAAATCGCAGAAGACAAAAATGCAGCACCTACCGCTCGCATCGCGGCGGCGCGAACGATCCTCAGCCAAGCTGTAGAAGGTGTCGTGATGATGGAGAAAGGCATCGGGAATTCAGAAGACGAGCATTCACACCTTTGTCAGCAGTGCTTACAGCAATTTTCGTGCATTGGAAGTGACTGCGCGGACTTTGAATTTCAGGTCTGCAAAGGGTGTAAAAATAACCCCATGCACGCGAAGTTACCCCATGAACGATTAGAGGGGGTTGACGCTTAGACATTTAGTTGGAAAATTTTTCAGCGCCGCACGGTGAAAGGTAAGACAGCAGTGAGTTCAAAAGGCAAGATCAGGCAAAAGCGCCATCAGAGACAGCTCGCAAAGAAACTTGGAGCGTGCCGCATCTGCGCCCCAATGCTGCTCCATCCAGTTGGCGACGCGACAAATGATGCGCGGATCAACTGCCCGAAGTGCGGGCGCGAAATTGTTTTGGACGGGGCTTCGCAGGAGGCAGTGGATACACTCGTTCAATGCCTCCTCGAGACGGGAGATTTCTGCACAAAAACTTATCGCTATACCAACGCCGGTCAAGTAGAGCGTGAGGGCGCGTGTGACTGCGGAAAGCTGCACATAGACATCCAGGCTTTTGCGACGAGCGCCGCGGGGATGGAAGAAGCTCATGGGTAAACCAATCAATATCCCAATCGTGATCCGCGCCGACGGCACTGAAGCCGAGCGCGAGCTTGGCAGCTTCTTCAACAGAGTGGAGAAGCGGGCCGACAGATTCGGCGCGAAGTTAAAAAATGCCTTTGGCTTCAGCGCCGCCGACTTGAAAAACATCGAAGCGGTCTCCAAGCAGATGAGCGGCTTTGGCGGCGGCTCTTCGTCGCGTATGGCTGCCGCTCACATCCGCGAATTCAAACTCATCGAAAAGGAATTTGCGCGCTCGTCGAAAGAGGTGCAGCGCATCGAGCGCGAGCAGGTGCGCTCATCCGAATCACTCCAGCGCCAGCGCAGCGCGGCGATCATCAGTCAGTACAAAGCAGAAGAACGTGAGGCCGCCCGTTCAGCCAAAGCGAAAACACAAATCGCCGAGCAGCACGCAGATTTACTAGGGGGAATCAGCAAGCGCATCATGCTCGCTGCTGGTGCTGCTGTCGCCGCTGCCGGATATTTAGTAGTGCGGTATATTGAAGACGCTACCGAAGCATCCGCAAAACTTCACCAAGCAGTCGCCAACATTGCCACCATCAAACCTGAGATAGACACCTCGCGCGTCTTCAAGGCACTGCGCGAGATGCAAACCCGCGTTCCTCAAACAGCGGAGCAACTCGCCGATTCTCTCTACGACACTTTCTCTTCAATCAACGTCACCGAAGCCGAAGGTTTGAAACTCGTTGAGAGTTTTGCACGCGGCGCAACTGCCGCTGTTACCGATGCTAAGAGTTTTGGGACGGCTGTCGTCGGCGTCTTAAATGCCTACGGAAAATCTGTCGAGGAAGTCGGGCATATCCAAGACGTTTTCTTTAACACCGTCAAGAACGGCGTCGTCACCGGCGCGGAGTTAGCCGGAAATCTCGGCCTCGTCACACAGTCCGCGAAGAACGCCGGAGTTAATGTCGACGAGCTTGGAGCATTGATTGCGGGCGTTACTAAAGAGGGTGGCAAGGCAGAGCAGAACATCAACAACCTCGCCAACGTCTTTCTCAAACTTCCGACGAAGGAAACGCGCAAAGGATTACACGATGTCGGTGTCGAATTGATTGACCTGCGAACCGGCAAATTCCGTCCCATCATTGAAGTGCTGACAGACCTCAAGGTGAAGCTCGATAAACTCCCGCCTGCCGTGCGCGCCGTCAAGCTCAATGAAATCTTCCGTGACCAGCAGGCGCGCACCGGATTATCTACGGCACTCAGCCAACTCGACTTCATTAAAGAGTCCTTACAAGAGAACGTGACTGCGGCAGGCGCGGCGGACGCTGCCTACGAAACGATGGCGGGTACATACGCAACGGCGGCTGCTTTGCAGGAAGGCGCGACTCGGAATCTTAAACTCGCCATCGGCGACATCATTACGCAGAATCCTTACTACATTGAGGCAATCAAAATTGTTACCGAACAATTGAATGACCAGACAGCGTCGTTAAGTGATGCCTCAAGCGAAACTGCAAAATTCGCCACGAATGCAGGAACGATGTACTCGAAAATTCTCGCATACGCCATCCCGTTTACAGCCTACATGATGAACAACGTCAAATTGTTGATTGGCGTTCTGCTGGTAGGAATTGGTTCTGTTATCGGCGGCACCCTCTTCATGGTGGAGCAGTTCTTGAATGGCATTAACTTCGTCGTCAACACAGCCATAGACAGACTCAAGATGGCGTACAACGGGGCACAGGATATCTTGAATAAAATCGGTGCGGGAACTGCTCACAGATTTGAGATGGGTGTGACCGTCACACCTCATGTCAATCTCGGTTCGGCAAGTGTTTTCAATGAAGTCGGAAAAACATCGGATCAAATGTCTCAGCTCGTCGAAGTACAGCGTCGTCTCGAAGCCGAAGGCGTGAAAATTGATGAGCGCTTCGACCGCGTAGAAAAAATCACAAAGCTGCGTGCCGGCGATGATCGGCGCGCGCGTGGTGATGTCAATAATGTCGGGCGCGGCATGACGGAATACAAGATCGGCGCGGGCGGCTTTCTCATCCCCGGCGCTGTCCGACCCGGTGACGGGACGCTTCCCGTCACCATCGTCAAAGATAAGACCGATGCGGTCGCGCTCTCGAAAGCAAATGCCGAAGCCGCGCTCAAAGCAGCGATGGACGGCAAAGGCAAGACGCATCGCGCGAAGCTCACATCATCCGACCGCGAGGACAACGAATTTCTCAATTCCATCGCGCGCAATATCAAAGCGCCTCGCCCGGCTGACCAAGTGCTCGCGGGGATGATTAGCAACATGGCCGCGCAGATCAACATGCCGCAGGGCATGGCTTTCGCTCAACTGCACGCCGAGTCGAGCTTTAATCCGAAGGCGCGGAGCGAACAGGGCGCGCTCGGCCTCGGCCAGATCATGCCCGGCACTGGAGCCCGCTACGGCTACTCACCTAAAGAACTTTTAGACCCTAAGAAGAATCTCTCGGCGTGGGGTCAATACATGACCTTCCTCTTCAATCGCTTCGGGGATTGGGACTTGGCGATCCTGGCCTACCATCAAGGCGAGGGCACGGTTGATAAGCTCGTCAAAGTATTGACGACAACGGGTGGCGGAAAGGCTGACGTACAGAAAGCGGCGCGCGCATCCGGCATCATCGGCCCTAAAGGTCGCGCTTACCTGCGCGACATCAAGCGTTTTGACCCGGAGAACGCAAGCGGCAAAGATGTGCCGTTCAACAAAGATCTGGCCGAAGGTCTCTCTCAACTGATGCTGGGACTCACACCGGAGCAATACAAAGCGTCGAGCAAGCAATTCCTTCAGAGCGGACATCGCGAGGGCACCGCCGCAAGTTTCCGCGCGCTGGTCGGGAGACAGCCGCTGACGACCGAGGCCGGTCAACTAGCCACTACTATCACGCGAAAGCCAACACTTGATGACACTTATCGTCAGGAAATAGATAACCGCTATCTCGGTCCGGGCGGCGAATACGAAAAAATGATTATGCGCCGGCGCAATCTCGACAAAGAAGTTGAGGCCACCGAACGCGACTCTTATATCGAGCGTGAGAACATGGACATAGATTATGTCGGCAATATCGCGAAAGCAGAAGGCACGCTCAGGAATCTGCGGATGACAGCCGCCGATGACCAACTCACCGAACAGCGTCACCTGCTGCAAACGAAAACGGAAGAAATTGATCTGACACAGCGCCTTCAATCTTTGCAGGATGAATTTTCAACGTCTGGGGCGAACGTAGGTCTGCGCCGGCAGATCGCGTTGCAGGAGGAACTGAACGCGATCAAGCGTGAAGACCTCGAAGTGACAGAGCGTCAAGCACGCGCGCAAGTGCGTCTCGCTGACCAGACGGTGTATCACGCCGGGCGCGCCAATGAGAAGGTGCTGGAATATCTCGCCTCGCAGAAGGGAATCACGGACATTGTTGCCGATGCCAAGATCGGGATCATCGAGGAAACATTTAACGGAGTGGATAGCGTCCTCGACCGCATCATTCCGAAGATGCACGGCTTCGGCTCAATCATCAAAAACATCATCGCTGATCTCATCAAACTCGAGGCCAGCCGGTTCCTGATGCGAATTCTCGGAGTCGGCACGAATTCATCGGCACCGGCTCAACAGCAAAACTCGACCGGGAGCGGCACCAGTTGGAAAAACATCATCGGCTCCCTCTTCAAAGGTGGTGGCAGAGGCCAGTCAGATGAAGAAGAAGACGGCGGCGGGTCACCTCTTGGCGGCGGCTATGGCGGAATCATTAAGAACTTCAAATCCAACGGCTTCGTCGGAGGTTTGAAGGGACTCATCGGACTCGGCGGCAGTGGCGGCGGAGCGGCTGCTCTCGGGGCTTCTGCGCCCGTTAGTGCGGCTGGCTCGTGGGCGACGGCAGCGGGCGGAGCCGGAGCGTTAGCAGGTGGTGCCGGGGCTGCCGGAGCCGGTGCGGCCGGGGCTGGAGGTGCAGCAGCGGGTGGAAGCTCCGGCCTCGGCGCGCTCGTCCCATTCCTGACCAACCCGTGGACGATTGGCATCGCGGCGGCGGCGGTCGGCGGCATCTTGCTGTGGAAGCATTTTCGCAACACCGACGAGAAAAAGTTGCGTAAAGCGATCAAGGCAGCCTACGGCGTGGACATCAAGGACATGAAAGTCCTCTCGCAGATCAAGCAGATGGGCGAGCAGGCGTTCGGGAAAGGCGCTGTCGGTCGCCGTCTTCAGGACGTGATCAAGCTCGACGGCGTCAAGAGTCTCGTCCAGCAATACGCCGAGAGCACCGGCCAGCAGGCCAACGGCCTCACGACGAACGCGCAGTACGCAGACCCGAACTTCAAAGAGAATCAGTTCGCGCGGGGCAGCGGCTCATCATCGTCATTCTCTAACACGCCGTATCAGGTGACGATGCCGCGCTCCGGCGATGACACAAGCGGCGGCGGCAGCAGTGGCGGCAACTCATCGAGCGGTGTGAAGTCGAACGGGATCGCGCCGGTGCTGATGGCTGCCTTCACAGGTGCGCTCCAGAACGTGACGGAAGTTGTCGGCGCGCTGCACGACAAGTTGCAGGCCACGAGCCTGGACGACGTGTTTACCGCCGGCGCGCGCAAAAACCCGGAGGCGGTCATTGACGGCCTCAATGAAGGCCTCTCGCGCGGCCATCGGCGCGACGACACATTAAGCAATCTCGGCTTCAGGAATGGCGGCTGATGTGCGCCTGAGATAGGAGCGCGCGGGACAAGTAAGCGTCACTGACACCGCTTGGGTCGGATAATTCGCATTATGTCCGCGCCTTTTGAAATACTACTGCTCGCTCTTTTCACACACCCACGGTCTTGTGTCGTTTGAAGAGTCGAGGTCTTTATCTGGCAAAGCTCAAACACAATATCTTGCGGTCGCTCTGATTTTGAAATGAGAAAGAACGAATAGCGAACGACCGGCCCGAGGAATGCTGTCGCCTCGAAACTTCGTCCATATTTGACCTCTGTTGAAGCGCGCGATGTGCAGAGCGTTTCCGTCGCGACAAGAGCGGCGAGGGGGTAAAGCTCGCCAATGGTGGGGCTGTAAGGGCAGCGCATTGATGTTTACCACCGAGGCTCGCGCCCCTCCACCGGCATCGGAGCGATGAGGTTTCGATAAAGCTTCTCGACGAGCCGCTCGGCAGTGTCCTGGCTGCCAGCATCGGCGCTGGCTTCCATGATGCGCGCCAACTCGTTCCCCGCCTCGAACCGAAATTCATGGATCCGCTCTTTGAGCGCAGCCCCGGTCATCGCCGGGTCTAACCCGCACTGCATTTCAAGCTGGTGGTACACGTCGAAGATGTAGAGCTGCATCAGCGCGCGAATCACGATTGTCTGCTCGGTGTTATAGCGCGCGGAGCACGCGATAGTCTCTAAGTGCTCGGTGATCATCGTCAGGTCAGGGGCGGTCTTCTGCCGCGTCTCCATCATCAACCGCTCGACCGTGTTCTGGAGCGAGCGCACGTCCATCTTGATCGTCTTGGTCGCCTCATCCATAAACTTGCGGTAAGTGTCTATGACGGGCTGCATCGTCTCGTCTTTGCGCGCGAGCGCGAGGCGTTCCGTGCGGAAGGCGTTGGAGACAGACTGATAGCCGGTGTCACAGAGACAGGGAGTGTCCTGTTAACACTCCCTGTCTCTGTGACACCGGCTATCCAACATTCACAGTTCCCTTCTCTCCTGATGGCAGTGGAATTGTTTCAAGGAAAGCCAACTCGCCGGGAGCGCACGCGGGCGTGCGCTGGTAGATGAGTCCGCCAACTTCGCAGGCGAGGTTATCGCGCACATGTTTGTCTTCTTCATAAGCGAGCGCGAAGATCAATTCCATGAAAGCTCTTCCCTGCTCCTCACTATCGAATGTGCCAGCAGTAAATATTGTATTGATGAGTTCAGCCGCAGTGCGTTCTTCGATTCTGTTCTCCATTAGTTGATCTCCTTTCTGGACATAACGGCGAAGGTAAGCGTCACTTCTTCAAGCAGCCGAAGTGCGTTTGATAACGACGCGATCATCTCTGAGCGGTCGTCCCAATCAAGTTGAGTTTTGTATTCAGCGTTGGCGATGGCGCGGGCAGCGCGAATCTCTGCCCGCGCTCGCTCGAGCTTGACGAGGGCTTTGGTTTTGTGCGCCGTCGCCGACGGCACTGTGGTAGGATTTGAAGTAGCCATCACTTTCTCCTTTTGCGGGTTGAAGGTTGGTGTAGAGGGCGCACATGAGTTCCAGCTCATGTGCGCCCATTAGTATTAGTGGCCGCGTCGCATCGCGCGCACCGCGCGCAGGAAGATGATGAGCGCGGCAGCGTGCTTGCAGACCATCGGGCGACGGTTGCCGTAGTGCGGAGTGCCGGCCTCACAGCCACACGTCACAAACGTCTTGCCAGCAATGCGCGAGATGCGGACGGGATAGCTGGTGCCCTTCGCTTTGTTGGTGACGATCCAGAGGCCGGGTTCGTGGCGACGGATTGACTGCGGCTCTTGGTTAAGTCTGGCGGCTGCTTTCTCGAATTGCTCGCGGCGTTGAATCTGAATCATGTTGTGCTTCCCTTCCTTCATTCTGACGTTCTAACTTGAAAGAGATATTACCGCACGCGGAAAGAATTGTCAACATAATTCTTCCTAGTGAGGAAAGAATTTGTTTGCTTATTTACTGCCGCGTGCGGTAAAGTAGCGACTTATGAATGGGAAAGAACTTACTACCAGTGAAGCAGCGGCCACGCTCGGCGAGTCTGACAGGCTCGTGCGCCTATGGTGTCAGCAGGGCAGATTCCCAAACGCGCGCCGCGTCAAACACCCACGCGGCGACTATTGGGTTATACCGACGAGCGATCTTAAAGACTTCGTGAAGCCGAAGCCGGGGCCAGTTCCTAAGGCTAAAGCCGACGACCAATCAACAGCAAAGAAACAGTCCAGCAAAACGCGAAAGCAAAAGGAGATGTGAGGCGATGTCACAACAAAATATCTCATCAGACATTGAACAGGATCGCGCACGCACAGCATCAGAAGCCCGTGCAGAACTGCTCCGCTTCGCCGAAGAGCAAGGCGTCTCGCCCGTGACGAACTTCGATGATTTGCTCGGCGAGCCATCGCCTGACGATGCGGGCGATGATGATGTCGAACGCTTTCTCAGTTGCCTGCATGAGTGGCGACACGAAGACGCGCCTTCGCACCGGAGCGTCGAATAGTGGCACTCATCGTTGATACCGATGTCTTATCCTTTCTCTATAAGCGGGACACGCGCGCCGAAAAGTATCGCGCGCATCTCGCCGGGCACATGCTGACGATCTCGTTTATGACGCTCGCGGAGCTGGAGCGTTGGATGCTCTCAGCGAATTGGGGAATGCGCCGACGACAGCATCTCGAAAGTTATTTAAAGCGTTATGTCATCCATCCGGCAACGCCTGCGCTCTGTCGCAAGTGGGCGGAAGTTACCGACGCCGGACAGCGTGCAGGCCGCCCGATTGCAACGGCTGATGCATGGATCGCGGCGACTGCCCTGCTGCTCGATGTGGCGTTGGTGACGAATAACGCGGCGGATTTCCTGAGCGTGCCGGGGCTAACTGTAATTTCAGAGAAAGATGCCGGAACGTAGAACGTGGAGCAAATCGCTCTGACGAGTAAATCAAAGCTGCGTGATTAAACGTCCAGACGTTTCAACGTCCAAACGTCTAGAGATTCAAACGTCTATGATTATTACGGTCGCAAGTTTCAAAGGTGGCGTCGGCAAAACTACAACTGCCGTGCATCTCGCCTGCTATCTCCAACTACAAGCCCCGACGCTGTTGATTGACGGCGATGAAAATAGGTCTGCGACGGGCTGGACGGAGCGCGGCGGTCTTCCCTTCAAAGTCGTTGACGAGCTTCAGGGCGTGCGCCACGCGCGCGACTTCGAGCACATTGTCATAGACACGCAGGCGCGGCCATCGAAAGATGATCTCAAACTTCTCGCTGGCGGCTGCGACCTGCTCATCCTACCGACGACGCCCGACTCCCTGAGCCTTGAAGCATTGCTGCTCACAGTCGGCGCGTTGCGAGAATTGAACTTCAACGCCTATCGCATCCTGCTCACGATCTGTCCGCCGCGCCCGTCGCACGATGCTGACGAAGCGCGCACGCTGATGGATGAGTTGGAGTTGCCGATGTTCACTTCACAGATTCAACGTCTCGTCGCATACCAGCGCGCGGCTCTCCGGGGCGTTCCCGTCTATGAAGTGACAGACCCGCGCGCCGAGGTCGCGTGGACTGATTACGAGTTGGCAGGGAAGGAGATTCTGCCGTGAGTAGCAAATCCAGATTCGCCGGCCTCGCCGGTGCGCTCAAAGACAAAGGCAAGCCCTCAGATGCTGCGCCCGGTCGCAAGCTGGCGAAGAGTAAAGACAAAGCGAATTACGTCCAGACGACGGCCTACGTCGCCAAGCCTCTGCACACAGAATTACAAGGCGCGCTCGCTCACGCCGGGATGGAGTATTCGCAACTCGTCGAGGACTTGTTGCGCGAATGGATGAAGCGTTTCAAACGTCCAGACGTGTAAACGTTCAGACGTTCACACGTCCAAAGCTCTAAACGTCTGAAATACAAGGGTTTTTTGATGATTTTGATTGACCGTCGCACTTTTCGATGGTAAAGATTTCGACGGATGAGGGGTGAAACTGATGAGCACAGAAGAGAGAGTTGCACGCCTTGAGAATGCTTTCGCCACGTTGCTGGAGATGACACACAACTTGGATGAGCGCGACGATACACATACGGGGTGGATCAACGAACTCGGCGCCGCGCAGGCTGAGACGGAGCGCAAGATCGCCGCGCTTGTGGACGCGCAGATTCGCACGGAAGATGCGATGGCGCGACTGGCTGATGCACAGGCGCACACAGATGAGACTGTCGCGAAGCTCGCTTCCAAAGTTGACGCGCTCACGGATTTGATTAAAGCGAGAGGTTGAAGAGGGAAGAGTAGAAAGTCAAAAGAGCGACGATCACTCAATAGCTTGGCGGCTTTGTGATCGTCGCTCCAGATTGATAGGAACAACCTGCCTTGCGGCGGGATGCTCTTTTTGTGTGTTGAATTCTATCTCACTAAGGGACGAGAGGGCAAGGTTTTTATATCACCTTCGCACTATATAGCTCTCGCGTGTTATAGATCGCGAGAGCTATATAACTCAAGTTGTATCATTAGTTTAGGCAAAAAAGAATGCTTGCGCTTTTGCTTTGTTAAAGATTAGATTGGCTCTAGAGCAGACGAGAATTCCTGTTCTTGACATCGCGTAGCCTAACGCAACTTAAAATTTATGAAGCCGCTGGCACCGGCTTGAATCTCACGCGACGCCAGGTGAGAACGAGCAAAGCTCGAACGTTGAGAGTGCCAGCCTCAACGTTCGAGCTTTGTCTTTGAAAAGCGAAAACCGCCGGGCGCTACACCCGACGGTCTTCTAAAACCTGTTTCAGTACACGGAGAATCAACAGGCATGAAAAGTATAAATCAGAATACCCTTTCAGGGAAAGATCAATCCCTACATCCAAGTTATCAGACCCAAGAGTCCGACACCGTTGTCCGAGTCCATAGACATGAAAAAGACTTCCTGATCGTTACTAACGCCACTGTTCAAGACGAGAGGCTCTCGTGGGAGGCACGTGGTCTCCTTGTGTACCTACTCAGTCTCCCGCCGAATTGGGAAATTCGAGTTAGTCATCTGCAAAAGCAGGGTAGTGCAGGACGCGATGCTTTGCGTAGGATGCTGCGCGAGTTACAGAAGTTCGGCTATGCTTCCGGCGTCGGCAGAGAGAGTCAAGAGAGAAGTGAACATGGACGCTTCAATCAAACAGAGATCCGCGTTTTCGAGTCACCGGCACTCAATCCTTTATATTTTCAAGCAGAATCTCCGTCGCCTGAAAACCCGTCCACGGTGGATCAACCGTTAGCGGTTTCACCGTCGACGGATTTACCGTCGCCTGAAAACCCGTCCACATACAAAGAACATAGTTCACAAAAAACAGATAGTACAAATAACACACACACAACAAGCGCCGCACGAACCACGCCCACCGCGTTCAAGTCGGCTAACGCCGGTGTGAGTGTGAATTCTTCAAAATCTGGCTTCAGCTTTGAAGAGCGAAAGGCACATGCTGCGGCTAATGGCCTCGGCGGTGGCTGGCTGAACAACAGCCGTGACGGTAGATTCGACGAAATGATCGCCGATGCCATCGAGCGCAGTAAGCCCGAAGTCCTTGCACAAACCCGCTCTACACCACCCGATAACCGAACAAGTAAATTCGCAGCAGCAGCACTCATTCAATCCATCGTTGATAGCTATCCAGACTCTAATCCAGATACCGAGATAGCAGGCCTCAACGTGAGCGACGAGACGCGAGCATGGCTTCTTGAAAGAACGTGGGTACCTGCAAATAGAAAACCAGCTGCTGTAATCGCGAGGGCTGCAACTGATGAAGAGGCAGCATGAATTTTTGGAGGAGAAAAATTGTGCAAGAGAAAGAGTTTGAAGAAAAGGAAGCCTACGAAACGCAGCTCATGCAGCTCGGCGCGGGCAAGTTGAAGTTTGAAGAGTTGAATGCTTACGAACAGAAAAGGCTCAAGGCATACTCTTCAGAAAAACGAAGATGGCAACGTGAGCAATGGTCGCAGATCGAAAGCGAGATGGAGGCGCGGCTGATGTCGCTCGATCCAAAAGTGCGCTGCCTGCGTCGCGTGAAATTGGAGCCGGTGGATTTCGAGAAGGGAACGCGCGTGCGCGACTATTACGAAAACGTCCAACCAGCACGAGCAGCCTACGAGCCGCTTCAAGAAAATTTCCTCGAGGCTTTGGGAAATTTTCATAGAGCCGAAGCAGACTTGAAAAACTACGACCCGGAATCCACGACAGAATTTGAATATCGTGATCGCGTAGCGAGGCTCGATTTTTGGCGGAGACGGCTAAGAGTCGCCGGCCCCAAAGCAAGAATGGCGCGGCAAGAATTCGGGACTGTCGAGACGACGTTCAAGCATGAGTATGCGACTTACTCACGGCTCGTTGATGAATTGAACTCAATCGCGGCGTTAGATCGTCCAGTGGCTTCCCACGAAACCATTGAGGAAAGGGCGAGGGAAGCCGGCGAAATCTCCCGCCTTGAGTATCTGCTCGAAGCGATGCTCACGCCGATGAGCGTTGCCAAAAGCTCTGCCGCTTGAGAGAGGCGGCGGAAAAGAGGGCAGGGGCCTTGTGGGACGCTTTTCGTCGGGCTGTCTCACCCGGGTTTCACTTTCCCGGTGACTCTGGTTCCTGTCCTCAAAAAATCATTTGACGGCGACGACGACGGCGCACGTATCAGACAGCCGTGAAAGGAAATTTAAGGGTTTGTAATGGAAAACTTAGATTCCCAAGAGCAGAAATTGAGTCGCAGGCAGGAAGCAGCTCTCGTAGCACTTCTTCAAAAGGGATCGATCAAGGAGGCTGCCGAGTCATCCAACCTGTCTGAAGTAACCCTTTGGCGCTATTTGCGTGACAAAACCTTCGTCGAGCGTTACCGCGAGGCACGCATGAAGCTGGTGGACGCGGCCATTGCCAAACTCCAGAGTGGTGCTGATGCAGCAGTGAATACCCTACGAGATATCGCAGAAGACAAAAATGCGGCACCTACCGCTCGCATCGCGGCGGCGCGAACGATCCTCAGCCAAGCTGTAAAAGGTGTCGTGATGATGGAGAAAGGCATAGGGAATTCGGAAGACGAGCATTCGCACCTTTGTCGGCAGTGCTTAGGGCAATTTTCGTGCATGGGAAGTGACTGTGCGGACTTTGCATTTCAGATCTGCAAAGCGTGCAAAAACAACCCCATGAACGCTCAGTTACCCATGAACGATTAGAGGGGGTTGACGCTTTGACATTTAGTTGAAAATTTTTTCAGCGCTGCACGACAAGTTGCAGGCCACGAGCAAGGACGACGTGTTTACCGCCGGCGCGCGCACAAACCCGGAGGCGGTCATTGACAGCCTCAATGAAGGTCTCTCGCGCGGCCATCGGCGCGACGACACATTAAGCAATCTCGGCTTCAGGAATGGCGGCTGATGTGCGCCTGAGATAGGAGCGCGCGGGACAAGTAAGCGTCACTGACACCGCTTGGGTCGGATAA
>MWWK01000073.1_pt1 | contig 14973 bp, 21 predicted proteins | sample 1047241 | NCBI WGS metagenome assembly MWWK01 (sample SAMN06349964, study PRJNA376086) | soil metagenome | isolation source: BG12-3 sample Antarctic (ecotone) soil | place: Antarctica | reverse complement strand
GCGCATCACGGTAGAGCTGCGAAGTGTGCCACAGCTCCCGATTGAATTGATTCCGGCTCCGCTTCGCGCATGGTTGGCTGATATTGCCGCGCGCGTCGGTTCCCCGATTGAATTCGGCGCTGGCGCTGCGATTGTGTCACTCGCAAGCGTTATAGGCCGCAAAGTGGGAGTACGCCCGCGTCGTCGTGATGACTGGACACTACCGGCGAATCTTTGGGGCGCAGTTGTGGGAACGCCTGGCATGAAAAAGACGCCCGCCGTCTCCGAAGCTCAGAAACCTTTGAGGCGGCTTGAAGCAGTAGCGCGCGAAGCTTACGAAGCCGCGATTAACGATCACAACATCGAACTGCAGGTACACGAATACGAAAGCAAAGCGGCCAAAGGCAAAGCAGAGAAAGCAGCTAAAGCCGGTTCATCGAAAGCCGAATTGATTGAGATGATCGCCACACGGCAAAGTGAACCGCCCGCCGCGCCGATCTTGAAGCGTTACGTCGTGAATGATGCAACGGTTGAAGCTTTAGGCGAACGCTTGAAGGAAAACCCAAACGGCCTTTTAGCCTACCGTGATGAATTGACCGGCTTTATCAAATCGCTTGAAAAGCAGGGACACGAAAACGACCGCGCGTTTTATCTTGAAGCGTGGAACGGAAAAGGAAGCTACACATATGACCGCATCGGGCGCGGCACAGTTTGGATTGAACACGTTTGCGTTTCGCAATTCGGCACAATACAACCCGCGCCACTGGCAAAGATGCTGCGCGGCGCGGCCAGTGGGAACGAAGCCGACGGCTTTATTCCACGCTATCAAATTCTGTTTTACCCCGATGCAATCGCCTATAAATTTGTTGATCGTTTCCCCGATGCCGATGCCAAAAACCGAGCTTTTGAGATATTTCAAAAACTCGATGAAATGACCGCCGATGCCCTGGGAGCTGAAACCGAAGACGGCGAAGAGATTCCTTTCCTACGTTTTGAATTAGATTGCAAAGATAGTGATAACGCTCAGGAGTTTGTAAATAGATGGTTCCAAGAACTCGAATGTAAGAGGATTCCAGCGGCTCAGGATAACCCGCTAATCGAATCGCATCTTGCAAAATATCGTTCTTTGATGCCCAAGCTTGCGCTGATATTTCATCTTGTGAATGTGGCTGACGGGCAAGCCCCTGGCGCAATCACAATCGAAGCCGCGCGCATGGCCGCTGCATGGTGCGACCTGCTCGAAGCTCACGCCCGCCGCGTTTATAGTTTGGCTTTTGATGCTCCGATTGATTCGGCTTTAGCACTTGCCGACAAAATCAAAGAAGGCGAGCTGCGAACTTTGAAAAGTTGGGACGGCATACGCTTCAAAGCCGCCGATCTTGTGCGTAAAGGTTGGGCGTCACTTTCCACAACCGAAGAAGTAATCCGCGCAATTTCAATTCTTGAAGATCGCCACTGGCTGGAGGTTGTGGAATTTGAACCGACGCCACAAGGCGGACGCCGCGCCGAATGGGTTTATGTTCACCCGCAGTTCTCAGAGATTAAGGACGGTGAAGAATGAACTATCTCACCGATTTTATAGAACGCGAAAAAAATAAAAGTATTGATACTGAGAACCGACTAAACCGACTAAACCCCGATTTTAGCGAAAAAAAATTACAAACACCCGACAATGAAAGCCGATTAAACCGATTAAACCCTGAGCGCGAGTACTCCGAACCGGCTCAAATTGCTGAACTTTCCGGCGTGACATTCGAGGAGCCTGGGCTTTTCCATTTTCGCGGTTTTATCGTACCGACGAGGGGCACTATGCCGGCTTATCGCGCGCACTTTGATGAAAATTTCAACCTATAAGGAGACGAATATGAGTAACGAACAAATGACACAACGACCCAACCCAGTTTGGCGACAGCGGGAGTTTGACGATCACGACCCTTTTGCCGATGATGGGGGCGCGGCGCCAATAGTAGCCGATCCTTGCGCGGCGGTTCATCGCAAAGATCAGCGAAGCGCCGTTGGCGAAGGCGAGCTCTGTGGTCTGTACATGGTGAGCGCCCACGAGCAGTTTTGCGGCAAGGGGGAGGATTTCGCCAACACGCATTGGCCGGTTGTCGTCAAAGCCAAACCCGACGTATCACCGCCACATCTCGCGCAGATGTTGCGGGATTTAGCCGACAAAATCGAAGGTGGGTTTTACGTCGTCATGGGCGGCAACGAAAAACCGCCCGGCGTGGAATTGCAGTAACGGAGCGAATTATGGACGGAGTACGGATTGCGGGACTTTATAAGCAGAAGCGCAAAAAAGATGGGCGCTCTTATCTCACCGGCAAGCTGAATTATGGCGCGCGGCTGCTGGTGTTACCGAACGATAAAAAGACGCCCGACAGCCCGGCCAATGAACCCGATTTCAACGTGTTCCTGGTGCCGATTGAAGACAAGCCGAAACCGCAGGCAGCGCTACCGGATGCACAGAGCGAAGACTTATAGAAAAGTGTCCGCCGCGTGGCACACTACGTTTAAGAACTTGCGTTGACAGCCAACACAAAAAATTATTTACAGGAGCCGAAGATGAATGTACACGAAAAGATTTTGAAGCAGGGTAAAGAAGCCGGGGCAACCCCGGACCAAGTTGCGAGCGCCATCGCTTGGGCAGAGCGGGCCGCCGATGCAAAGGGTTTTGACTCGTGGGTGACGGAAGCCACGCGCGAATCCGTAAGGAAATATTGCGCGTTTCGAAATCGCAACTAATGTGGAGGCAAAATGGATATAAATATTTTCGTCAAATCAAGCGGCGGCCAATCGGCGGCGGCGGACGTGCACCTTTTAGTCTCAGCGCTCAAAGACTTGCATGCTCAGCAGCAAAAGTCCGGCGGCGCGGTTGCCAGCTTGCCCGCCGCTGCGACAGGCAAGCGATTCAATCCACTGGGATCGAGCGCGGGAGCACTTCCCAACGGCAGCGCCCCTTCCGGGAATGCACTGGCAGCGCGTGGCGTGCCTCAAAACGCGGCGGCAATGGTGGCCTCAATGCATCAGCAGTCCAACGCCCTGAATCGGGCGACGCTTTCGGCCACCCGCGACCTGCACGGTTTGCAGGTGGCGATTTCGGGTTTGGCCAACACTGCGCGCAATGCAGTGGCCGGTGTCCGCGCTGGCCACACCACCCGCAGCGTGGGTAATCCTACTCAAGCGCTGCCGCAGGCATTACCGGCGGGCGGAAGCAGCCCGACAAGGCTACTCCCCGGCGGCAATCCTACTCAGGCGCGGTCTGGTGGCAACATGGACTTGCTTTTCGCTGGCGGCATCATCGCGGGCGGCGGCGCGGCGGCCATGCAACTTCCGAAATTCGGCCTCGATCAGTACGGCCAGGCCAGACGCGCTCAAATCGGCGTGGAGGCCATCGAGGGCGGGAATGCGGCTAAAGTGACGGAACAGGCGCGTGCCGATGCTCTGGATATGTTCGGCGCCTCTTATCGCGACGTTTTGAGTAATCAGATGCAACTCCGACAGGCGGGGCAAACGACCGGGCAGGCGCGCTCTTCGGTGCTCGCCATGAGCGACATCAACGCCGGAACCGGCGGCGACGCAGACCGCTTGCAGCGCAATCTTTACAACCTTTCGCAGGTCGAAAATCAAGGCAAGCTGACGGGTTTGGACGTGCGCCAATTCCGCCAGAACCTGGTGCCGATTGACAAGGCGCTTTCCAAATACCTCAACAAAAGCATCGCGCAAATTCAGGAGATGATTCCCAAAGGCGAAATCAGCGCCGCCGATGTGCGCAATTCGCTGATCCAACTTTCGCAAGCGCCTGAATTCAAAGGGCGCGGCAAAGCTTTGTCGGAAGAATTACCTGAAGGCCAGTGGGAAAAGACGCGCGAAGAACTGGATAAAACCTCAGAGCTTGTCGGCCAGTCCCTCGCCCCGGCCTTTGCCAATCTCAACAAGATTCTGCGTGGCGCGGTCAAGATCACCCAGAACCCGGTTGCGGGCGCTGCTCTTGGCTGGGGCGGCGCGGCTGTCGGCGGTGCCGCCGGAATCGCCGCAACCGGCATGGTAGGCCGCGCAACGACCGGTATGGTGGGCCAGGCGTTCCCCGCTCTCCAAAAACTACCCGGAGTAGGCGGCTTGTTCGGCGAATACGGCATGAAGGCCAACACAACCGCGACCGCACTCAATACCCAGGCGCTTCATGCCAATACCATAGCGCAAGGCAAAGGCGCGGTTGGCAATGTGGTTGGCGGCGGCGCAGGTTTAGTAGGAAGTGCAGCAGGCGCAGGTGCAGCAGGAACCGCGGCGACAACGGGCGCGGTTGCTACTGCGCTTGCTTCGCCGGTGATTATCGGAGCGGCTGCGGTTCTGGCTGCAGGTGTCGCCGTGGCGCTGTATCAAAACAAGCTCAACGACGACGACGACAAGCGGCCTGAAAACAATCCCGACGCGCCCAACGAAATTCCAGGCGACCCGCGTGTACCAGCGCAAATGACCGCTCAGCAAAAAGCAGCGTACTACCGCGATGTTGCCGCTAACGCGCGCGGCAACATGAATAAAAAGCTGGATGAGCTTCCGTCGTGGCGAAGAGAGATGATTGACCCTAATGATCCCGAATCGTGGAATCGCGCCAGAGAAAACGCAACACAAAGCCAAAGCAAAGCGATTGACGATGCCGAAACCGAATGGAAGTACAGCCGGGGCGCGGTCAAACGCGCGCGCCGTTTAGAGAGAAATGTTGGAGCAGATCAAGAAACCGGCACCCAAACCAGTAGAGACGACGAATTCAAAAAGTGGGCGCAGTCGCAGGGCGCGGCTTACGTTCCTACGCGCGATTGGAGCGATCCCAACTCCCAAGGCACATCCGGCGGCGAAAAGGCGGGCATGGCGCAAGTCATAAAGATTGTCGAAACCGGCGAGACCGGGCGTTTGATTACGCTGCAGTTGCCACCTACGCAACAGGAGCGCGATCTTCGCTCCGCCACACAAAAGCCGTTTTGAGGAGACCACATGAAATTCGATACAAATTTGTATTTTCACACCTGGGCCTGTAGTCATGGATCCGACATCCTTCAAATCGGCTGCCACAACGACGGCATGATCCACTTCGTCCGGCAGCGAGGCGGCGGTTCGCCTGACCGACCCGCAACGCTTGAAGAGCACATCCAAACCGGCTCTTTCACGGTTTACACTCCGCACCCGCCGCGTCCGAGGCTTATTGTCGGGCCACACGAAGGAAATAAGTGCCGCATCATCGCGTATCCCAACGGCTCCAAGCCGCGCATCATCATCCTGGACGGCGTTCGGATGCAGTACGAAACATATGACTACGGTTTTTCCTGGAAATGGGAGGGCGTAGGGTCCGTGCCGTCTGGATTTCTGGACATCGAGCAAGACAAGGAGGCACCGGCAGCGCCGCTATGAATACCGAACCTTCGCCGCTTGCCCGCGCTTTAATTTCGTTGCTCGATTGGATGCAATCACGCGGCGAATATCGGGCGCACTGCAACACGCCGGCGCGGCTTTTTGACCTGCTTCAAAAGCATGGTGGGCAGGCCGCGCAAGAGAAAGGCTTTCCCGTCAATGTCCAGCGTTTGGGCATGGCCATGAGCAGCGAAAAAGCCGCGCTCTTGGCAGCGGGCATCATCACAGCGTCCAAGCGCGATCATGTTTTTGGGCGTCTGCAGCTCGTTGGCGACGCGCGCGAGTTTGAAAGCGAGGATGAACTACGAATTCATTTTGAAAGCGATAAAACCCGCGCCAGGCGACTGGACGGCCTTTCGCCCGACTAAGCCGCAGTTTGTTGACACTTTATAAGCGATTTTCCGGACGAAAAACGGTTTTGCGCCTTTTTCCGATTATAAGACCGATGCTTCCACTTCTGCCAATCTTGAAAACTCTCGCTCCCGTCCGGAAAGAGCCGCTCGAATTCGGCTCTATCGCGTGCCTCGGATTCTTTCATGGCGGCCACTGTCCCCGAACGCTGCGAGGAGAGATAGACCAGGCCGTGACACTTGCCGCAAGCCCAGTGTTCAGCGCGCTTCAAAAGGTGGCGCGGCGTCCACTGATCCCAGTCGTGGACAAGCGGCGGACGATACAGATACCTCGCTCGCTTCCCACATTCAGGGCAAATGCAAAGCGCGTGCAGGCCGCTCACATTGCGAAAGTGTGAAACGGTGATACCTTGCTCATGCGCCATAGAAGCATCCATGCGCAGAGATTCTTCGCGGGCAACCTTTCGTACATACAGCATATTATTGAAACGACCTTGCATAAATTTAGTTTAGCGTCTATAGCAGACGCAAGGAAAAAAACACAATGGAAAATCAAACCATCACAGACGCAAAAAACCTGATCGCGGACTTGGAAACAAAGCTCAAAACCCACGAATCAAGGCGCGATGAGATCGCCGCCGATGTCGAAGCGGCCGCCGCCACAGCCAACGAAGTTCGAGAGATGTACCTCGCCGGTTCAACGGGCGAGAGAAAACTCACGGACGCCCAGCAGCGCGCGGATACGTTGAAATCCGCGCTGAAATCCATTCAAGCTCGTGTTGATGCCGTAGCATCTGAGCTTTCCCAGGCGCGCGAAAATCTTATGCGCGAGCAACTTCTCTTCGATGCTGAAATTCTGGCACGCGCGGCGGGCGCGCTGCAAAAGCGCCAGGACGAGGTTTTGAAAAATGCGACTCGGGCAATGGAGGCGGCGGCGCGAGAATCACTCCGGATAATGAAATCTCAATTTGACGCGCAGGACGCTTTCAACCTTCTCACGAATGGCCAACAGCAAAGCATCCTCAACACTTTGAAAGAACGAGGCACGGTCGAAACGGGCGCGGGAATTTCCAGTCTCAACGTGCGCGATGACTCCCGGCCCGTGGCCTTTACTGGTTTTCAAGTACTCCGCAATCAGATTCAACTCACCGAAAATATCCTCGAGCTGCAGCCCGAAAATATCCTCCAAATGCAGTTTGAAAATTGACGCGCGGTTGATGTTATAATCAACTTGATCTTCTGTTATCGAAGACTCATCACACTCCTTTGTTGAAGCAATAGGGCGCGACGGAATTCATCTCCACCCGTCGCGCCCATGAAGAGCAAACTCCTCCCTCCGATTTTCGCCGTACAGACGAATTTAAAAGCTGGTGTGTTGTGTCTGGTGAGCTAATTGGTTTTCAAGCACCCAGTCCCTTAGTTATTAAAGGCCGGGGGCGGTCTTTGTTCATCATTCATTCAGCATCCGCGCCTGGCTGTCATCGCGTCCGGCGTGCTGCGCCTGGCGTGAACTACTCGCTCTGGTCGAGTACTCCGGCGTGAATTCGTGCCTTGCTGCTGGTCGCGTGTCCTTGGCTTTCTCGCACTCGCTACCTTCTTACAGCTCTACCCGCTCCTGGAGTACTCATACCTCTGTGAGTTGTGAATTATTTCACAATCATACCTTGAGTACTCGACTTCGCGTTTGCAGCCCTTTTAAGCCACGATAACCGCTCAGACGGGTAAAGACCTACCCCCGAAACCGCGCGCCCGCTCTGCAATAGACAGCGCGAAAAAGCGCCCCAATTCAACCCCGCCCCACCTATCCGAGTGACCCCAACGCGCACTATTTCCTAGCATAATCTATCTTATATTACTTAATGTTTTTTTGCTATTTGACACGACACCGCGCGACAAGCTACAATACAGCGCGACAGGAAAAAGGGCTAAATTATGGAAAACCTACTCAGCATCGAAGAAACCGCCCAAAAGCTGAAAACACACCCCGAAACAATCCGCCGATACCTCAGAAAGAAAGAGCTAACCGGCGTTAAAATCGGCAACGGCTGGCGCGTGCGCGAAAGCGATTTGAGCGCGTTTATCAATGCCCGCGTGATACCGGCCAAAGTTGAGGCGCGTCCATGAAGCGGCTTTCATTCCTGGCGGCGCTTGTGTGCCTGGCGTGCCCGTCACTGGCCACCAGCGCGAGTACTCCCGACGTGCCGCCGCAATTCGTGGCGCGGGCAGTCGCAATTACTGACGGCGACACATTGAAAGTTTTATATGTGACCGGCGAAACCAAAACCGAAATTAAAATCCGTTTGTTTGGAATTGACGCGCCCGAAAAGTCGCAAGCGTTCGGAACCCAATCAAAGAAAGCGTTATCCGAGCTGGCCTTTGGAAAAGATTTAACAGTGACTTCCACAGGCCGCGACCGTTACGGGCGGCTTCTCGCCTGGCTCACGGTTGGCAGTACTCCGATCAACTCGCAAATGGTGAGAGCTGGCTTCGCCTGGCACTATCGAAAATACGCGCCCAAAGAAACCGAACTGGCACAGCTTGAAGCCGACGCCCGCAATAATCGGCGCGGCCTTTGGATTGACCCCGCGCCTGTCGCGCCCTGGGAATTCCGCAAACCGAAATAGTCAAACGAAAAGAAGATTAATAGGCGCGGAAGGAATCGAACCTTCGACCGGATGTATATAAGACATCTGCTCTCACCACTGAGCTACGCGCCCGACTGCGCGCCGTGAACCGATGAAGGCCACGGCGCGCGGAGTACTCCTATGGCACGCGCCGCTCCTTGCCTTCTGCAAGTGCCGCGCTCACCAGATCGTCAACCGAAAAGCCGTCCGTGTTCATCCATTCGAGTAAAGACGGCTTCTCATCACGGAGCCAGGCATTCATGCGCCGGCGCAAAGCGCTCTCGCTCATGGTGCGATAACCCAACCCAAAAGCGCGTAGCTCCATCATCTCTGCTTTCGCGCGCTCGGCAATCACCAAACCCAAGTGCACCCGCAAAAACTCACGCAAGGCAATGGAGACACCCTCCTCGCCGTCAAGAGGCGGCAGCGCGTCTTCTCCCAGATAATCGCCTTTGATCGTCCAGGCGTCGGGAGCGCTTTGCTTATTGCGCCATGTCTCCAACGCCAGCAGGGAGTACTTGTCGGCCCACTGAACATCAATAGTCACTATGTCGTGGTAAAGCCGCCATTCGTCTGATTTTTCAAAACAGTAATCTTCAAACGCATTTATCCAGTCCCCAATCTTTGCCGCGCGCTCCGATGCCTTTTTGACTTTCGTTTTCATGTTAAAATTCCTTTTGGTTGCTTGTTGTTTGTTAGGGCTCAGGCGAGTTACCCGCTCACCTGAGCCCGCTCCTTTTCACGCGTAGTGCAAGCGATCAGCGCGCGAGAACATCGCCTCATCGCTATCATCGAAGCCATCCCACTGGATCGGCTCATAGCCCGCGAATTCATCGACAAAAACCGGCAGAACACCCCAGCGCCCCGCCGCGATCTCCCCGGCCCGCCACAGCTCTATTTCCGCATACGCTTCCTGCTTACACGCTTCGTCATCGTGCGCCAGGTCACGGCAGCCGCAGCACGAACACGCATACGAATCGATAAACCCGATTTCCTGACTCATCAACTGCGCATCGTTCCGAACTCCAAACCATTGTTGAACTGACATTTTAATTCCCCTTTTAACTCTATAACGCTCACTAACACTCTATATCTTACACCACCTGTCATAAAAGTCAAGAGTGTTAGCAAATGTTTTTTATATTTTTTGCATTATAGTGAGTGTTTGTTATAATGAAGTTCAGGAGAGAAACCATGTCCACGACTATAGCAGGCGAAACTTATTACACATTGCAGGAAGTAGCTGATGGGGTTGGCGTTCATTACCAAACGGTGCGAACGTGGATCAATGAAGGAACCCTGAATGCTTCAAAGATCGGCAAGTCGTATCGGGTGCCAGAGGCGGAATTAAAGCGATTGCTTTCATCGCACAAAGCCGATGCAAAGGTTGAAGTGGCGTGAGTACTCCGGCTTCGCCCGATTTCTTGACCGTGGCCGAGGTGGCCGCTCGCCTGGGCATTTCTGCGCGCGCGGTTCAAAAGCAATGCAACTCTGGCAAGCTGACAGCGCGACGAATCGAAGCGCCCAGCGGCGCGCATTGGGAAATCGACGCGGCTCAGTTCGAGCGAACCGACGAACCGAACGCCCGAACCGGCGAACGAACCCGCGAACCAGATCCGCCCGAACTGGCGAACTTCAATGGTGGGAATCAGGATCAGGACGCCGCGAACTTGGGGGCGAACTCACGAACTGATGACCCCGAACCGACGAACCGAACCGCCGAACTTCTGGCCGAAAAGGACGCGCGCATCGAAGACTTGCGCGCTCAGATTGACGCCTGGCGCTTGCAAGCTGAGGCCGCAAACCGAACCGCTTCCGAAACAGCGGCGGCGCTGCGAAAGGCGCTTGACGCGATGCCGAAAGCCTTAGCCGAAAATATAGGCCGCGAGAATGTCCCACAAGCGCCGATTATTCCGCCTGGCGACCAAAGCGGCGCGAGTGCAAAACAAAGCGTTTCTCGTGGCACAAAACCGCGACAACTGACGGCGTGGCAGCGTGTGGCGGCGCGGATTTTAGGGATACGATGAATAGATTAACGGTAGAAATTCACGCGATGCCAGGCCGCGAACGAAGAACTGGACAAGCTGTTTGGCGTTGCCCTAATTGTCGCCGGGTACTGGCGCGGATTGATGAGGATTTGGACTTGCTCGTACTGCCTTTAGATTACGCGCGTGTCGATGCGGAAAAACGATTATGGGCGCCGAGCGAGAAATATAAGCGGCACCCGCTCAAAGACCGCACCGGCATAGGGAAGTTTTCTCGTGGTGGAATGCAAGCGAGTGTCGCTTTTGAAAGCCTGAAGCAACGAGGCCACGGCCATGTGATAATCGAATCCGGACCGATGCTGGGAATCGGACATTTACCGTTAAAGATTAGGTGCTTGTCACCGTGCCGAACTATTTGTAAAATTGAATCTATTCAGCACAATGCTGATGCTAACAATTAATTCGCGCCACAGAAAAGGCGGCTCTCCGGTTTATCTTGTCTTGAAAAAGACCGATACAAACCGAGGGGTCGCCTTTTCTGTTTTTAGGCCGCAGAGAAGGGCACCCGATTATGCCCAGCCGTACACGAAGTAAAAATTTAATAAAGACGTGCCCTGACACAAACACAAAAACCACCGACGGGCAATCGGTGGCTCAGTGGCTGCTTTCTAAAAAGCGGCAGGGCGCATCGAAATGGAGATTCGATGTCTAACAGTAGTAGTCTACCAAAAGACGCGGCTCATGCTGCGCAAAACGGCAGCTTTACCCGCTCGACCTCGACCGCTCGACCGGCATACATCATCGAAGACGATGAGCGCGCGATTATCCGCACCCTGATTGAACACCCGCGAAAACTCGCAAGCCAACTACTCGACAAACTCGAAGTTATTGATTTCCAAGAGCCTTCGCACGCGCTCATTATCAAAGCCGCCAAAGAGTGCAGAGCCGACAAGCTCGACACAACTGACGCAAACATCGAAGCCACGCTCACGAAAGCCACCGGCGAAGCAGCTACGGTCGAGGAGCGAAGCGGCTTAATCGAAGCAATCGCCACGCTCCAGGAAATCGGCTTCGAAGAGTACTCCGAAGAAACCGGCCAACAAGCGCAACGCCACGCCGACAAGCTGGCCGCCGACTTCGAGAAGAGGCTCACAGCTACCCCAAAAGAGGGTTTAATCGGTTTAATCGGTTCTTATCCTGATACTTTTGAAAATTTTCAATCGAAGCCTGAGCGCATCACGGTAGAGCTGCGAAGTGTGCCACAGCTCCCGATTGAATTGATTCCGGCTCCGCTTCGCGCATGGTTGGCTGATATTGCCGCGCGCGTCGGTTCCCCGATTGAATTCGGCGCTGGCGCTGCGATTGTGTCACTCGCAAGCGTTATAGGCCGCAAAGTGGGAGTACGCCCGCGTCGTCGTGATGACTGGACACTACCGGCGAATCTTTGGGGCGCAGTTGTGGGAACGCCTGGCATGAAAAAGACGCCCGCCGTCTCCGAAGCTCAGAAACCTTTGAGGCGGCTTGAAGCAGTAGCGCGCGAAGCTTACGAAGCCGCGATTAACGATCACAACATCGAACTGCAGGTACACGAATACGAAAGCAAAGCGGCCAAAGGCAAAGCAGAGAAAGCAGCTAAAGCCGGTTCATCGAAAGCCGAATTGATTGAGATGATCGCCACACGGCAAAGTGAACCGCCCGCCGCGCCGATCTTGAAGCGTTACGTCGTGAATGATGCAACGGTTGAAGCTTTAGGCGAACGCTTGAAGGAAAACCCAAACGGCCTTTTAGCCTACCGTGATGAATTGACCGGCTTTATCAAATCGCTTGAAAAGCAGGGACACGAAAACGACCGCGCGTTTTATCTTGAAGCGTGGAACGGAAAAGGAAGCTACACATATGACCGCATCGGGCGCGGCACAGTTTGGATTGAACACGTTTGCGTTTCGCAATTCGGCACAATACAACCCGCGCCACTGGCAAAGATGCTGCGCGGCGCGGCCAGTGGGAACGAAGCCGACGGCTTTATTCCACGCTATCAAATTCTGTTTTACCCCGATGCAATCGCCTATAAATTTGTTGATCGTTTCCCCGATGCCGATGCCAAAAACCGAGCTTTTGAGATATTTCAAAAACTCGATGAAATGACCGCCGATGCCCTGGGAGCTGAAACCGAAGACGGCGAAGAGATTCCTTTCCTACGTTTTGAATTAGATTGCAAAGATAGTGATAACGCTCAGGAGTTTGTAAATAGATGGTTCCAAGAACTCGAATGTAAGAGGATTCCAGCGGCTCAGGATAACCCGCTAATCGAATCGCATCTTGCAAAATATCGTTCTTTGATGCCCAAGCTTGCGCTGATATTTCATCTTGTGAATGTGGCTGACGGGCAAGCCCCTGGCGCAATCACAATCGAAGCCGCGCGCATGGCCGCTGCATGGTGCGACCTGCTCGAAGCTCACGCCCGCCGCGTTTATAGTTTGGCTTTTGATGCTCCGATTGATTCGGCTTTAGCACTTGCCGACAAAATCAAAGAAGGCGAGCTGCGAACTTTGAAAAGTTGGGACGGCATACGCTTCAAAGCCGCCGATCTTGTGCGTAAAGGTTGGGCGTCACTTTCCACAACCGAAGAAGTACTCCGCGCAATTTCAATTCTTGAAGATCGCCACTGGCTGCAGGTTGTGGAATTTGAACCGACGCCACAAGGCGGACGCCGCGCCGAATGGGTTTATGTTCACCCGCAGTTCTCAGAGATTAAGGACGGTGAAAACGAATGAACTATTTCACCGATTTTATAGAACGCGAAAAAAATAAAAGTCTTGATACCGAGAACCGATTAAACCGATTAAACCCCGATTTTAGCGAAAAAAAATTACAAACACCCGACAATGAAAGCCGATTAAACCGATTAAACCCTGAGCGCGAGTACTCCGAACCGGCTCAGGTGGGCGAACTTTCCGGCGTGAGTTTCGAGGAGCCGGGATTATTCCACTGGCGAGGCTGGATCGTACCGACGCGGGGCACTTTGCCAGCTCATCGAAAGTACTTTTGTTCTCAGGGAGGCCAGCAATGGACGGAGTAAAGTTGACGGGGGTAAAAATCGCGGGATTGTACAAACAAAAGCGCAAAAAAGACGGGCGCTCTTACCTCACCGGCAAACTGAACTATGGGGCGCGCCTGCTCGTATTGCCGAATGACAAAAAGACCGCCGACAGCCCGGCCAACGAACCGGATTTTAATGTGTTCCTGGTGCCGATTGAGGATAAGCCCAAAGCGCCAGCAGCGCCGCCGGATGTGGCAGGCGACGACCTTTAACGAATTGAGAGGAACTCATGAAATGGGATAACAAGATTCACTTCCACACCGACGCTTGCAGCCACGGGAATATGAATTTGCACGTCGCTTGCGCCAACGATGGCATGATTTATTTCGTGCGCCAACGCACCGGCGGCAGCGTGCGGCAAGCCACGCTTGAGGAACACATCAAAACCGGCTCTTTGACGGTTTTCACACCGCCGCCGCCGCGTCCGAGGCTTATAGTCGGGCCGCATGAAGGCCGCAAATGCCGCGTCGTCGCTTACCCCAACGGCGCATTTCCGCGCATCATCATTCTCGACGGCGGCGTTCGCATCCAATACGAAAGTTTCGATTATGGATTTTCCTGGAAATGGGAAGGCGTCGGCGAAGCGCCCGCTGGATTTATCGACATTGAGCAAGACGAGGATTTATGAAAACCGAACCGCAAGCCGAACCTTCGCCGCTGATCCGCGCGCTGCTCGATCTCATGTCGTGGATTCGCGCCCGCGATGAATACTGCTTTGGCGTGACGCCACAACGCTTCTTGGAAGCATTGCGCGAGCGTTGCCCCGACGCGGCGACCGCTGAGGGATTCCCGGCCAACGCAAATCATTGTGGCCGCGCCTTGAACGCTGAAAAGGAAGCAATCGCGGCGGCGGGACTGCGCATCGTCTCCACGCGCCATCCCGTCATTGGTCGCGCAATTTTGGTTGGCATGCTCAAAGATTTTCCGGACGACACCGAGCTGATCGCCGAATTCGAGGACGACAAGGCACGCCAAAAGCGTTATCGCCGCGAATGCAAAGACGCTTCTGTTGCGCGGGAGGTTTCTTGACCACATTCGGCGGCATTTCCCCGCGGCGTTTCTTTTCCGGCCTTTTTCCGATAGGAGCGGTGCCGCTGCTTTTGAAAATCTGCGAAGGCGGCGTCGCGCGCGGAGTACTCCGAAGGCTTGCATTTGCGCCATTGCGGGTGCAGTTTGAGAAAGTCTTTCCAGTCGCGCGGCCTGGCTGCTTTGATGGCCGCGACGGTCCCTTTTTTTTGCGAAGAGATCCATGTCAGCCCCCAGCATTTCCCGCATTTCCACGAATCGGCATAGCCTGGAATCGGATAACCGAAGTGGTGAGTGTAGGGAGTTTTGAGCGGCGGCTTGAAAAGCGATTCCCTGCGCGCGCCGCATTCTGGACAAAGGCAAACCAGAGAATCGCGCGGCAGAAAGCGCGGCGATTTGCGCGGCGCGGTCGTAATGCCATGATCGGGCGCATCGGCGGGCGAAAGTTTCAAACACTCTTCGCGGCACACTTTGGGAACGTGCAGTAAATCGTTGTAGCG
>MWWK01000072.1_pt1 | contig 15017 bp, 20 predicted proteins | sample 1047241 | NCBI WGS metagenome assembly MWWK01 (sample SAMN06349964, study PRJNA376086) | soil metagenome | isolation source: BG12-3 sample Antarctic (ecotone) soil | place: Antarctica | reverse complement strand
CATGAAAGGGGATAAGACATATTGAAACCCTCTGACGGCATTTTGACGGCGAAACAAGACGCGGCGCTTGTCGCACTGCTCGCGCACGGCACGATTGAAGCGGCATACGTGTCCGCCGGCGTGTCGAAGGCGACGATGTGGCGCTTCCTTCAGTTGCCGGCGTTCCAAGCGCGCTATAAGGCCGCGAGACGTGAGTTGGTTGACGGTGCGCTCGCGCAGCTCCAGCGCGATGCGACGATTGCAGCACGTGTCCTGCGCGAAGTCGCCGAAGACAGAGATGCACCGGCGTCCGCGCGAGTGACGGCAGCAAAGGCGATCCTCGACCACAGCATCGGCGCGATTGAACTCGGCGAGATGGTTGAACGTGTCGAACGCCTAGAAGCGATGCTAAACGAACAAGGGAAGGGCAAAGGTAAGAAGTGGGCATGAGCTTACAAGCACGAGTCGGCAAGATGGAAAAGGCGCAGGCAGCCCGCGACATGGCGGCGTGGCAGTTAATGCTGACGCGGTTGACAGATGCAGAGTTGATAGAGCTGGAGGCGTGCTATAGCAAAGCAGTCACCGCGGGGGAGCCTGTTCAAAAGTACATCACGCCGGAAATAGAAGCGGCGTTATTGAGGGTGAAACGATGAATTTACCATCACGAATCGGAAAACTAGAACAGGCGCGGAGTGTCGAGGTGTGCAGTCAATGCGGGCAATCACCCGGCGCGTACGCCGACGTTGCAGCAGCGGTCAGGGATGCGCTCGCTGATCCGCATGTTGTCAGCTGCAAGCCGATACTCTCCGCGTGCTCGAAGTGCGGTGAGGCTGCAAAACGCAAGGCCGTCGCACTCATTCATCTGCCCTACAGGTCACGGAGATGACTGGCCAATCATTCTGGGTGTCGGATGTAAAGCCGCGCTTGCCTAAAAAATAAGACCGCCGGAGTCTTCACCCACCGGCGGTCTTATTTTCTCTCTAAACTTGTTTGGAGGCTTAGAGGAGGGCGAGACTATACTTGCGAGCAACCCTTTCGTCAACCCTAACTGTTTGGGCAAAAGCGAATCATTCGGCACACCCCGGTTGGTTGCTGCCCCTTTACACAATCCTTCTGACATTCTCCTTGACAGCCCTTACACCTTGAGAGTATATAACGCGCGCGAAACTACTTACAGCCCAGCGCAAGCCTCCGGGTGAAAGATGATCTCACTCGGGAAAAGATTCGCGCTAATGCTATCACTTCGCTGATGCTGTCACCTCTACGAGGCTGCCCTCGTATAAGGAGCGGGATGGCGCACATTAACTCGCAGTAGCTTGCAGTTGCCCCGCCAGATTTTGTGAACTTGCCTCTCCCAATAAACTGATATGCCATCTGTCCGCACGGGCGGAAGAACGGCAATGTAACTACAGAACGGGGAGATTTGCCCCCTTCACTCAAGGAGAATTAAACATGACTCGACTCTCGAAAATCTTTATGGCGCTCGCCATGCTGGCCGTCTTCGGCTTGGCCGCACCTATCGCTTCAGCAGATGACTACAATGAAATCGGCGATGCTGGCCAAACAATCGGAACGGCGCAAACCACTCCGGGCATCAACCCGCTAACGGGGATCAACGGCGTGGTCCTCAGCCCCGGGGATGCTGATGTGTTCCGCATCTTCATCGGTGCCGGTGTCAGCTTTACGGCCTCGACCGTCGGCCAACCGGGAACGCTTGTTGATACACAACTGTTCCTCTTCACCGCGGCTGGCCTTGGTATCACCGCAAACGATGATTTTGGTGTTACGTTTCGCTCAACCATCACTTTTACAAATACGGGTGCTGGCGCCGAGTTCCTGCTCGGCATTTCAAGCTTTAACAACGATCCGGTCAGTGCCGGTGGGTTGATCTTCGGACCCGGTACTGGCACTGTGGGGCCGACTGGTCCGGGTGGTGGGCAACCGCTCACCGGTTTCAACGGTTTTGGCTTCGGCACCGGCACATACAGGATCGCTCTGACCGGCGCGCAGCACGTCGGCGGCGGAGTTACGGCAGTGCCGGAACCGGCGACGATGCTTCTGCTCGGCACAGGCTTAGCAGGTATCGCGGCAAAGATGCGCCGAAGGAAGTAAGCTTGTGCAAGACTAAAGACAGCTTTAGTTTCTCTGAGCGAAACAATCGAACCATCCGTGAGTCTGTTGAGGCTTGCGGGTGGTTTGCTTTTTCTGGCGAGTGGGTGCTGCGAGTTCGACGAATTCACTGACGAAGCGAGAATCGTATAGCTTGTGCGCCCACAATATCTAGTGCCGTGACACCTCACCAGTGATTGTGTCGAACCGCGCACGGCGAGGGATTTCACGCTTCGTCCCGACCACTAAATCTTGTGCTTGACAGTGCGAAATCGAGCGAGTGTCACAGCCCGAAAAACTATTGCCATCTTCTGCGACTGATAATGGATGTTATGTCGCAACCCGGCGAAATCACATAATAAACCGCGATGTTATATCAATCAGCGGGCGCGCGGTAACGCACAACCCGACTTGCAAAGACATCATGACAGGCACGCTATCCCGCCGTCCGGTCGAATGACAGACTGTGTAAAAACTCTGCGTACTTTTTAATCGTATCACCTCCAACTTTCCTGTTGCGAGGTGATTACAGTTTATGGGCTATATCGAAGGCATTGATCGTGCTGAAGTCTTACTCTTCCCCGAATCTCTTGACGACTACATCACGCCTGAGAACCCGGTACGCTTCATCGATGCTTTTGTCGCAAGCCTTAATCTAGGCGAACTCGGCTTTGGTCGAACGACACCCGCTTCCACTGGCAGACCCGCTTATGACCCGGCGACCCTGCTGAAGTTATATGTCTATGGCTACCTTAACCGCATTCGCTCATCCAGATTGCTAGAACGCGAGGCTGGTAGGAATGTCGAAGTCATGTGGCTGGTAGGTAAGCTAGCGCCCGACTTCAAGACCATCGCCAACTTCCGCCGTGACAACCTCGCGGCGATCAAGGCGGTGTGCCGCGAGTTCACACTGCTTTGTCGGCGCCTTGAGTTGTTCGGCGGTGAACTCGTTGCCGTTGATGGAAGTAAATTCAAAGCGGTCAATAATCGTAAGCGTAACTTCAGCCAAAAACGCTTGGAGCGTGCCCTCGCAGCCATCGATGACAAGATCGACTCGTATGTTGAATCGCTTGATGAAGCTGACCGCGCCGACTCCGAAGCACCTTTCGTGAAGTTGCCGACGGCTGATGAACTACGTGAAAAGATCGCTTCACTCAAACAACGCAAAGCAAAGTACGAAGACTTATCGAAGGACTTAAGCGAGAGCGGCGACAAACAAATCTCCTTGACCGACCCGGATGCGCGTTCGATGGTGACACACTTCGGCACCACGGATGTCTGTTACAACGTCCAGACTGTTGTTGACGCTAAATACAAACTCATCGTTGAACATGAGGTGACGAACAACCCGACCGATCACGCCCAACTATCCGTGATGGCACTCAAAGCCAAAGAGACCTTGCAAGTTGGCGAACTAAACGTGCTGGCGGACATGGGTTACTTCGACGGCGCGGAAGTCAAAAAGTGTGTTGATGCTGGCATCACGACTTTCATCCCGAAGCCCTCGACCTCATCTGGAAGGAAGCGCGGACTCTACACCAAAGACGACTTCGCTTACGACAAAACCAGTGACTCATACACCTGCCCGCAAAGACGAACCTTAACCTTCCGCTTCGCTGCACGAGAGCGAGAGCGGGACATCAAGTATTACGCCACGCCGCAGTGCCGGGGATGCCCCGCGAAACATCTTTGCACGACGAGTCCCGACGGACGCCGCCTCACCCGCTTGGTTGACGAAGATCTGTTAGATGAGATGGCACAGCGAGTCAAAGAGAATCGGCAACTAATGAAGCAACGACAGCAACTCTCGGAACACCCCTTCGGCACAATCAAGCGCAGCATGATGAGCAGTTACTTTTTAATGAAAGGAATAAAGAAAGTAGCGACAGAGATGAGCTTGCTAAATACAAACTCATCGTTGAACATGAGGTGACGAACAACCCGACCGATCACGCCCAACTATCCGTGATGGCACTCAAAGCCAAAGAGACCTTGCAAGTTGGCGAACTAAACGTGCTGGCGGACATGGGTTACTTCGACGGCGCGGAAGTCAAAAAGTGTGTTGATGCTGGCATCACGACTTTCATCCCGAAGCCCTCGACCTCATCTGGAAGGAAGCGCGGACTCTACACCAAAGACGACTTCGCTTACGACAAAACCAGTGACTCATACACCTGCCCGCAAAGACGAACCTTAACCTTCCGCTTCGCTGCACGAGAGCGAGAGCGGGACATCAAGTATTACGCCACGCCGCAGTGCCGGGGATGCCCCGCGAAACATCTTTGCACGACGAGTCCCGACGGACGCCGCCTCACCCGCTTGGTTGACGAAGATCTGTTAGATGAGATGGCACAGCGAGTCAAAGAGAATCGGCAACTAATGAAGCAACGACAGCAACTCTCGGAACACCCCTTCGGCACAATCAAGCGCAGCATGATGAGCAGTTACTTTTTAATGAAAGGAATAAAGAAAGTAGCGACAGAGATGAGCTTGACGGTCTTGGCTTACAACATGAAACGAGTCATCAACATCATCGGAGTCGAAAAGTTGATCGCAGCGGTTGGATAAACAACAGTGTCGTTATCCGTAAACAAATTTACTGAATCCCAAGAAGCATAAAAGCAAAAGAGCCGTGAACAGTTCGCACGGCTTTCGAGTTTTTACACAGTCTGATGACTTGTTGTGCGGCTTCTACCACACAACTAACTACAAAAGTTCTTCGCTGTTAGTTGCACGCCCCTTCACCCAATAACACAAACCCCATCCAGCAAGACCATAGCCAATTGTAATAGCGAGCAAAATTAACATCGGCATCACCGCTCCCCGTGCCTCCGGCGGCGTGTGTGCGCCTGAATACACGAAAATAAAATTAACGTACATCATCACAAACGACAAGAACAACCAAACGGCAACTGCGCCAATGCCTTTGGCAAGAACAGGCTTCCAATCATGTTTTAAGATTCTCACGCGATGAAGAAACACTCCCAGAATGCCAAGAGGTATTCCAATCAAGAGAGCAACATAAGATAGCAAAGCAAAAGGCACTATAGCTTCCACCTCAGACTCCTACTCTTTAACAAAACTCAGGCGGGCAAGCCGCACAACGCTCGAATTAACCGGGCGCGACGAACCGCGATAATCAATGGAGTCTCGCGGATGAAAGCCCCGCTATTCGCGCTCCGGTTGAATGGGTTGTTAGGCATCATCCCTGAGACAACAGACGCCCAATCGCAACGGCTACTCCAAGGCTACAGAAGACCACGCCAATCAACCCCAAGATGATTGCGGCTAAGTATAATCTGACAGTAGCCGCAACCCTCGCGTCCTTGGGATTCTGCCGATGAGACAGAACCTTGACCCGATCACCGACCGTGTAGCTGGCAGGACTGCTTGAGACTGAATCGGTGAACTCCCGTGCCACACCATCGGAGGCAATATATCTGATGACCGGCGCATACAGGACGCTACCTTCGTCATGAACTTCATGCAAGCCAATAACCTCTCCTTGCGTCTGTAAGGATTCGCCGATAAATCGCTTGGTGCGACGGCGGAAATAAAAAGAGAGCGAGAAAGCGACAACTCCGATAGCCGTAAATATCAGAGACTCGAATCCTATTCTCAGGAGTTGAAACATTTTGTCCATACGCTACGGGTGATGCCTAACGCCCGGCATCACCCGCCCGCTGCTGCCTTTGGTGATGAGAGCCGCGCTATTGCGGGTCGGGTGCATGCCATTGTTAGGCTTCGTACATGGGACTACTCTCCTAAGAACTCCTCGAAGAGGGTGTCACCAATTTCCATCATCTGCCTAGCTTCATTACATTTTGCCTCAGAGGGCATATCATACATGTAAGTCCTGTAGGTATTATCCTTGTTAATCTCTACGACGTAAGCACCGCCATCAAGCCCGCCCACATTACAATTCAACTCCGATGCATCGGGTAGCGTAAGTATGCCGCTATTAACAAGCTGCTGCCAGACCGCTTCCCAACCGGATTTAGGCGGGCGCAACTCTCTCCGTTCTGCCTTTTGGGGTTGGTAGTAATTGTCAGCTTTGGCATGGAGAGCTGACCACTGACCGGCGACACGCCGGAGCGTGATTCCTTCCAATGGAGATAAACCGCCCCCCCACCATACCCTTACTTCAACATCCCCTTCAGCCAAATTGGTCTGTCTCAAGTCAGTTTGTCCTGAGAATTTAGCGACCGCATTTATATCCCTGAAGAAAATCGGCTCCCAACTGGCGCTGGGGATGACACGGCGCAACTCATGCGACTGCCGGTTGATAAACCATACAGTTGTAGTAGCAACTCCGAGAAGAAATGTAAGTGCTGCAATGATGATGCGAGTTGTAAGTTTGCTCATTTCTTCGTTTCTATCTTTCCACTCAACAGAAGCCTAACGCCCGAATTAACCGGGCGCGCATTCAATGTATCAAGCATCCAAGTCTTGCGGATGAAAGCCGCGCTATTCGCGCTCCGGTTGAATGAGTTGTTAGATTGCGCCTGCCACTAAACATTTCAATCTTCCTTAAGATATTCAGCGTTCAATTGCTCTATATCCGAAAGCCTTTTCTGAATATGAGCACCCCATTCTTCGTTGTCTACAGACACCGCCAAAGCAACGCCACAAGTATCGGCAAGTTCATCATCTGGATAAGCAGAATACAACATAAATCTTAGGGCTTCATCAAGGCTATCATTCGTATGCCAGGAGGTCATCACATGAGGATATGTTCGGTTCTCTTCAATTTCACGCATCACTAAAGCCTCATCAAATATGTCATGTACCCGCTCACAATCCGTAGTGGACCCGCAAAACTGGAACAGAATTTCTGATTTAGCCCCCTAAGCTCTGACCGTTGTTTTGGGCCAAACAAGCTTGTTCTTTCAGCCATTGTTCTTCAAACTCACTTGGCGTCAAGTAACCAAGACTCGAATGAATCCGCTTCTTGTTATAGACCGATTCGATAAACGACCCGATCTGTTTTTCCGCCTCCTCAAACGAACGGTACTCGCTCAAGTAAACTTCTTCTTCTTTGATCGTGCGGATCACTCTTTCGGCAAAGCCGTTTTGATTTGACTCTCCGACCTCTGCCATGCTGATCGAGATGCCGGCTTCTTCTAATCGCGCGACGTAAACAGGACAAGCGTATTGAACGCCTTGGTCCGAGTGATGTATCTCACAAACGCCTTTAGCTAAAGCTTGCTCTAAAGCTGAAGTGGAAATCTCTACGGCCAAGCTCCGACTCAAACTCCACCCTCTGATCGAGCGCGTGAACACATCCATCACAATCGCAAGATAAACGAACTCTCCATCCCCGAAGCGAATATATGTGATGTCGCATACCCAGACCTCGTTAGGCTTTGTTATTTGCAAGCCCAGCACAAGATTCGGATACCGCTGAAACTTGTGACGGCTGTCGGTCGTCCGCTTCTTGCTGCGCTTTATCAACACGACCAAGCCGCGTTCACGCATGATCCGCTGAACACGTTTACGATTCACCTTCATCAGATGCGGCTCTCGCTTTAGCTGTGCTGTGATCCTACGCGAGCCATACCGCGGAGACTCCGCCGCTATCTTTTCGATGGCTTGAATCAACGCGGCCTCCTCTTTCTCCTTGGCTGTATAGTAAAGGCTACTCACAGCCAATCCTAAAACTTCACACACGATGCGCACCGGATAATGCGTGATGAGTTTTTCCGCTACCTCGCGTTTCTCATCGAGAGCGAACTCAAACTCAGAGAAGCTTTTTTTGCTATCTCTAACTCCATCGTGAGGCGTCCTAGCATTCTTTCTAGTTCGGCCACCCGTTCACTCTCGTCTTGTTCTACGCGCTCTTTTTCAAAGACCGTGGAAGCGTTCTCTATAAACTGCTTCTTCCAACGAGACACCAGGTTCTCGTTCAACTGATTCTCTCGACAAATTTGTGCCGTTGATTTGCTACCGGTCAAAATCTGCAAGCAGATTTTAGCCTTCAACTCTGCTGTAAACTCTCTTCGCTTTTTCATCTGAAATGGACTCCTTCCTGGAATATACCCGCTTTTCGAGTTTTACATTCCAGTTTCATGGGTCCACTTCAATCTTCGCCCCAAGCGCAAAGGTAAGCAATTCCTTTATCAATCATTGAATTGGCAAAATTCCAAATAACGTCAACATCTATTCCAGTTGCATCATAGGCAAGGAACAAAATGAAATGCTGACTCGGTAACTCTAAATGTACGGGGAACAATTCAAGATTAGGGATTGATAAAGAGAATACTTTTCTATCAAAAGGAGCTTGATGTTTGTAGGCGATTAACTGTTCCATAACTCAAATACTCACATAACAAGAAGCAATCTAACGCTAATTAGACGCCCTGATGGACGCCACACATCGCGCCTCTTTAGGCGTCTAATCCGACGCCGTCTTTTATTATAACCGCAAAAACTACGCCGCTCTTTTTAAACACGCCTCTCGCCATTCTAGATTAGACGCCTCACCTCCCGCCGGTCATCTTCTACCACCTTCACCATCAGGGACGGCGTGTGTGTGCGATTGCTCGCGCTGCGTTCTAGCTTTAGCCATTAGCTTATCTTCCTTTCCTGTCGGCTCGTGTCATTAACAAGCAGAATGGTTTCGACGTACCCGACGCTTTCATGAGTTGATATGTCTGTGTCGAGTTTCATCAAGCCGTCAACGATACCCAGATAGAGGGCTTCGGGTGTCAACGGGTTTTGCAGTATGGCCGCGATGTGTTCGGCGATTGTGCGAAACTGCGCAGCGCGTTTGTTCGGTTTCGTTTGTAGCGCGGGGTCGGTCAAGTCGCAAATAGTCTCGCCCGCTTCGGCTCGCTTGACCATCCCGGCGAGTTCGTCGGGGGTGTCACGTTCGAGTGACAACTGAAGAGCGCGGCGGGTGTCCTCGTCATAACGCTCGGCGTCAGCGATGATCGCTTGCGCTCGTCGGCGCGAGGTGGCGTGTGGCACGGGTTTGTTGCGCGCAAGCAGTTTTGCTGTAGCTTGCAAAGCTTTCGTCATTAGCTGACCATCGTTTCGTGCTGCCGACGCATCACGGCGAGCGTTAACTGCAATCTATCCATTTCGCGCAATGCGGCGTTAAGCGCGTGCTCGATGTCGCAGAGGGTAAGCACATCAGCTTGACCATCAGCGGCGGCTCTGAGGGCACTCTGCACGCTTCTGCGGGCACGTTCTAGGCGTGCTGCCGGTGTCTCTTCGGCTTGTGCCTCATACATTCTTTTCGATAGACTCATTATCAATCCTTTCATTCGTGAGGGGTGAAGGGGTGGGGGCTTCCCGAGTGTTACTAGCACTTAGGAAGCCCTTCGTCGTTAGTGCGCACGTTGTGACGTATCCGTCTCGTTGTAGCGCACCACAAGTTTGTAAGCCGCACGATGTTTGCAGGCTTGCCCGCGCTCGAAGGCTTTGCACTGACAGACACCATTGGCTTCGTAAATCTCGCCGCTGTCCGAGAGCATCAAGAGTGAGTGGCCGGTAAAGTGAAGATAAGGATTGCCACTGGTTAGAATCTCTTCGGCTTTGATGATCGCGTTCGTCCATCGTTTGTCACCGTTCACGGCTTCAAGCGCCGCCACTACTACCGCTTCCAGCTTCGTTTCGTTTATGTTCGTCATCGCTTCCCTTTCGTATTCGCTAACTCGAAAGAGATTCTAGCAGTGATGCTAATAACTGTCAGCAGATTTCTAGCGGGCGTGCTGAAAATTTCTTGATTATTTTCCAGCGACCATGCTATCTTCTGCCGCATGAGTGAAAAGACTCTGACCGCAAAACAGATTGCAGATCGTTATGACGTAGCCCCGTCAACTGCCCGGGCGTGGTGTCTCAATGGGACGCTGCCGGGTGCTTACTTGAAGGAAACCGAGCTCGGTTCTTTTTGGGTTGTGCCGGAAAGCGGGCTAGCCAAGTTTGTGCCGCCGAAGCCCGGGCCGAAACCGAAGGATGCGCCCCCGACGAAGGCAACGAAGAAAGGCAGCAAGCGATGACGAACGAAGAATTAGAGCGGGTGATGAATTTCATCATTGAGCGGCAAGAAGTTGCTGCCGATCAGCAAGCACTCAGCGCCGAGCAACTGGCGCAAGCTGAAACCATCATCACCGCGCTCGCGCGAAAGCAACTCCAGACGGACGAACAGATTGCCGCGCATGATGATCGCATCGCTCGCTTCGAGCGTTCATATACGGGCATCGCCGACTTGCTTCAGAAGCATGACGGACAACTCGTCGCGCTCACGGATGGGCTGAACAGTTTGACGCGCGCGGTCGAGCGCTACATCACGGCGCGCGGCAACGGGAACGGCCAAGCGTAGGCTGATAGCTCACGGAGGTGAAATGAAAACAATCGCTGTTGCTAATCAGAAGGGCGGAGTGGGAAAGACGACAACGGCGGTTAATCTCGGCGCGGGGCTGGCAATCGAAGGCCACCGCGTACTGATGATCGACCTAGATTCTCAGTGCAACTTAACGCGCACATTCCTTTCTCCCGATCTGATTCAAAACACGCTGGCAAACGTGCTGCTTGACGAGAAAGGCGCGCGACTTCCCTTCGCTGCTTCCATTTACGAAACTCACATTCAGAACCTTGACCTCGCGGCTTCGCATATCCGGTTAGCGCGGTTAGAGAAAAGCGGACAATTTGATGATCTCTTTCGCTTGAAAGACGCGCTTGGCTTGCTCGAAACCGAATACGATTTCGTCTTTATTGACTGCCCTCCGAGTCTCGGCGTGATCGTCACACAGGCTCTTCTCGCTTCAGATTACGCGCTGATACCTGTCGCGGCTGAATACTATGCCTTTGAAGGCACGCAGGACTTGGAAGAAACAATCAAGAGCGTCAATCGCTCAAACCCTCAGCTTACAATTCTGGGTTATATCGTGACGCGCTTCGATGCTCGCACGACTGCATCGGCGGATTCACTCGCACAAGCGCAGAGCATGTTTGGCGACAAGTTGTTTGAGACACTGATTAGAAGCAATACACACCTCATCGCTGCGCCAGCTTACCGACAATCAATCTACGAGTATGCGCAATCGTCGCGTGGTAGCGAGGACTATACAAACCTGACGCGCGAGTTTCTAACGCGGATGGAGATGACATCAAAGGTCAAGCTTATCTCTAAGGAGAGGCGCGGGCGCAGCGCAGCAACTAAATGAGCGAGCGTAAACCAAAACCAAAGCAAACAATTCCGACGCGACGCCCGAAACCGAAGGGCGACATGTTCGCCAACCTCCGACGTCCCGAAGAGATTGATTCTGTCCCGATTGAGGAATTGCTTGCGCCGACCCGACCCCTCCAAAAAAGTGAGCCCCTGTCGAAAAATGAACCGGTTGGGAAATTAGCCCCTGTTAAAAATCAAACTGAACCCCTTCAAAACGAACCCGTAAGGAAAAATGAACCCGTCCGCTTTTCCGCAGCGGTGAAGCTGCTATCACAAGATGCGGCGCACCTCCGGTTCCCTTATGAAGTGTTCGATCAGATTCTAAAAGAATTAAAACCAGCACCACGTGTGATCTTAGAACGACTTTATAGATTAGCTGCCGGGTGGAACTCTGACGAGTGCGTTGTTTCGATCAATAAACTCCATGAACATTGCAATATAGAAGAGACGCAGATACGCAAACATCTGGCGTGGCTAGAACAACGTGGTTTCATTAAGAGGCTAGAAAACGTAGTCGGCGGAAGTGATCTATCTTTGCGCGGCATCCGATTTCGCATACTTTTACCACGCATACCCCTGCTGAAAAGTGAACCCGCCAAGAAAAGCGGACCCCTATCAGAAAGTGAACCCAATAAAGTAAATACATTAAAAGAAACACACACAAACACAGAAGATGTGAGTGTGCGTTCGCGCTTCGCGTTATCGGACTGCAGAAAGTACGCCGAACATCTGAAGGCAACCGGGCAGGGAATCACCAATCCCGGAGGCTATGCGACGAAGATTCATCGCAGCGGTGAAGCCGACGAGTTGATCGAACGGTTTCTCGCACCGGCGCAAAGTTCGGTTGATGCTTCACAATGCCCGGACTGTCAAGGGACTGGCTTTTATTATCCGAACGGTATGAGTGGAGGCGTCATGAAGTGCAAACACGAGAAATTGACAGCGCAGCAATAAACCACTTGTAATAGGCGAACGTTTGGCGTACACTACTCCTGCTTGCGGTTACTTGGAAGGGGCTACCAACCCCGCGCAAGCCGTGCATGGGTAGCACTTGCTGAATACGAAGCCGATTATTGACTTTGGTGACGCCACCATCTGAAGACCGAGACTCGCAATCATGTCGCTCGAAGCGTCGCGCTTGATAGAACGGTCGCCCGGCCTAAAGTTAATCGGCCCTGTGTCTCACAGACAGCACGTTAAGCATCGGCCCGGTCAGATCAGTAACATCTGACTCCTCCGCGTGAGAGAACCGGCTCGTAAAAGCGAAGCGACCGACGGTCATACCAGTCACGACGCCACTTTACGGAGTACCTAAGGGGTAGGTCTCCGTCTGCTCGCTCCAGTCACCCAATCATCAACCGGTTTGTTGACGCGTTCGCCCGCCATCTGCTTTGTTTGCTCGAACTAAAACAGTTGGATTTAAGGATAACTGTATGCTGTTGGCGCGGGCGCGCCGGAAATTTCCGTTATTGATAACTTATTTTGATAGCTTAAGCAGAAAACCGCCCGCCGCGCTAACCACAAAACAAAAGTCAGGCAAAGACCAACTTTCGGAAACAGCATGATTGTGAGGATGCGCTGATGCCTCGAATTAAGTACGAAGATAAAACCTTTCGTTCAAGCACGCAGGCGTTAATCGAAATTGTTAATCAGATCGTTGAAGAGTACAGCACTCAAGGATACGATCTAACGCTCCGCCAAGTTTATTATCAGTGTGTTAGTCGCGACATTATCCCGAACAACGAAAGGAGCTACGACAAGCTAGGCCGCGCCGTCGGTGAGGCACGCATGGCCGGACTTATAGATTGGAACGCGATCGTTGATCGCACGCGAACCTTGCGCGGTAACAGCCATTGGGGTGCTCCATCGGACATCATGCACTCGGCTGCGGAGAACTTCGCTGTTGACAAGTGGAGCAAGGATTACGGACAAGACTATCGCCCGGAGGTATGGGTCGAGAAGGATGCGCTGGTCGGTGTCATCGGACAGGTGTGCGAAGAATTGGATGTCAACTACTTCTCATGTCGTGGTTACACTTCTCTCTCCGAGATGTGGATGGCGAGCCAGCGGCTCCTGAAATATAGGAAGCAAGGTCAAACGCCTTTTGTTATCCATCTCGGCGATCACGACCCGTCGGGCATAGACATGAGCCGGGACATCACAGATCGGTTGGAGACATTCACAAAGCATAGCTTGGAGTTTGAACGCATTGCCTTAAATGACGATCAAGTTCAACAGTACGAACCGCCGCCGAACCCGGCAAAACTCACAGACTCGCGCGCGAAGGGTTACATCGCCCGCTTCGGATACGAATCTTGGGAACTAGACGCGCTTAGACCAGATGTCATGGCTGATTTGATTCGCGGCGCGGTGCTTTCTTGCCGAAATGACAAAGCATGGGAACAAGCCGTAAAACACGAAAAAGAGCAGGTTAAAGAATTAAAGGCGGCGGCTAAGCACTGGGGAACGCACGTTGTGCCAGCGATTAGAGACGTGTAAAAGAGCGCGATGAGGAGGAAGCGCGCAACCGATTCAACGGGGCGCGTTCTGCGCGTTCAATGTGCCAGAGCGACCTTGCTACACCGCAGCGCGCAACATGAAAGGGGATAAGACATATTGAAACCCTCTGACGGCATTTTGACGGCGAAACAAGACGCGGCGCTTGTCGCACTGCTCGCGCACGGCACGATTGAAGCGGCATACGTGTCCGCCGGCGTGTCGAAGGCGACGATGTGGCGCTTCCTTCAGTTGCCGGCGTTCCAAGCGCGCTATAAGGCCGCGAGACGTGAGTTGGTTGACGGTGCGCTCGCGCAGCTCCAGCGCGATGCGACGATTGCAGCACGTGTCCTGCGCGAAGTCGCCGAAGACAGAGATGCACCGGCGTCCGCGCGAGTGACGGCAGCAAAGGCGATCCTCGACCACAGCATCGGCGCGATTGAACTCGGCGAGATGGTTGAACGTGTCGAACGCCTAGAAGCGATGCTAAACGAACAAGGGAAGGGCAAAGGTAAGAAGTGGGCATGAGCTTACAAGCACGAGTCGGCAAGATGGAAAAGGCGCAGGCAGCCCGCGACATGGCGGCGTGGCAGTTAATGCTGACGCGGTTGACAGATGCAGAGTTGATAGAGCTGGAGGCGTGCTATAGCAAAGCAGTCACCGCGGGGGAGCCTGTTCAAAAGTACATCACGCCGGAAATAGAAGCGGCGTTATTGAGGGTGAAACGATGAATTTACCATCACGAATCGGAAAACTAGAACAGGCGCGGAGTGTCGAGGTGTGCAGTCAATGCGGGCAATCACCCGGCGCGTACGCCGACGTTGCAGCAGCGGTCAGGGATGCGCTCGCTGATCCGCATGTTGTCAGCTGCAAGCCGATACTCTCCGCGTGCTCGAAGTGCGGTGAGGCTGCAAAACGCAAGGCCGTCGCACTCATTCATCTGCCCTACAGGTCACGGAGATGACTGGCCAATCATTCTGGGTGTCGGATGTAAAGCCGCGCTTGCCTAAAAAATAAGACCGCCGGAGTCTTCACCCACCGGCGGTCTTATTTTCTCTCTAAACTTGTTTGGAGGCTTAGAGGAGGGCGAGACTATACTTGCGAGCAACCCTTTCGTCAACCCTAACTGTTTGGGCAAAAGCGAATCATTCGGCACACCCCGGTTGGTTGCTGCCCCTTTACACAATCCTTCTGACATTCTCCTTGACAGCCCTTACACCTTGAGAGTATATAACGCGCGCGAAACTACTTACAGCCC
>MWWK01000071.1_pt1 | contig 15123 bp, 10 predicted proteins | sample 1047241 | NCBI WGS metagenome assembly MWWK01 (sample SAMN06349964, study PRJNA376086) | soil metagenome | isolation source: BG12-3 sample Antarctic (ecotone) soil | place: Antarctica | reverse complement strand
TTCAATTCTTTTTGAAAAAAGTTCCGTGCTGTATTCGTCGGCGTTTGTGTTGACAGAATTTAGTAGTAGATGCTGTAACTAAATGGAAGATAATAATACACTTACCAGAAAAATTACTTGACAAGTGAAAACCCTATTTGTTACAGTGGGTGTAGCTAAAGAAAAAAGCCGCTTAGATTGGTGTCCAACGGCTTTGTTTCTTAATTTGAGTTCCGTCCATTTCTGGACGTTCCTATTTTTTATCTAGCTAAAGTGTTGCGACTTTAACTAACAAAACTAAATGCACAGGAGGCATTTAACTCATGAAACTAAGTATACCCGAAAACGGGTCAAAATGCAAGGTATCGGTTGAAGAAGCAAACTTTGATAATGTTACAAAGATTGCAAAGAATCGTAATCGGCAAGGGCTTGAAATTTCCGAACGTATCGAACGCTTGGCAAAACCAAAATCAATGGCGCAGGCTGTCGCGTTTCGGATGCGTGAATGTTCAAGCAACAAAAACATTTTCGTTGCCGACGATTTAATGAATTCCAGCGGCGAGTTGTTCACGGGCAACGGAAATTTGACGCAATGTAAATGTCGTTTGTGTCCGCCGTGCCAAGCAGAATTTGCACGGGCAACGCGGAAAACGGCACGGGCAGCGGTTAATCAATTGGATTCGATATTTGATAATTATACAAAAGCCAAACTCGGATTACGCCAGCGCGGTGTGCTACTTACTATGCCGTTAATGAAAAAGGCGAATGTAGATACGGCAATGAAACGAATACAAAAAGCCTTTGGTTTATTGATTGAGCGTGAATTTTGGAAGAGCAGGGTTTATGGCGGCATTAAAGGAATTGAGTTCACGGTTCGCGTAACGGGCGACGAAACAAACGGCTATCACTTACACATTCATTTGCTTTTGCTTTCGCGTTTTATACCCGTCGATGCGGACACTGAAGAAAAGTTTGAACGATTGCGCCAAATGGATAACCTGACGCACGGAAATTTACACGATACTTGGAAAGAATGTCTTATAGCGGCTGGCGCAACGGTTGATACAAAGCGGCTAGTAGTAGAAGTTTGCGATGCCGTGAATCGCGCCGAAAGACGTGCGGCGGAAAAGACGGGTCGGAAATTAAAAAGAAATTCCGTTTCGATTGAAAAAGCAATTCTCGAAACGGCAAAGTATTTGACAAAATATGAATCTTGGAAAGACGTTCAGGATTCGGATTTAGTCGAAATGGCGGAAATTGAACGATGGGGTCGAATGTTTGAAGTTTTAGGTTTTGGGCGTGCGGGCAGACACGAAAAACTTTTTCTTGCGCTTATTTTTTATCACGCGCCGCAAATGTTGACCAGCGTTTTATTTGAAGATTTTGTCTATACGAATTTTGTTCAAATGATTGCAAAATCCGATAGCTTGCCTGAATTTATTGACAATTTAAGGGAAATAAACGACACGGCAAACGCGATAGCGTCTTCATTTAATACTCCGACCTTAAAATCGGGCGAATCGACCCAACCCGAACAAAAATCTACCTTAGAACGCGCCGAAACTTGGCGAGAAAAGTTCAAAAGGATGAGTTGGGATAGTTGGAAACAGTGGCAAGAGGATAATTTCAAACGCATACGCCGTTTTCGTCGTCGTCAGTTGGCTTTCAAGTTCCCACAAGCAATTTTTGTAACACTTGCGGAAGAAGTTTGGACATACAAAATGGTAAATGAGGAGATTGAATTGGAAGAAATGCGTAAATATCATTTACCACCGCTAATTCAAAATCATTATCGGACACAAGCAATGGTTTGTTAAATCGTTCCGCAATTTATTGACAATTTTACAAAGTTTTGCGGTTTATGAATTGCCGCAAAAAAGGCTTGATAAGATTTTTCACATCGTCTGCTTATCAAGCGGCAATAGACGGTTGTCATGCTGGGCTATTGCAAAAAGGTAGTCGTCAATGCGGCATGCATTGCGTTGACGATTACCACATAGATTTTAGTTTTAGTCAGGGGAATTCCATTCCAACTAAGTGCCTGACAACGCAAAACCGAAAAAAGATTTGAAGGTCTTTTTTCGGCTTTTGCGAAAAAAGAAAAGGGAGGAGATTAAACCAATGCCATTTGATATGGAGTTTGATACTGAAACGATAGAAACGAACGAACGCCGCGACGAGCCATCGGGCGAAACAACCGCCGCCGACTTGTTAGAGCTGCGCTCACAGCTTTCAGAAGAGATTGCTATGGCAATCAATGACGGGAATGTTAAGGAAATGCTTTGGCTGGACGAAAAAATAAAAAGTCTTGAGCCGCGAATCTTTGCCGCAAAGTTGGAAACATTAAAGCGAATGATTGAATTGAACGCCGAACGGAAAGCGGAAGTCCTCGCGGAAATTGACGGATTGCGACAAGTAAGGCAAGACCTCAATCGTAAATTAGTTCGGGCAATGGACTTGCACAGATTACGGGGCGAAAGGGTTGTTAGGGCTGAATTTTTGTTACAGGTTGCCGAATCGAATCTTGAATCAATTCGTGTTAGCGATAGGGAATTAAAACAGAAGTCGGAACAAATTAAAGAAAATAAATTGAATGAGGTAAAGCGATATGAAACAGAATTTAGAACAAATTTTCACTAAGGACGAGATTAAGACCATCCAGCGTTTTATGAATTTTATTGCGTCGGATAATCAACAAAACCAAAGTAACTTTTCAGACACGGAAACGGACGAAACCGTAAAGCAGGAAGTTAAAGAATGGTTGGAAAACAGATACAAAAAAGGACACGGGCGACGGAAACAAAGCGCATAAATTATTAGTTAGGCAGATATGCTCGGCGCGAGCATAGGACAAGTCGAAGTTGCGCTTTTACAAAACGGCGGTAAGCCTTTATAAGACAATCCTTTGCAGTCCAGATATACGGGCATCGGGCGAAAAAACCAACGTCATAGGACTAGCTAGGACTAGCCAGACACGGAACTATTGACATGGGGTTAATAACTTTTTGGGAATACAAAAGATTTTAGCGAGTGCAGATACGGGGTTGAAATAGGAATGGAAACGGACACGGAAAAACAGATTTATTGCCGACGATGCAAAAAACCGCACGGCGTTCTGAAATACGACGGGCAGGTCTTTCAAGTCGGGAATATCGAACTTTACAATTCCGTCCGTTATTCGTGTGCTGGTTGCGGATGTCCTGTAACCTTTTTTGCATCGCCAATCAAAACAACGTCTTTGGGTTCTGAATCCAGAAAAGTATTGATAAAGCTAGGGAAAAAGCAAAAAGAAAGAGGTAATTAAATTATGGCAAATACAGAAACGCTCAACGGAAAAGTGCAACGGTTTCCCAAAAAACACGGCATATCATATAGCTTCAAAATTATTCGTAATTATTGGAATAAGGCAAAGCAAATGGGAACGAACAAGCATATAAAAACCGTGCTTTATATTCCGTCCAAACAGGATGTAAACGATTTAGGTTTTCGTAATTTTGCTTGGGCGCAAATCAATAAGGAATTAACCAATCTTTATCTCCAGCAAGTTATTAGCCTTGAGGACATTGAAAAGGCAAAGCGGAATTTCGCTAAGGTTCTGCCGCGTGTGCGTTCGCCGCGTCCGAGCAAGGCGGTTGTTATCGCTGGTAAGGTTGACCCGTTGGCAAAGCACAAAGCATTTATAAGTGGCAAAAATTAAGACGCTAGGGGCGATTCTAGCGTCTTACCTTAGTTTTCCGATACTTACCTAGCCTATCGAGCATACAGGGCAAAAGTGATAGTTTGCCGTGATTTCCCAACCTGCGCTGGTTAATTCTTTTTTCGAGCCGTAATCATTATTCGTGCAAGTGTCGCAAAATGCCGAGATTCTAATGTTTTCGGTTGTTTCGGTTGTTGTCGTCGTTTCGGTTGTCGTTGTCATTTTCTTAACTCCTTCTTTTTTAGTAACTTACAAGAATAATCTTATACGATTGTGTAAATGAAGTCAACACAATTTATACGTTTGTGTAAATAAATTTACTTATTTGTGTAAGGCATATTTACTTATTCGTGTAACAGGGTTTTACTTATTTGTGTAACAGGGTTTTACTTATTCGTGTAACAGGGTTTTACTTATTCGTGTAAATCTATTACCGTTTTGTGTAAATAACTAAATGAGGAGATTCAAAATGAACGAATTAAAATTTAAGATTGCCGACGTTGCCAGACAGAACGGATTGACAAATGCACACGGATTGCAAAAGGCTTTGGATTGTTCACCGACGCTGGCGGCTCGATTATGGAAGGGGAATTTTAAGCAGATTGGAATTGAAACGATTGAAAGGCTTTGCGATTTATTTAATTGTGTTCCGTCCGATTTATTCACCTATCCGCCGAAAAATAAACCTGTGGCTGTGCCTCAATCGGTAAAGCCTGAATCGGTAAAACGTCAATCGGTTGGTAGTAATGCGGGCGAGCTATCGGTCGCTGATATTATGAAACGCTTTGGCGCGGGCGAAACAACTGTTCGACGTTGGTTAAAGGAAGGGTATCTGGCTGGCAGAACGGAAAACGATTTGTTGGAATTTCAAAATTCCGAATGGTTTCAAACCCTGAAAAGAAACGAAAATGCGAAATAATCTTGTCCTATCGGTGAAATTTTGTTTCACGTTTTTATTACCTTACGCTTGGTAAGATACCTCTTTTTCGGGATGCCTTTCTTTTGCGTTTTAAGCCATTTTAAGCGTCTTTAACCTCTTCATTTTCATCATTTACGCGGTTTTTCCGTCTTTTTTCCAACAGCAATAACCGTGCCATGTTTCACGCGCCAGTCAGGTCGGTTTTCGTCTTTGTCGTGAAACACACGGGCGACGGATTCAACCTAAGACCGCAACCTGTCGAAACCTACCTTAGCTACGGTTTTAATTTCTTATTCGTTGCGGCTCGATGCTGTATCGGCTTTAATCAAAATCGCTTTCAATTCTTTTTGAAAAAAGTTCCGTGCTGTATTCGTCGGCGTTTGTGTTGACAGAATTTAGTAGTAGATGCTGTAACTAAATGGAAGATAATAATACACTTACCAGAAAAATTACTTGACAAGTGAAAACCCTATTTGTTACAGTGGGTGTAGCTAAAGAAAAAAGCCGCTTAGATTGGTGTCCAACGGCTTTGTTTCTTAATTTGAGTTCCGTCCATTTCTGGACGTTCCTATTTTTTATCTAGCTAAAGTGTTGCGACTTTAACTAACAAAACTAAATGCACAGGAGGCATTTAACTCATGAAACTAAGTATACCCGAAAACGGGTCAAAATGCAAGGTATCGGTTGAAGAAGCAAACTTTGATAATGTTACAAAGATTGCAAAGAATCGTAATCGGCAAGGGCTTGAAATTTCCGAACGTATCGAACGCTTGGCAAAACCAAAATCAATGGCGCAGGCTGTCGCGTTTCGGATGCGTGAATGTTCAAGCAACAAAAACATTTTCGTTGCCGACGATTTAATGAATTCCAGCGGCGAGTTGTTCACGGGCAACGGAAATTTGACGCAATGTAAATGTCGTTTGTGTCCGCCGTGCCAAGCAGAATTTGCACGGGCAACGCGGAAAACGGCACGGGCAGCGGTTAATCAATTGGATTCGATATTTGATAATTATACAAAAGCCAAACTCGGATTACGCCAGCGCGGTGTGCTACTTACTATGCCGTTAATGAAAAAGGCGAATGTAGATACGGCAATGAAACGAATACAAAAAGCCTTTGGTTTATTGATTGAGCGTGAATTTTGGAAGAGCAGGGTTTATGGCGGCATTAAAGGAATTGAGTTCACGGTTCGCGTAACGGGCGACGAAACAAACGGCTATCACTTACACATTCATTTGCTTTTGCTTTCGCGTTTTATACCCGTCGATGCGGACACTGAAGAAAAGTTTGAACGATTGCGCCAAATGGATAACCTGACGCACGGAAATTTACACGATACTTGGAAAGAATGTCTTATAGCGGCTGGCGCAACGGTTGATACAAAGCGGCTAGTAGTAGAAGTTTGCGATGCCGTGAATCGCGCCGAAAGACGTGCGGCGGAAAAGACGGGTCGGAAATTAAAAAGAAATTCCGTTTCGATTGAAAAAGCAATTCTCGAAACGGCAAAGTATTTGACAAAATATGAATCTTGGAAAGACGTTCAGGATTCGGATTTAGTCGAAATGGCGGAAATTGAACGATGGGGTCGAATGTTTGAAGTTTTAGGTTTTGGGCGTGCGGGCAGACACGAAAAACTTTTTCTTGCGCTTATTTTTTATCACGCGCCGCAAATGTTGACCAGCGTTTTATTTGAAGATTTTGTCTATACGAATTTTGTTCAAATGATTGCAAAATCCGATAGCTTGCCTGAATTTATTGACAATTTAAGGGAAATAAACGACACGGCAAACGCGATAGCGTCTTCATTTAATACTCCGACCTTAAAATCGGGCGAATCGACCCAACCCGAACAAAAATCTACCTTAGAACGCGCCGAAACTTGGCGAGAAAAGTTCAAAAGGATGAGTTGGGATAGTTGGAAACAGTGGCAAGAGGATAATTTCAAACGCATACGCCGTTTTCGTCGTCGTCAGTTGGCTTTCAAGTTCCCACAAGCAATTTTTGTAACACTTGCGGAAGAAGTTTGGACATACAAAATGGTAAATGAGGAGATTGAATTGGAAGAAATGCGTAAATATCATTTACCACCGCTAATTCAAAATCATTATCGGACACAAGCAATGGTTTGTTAAATCGTTCCGCAATTTATTGACAATTTTACAAAGTTTTGCGGTTTATGAATTGCCGCAAAAAAGGCTTGATAAGATTTTTCACATCGTCTGCTTATCAAGCGGCAATAGACGGTTGTCATGCTGGGCTATTGCAAAAAGGTAGTCGTCAATGCGGCATGCATTGCGTTGACGATTACCACATAGATTTTAGTTTTAGTCAGGGGAATTCCATTCCAACTAAGTGCCTGACAACGCAAAACCGAAAAAAGATTTGAAGGTCTTTTTTCGGCTTTTGCGAAAAAAGAAAAGGGAGGAGATTAAACCAATGCCATTTGATATGGAGTTTGATACTGAAACGATAGAAACGAACGAACGCCGCGACGAGCCATCGGGCGAAACAACCGCCGCCGACTTGTTAGAGCTGCGCTCACAGCTTTCAGAAGAGATTGCTATGGCAATCAATGACGGGAATGTTAAGGAAATGCTTTGGCTGGACGAAAAAATAAAAAGTCTTGAGCCGCGAATCTTTGCCGCAAAGTTGGAAACATTAAAGCGAATGATTGAATTGAACGCCGAACGGAAAGCGGAAGTCCTCGCGGAAATTGACGGATTGCGACAAGTAAGGCAAGACCTCAATCGTAAATTAGTTCGGGCAATGGACTTGCACAGATTACGGGGCGAAAGGGTTGTTAGGGCTGAATTTTTGTTACAGGTTGCCGAATCGAATCTTGAATCAATTCGTGTTAGCGATAGGGAATTAAAACAGAAGTCGGAACAAATTAAAGAAAATAAATTGAATGAGGTAAAGCGATATGAAACAGAATTTAGAACAAATTTTCACTAAGGACGAGATTAAGACCATCCAGCGTTTTATGAATTTTATTGCGTCGGATAATCAACAAAACCAAAGTAACTTTTCAGACACGGAAACGGACGAAACCGTAAAGCAGGAAGTTAAAGAATGGTTGGAAAACAGATACAAAAAAGGACACGGGCGACGGAAACAAAGCGCATAAATTATTAGTTAGGCAGATATGCTCGGCGCGAGCATAGGACAAGTCGAAGTTGCGCTTTTACAAAACGGCGGTAAGCCTTTATAAGACAATCCTTTGCAGTCCAGATATACGGGCATCGGGCGAAAAAACCAACGTCATAGGACTAGCTAGGACTAGCCAGACACGGAACTATTGACATGGGGTTAATAACTTTTTGGGAATACAAAAGATTTTAGCGAGTGCAGATACGGGGTTGAAATAGGAATGGAAACGGACACGGAAAAACAGATTTATTGCCGACGATGCAAAAAACCGCACGGCGTTCTGAAATACGACGGGCAGGTCTTTCAAGTCGGGAATATCGAACTTTACAATTCCGTCCGTTATTCGTGTGCTGGTTGCGGATGTCCTGTAACCTTTTTTGCATCGCCAATCAAAACAACGTCTTTGGGTTCTGAATCCAGAAAAGTATTGATAAAGCTAGGGAAAAAGCAAAAAGAAAGAGGTAATTAAATTATGGCAAATACAGAAACGCTCAACGGAAAAGTGCAACGGTTTCCCAAAAAACACGGCATATCATATAGCTTCAAAATTATTCGTAATTATTGGAATAAGGCAAAGCAAATGGGAACGAACAAGCATATAAAAACCGTGCTTTATATTCCGTCCAAACAGGATGTAAACGATTTAGGTTTTCGTAATTTTGCTTGGGCGCAAATCAATAAGGAATTAACCAATCTTTATCTCCAGCAAGTTATTAGCCTTGAGGACATTGAAAAGGCAAAGCGGAATTTCGCTAAGGTTCTGCCGCGTGTGCGTTCGCCGCGTCCGAGCAAGGCGGTTGTTATCGCTGGTAAGGTTGACCCGTTGGCAAAGCACAAAGCATTTATAAGTGGCAAAAATTAAGACGCTAGGGGCGATTCTAGCGTCTTACCTTAGTTTTCCGATACTTACCTAGCCTATCGAGCATACAGGGCAAAAGTGATAGTTTGCCGTGATTTCCCAACCTGCGCTGGTTAATTCTTTTTTCGAGCCGTAATCATTATTCGTGCAAGTGTCGCAAAATGCCGAGATTCTAATGTTTTCGGTTGTTTCGGTTGTTGTCGTCGTTTCGGTTGTCGTTGTCATTTTCTTAACTCCTTCTTTTTTAGTAACTTACAAGAATAATCTTATACGATTGTGTAAATGAAGTCAACACAATTTATACGTTTGTGTAAATAAATTTACTTATTTGTGTAAGGCATATTTACTTATTCGTGTAACAGGGTTTTACTTATTTGTGTAACAGGGTTTTACTTATTCGTGTAACAGGGTTTTACTTATTCGTGTAAATCTATTACCGTTTTGTGTAAATAACTAAATGAGGAGATTCAAAATGAACGAATTAAAATTTAAGATTGCCGACGTTGCCAGACAGAACGGATTGACAAATGCACACGGATTGCAAAAGGCTTTGGATTGTTCACCGACGCTGGCGGCTCGATTATGGAAGGGGAATTTTAAGCAGATTGGAATTGAAACGATTGAAAGGCTTTGCGATTTATTTAATTGTGTTCCGTCCGATTTATTCACCTATCCGCCGAAAAATAAACCTGTGGCTGTGCCTCAATCGGTAAAGCCTGAATCGGTAAAACGTCAATCGGTTGGTAGTAATGCGGGCGAGCTATCGGTCGCTGATATTATGAAACGCTTTGGCGCGGGCGAAACAACTGTTCGACGTTGGTTAAAGGAAGGGTATCTGGCTGGCAGAACGGAAAACGATTTGTTGGAATTTCAAAATTCCGAATGGTTTCAAACCCTGAAAAGAAACGAAAATGCGAAATAATCTTGTCCTATCGGTGAAATTTTGTTTCACGTTTTTATTACCTTACGCTTGGTAAGATACCTCTTTTTCGGGATGCCTTTCTTTTGCGTTTTAAGCCATTTTAAGCGTCTTTAACCTCTTCATTTTCATCATTTACGCGGTTTTTCCGTCTTTTTTCCAACAGCAATAACCGTGCCATGTTTCACGCGCCAGTCAGGTCGGTTTTCGTCTTTGTCGTGAAACACACGGGCGACGGATTCAACCTAAGACCGCAACCTGTCGAAACCTACCTTAGCTACGGTTTTAATTTCTTATTCGTTGCGGCTCGATGCTGTATCGGCTTTAATCAAAATCGCTTTCAATTCTTTTTGAAAAAAGTTGTGTGCTGTATTCGTCGGCGTGTGTGTTGACAGAATTTGGTAGTAGATGCTGTATTGCTAAATGGAAGATAATGTTACACTTACAAGAAAAATTACTTGACAAGTGGAATCCCTATTTGTTACAGTGGGTGTAGCTAAAGAAGAAAAGCCGCTTAGATTGGAGTCCAACGGCTTAATTCTTGATTTGAGTTCCGTCCATTGCTGGACGTTCCTATTTTTTTATCTAGCTAAAGTGTTGCGACTTTAACTAACAAAATTAAAGCATCGAGGGCTTTAACTTATGAATTTGAGTATACCCCAAACGGGGTCAAAATGCAAGGGAAAAGTTCAAAGGACGCGACCAGCGGCGGCAAAGCGGAACTATGAACAAACCGCCCGAAACCGTGCCGCGAACGCTTACAAAATCGGAGCGGAACTTGAACCAGTGGCGATTGACACTTATCAGGAGGCAAAGGCGATTCTTTCCCGTGTCCTTAATGCCGACCCGAAAGCAAACGGCGTTCTGCACAACTTGGAAGATAACAAAGGACGTGAATATAAATGTCCGATTAGTTTTGAATTTGTTTATTGGCGGTTGTCGGACAGCTACCAGCAAAAGCAAGCCAAACGGCATAGAGACACGATTTATAAAGCGTTTATGAATCGTATAGAAGATATTAAGGCGCACGATTTGAAAGTTTGTTTCTTTACGCCGACCTATCCGAATTTTGTAGGTGTCGGGTTTGAAAAAAATTCAAAGTTTCACGCCCGTGCTTGGGAACTATTTTTGAAAGAATCGGGCGATTTTTTCTTAGGCGGTTATTCCAGAATCGAATTTACCGAAAAGTCTAAGACGGACGAAATTTCAATCAACTATCATAATCACGCTCTGACGATTTTGATTAAAGCTATTGCTTTTGGAAATTCGTTTGACTTGGAAAATAAGAAAAAGAGTGCTGGTCTTTCGGTTGACGAAAAACGTGCGATTACGAACAGTTTGCGGATTGCAAAAATTTGGACGGATTGCTTAAAGAAAGCGCATCGGGAAATTTTCGGCAAGCCTATGAAAATCAAAACCGCGTCAGGAAATTGCCGCGTTGATTTTAAGGAAGCCGATTTGTCCGAGATTGAAAATTACGATGTTGACACGAAAAGCGGAATTTTGTTCGAGCTGGCTGGTTATACCGCCAAGCAAGCAAATTTCGTCGGGTTATTGAAAAATACCGAACACGGCGCGGAGTTGTTAGCTGAAGCCGAATATGTTTTTAGGAACAAGCGGATTTTGACGGGCTTTGGAATTTTCAAAGCGAAACGAAAAACGAATCCATCGGCGGCAAAAGCGGACACGGTAAATCAGGAATCAAGCGCGGCGACTCCCTTGTTAAGCCGTAAAGATACCGTTGAAAAAACTAGCCCAAAATCAGGGTTAAGTTCAACAAAACCAATCGCTTATCAGACGCATCAAAGTTTGTTAAAAAGTGGTATGCAAATGATAGAGCAGGGAAAAAAAGCGGAATGGTTAAATCACTTGGAAAAAGTAAAAGATTTTTTCATTCTCCAGCGGCGAAATCGTCTTTTATCGCATTTTCCAAACGGAATTTTTACAGATTTATTGGGTAATAAGTTTTACGGCGAGAACGTGCGGAACTATTTAGCTGGACATTAAATTTTATAGGTAGTTTGCGGACTTTTGAATGTCGCAGAATTTGATATTTTTCAATTTGATTTTAGTTTTGTGGACGACCTTAATGCTTTTCGATTGTCCACGAACACCGCTGGTAAAGATTTTTGACATCATTTTTACCAGCGCATCGTCGGCGGGATTTTATTGTTATTCTCTCCCGCCGATGCAAGTTTTGTCGCGTCCACGACAAACCGCAAAGATGCTATACGTGCAATTTCTTAGTGTCTTTGCGGTCAATTTAAGAAGGAGATTTGATATGCCATTTGATATGGAAACGATAGATACGAACGAACACGACGACCAGCCATCGGGCGAAAAAACCGCCGACCTGCTGGCATTGCGCGAACGTCTTACTTTAGATATGGAAAACGCGATTAGCAATGCCGATACGACGAAAATGTTACGGCTTGACCAGCAACTTAAAAGTTTAGAGCCGAGACTGTTCGCCGCAAAGTTGGAAACCTTAAAGCGAATGATTGAATTGAACGCTGAACGGAAAGCGGAAGTCTTCACGGAAATTGACGGATTGCGACAAGTAAGGCAAGACCTTAATCGTAAATTAGTTCGGGCAATGGATTTGCACAGATTACGGGGCGAAAGGGTTGTTAGGGCTGAATTTTTGTTACAGGTTGCCGAATCGAATCTTGAATCAATTCGTGTTAGCGATAGGGAATTAAAACAGAAGTTGGAACAAATTAAACAAAGTAAATTGAATGAGGTAAAGCGATATGAAACAGAATTTAGAACAAATTTTCACTAAGGACGAAATCAAGACCATCCAGCGTTTTATGAATTTCGTTGCGTCAGATAATCAACAAAATCAAAGTAACTTTTCAGACACGGAAACGGACGAAACCGTAAAGCAGGAAGTTAAAGAATGGCTGGAAAACAGATACAAAAAAGGACACGGACGGCGCAAACAAAGCGCATAAATTATTAGTTAGGCAGATACGCTCGCGCCGAGCATAGGACAAGTGGAAGTTGCGATTTTACAAAACGGCGGTAAGCCTTTATAAGACAATCCTTTGCAGTCCAGATATATGGGCATCGGGCGAAAAAACGAGCGTCATAGGACTAGCTAGGACTAGCCAGACACGGAACTAATGACATGGGGTTAATAACTTTTTGGGAATACAAAAGATTTTAGCGAGTGCAGATACGGGGTTGAAATAGGGAATGGAAACGGACACGGAAAAGCCGATTTACTGCCGAAAATGCGGCAAACCGCATGGCGTTCTGAAATATGACGGGCAAGTGTTTCAAGTTGGGAACATCGAGTTTTACAATTCCGCAAAATATAGTTGTATCTGCGGATTTCCAGTAACTTTCTTTGCATCGCCAATCAAAACAACGTCTTTAGGTTCTGAATCCAGAAAAGTATTGATTAAGCTAGGGAAAAATCAAAAAGAAAGAGGTGATTAAATTATGGCAAATACAGAAACGCTCAACGGAAAAGTGCAACGGTTTCCCAAAAAACACGGCGTATCGTACAGCTTCAAAATTATTCGTAATTATTGGGATAAGGCAAAGCAAATGGGAACGAACAGGTTAATTAAAACCGTGCTTTACATTCCGTCCAAACAGGATGTAAACGATTTAGGTTTTCGTAATTTTGCTTGGGCGCAAATCAATAAGGAACTAACCAATCTTTATCTCCAGCAAGTTATTAGCCTTGAGGACATTGAAAAGGCAAAGCGGAATTTTGCTAAGGTTCTGCCGCGTGTGCGTTCGCCGCGACCGAGCAAGGCGGTTGCTATCGCTGGTAAGGTTGACCCACTGGCAAAGCACAAAGCCTTTATAAGTGGCAAAAATTAAGACGCTAGGGGCGATTCTAGCGTCTTTCCTTAGTTTTCCGATACTTACTTAACCTATCGAGCATACAGGGCAAAAGTGGTAGTTTGCCGTAATCTCCCAACCCGCGCTGGTCAATTCCTTTTTAGTTCCGTAATCATTTGCATCGCAGGTATCGCAAAAGGCTGAAATTCTAATCTTTTCGGTTGTTTTCGTCGTTTCGGTTGTCGTTGTCATTGGTTGCTCCTTTATTACTTAATCTAGTAATAGATTACTATCTTTAGTAATACGAAGTCAAGTAATAACTTACTACATTTACAAATACTTTATTTAGTGATACTTTGTTTAGTATGATAAAAGTAAAAATAAAAGAGATTGCCGAAAAGAACGGGGTAACAACCGCGTATCAACTACAGAAAAAGTTAGGTATTCAACCATCGCTGGCGGCAAAGTGGTATCGCAACGATTTGAAAATGATAGGTATTGAATCGCTTAATACCCTGTGCGCGGCGTTCAAGTGCTTACCGTCCGATATTTTAATATACGTTGCGGATGCTGATACGGCGCAGATTAGTAATACCGAATCTAGTAAGGCGCAATCAAGCAATGCCGAATCAAGTAATACTAAGCTGAATAATTCAAAATCAAGTATTCTCGATTATAGTAACATTCCAGACCTGCCCGCGCTTGATGACGAAAGCGATATGTGGTTATCAACTAAAGACGTTGGCGAATTTACTAACCGCGATGAGCGCACGGCTCGTGATTTTTACAAGCAAGGTTTGGTTCGCACGAAAACCAAAAACAAAGGGAGCTTCGTCAAGTTTTCCGATTTAACCGCGTTCTGGAACAACCGCGATAAGTAAAAATCTTGTTTCATCCGTTGCACAAAGTTTCACGATTTTATTACCTTACGCTTGGTAAGATACCTCTTTTTCGATATACCTTTCTTTTGCGTATAAATACGTTTTAAGCCTGTTTAAGTTCTTCATTTCCTGATATTTAGCGGTTTTTCCGTCTTTTTTCCAACAGCAATTAGTGTGCCGTGTTTCACGCGCAAGTGAGGACGGTTTTTGTCTTTGCCGTGTTTCACGCGCAACGGGTTTTATCTAATACCGTAACCTGTCGAAACCTATTCTTCTCTACGGTTTTAATTCTTTCCGTTGTCGGCTCGATGCTGCACACGGGTTGAATCGAAATCGTTTTCAATTCTTTTTGAAAAAAGTTCCGTGCTGTATTTTGTCGGTTGTGTGTTGACAGAATTTAGTAGTAGATGCTGTATCGCTAAATGGAAGATAATGTTGTACTTATAAGAAAAATTACTTGACAAGTAGAGTCCCTATTTGTTATAGTGGGTGTAGCTAAAGAAAAAAAGCCGCTTAGTTTGCGACCAACGGCTTTGTTTCTTGATTTGAGTTCCGTCCATTGCTGGACGTTCCTATTTTTAATTTGCTCAGGGCGTTTGTAGCGACCTAAGCGCGGCGTTTTTTAATCGCCAAAAGTTTCAAGCGTCGAGGCTATCAACTTATGGATTCAATTTTATCGCAAATTGCCGAAAATGGCAAGGGAAAAGTTCAAAGGACGCGACCAGCGGCGGTAAAGCGGAGCTATGAGCAAACCGCCCGAAACCGTGCCGCGAACGCTTACAAAATCGGAACGGAACTTGAACCAGTGGCGATTGACACTTATCAGGAGGCAAAGGCGATTCTTTCCCGTGTCCTTAATGCCGACCCGAAAGCAAACGGCGTTCTGCACAACTTGGAAGATAACAAAGGACGTGAATA
>MWWK01000069.1_pt1 | contig 15251 bp, 22 predicted proteins | sample 1047241 | NCBI WGS metagenome assembly MWWK01 (sample SAMN06349964, study PRJNA376086) | soil metagenome | isolation source: BG12-3 sample Antarctic (ecotone) soil | place: Antarctica | reverse complement strand
TCGCCCGGCATCACCCGCCGCGCACGCAATGTAACAAGCCTTCAAGCTGACGGATGACATTACCGCTATTCGCGGTCGGGTGCATGCCGTTGTTATGTTGTAGCTCTTGGTTCCGCCGCGCCGAACGTGATCTCTTTTCTGCTGAGCCGCGTGATAGCTGACGAGCAATGCCACGTGCGTTCATCATGGGTTGGTTCAATTCGTCTCAACAATCAACCAGCCTCTCGCATTATCCATTCAACTATTCAACCACACCACAGAGGCGCGGCGGGAGACTTCTTTGATCCCACGCGAAGCGGAGACATAACGCCCGGCATCACCCGCCGCGACGAACCTTTGATTTGCGGGCGCCTCGCGGATGAAAGCCACGCTGTTCGCGGTCGGGTGCATGCCGTTGTTAGGCGCGGCGTCATTTAAACACGCATCGTGAATTATCTTCTCAGCCTCCGCCAACCAGGCGCCCCTTCGCTTTCATTAGCGCCTCTAACGCCCGGCATCACCCGCCGCGCGCACAACGTATCAAGCACGGCGTCTCGCGGATGAAGATAACGCTATTCGCGGTCGGGTGCATGCCGTTGTTATGTTGTAGCGCATTCTTCCGCCGCGCCGAACGCCCGAGCTTGCCTTGCGCCAACCTGATTGCTGATGCCGAATGCCATGTGCTTTCAACCGGGGTTGATTCAACTCGCATCGCCATTCAACCAGCCTCGCGCATTATCCACACAAGTTGCGGGTCATTCAATTGAGGCGCGGCGGCAGACCGCTTCACTTCCACGCGAAGCGGAGACATAACGCCCGGCATCACCCGCCGCGCACGTAACGTGATTACGGACAAGTTAACGATGAGAGCTGCGCTATTCGCGGTCGGGTGCATGCCGTTGTTAGATGCGGCGTCGCTGAAAACGAATCCTCTCATTCTTTAGGCGTGAATGGGATGCACTCATCTTTGCGAGAGACGAATTGATACCGCTCGCCATCATATCTGTACAGGGAAACATCTGCTCTCTGAACATTAACAGCACAGAAGCCCATCGGAACTTGGCTCGCTAAATCTTTGTAGCCATTTGTGACCATATCCTTTACCCGCAAAACCTTTTCCTCAATCAGCAATCTATAACCGCCATCTTTCTTTTGATACACCCAATAAGAACAATTACTCCCCGCTCCACACCAATCGCTATGCTCAATGTACAGAAAGAACTCTGGAATCAAATCTCCATTCAAATCGTGCAACTCGAATTTAAGATGCTCATGGAGAACTTTCAAATCCTCATCCGACAGGCGGAAATTATTTTCGTTGGTATTTATGTCTTTAATTAGCTGCTGGATTAAATCTTTAGGGATTTCAGGCGGCGCATTTTGGCTTGCTGCGGAAAATAGGCACGCGCCACAAAGAAAGGCAGTAAAGACTCCAAGAGCAAATTTCATGAGTTTCATATTTCGTCCCTCATAAACCACGAAGCATCTAACGCCCGGCATCACCCGCCGCGCACGCAACGTATCAAGCACGGCGTCTCGCGGATGACATTGACGCTAATCGCGGTCGGGTGCATGCCGTTGTTCGGCTGCCCGTGATTGAAACGATACAACGCTGACCCCTGCCTCAACCGAAATTATTCAACGTCCGCCTTGCGATGTCCAGAGTGAGAGAAAGCGCGGCGGCGCGATGTGGGACGTGAGTTTTCAATTCTGAATTGGGAGAAGCCGCGCGCCATGCGAGGGCGACAAGTCTCGCGCTCATTTCAAAAGTTCAACTCGAAGCAGCCGAACGCTCGGCATCACCCGCCGCGACGAACCTTTGATTTGCGGGCATCTCGCGCATGAAGGCAACGCGATTCGCGGTCGGGTGCATGCCGTTGTTAGATTGCGCCAACGGAGCCGCAACGGCAGCCTAAGATTTTCTCTTCTCCTTTTGAGAAGCTCTATAAAACTGATAAGCGCAATAACTGCCTGCAATCAAAAACAAAATAGTTCCTATTCCCCAAATCAGAACGCCACGTTGCGCTTGCTCCATAGGATAATGAGGCGTGGCGCTTAGCCAAATTGATTGTGCGTATCCCAAGAAGCAGAGAAGGCCAACGAACAAGAATAGAAGACAGCCTCCTAACCAAAGCCTCGGCCTTTTCATCCGTGCGATCCCCTTCTACTTCCCGCGCAATCTAACGCTCCGCTTAACCCGCCGCCGCGAATGGCGACAACATTGGAGGAAACTATGACCATGAAAGAAACGCAATCGGCGGTCGAGGTTGAAGCGGTTGTTAGGCTGCCGACGTATCAGGACGCGAAGCGGAGCATCGAGCAAGGCCACGCAACGGTGCTGGAACTGTTCATCTACGATTGGGAACCGTCTGACTCCGACGACGAAAAGAGATTTCGTGAAGCCTTATTGACGCTTCTCCAAACGAAGGCGGCCTAACGCCGGGGATAACCGGCGCGAAAGGAACATGATGAGCATTCAAGTTGACGATGAAAGACACGCTGATACCGCGTCCGGTTCATCCCCTTGTTCGGGGGCGGCGTTGTGTAAAAAAGGTGTCTGCGATTTGGAGATTCGTAACGCTCTCTTTCGTGGACAGTATGTGTATTGTCGACAGTGTAAGAAGTCGGCGGGGATTGCGCCTAACGGATCGGGTGCAGTTCAAACTTGGAACGCTTGGCTTGAAGGTAACAACGGGCGAATCTGAGAAGCCGCCGAACGCATAGTAGACCTACTATTAGCCGCCAGTAAAGACGCCCATTCGGGCGTCTAATCCGACTTCATCTGCTGCTTTCCCCTTGATTTCTGCCCCGCGCGGGCGTATTTTCCCGGTAAGCGTCAACTGATTAGACGCCCTCACGATTAGCTCAGGAGGCTCCCCTCACCATGTCTCAACTGCTCGACCAGGTGCGTGCGGCTATCCGCACCCGCCACTACAGCATCCGCACCGAGGAAGCATACATCCGCTGGATTCGCGAGTACATCATTTTCTTTGATAAGCGGCACCCGTCCCGGCTCGGCGCGAAAGATATCAGCGTCTTCATTTCACACCTCGCGGTCAACCGCGACGTGGCCGCCTCGACACAAAACCAGGCCCTCTCCGCACTGCTGTTCCTCTACCGAGAGGTGCTCGACCAGCCCGTCGAGTGGGTGGAAGACGTGGTGCGGGCCAAGAGGCCGAAGAAGTTACCCGTGGTCTTCACCAGCGAGGAGGTGAAGGCCGTGCTCGGCCACCTGCGCGGGGAGGTTTGGCTGATGGCCTCGCTCCTCTACGGGTCGGGGTTGCGGCTGATGGAGTGCGTCCGCCTGCGCGTGAAAGACCTGGATTTCGCCCGGCTCCAGATCACGGTGCGCGAGGGCAAGGGTGATAAGGATCGTGTCACGATGCTCCCGCCGTCGCTCGTCGGGCCGTTGCACCGGCAGTTGGAGAGGGCCAAAGCGTTGCACGAGATGGACGTGCGCGAGAGCTTCGGGCGGGTCTATCTGCCTCACGCGCTGGCGCGAAAGTACACCAACGCTGACCGGGAGTGGTGCTGGCAGTATGTCTTCCCGGCCTCCAGGCGATCCGTAGACCCGCGATCAGGTAGGGAGCAGCGCCACCACATCGCGGAGACTGCCTTGCAGAAGGCGATGAAAGGGGCCGTCCGGGCGGCGGGGGTGGAGAAGCCGGGCAGTTGTCACACGCTGCGGCACAGCTTTGCGACACACCTCCTCGAAGGCGGCTATGATATCCGCACGATCCAGGAACTCATGGGGCACGCCGATGTAGCCACCACGATGATCTACACGCACGTCCTGAACAAGGGCGGGAGGGGCGTCAGGAGTCCGCTGGAGGAATAGAGGCGAGCGTGCGCGGGCGGCGGTTCTCTTCACCCAACCGGATCGCGAGGACCATCGCTTTGACAGATCAGGTTCTTTCCGGCTCCTCATTGTAGTCGAGGAAATTGACGGCGTTCTGGTCCATGTTCTCTCTGCCGTGGTCGTACCTCATCACCGTCTTCGGGTCTTTATGTTTACTCATCATTTGCACCTGCCGGTAGGTGAGACCGGAGTCTAAGGCCTTCGTGATGGCCGTGCGCCTGAGGTCATGCGGCGAGAGGTCACCGACTCCTGAGTAGTCGGCCCATCTCTTGACGAGCTTCTGCACCATCCGCGTCGAGAGACCACGGTTGAACTCCAGCGTGCGGTAATTAACCTGAGGTTGGAAAAGCGACGCCTCTTCTCCATCAGAGTGCGAGATGTTCCTGCGCTTGCCGTCGAGTCGGAGGTAATGGTCAATGGCTTCCTTCACGTCTTTCGGGAGCGGCCACACTTCTTCCCTGCCCCCTTTGACCCTGCACCTGAGCGTCCACCGCCCGTGGCTCCACTTCACGGATGAAGCGCGTAAAGAACAGACCTCAGAGACGCGCAAAGAGAGACGCAGCATGACGAGCATCAGGGCGTAATCTCTCGCCCCTTCCGGTTTCTCCCGGTCCGGTCCGGCCAGCAGGTAACGTACCTCTTTGGCTGTGAGCGCACGCCCCGACGGTTCGGTCGGCAGTTCAGGCGGCGAGACGAGTTTGGTCGAGGCCGGGTTGAGCGGAACTATTCCTGCGGCTTTGAGATATTCGAAGAAGGAGCGGATGACGGAGAGTTTGAAGGAGACCGTCGCCGGACGCTTGCGTTGCGAGCGTAAGTGGTCGCGCCATCGCTGCACATCTGCGGGGACTATCTCAGTTGGGTGCCTCCCCTGGAGGAACCTGAAGAAGTCAGCCACCGCCCGGCTGTAGGCGCGGCGGGTCGCATCTGAGACAGATTTGTTGACGAAGGGAGCGGCGCTTCGCGGGTCAAACTTCCTCGGCGCGACCTCTCGCCCTCCCAGGATGTCAGGACTCAATGCTTCGGTTGACAAGTAGAAAGAACCCTTCAGAACCGATTTAACGGGCAAAATCAGCCGTATAATTGCTCAGGAGACAAAAATAGTCAAGAATGTTCTTCGTAAAATAAGCATTATCGGAATTGCCTAACGCGATCAAAAACAACGTTTTTTAATTTAAGGAGAAGCTAAACTACTGGGTGTGAAACCGAATGATGAAACCATTTTGAGACGCTGTTTCAAAGGTGGGTCGGGACATGACTTCAGTACGGTCGACAGGGTAGATCAATATGCGCCTTCATTCGGAGTCTAATAAAATAACTGCGAATTCAGTGAAATCTCTGGCAATCCAAGTGTTATAGCCCTTAGTTTAGTAAAATCCATGCCAACGAATCCAGTTCCTTTAGCTCAACATAGCTGATTATAGCTGAGAACTCGGAGGGCGTCAGGAAGCGGCGTCGATTCGCTTCCTGACGCGGTTCTGTCATCTTATGTATGGAGCGCATCATAGGGTCTAAGTCCTTACATAAGACCATATTACATAGGTGACAAAGACACCCGCGTTGTGGTAAAGATAATCATTGGGTTGGTTGCGCAACTCACCGACCGCTGCTTTGTGCATCCTTTTCTTCGAGTAGGGTAAAGCCACGCCCGTACTCTAGAGCCTACTTTGTTACTACAATGGCTAATACATAAAAGATAATCCTCTTTTAGAGATGATAATGCTACTGAAGATGTAAATAAGCCTTTATTCTAGGATTTAATTATGGTATAAGTCGTCATATCATGCCAAGGAAAGTCACTCCATTCTCAATTTCACCAAATCCTGTTTCACTTTACTTGACTGACGCGCTTGAGGCGGCGCTATTCAAAATCCGTTATTGCGTAGATTATAGGCAGGGTCTAACCGCTATTCTGGGTGACGTCGGGGTCGGAAAATCATCCTTGGTTAGATATGCGCATTCGGAGTTAGACGCGCGCGAAGACGTAACTTCTATTCTCATCCCGACTCCCAACTTCAAAACCGACTATGCCTTTATTCAGGCCATTTCTCAGGCTGTGGGTCTTCCATCCCGGCGTAGTGTGCAGCAACACGAACGTGAACTCGAGTCATGGCTCGGCGAGCAGTTTCTAGCGGATCGCGCAGTTGTTTTGTTTGTTGATGAAGCTCAAAAATTGAGCACGAAGATGTTGGAACTCGTCAGATCGTTTCTCAACTTTGAAACAGACGAGACAAAGCTGATTCAGATCATCCTCGCGGGTCAGTTGGAATTGAGAGATCGCCTGCAAACAAAGAAGATGCGAGCCCTCTTCTCCCGTCTAATTGCCCCAACCGTGCTCAGTCCGATGTCGCCTGCGGAAGTTGAGAAGATGATTCAGCACCGTTGTGATTACTGGAAGGTGCTCAATCCCTTCCCTGCCGATGCCATGCGCCGTATCTACCTACTCTCCGGCGGTATTCCTCGTGACGTATTGCGTATCTGCGGAACGGCCCATCAGATGTTGCAACTAATGGGGATTAAAGAATCCCCACCTGAGGTCATTGATCAAGCATTTCAAGAATTACAGTTGAAAGATGCTCAAGAAATTGCGGAGGAAGGTGCCATATGAGTGAACCCGTGAAAGTTCTGCCAATGGCTCAACTCTTACGGCTCGCCAAAGAGAAAGAGGCCAAAGAAAAAGCCGAGCGCGAATCAGCGCAAATTACCGCGGTACCGCAGTACTCCGGTACCGCGGTAATTGAAGCAGAAGTGGGAGAAATACAGTCCTTTACCAAGAAAGAGGGAACAATTAGTACCGGAGTACCGGAGTACCGGAGTACTGCGGTACTTCCGCGAGAGAAATTTTACCGGAAAGCTAATGAGGTAGCAGACCACATAGACCGGACTTTGACGCCTGCCGAGAGCAAAGTATTTGAACAGCTTCTAAGGTTGTCGATTGGCTTCAATAAAGAAGTATGCCGTGTTCGGGTTTCCGTACTGATGGAACGCACCGGCTACAGCTCTGATAAAACGGTCCGCTCGGCACTTCAGGGGTTGGAGCTAAAAGGAAGAATAGAGCGGCTCTCGACTAGAAACAGTCCTCTCGGAGATGAATATAAGATATTGGCCTACTCCGGTAATACCGGAGTACCGGAGTACCGGAGTACTCCGGTAGAAAATACCGCGGTACTGGGGTCAAAAATTACCGGACAATTAAATACAAGTATTAAAGATCAAAATATTGATGATGAGGCTTTCGCCGAATTTGTTAATGCCTTCCGGCAAATCACAACAGAGCTAACCGGTAAATCACCTACCGCAGCCGAATCCACAAAGTGGAAAGAACTCGCGGAAGTGCTGATTGCGGAGCTACGCATCTCCGCCGGTCGAACGAGCGTCTCAAGCGTTCCTGCATTTATGGCCGAGCATCTTCGGCGCCGGCTCTGGAAAATGGACAAAAAACAAGCAGTCCGAGAAGGGAAGGAATTGCCGGATCAAATTGCTTCAACCCCCCAAGACTTCTCCCCAGGTTGTCCAGACTGTCACGGCACTGGTTGGTGGTATCCGAATGGCACGGAGAATGGCGTGGCGAAGTGCAAGCATCTTAAAACAATGGAACAGGGCACCGGTAGGACATAAATTCTCACTGTAAGTTGGTTATAACGAATATTATAATACCATTGTTTGAGTTCAGACTGAGGAAGTAAACTATATGGCGACTCTAAAAGTTATGACTGTTGGCAATTCGGTCGGGGTGGTCTTCCCGAAAGAACTCCTCGAAAAGCTTCGGGTGCAAAAGGGGGACCTCCTTTACGTCACCGAAACGCCTGACGGCATTCGCATCACTGCTTACGACCCGGCCTTCGCCGCGCAGATGGAACTGGCCGAACGAGTCATGCGTGAAGACCGCGATGCACTCCGGAAACTGGCCGAATGACGGAGCAGGCGAATGTCGTCTGGGTGCGCGAGGATGTGGTGCTCGCCGTCCACCTCCGGCAGTTGGCGGAGCATGGCGGAGGCGAAGGCATCCGCGATGAGGGGCTTCTCCGATCCGCTCTGGCACGACCGCAGAATCTTCTGGCCTACGGCAATCCTTCACCCGACCTTGCCGGCCTGGCCGCCGCATATGCCTACGGCATCGCCCGCAACCATCCCTTTGTTGACGGTAACAAGCGGACCGCGCTCATCGTTGCCAGACTCTTTCTGTTGCTGAACGGCGTGGATTTGGTGGCCACACAGGAGGAGAAATATTCGACCTTTTTAGCTCTCGCCGCCGGTGAGTTAGCGGAAGAGGATATAGCGAATTGGGTTAGAGCACATCTCGAGAGCGTGAACAAAGAGGATGAATAGGTCTAGCCCGGAATTTGTAAGTCTTTCCAGCCGGACGTGAACGAACGCTGAAGATGGCGAACTAAAGGCATTGACCCCAAGCCATGGGGGTGTAAATTCTTTTGTGTAAGTGGTCGTTGAGACTAAACTCTTGATTCTACAAAGGAGTCTCAATGCCTATTGATAACAAGCTCATTGATAACCTGCTGAAAGACTACAAGACGCCCGAAGAGATTTTGGGCGAAGGCGGCCTGCTCAAGCAACTGACCAAAGCGGTGCTGGAGCGCGCCATGCAAGCCGAACTCACGGAGCATCTCGGCTACGAACCACACGACGCGGCGGGCGACAACTCGGGCAACTCCCGTAACGGCAAGTCCCGCAAGACTCTCAAAGGCGACTTCGGCAACCTGCCACTCGAAGTCCCGCGTGACCGCAACTCCAGCTTCGAGCCGCAGATCGTCCCGAAGGGGCAGACCCGCTTCGATGGCTTCGACGACAAGATACTTTCCCTGTACGCGCGCGGGATGACGACGCGGGAGATTCAGAGCCACTTGGAAGAAATTTACCAGGTCGAAGTCTCCCCCGCCTTGATCTCCTCGGTCACGGACGCGGTCATTGAAGAGGTCAAGGCTTGGCAGAACCGCCCGCTCGATGCCTTGTATCCGATCCTGTACCTCGACGCCTTGCAAGTGAAAATCCGGGACGGAGCGCATATCCGCAACAAGGCCATCTATCTCGCCATCGGCATTAACCTTTCCGGAATCAAGGAAGTTCTCGGCTTATGGGTCGCGCAGACCGAAGGCGCGAAGTTCTGGTTGCAGATCGTCACGGAGTTGAAGAACCGAGGCGTGGCAGACATCTTCATCGCCTGTGTTGATGGGTTGAAGGGCTTTCCCGAAGCCATCGAGACGGTCTTCCCGCAAGCGCAAGTGCAACTCTGCATCGTGCATCTGGTGAGGCACAGCCTGAACTACGTCGGCTGGAAGCAGCGCAAGGAAGTCGCGGCGGACTTGCAGAAAATCTACCGCGCGGCGACGCGCGAAGAAGCCGAACTTCATCTCGCAGCGTTTGCTGATCGTTGGGACTCGCAGTTCCCGACCATCAGCCGTTCGTGGCGGGCGAACTGGGAGCGTGTCACTCCATTCTTCGCGTACCCGGCAGACATCCGGCGCGTTATCTACACGACCAATGCCATCGAGTCAGTGAACATGTCTTTACGGAAGATCATCAAGACGCGCGGCTCGTTCCCGACCGACGAGGCGGCGCTGAAATTGCTCTACCTGTCGTTGCAGAACATCGCGCGCAAATGGACGATGCCGATCAAGGAGTGGAAAGCAGCGCTGAATCGCTTTGCCATTCTCTTCGAGGACAGGATGCCTGCCCTCTAGCGACGATCACTTACACAAAACTCTGGACACGCTCCTTGAGAGGAATTTGACGCATAACGCCCGGCATCACCCGCCGCGCATTCAACGCATCAGGCACGGCCTCTCGCGGATGAGAGCCGCGCTATTCGCGGTCGGGTGCATGCCGTTGTTATGCTTCGTGCGGAAAAACCATGACTTTCTTTATACAGGTACAGCTAACTTTTCAAGCTGCTCGTCCATCGCTCGAATTACTGACTGGATTGAATCAACCTCTCCCTCTCCAAAATAAACCTCTCCGCATTGGTCGCACACCCAAGCCGGAATTTTATCCAATTGTAGATGATAACCTTTTCGATCAATGTGAAAAGGTGCCACCCCACGCTCCATCTTGCCCTGACAATACATACACTTCACGACATTACCCTCACTTTGAAATTATCCGACCATTCATCTGCATTAGGCAGATATGCCGTAATGATAGCCAGATATTCATCCTTAGGCGAGCAGACCACATGAAGGGCACGACTGCCTTCGCCATAGCCAAGTATCAAGCAACTATGTCCCCGCACATCTTCCGGATAATCTTCAATGACTTCGCCGTGTTCGACTACACTGCGTATTTCAGGCGTGGTAATCAGCCTGTCGGGTCTAGACATCTGCCGGATAGCATGCGGGAGAAACAAAAGACGCTGCGTCGCGGCCCGCCGAACCAATGATAAGATGCCTGTCTCATCAACCATGCTACAAGTTTACTGTGGCTGTCAGTTTCATTCAACAGAAGCATAACGCTCGGCATCACCCGCCGCGCATTCAACGTATCAAGCACGGCGTCTTGCGGATGAGAACCGCGCTATTCGCGGTCGGGTGCATGCCGTTGTTATGTTGTAGCTCTTGGTTCCGCCGCGCCGAACGTGATCTCTTTCTATGAGCCGCGTGAGAGCTGATGCTGAGTGCCACATGCTCGCATGATGGGTTGATTCAACTCGCATTAACATTCAACCAGCCGCGCGCATTATCCACACAATCTCGACAGCATTCAATTGAGGCGCGGCGGGAGACTTGATTGATTCAACGCGATGCGGAGACATAACGCCCGGCATCACCCGCCGCGGACACGACGCATCAAGCACGGCGTCTTGCGGATGAGAGCAACGCTATTCGCGGTCGGGTGCATGCCGTTGTTATGTTGGAGCCCCTTGCTCCGCCGCGCCGAACGATTATTCGGTAGTGGCTCAACCGCGTGAGAGGCTGTAAACTCTCACGCATGGTCAAACTTACATGCTATCACTGCGGCAGCGACCAACTCGCCCGTAATGGCTTAACTCAGAATGGCAAACAACGCTATCTCTGCTCTGAGTGTGGGCGCACCAGCCGTGACCACCCGCAACCTAACGGCTACACCGCGCAGGAGCGTGAGCGCATTCTGCGCGCTTATCACGAGCGCAGCAGTTTACGCGGCTTGTCGCGCACCTTTGGCGTCTCGCGTAACACCGTCACCAGTTGGCTAAAAAAAAGAGATGACATTGCCTGAGTTGCGAGAAACACTGGTCGCACCCGACCCGTCAGAGCCAGAGGCGAGCATCCTGGAATTGGATGAACTCTGGTCATTCGTCCTCAAACGTGCTAACAAACGCTGGATATGGATTGCTTTATGTCGTGCCACACGGCAAGTCGTGGCTTATGTCGTTGGCGACAGAAGCGCCGCGACTTGTCGAAAACTCTGGGAGCAAATTCCCCCGGCCTATCGTCGTGCCCATTGCTACAGTGACTTTTGGGAAGCCTACCAAGCGGTCATCCCTGCGCAGCAACATACGGCGGTGGGCAAAGACAGTGGCTTGACCGCACATGTCGAGCGATGGAACAACACTTTGCGGCAAAGACTCGGACGCTTCGTCAGAAAGAGTCTGTCTTTCTCCAAATCCGATACCATGCACGAACTGTGTTTGCGCCTCTTTTTGCATGATTACAATTCATCACTGGCTCTCTCTTTAGATTGAGCCACTACCCGATTATTCTTTTATGCAGCAACGTGGTAGCTGACTCTCAGTGCCATGTGCTTTCATCATGGGTTGATTCAACTCGCATCGCCTATCAACCAGCCCCCCGATTATCCCCCGCAACTCTTCAACTGCACAACAGAGGCGCGGCGGGAGACTTCTTTGATTCCACGCGAAGCGGAGACATAACGCTCCGATTCAGCCGCGCCGAGCGAGCAGCCTTCAAGCTCCGACGAAGCACGCTGCTTGAGAATGAAGCTGTCGAGGCGTCGCGCTGCAATCGGTTGTTATGCGGCGCGCCGCGTTATGGCAACCACCTGATCATCAGCACTTTTTCGCCCTCACCCTCTTCTTCTACTATGAACCTCGCCTCTTCGACGCTGTACTCATGTCTCCCGCCATCATCAAAGAAGCCGTCCCACACCTTGTACTCAACATCCGCCACTACATCTTTTCCTTTGACGAACACCAGAAGCCTAATCGTATCGAACATCCCGATGTTGCGGCTCTTTGCCCCTGCCCACTCGAACCCAAGCTTCCGGTTGGTCGCTTCGGGCGACGTGTAAGGCTGAATCACGTACATCCGATCCCACTCGAACGGCGTAAGATCACGCATGTGAAAAACTGTGCCTGAGCCTTGCTTGACTGTCTTGATTAACTTCTTCTCTAGCTCAGCGCCTCTATCACGGCAAGCAGCCGTTAGGACAAAGGCACAGGAGATAAAGAATAGAAGAGATATTCTCTTTAGCATAACGTACAGAACCAAATGCTAGTTGTATAACGAACGCCCCGCTTCCGTTAGAAGAAGACGCATAACGCTGGAATTGAGCCGCGCCGAGCGAGCAGCCTGCAACCTAAACTTGAGGAACGAACTTGAGAATGAGGCTGTCGAGGCGTCGCGCTCGAATGACTTGATAGACCGCCTGTGAGTGAAACGAGCCGCGCGCATTTTACTTCTCTTTGACTGACAGTGTCGCTCAACTTCTGTGTTTTGTTTTTTTGATGCGGCCTATCACCCGGCATCACCCGCCGCGACGGGCGATTGATTGGCGGGCGTCTTGCGCATGAAAGCCACGCTATTCGCGGTCGGGTGCATGCCGTTGTTAGATGCGGGATACGATTTATGAGGCTTTTGCTAACGGCTGGCGCGGCGCAGGAGCACCACGCAACATTCCTTCGGTGCTTAAATCTTCATCCACATCTTCCCAACGTATCCCATAACCACCGCCGCTAATGTGCCAATTCTTTCTTTGCTCTTCAGTGGCACTTAGCAACCGAGGATACCAAACAAGTGGCACACTGATTCTTCTCCCATCCATAAGCTGGACGGTCAACATATCTTCTGTGAATTCTACATCTGCGGCTCGCTCATCAGCCGCCAACGCTAAAATACCCATTCCACGCCTCCAATAATTCTGTCTGATCCTCTCTTACGATGCGCTCACTTTGCCGCAATTCTCTTGCGCCAAATCCAAGAATACGCGCGAGCGAGACGGGATTCAACCAAAACTTAGCCGACAACCTATCTCGATCAACATGAACATGCGGAGGTTCATTCGGTTCGTGACTGTAGAAGTAAAGACGATAAGCTCCATGTCTTAAGACGGTCGGCATGATACAGCAATTATACTTTACGCAACATGCGAGCATCTAACGCCCGGCATCACCCGCCCGCTGCTGCCTTAGAGGATGAGAGCCGCGCTATTGCGGGTCGGGTGCATGCCGTTGTTATGCCGGAGCGCATCCTTCCGCCGCGCCGAACGCCTCGGCCTTCTGTGCCGCAACCTGATAGCTGAGGCTGAGTGCCATGTGCATTCGTCGCGGGTTGATTCAACTCGCATCACCATTCAACAAACCTTGCGAATTATCCACACAAGCTCAACATCATTCAATTGAGGCGCGGCGGGAATCATCTGTGTGTTTACGCGAAGCGGAGACATAACGCCCGGCATCACCCGCCGCGCACGCAATGTAACAAGCCTTCAAGCTGACGGATGACATTACCGCTATTCGCGGTCGGGTGCATGCCGTTGTTATGTTGTAGCTCTTGGTTCCGCCGCGCCGAACGCTATCTCTTTCTCTGAGCCGTGTGAAAGCCGACGCTGAATGTCACCTACTTTCATGATGGGTTGATTCAACTCTCACGAACATTCCATCAGCCGCTCGCATTATCCACACAAGTTGAGCGGCATTCAATTGAGGGGCGGCGGGAGACTTTGTTGACTCAACGCGATGCGGAGACATAACGCTGCGGATAACCCGCGAGCGCGAAAGGGACAACATGGAAGAAATAAAAGAGCATGAAAGCCACGCAACCGCGAGTCGGGTTGATCCGCTTGTTAGACCGCTCGTCGAGAAGCCACCCAATCCCGGCAGCGCGGAAGCGCAGCAACTCGGCTGCAAATGCGCCGTGATGGATAACGCCTACGGGCGCGGCTGCGGCTATCAGGATGAAAACGGCAACCCGATGTTTTGGATTACAGAAGGCTGCCCGCTACACGCTGCGGTCTAACGCCCGGCATCACCCGCCGCGCATCCAACGTATCAACCACGGCGTCTTGCGGATGAAATTAACGCCCTACGCGGTCGGGTGCATGCCGTTGTTGGGCGGCGCACGCTAGCAGCAAGTTGCCAGAGCGAATATGCAAAGGGTTCTTTCACTTAGCAGTAACTATCAGCTTATAGCTGGCGGCATTTTCCTTCGGCTTTACCTTTATCAAATATTTTCCATCTTCGGGGATGACCCCTCTCCACTCTGTAACTTCCGAGATTATTTGCGATGCATTATCAATTTGCCCCTTATAAACATCGAAGGCTGCCGCAGCATTATCCACCTTCATTTTTACAAACATTTGCTGTCCAGTATTACCATTGAACTCATAAACATATGCAATGCCAGATTGCATTCTTTCCGAGAGGGTTACAGTTTTCTCCTCGGGTGAGAACTTTATCAGTTGTGGCTTTAGCTTATATCGAACACTCGGATCATTATAAGCATCCTTCTCATTCCCCTGTTCAGGAACAGGTCTATCCATTGCCTTGTAAATCGAAACGATCATCTCCAGTTTTTCTTGAGCTTCCTGATTTTCCGGCTGAAGGCGAAGAACACGCCGAAAGTCTCCCACAGCAAGTTTATAGAGGCTCGGTCGCCCAGCCTCATAGAAAAAGTTCGCGCGTTCCAAATAAGCATTCGCCGCAGCACCTTTATCTTGCAGGCTTGCGCTAATAGCATTAGCTTTTGTGGCTAACTCAGCAATCTTTGCATCAAGACCAGAAATATCCCAACCTTCAATTTCAACGGGCGCATTTTGGGCCGATTGAGCAAAATAGGCTGACACTGAAATAAACAACACAAGAGACAACGCAAGCGGTTTGTATATTTGTCTCATCAGTAATTTCCTCCGTTATTTCAGTCCCTCAAGTTAGCCGCCCAACGCCGCAATTCACCTGCCGGGAAGCAACTGCATCGTGACGCAAGTTCTCGATGAGAGGCAAGCTGATTCCGGTCAGGTGCAATAGCTTGATAGACCGCTGCGTGAATGGAACGAGCCGCGTGTCTTTATCTTCGACATTCAACTCTCATCAACATCACTGCTTTTGTGATGCGAAGCGGTCTATCGCCCGGCATCACCCGCCGCGCACGCAATGTAACAAGCCTTCAAGCTGACGGATGACATTACCGCTATTCGCGGTCGGGTGCATGCCGTTGTTATGTTGTAGCTCTTGGTTCCGCCGCGCCGAACG
>MWWK01000068.1_pt1 | contig 15341 bp, 12 predicted proteins | sample 1047241 | NCBI WGS metagenome assembly MWWK01 (sample SAMN06349964, study PRJNA376086) | soil metagenome | isolation source: BG12-3 sample Antarctic (ecotone) soil | place: Antarctica | reverse complement strand
CTTTTTTCAGCCTCTACTATCCACAACAGCCGGTAGCTTTACAGTGGGCGCATTTCCTGTATGAAGCAGACCGTAAGACCACATCCACCACTAAGCACAACCGAAAACTTCGCGCCCACTTTCAGTTTATCGTTCGGCAGAAACGCCACGAGTTGAATTACGGCATCAAGCGTATCCGCGCTGTGCTCATTGAAACCCTTGATGATAAATGGGCGGATAACCTGCGGAGTGCGGCCAGTGAGTACCCGGTATCAGGTAATAAACCATCACCGTTATTTTGGTTTACAACCTCACGGCTCTTTAACCAGCCGCAGGAGGAGCGGGAAGGGGAGCGGAGCCTACCAACCTACCTCACGCACCCGGAAATCATCCTACAGCCAATCTGGGCGACCCCAGCAGACAACCAGCTTTATAGCCTGCGTAATTAACCCGCACCACTAATGAAAATTTTTTGCGAAGAACATGGCAAGTGGAATTGTCCGAAGTACCATGAAAAAAGGGCGGGGCGGTCGTGCCGCAGATGCACTAAATCAGGAGTGTATGAGGAGGGGATGTGTTACGCCTGTTATACCTACAGCCCCCGGTAAAACCTTTACGAATCATAAAAAGTCAGCATATAGTGCAGCCGCTCGTTCTCACATCCGACCCGAAAGGCTGCTTTTTTCATGTCTTGGCTAAAAAAAATCTTCACCAATACCCCACAAGAACCACGGCAACCTGCACCTCAGCCAGTTGCCCCACCTGCACCAGACAAGAACCCTGAACTAACGGCTGCAATTAAAGAAATGGTAGCGGAAGACCAACTCCGAGAACTGCGTGAGCTAGACGACTTACGCGCAGCTTATGGCGAAACACTGCTCATGCTGAACAACCGCCACATCCTAACAATAATAGACCGCAATAAAATCTTTGAAAGACTAGGACCACCAGCCCGCAGATTCACGACTGAACCATCAGCTCTAAACGTAATGAAAATACTACCGCCACCCGAGGCGACGTTTGCCGAAATGGAGCGGTTTTTGAATAACCTTCGAGTATTTAATCAACCCTTATCTTTCACTCTCATTTCCAGCGCCGACCGTATGTTTTTTCGCCTCACCGTTCCTCCCGGTTGCGGCGAGGCAACAGAACAGCAGTTAGTAATTCATTTCCCTACAGCGGTTCCGCTTGTACCCACCGAAGATGAGAAGTGGATAGAAAAACCACTCTACTGCATCAATCTGGCACCGAAATTTTGTGCAGAACTACTTGACCACTCAGCCTTCAGCCGCGACCCTTACGCGCAACTATTCGCCACCCTTGATGAACTTGCTTTTACCAGTACGGTAGCCGTTCAAATTAACTGTTGCCCGCTTCCCGACAATGCTATTGACCAATTAATTCGTATTCTGGAATGGGATGAACCCGGCATCCCCTGTACCTTATTTGAACAATACGATGACGGTATGTGGTTTCACATTATAAAAGACCAAGCGAATGAACACGGTAGAGGTTCACGTAAATTTTATGAAGCATTCATCAAGGAAATGGAAACAAGCCAGTATGAGCGGGCACAGAAACTCACGGCTGCCATTTCACAGGAAGTGGCTAACCAGCATCGGTTAATTCCAGAATGCGCTGAAATGATTAAGCGGTTGCAGAAGAAGCAACCCCCTTGGGTTGCTTGTGTCAATGTGTTTTGCGAACAAGTTGAAACTGCGGAATTACTGCAACGAACATTTTTGCGTCAATACGAAACGACTCGGCAGCAATGGAAGGTAATAGCGAACACAACTGAAACAATAGACCCGCTTGAACATCCTATTTTTAATTGGTCTTTAGTTTCCACCAGTGAGCTTGCTAGTCTCGCCCACTTTCCGACTAAAGGCGTAACCAGCGACCGTTTAGAGATGGTGTCAACAAAATCAAAACTCCCGCCCGACCTTTTCACTACCGGCGAAGTACACATTGGGACGAGCGAAGCACGAGGGCAAAGCAAACCTGTTGTGCTGCCAGATAGCGTGCGTGCCCGTCATATTTATGTTGTCGGTAAGAGCGGCAGTGGAAAATCAACTTTGATAACTAATATCGCATTGCAGGATATAGAACGCGGCGAGGGCGTGTGCGTTATCGACCCGCACGGCGATTTAGTCTCTGACTTACTCGACCACATTCCAGAGCACCGCATTAAGGATGTAATTTATTTCAACGTGTCTGACCGAGCGCACCCCATCGGCCTTGATATGCTGAATGCTAAAAACGAAGCGGAAATAGAGCTGCTCACCGACGACCTGATTACTACATTTAAGAGGTTGACCGAAACGTGGGGCGAGCGTATGGAGACCATTTTACGCTACAGCTTTAATACGCTTCTCCGCACACCCGGAGCGACCTTTTTAGACTTACAGAAACTTCTTACAAACGAAGGGTGGCGCAGCACTATAGTTCGTAAAATAGACTTCGCCCCGCTTACTGAGTTTTGGTTTAATAATTTCGCCAACATGCCGAAGGATGCGACCCAGCCCATTCTTTCACGCATGACTAAAATCGTACTCTCCCCGACCTTAAACGCGATATTTGGACAATCAACCAGCCGACTAAATTTTAACGACGTAATCCGCAACAGAAAAATACTGCTGATTAATTTAGGAGGTGACAGCAGAGACCGAAACAACGAGCAGCTTGCAGTGAGTGATGAAATGAAAAAACTCATTGGCTCTGTGGTGGTTTCTCAACTTCAACTCGCCGCCATGCGGCAGGCGTCCATTCCAGAAGCAGACCGCGTACCATGCAGATTTTTCGTTGATGAGTTTCAGAATTTCGTATCGGGCGCGTTTCCAAAGATACTGAGTGAGGCGAGGAAATATAAGCTGTGTTTGACGGTCGCCCACCAGTACATATCACAGCTCGACGAAGCAACGAGGAACGCGGTGTTTGGTAACGTCGGCACAATGATAGTGATGCCGCTTGGACAAAAAGACGCACAGTATTTAGGAGCAGAGCTAGGTTCTTATACTCCCGAAGATGTTGCCAATCTTGCAGCAGAGCGGCACGAGGCGCTGTGCAGACCCACCACAATGGCCGCAGATACGTTTTTATTTACAACCCTTGCTCCAAAGCCAATCACGCAGAGTTTTGCCCACGAAGTTATTGCACACACGAGGGAGCAGTACAGCGCAGAGCTAGAAAATGTAGCCGCCACAGCCGCAGAGAAAGCAGGGACAGAAACGAAGGACTCGCCGCAGCAAAAGAAACCAATGCGAGCGACCCAAAAAGATTTTACGTCAGCCGCAGAAAAGGTTTTGCATTTTGTTACGCAGGCAAATTACTTAACCACTTCGCAGATTATTGAACTCTGTTATTCGCACTTGTCCGATGGTTCCAAACGTCCAGCAGCAAGCAGAGACTTGAAGAAATTAACCGACGACAGAAAACTTAAATCAATAAATTGGGGAGACGGGAAAGTTTTTTATACCAGCAGCCAGTGTAATCCAACCGCGCATAATGTTTCCGTGCGCGACGTGTTAATTAAAATCTGGCAATCAGAATTTCGAGTTTTACCAATTGAGTAGCAAAAGCAGTCAGGCTTTGCGATGCTTGGCAGGTGTCTAAGCTAACCAAACCATCGCTCCACTTGACTGCTTCGCCAGTGTATCTGGCAGCCAGTGCTGTCAACAACCTGATTCGCACTTTGCCTGCGGGCACTGCTTACTTCATCGGCATCGTGCTGCTGACGATGATGACCGGCCAACTGGTGCATCATCAAGGCAGCTTGGCGCGGGCCGCACTGCCGTACGTGCTCCACTTGCGCTGGGGCTGGCACCGCGCTCATCGCGCGATGGAGCGCGGCCAGTTCTCGCTGGATGGTTTGTGTGATCGCGCCTTGGCGTGGTGCTGTCAGCACTTGCCGGTTGAAGAAGTCCGGTTGGGGAGCGGAGCGCGCACGGTGCATGCGATTGACGCTTCGACCATCGCCCGCCTCAGAGCCAGCAAGCGTTGCGCGTTGCTGGGGAAGGGCTACTGTCATCGAGCGCAACGTGCCGTGCGGGCCAACATCGTCGCCGCCCTCACGACCGTGGTGCTGGTGCAGGGCGTCCGGGTCGGATTGGTGCGCCGCACCCGCTTTGGTGCCAGTTGCGAAGAAGCCGTCGCCAAGCTCTTCGCAGACCTGCCGGACAACTCCCAGCAGCGCCTGTTTAGTGTCGATGCCGGGATTGCCACCTGCGCGCAGTTCCAGCAAGCGACGGCGCAGGATGCGCTCTGTGGTCGGTTGCGAAAGAATGTCAGTTTGCGGCGTGCGCCGCAACTGAAACGGCGCGGGCAGCGTGGCCGTCCGCAGTTGCATGGGCCGGTGCTGCATCCCGGAGCCAAGCGGCCGGAAGGACGCCCCGACGAAGATACTCGAATCCTGCTTGAGCAGCGCGAGGTCAGAGTCAGACGTTGGCGAGGGCTGCACTTTGTGCGCGCACACCAGACGATCATTGATGTGGTGCGGGTCGATGATCCGGCCTTCAAGCGGCCACTGTTGATTGGCACGACGGCCAGAGAGTTGACCACCGAAGAGATCAGGGTGGGCTATCGTCATCGGTGGCCGGTGGAAACCAACTTCTATGTCGCACAAGGTAGTTGTGCGATGGAGATGCCGCGCGCGTGGAGTGAGAAAGCCATTGAACGCCGCATCAGTTTGGCCTTGCTTTCCGGGTCGCTGCTCAAGGCGATGGCAGCAGGTTGTGAACCGTTGCCGATGGGTCCGTGGGACCGCAAGGCCGTGGGATCGGCCGGCCGGTTGGCGAATCACTTGGACATCCATGCTGATAATTTTGCGGCACTTGCGCTGCAAGGTGTCGCGCCAAGAAAGTACGATAAAATCCCTGAAGCTAAAGAAACAGCCGATTTGCAGCTATCGATAGCTGCTTAAATTGGTAAAACTCGAGAGAATATGAGATAGCGGAAATAAATTTATCCCCGGCAATCGGCGCACTCTCCCCTGACTTATTAGTTACCTTTTTATGTGAGGACGGTTCCCTACTCCCTACTTATTGGGAATATGACACCGGCACAGAGGGTATTTTAGAGCTAATAAAAAAAATAGCACGGTATGTCCCGTATAGCAGTAGTGCGCGTATTAGTTTCGTTTGTAGTACGAAGGAGAGGATGCAAGCAATAATGAAGGCGACGAAGGAGGAGTTTATAGAGTTTTCTGTACTGCACGAGTTTACGAGTCTTAGTGTTCCTGTTTTTATTTCCCGCTCCCGTATTGATAGATATTCATACTTTTAAGGCGTGAGGGGGAAATGCTAAACCATTGTTTTCAAACGGCTTAACATGGCTAAAACTGTTAATTAGCTGTTAAGCGAGTTTACAGTTAATTAGCAGCCAGTTAGCCCTAAAATTGCAGTCAGTATTTCGTTTATTATTTCTCTGCACTAGCCTTTTTCTTATTCTTTGCTCCTGACGGCCTGCCTTTACTCGCCGCTTTATATCCCAACTTTTGTAGTTGCTCATCAATAGCCTTTCGTTCGACAAGGAGTTTGTCAATAATCCCCTGCTTTTGTTGTTCTAGTTTTTCCAGTTCGGAAAAATATTGCTGAACGTCCGAGTTATTTGTTTCCATAGTTGTCCTTCAGAAATAAATTGTATTTAAATAGCATAGCTGCTTGTAAGTTATGTTAAACCAGAAGTCAACAACTTGACGAATACGGGCAGCTTGCTACTCTAAACTACATAGCACAGTGATATATTTCATCAGTTAAATAAACAGACAGAGAGGCTTCCTATAATGATTCCCAGCGATGTAATTCAAAACACTAATAACACGTACAAAAATTTAACCATACACGTTGACGGGCAAAGTTTTATTAACTGCCTTTTTGAAAATTGCGTTCTGGAGTTTTCGGGAACAGGTTACTTGGAATTTCAATCAAACAAACTTGTAAATACCCGCTGGGCTTTTGTAGGCCCCGCCGGAAATACTATTGGCTTTTTAGCTGCTCTCTATGGTGGGCTTGGTACTGAAGGGGTAGAGGTAGTTGAACGTCTTTTTGATGAAATTCGCAATAAAGGTAAGGCCTTTCATATTAATACTCCTGCATCTTCTGAAGCTCAAGACACGACAGTTCCCACGCCTAAAACACCATGAACGACTCACCCACTAAACAACCAAGTACGATAGAACCAGTAAAAAACTTCGTCGCAAAGATGGGGGGCAATGTTTCGGAGGGCACTCATAATCTTGAAATAAAGCCGCGAGAAACACCTGAAGAGACTACTTCCCGTCTTAAGACAACCGAGGGAGATGCTACGTTTAAACGACGTATTACATATGGAGTGTTATGTATAGCATTTTTAGTGCTTATTGCTTGCTTTTGGATAATTATGGATGGGACATATTCTATAGGGAATCAAGAAAAAGCTTGGGGCGCTGTTGCTGTGATACTTAGTGCATTATTTGGTTATGTGATAGGTAAGGCTGGTAAATGATTATAAGTTATTTAACAAAATAAACTACTTCTAGTGGGCAGGTGTTCCCTGCTTTATTGATAAAACAATTTCCATATATCCCCTCTATTTTTCTTCAAAAATTACCCATTACAGTGAGAATCCCCGGCTCTGTTATCCACAGAAACCTTAACAAATCGTCATCTCGATTATGGTATAATTACCCAAAAGAGTTATTTTGGGTAATTATAGAAATCTCCCTGTGTCCCACTCCCGCCGAACAGAAACCATTAAGTTTTTAACTCCTGACGAAACCAAGCGGCTGTTTTCCGTCATAAAAAGTAGACGGGATAAAGCACTATTTCTGATAGCCTACCGGCATGGCCTCAGAGCCTCCGAAGTTGGGCTACTGCAAAAAAATGATGTGGACTGGAAGCGGCAGCGTATTCACGTTCACCGCCTCAAAGGCAGCTACAGTGCCGAATACCCGATGCAGCCAGATGAAGTACGAGCGCTGAAAAGTTATTTGAAAACCCGCACTGATGATACCCCGACTCTGTTTCCGAGTAACCGAGCCACGCCTATCGGCAGACGGATGTTAAATGTCTTAATGGTGAAGTACGGCACGCTTGCTCATCTTCCAGCCGACAAGCAGCACTTCCACGTACTGAAGCACACAATCGCCACTCACCTACTCGATGCGTCAGATGATATACGCTTCGTGCAGGACTGGTTAGGCCACTCCAACATTCAGAATACTGTTATTTATACGCAGCTCGTCTCATCTTCCCGCGACACCAAAGCCCGCAAGCATTTTATGAAGCTCCCCAAGTTTTAATCATCAATAATTAACTAAACAACAATATGCACAAATGCAAAAGCTGCTCTGCTTTCCTATCAACTACTCCTGAAAAAATAGACGGTCAATGGATACTGCGCTGTTTTAACTGCGGCGTGAAAAATATAATAGTGGCTAAGTATGAAGTTATTGGATGGAGAGAATAAGGAAGGTATTTGCAAATGAAGATAAGTGGAATTTTTAATGAATGCCTATCCCGTTTCTACGCTCGTGAACTCTCCAGCCAGTGACACCGTTGAGGTAGTGAAGCCGGCGAGGATATAAAAGCAGAATTTACAAGAGGAATTTTTTCAGCATCGTTTCCAGTTGCCTAGTTTCTTCAGGCTTTCTGGTCTGGCACTCCCAGACTTCCATTACTTCCCAGCCGTCATTTTCCAGTGCAGCAATATTTCTTTTATCGCGCTCCACATTTGAGAGCCTTTTGGTTTACCAGAACTCAGCATTGGTTTTGGGGACAACTCTTCCATAAGGGCAGTCGTGCATGTGAAAGAAGCAGCCATGTACAAATAGGACTTTATGCCGACTTGGAAAGACTAAATCGGGCTTGCCCGGTAAGTCTTTACGGTGCAGCCGGAAGCGATAACCCATTCGATGAACTAGTGAACGTACTTTCATTTCAGGTCGCGTATTCCGGTTTTTGATGCGCGACATGTTAAAGCTGCGCTGCTCCGGTGTATGTACGTCAGGCATTGAATAATGATGATTCTGATTTCCCAATACCTCACAGAAATTGCGCCAGATTGCCTGCAAGTTCCTGTGCCTTTGCCCGCACTGCTCCCTGTAGGCTTGAGTTTTCTTCAAGCCACTCCTCCGAGAGGTTCTTTTCATTAAATGATTCAAAAAGACTTCCCGGCATCATAACGGTCTGGGTCGCCCCGCCGCCCATTCCTGCACCGCCAGCCTGCAAGTTCCAGCTACAGCCCATAACGAGATTCGATAACGTAATGCAGCGCCAGCCCACGAGCCGTCTATCTGCGCTGTTGTCTACTTCTCTTACTATGTAAAGAGAGTTTGAATCTGTCGCAAGACACATTCGCAGCATCATTAAAATTCTGCCGGCGTCCAGACCGAATGCCCCGCTCTCTGTCGGGCTTTTTTCTTTTATCTCCACTGGTATTACTGCCTGCCGATAACTCACTATAAAAGCATCCACATCGTAAGGGTCATCAAACGGCTTACGGAGCTGCTGTTTCAGATAGCCGTAGTAATAAGCCTGTCGCAGCGTCAGACTGGTTAGCTGCTCTGCATCCACACCTCTGAATCTCTCGATAACGTCAGCCTGCCATTCGTTACCGGGAGATGCCCTTCCTCTGGTGCCCGGCCAGCGCTCAAAAGGATTATTGCCGGTATTGGGTCTGAGCCGTTCATTCTCATAGCTGTAATTTTTCCAGGTTAAGTGTGCAGGCGTTACGTCTGTACCGGAACTGAACGCCCCGGCAGTAATGACGCCGATTGCGCTTTGAGTAAGGAATGTAGCGAGTGCCTGAAATCCTCTGTCTGTTTCCCTTGCGTGAATCGCAGCGTCTAATTCGTCTTCATTCTGATAGAGATGCGGCATGACAGAAACCACAAATCGATACCGGGAAGACTCGGCAGCTTTCGGGGAGATTACCCAGCCACCCGGCAGATATTTCCCTGCCAAAGCTGGGTGTTCAACTTTTAAGTGTGTTTCAAGCGAGCACTCGCTGACCATCCCGCGCGCCTTGTTGAATGTAAGAAATTGCTGAAGGTACGGGATTGCAGCGTCCTGATTGAATTGGAGGGGCATTAGTTGTCCTTTCCGTGAGATGTTTATGTCTAACCGGGTATGAGGAAATCCGACAGAATAATTTAAAGAGTCAAAGCGAGCTGCCGGGTTGGTCTGGGTCTCATGCGTACCCTGCCCGTTTCATCGAACAGCACACGAACCATCTCCCGCGCCACATGCTGAACAACCGGAACCACGACGGAGTTACCGAACTGTTTGTAAGCTCTGGTATCGCTTCCAACAATTTTATATTCTTCCGGGAAGCCCATCAGCCTGGCGCACTCACGCGGAGTAAGCCTGCGCGGATTCTTACCCTTTCCCTGTGGTATTAAAATCTCACTTCCGTCTTTATAATAACGGGCACTTAATGTCCGGGAAACTCCATCGAGGTTTGTCATCCCGAACTGGAACCCATTACCCTTCGCCCGGTGCTTCTCAGCATAATCCTGTAGGTACTTCCAGAGATGATCCGTCAAGGTATATTTAGCGTCCGGGTTCGGTTCGAGAATATCTCTGAACTTAGGTTGCAGGTCAGGCAGCGGTGGCAGGTCAAAATCCAAATCATCTCTGAAGCCTATTAAAAAAATTCTTTCCCGGTGCTGGGGGACAACCGAGCGCGCATCCAGCAATACAGGGTAGACATGATATTTAAGTTCATCCTCCAAGGTTTGTCTGATTGTGGCAAACGTGCGTCCTTTGTCATGGCTTAATAAATTTTTGACATTTTCTATGAGAAACGCGCGCGGTTTTTTTTCACCAATAATTCTGGCAACGTCAAAAAACAGGGTTCCCTGTGTGGCATGGTCAAAGCCATGCGCGTTACCAAGCGCTGTATGTTTTGTGACGCCTGCTATTGAGAATGGCTGGCAGGGGAAACCGCCGGTGAGTATGTCATGGTCAGGTATATCTTTCGCCAAAATCTGCGTTATATCTCCAGCCGGAACCTCCCCGAAATTTGCTTCATAAGTCTGCGCTGCGAGCTTGTCCCATTCAGAGGAGAATACGCACGTCCCGCCGACACTCTCAAAAGCGATTCGGAAGCCACCGATACCAGCGAAAAGGTCAGCAAAGGTAAATCTTCCCTTCTCCGTATCAGTCGGAGTTTTTTTATTCATCAGTCGGTGTTTGGCAGAATGACTATTTTCAGGTTTACGCAAGGTATGGTTGTTAATAACGACTTTAGCGTAACATGTAGCACTTATCTGTCAAGAGAATGAGACGAGAGGCAGATTTCCCCTGCTCTTTTAATGGTCGAAGTAATAGCGGTTATCCATCTTCACATGCTTTAAGTACCAGCTCCCATCCGGAACCTTCCAGCCGCACTTGTTACAGACAGACGCATAGCGCTTTGCTCCATCAGGCATAACTAAAAAATGGTCTGGGCATGGTTTGTTTTTTTTGTGAGGCTTGTCCATAGGTGTACGGTCGTTTACTTTAGTATAGCAAACGCGTTTCCCTGCCCTTTTATATTCTCTGCCAATCGTTGCCAGTGAAACCTTGACAGGCAAAGTTTTGGCAAGGTATAAGCCGCAGGCATGAATAAACAAGAAGCGTGCGCCTTTTTAGGTGTTTCCGAGCGTTCCCTTGCCCGCTATGCCTCACAAGGGAAAATCCAAGTTACCTACAACAAAGGCACGCGCGGCAACGTGGCAGTGTATGACGATGCAGATTTAGAAAAGCTAAAAGAAGAATTAGCTGCCCCGCAAGCAATACGCCTAGCCAGTGAACAAGCACAAATCCCCGCCAACCCTGCCAACCTTGCCACGCGCCCTACGGCAAGCATGACAGGGTTTTTTGAACACCTACAAGCCAGAGACGAAGCGTTAATTACTTCCCTGCTCCACCGGCCTAGTGTTCCTGTAGAGAACAAACTAACGCTGAACCTAGCCGAAGCAGCGCAGCTTTCCGGCTTATCACGGAATTACCTTAGAGAAGCAATTAGAGACAGGAAGCTCAAGGCTAAAATCATCGGTCGCGGCTGGCGGGTAAAAAAAACTGACCTAGAATCCTATATTCAAAAACTGTAACTTTCGCTCTTTTCTTTATAAAGAAAAGAGCGGTTTGCGTTCAGCAAACCGCCAAAAATTCAAGGCGCTTCCCTTCACTTTTTTGCTTTCAAAATTCGCAGCGTTGTCAGGGTTCGCCAATTGATTGTAAGGGCTTTGTTAAGCTCCTCATTTTTCTGCTCGTACCACGCAATCATTTCATCAAGCTGCGCGGCGGTCGGCATCAAGTCAGGCATGAACCCTCCTGCTATTTCTGTTTTCCCTAACAGCGCTATTACTCCTTCGCGTGCGTCCGAAGGTTCAACTAGCTCACCTACCTGAAACCACTTAGCAAGTTTTAGAGCTGCATCGCGCACCGTGCAATGCTCCATCGCGGCCAGAAAGTCCAACACATTTCCTTTAGCTTTGCAGCCCGCATAGAAGCACTGAAAGGCATTCTTTTTTACGTTCACCGAGAACTGCTTACCCGTCCCCTTGTGAATTGGACACGCCCCGCGTAGTTCATCCCCTACCGGGTGAAGTTTGATGTTGTAGCGGTCGAGAACCATTTGCATGGTCACTTTTTCTTTTACTTCCTTGTAGTCAACCCATTCTTTGTTTTTATCAGCCATAGCAGCACCTCCAAAACACACTTCTCCCTATCGGGGAGTACGACTCCCCTACTATTAGGGACTAGCTATTATATCTAACTCCTTTACGATCAACAACTTACAGAGTTATACTAATATGCTCCTGATACTTCCCTACTGCTAACTAGAAGTTTCTTATAGGGTTGAAACTCTAGGTAAAGCGTCTGCCCAACACGCTATTGCGGTAGGTGCGTAATGCAACAATGTAACCCTATTGAGCAAGGCGCTTTGGAGCTTGTCAGGAGCGCTTAATAGCCCGCGCCGAGGCAAAGCCGAGGGGTTGGGACGCGGTAACAATAAAAACGGCATAGAGGCGATTTTTGACGAAAGTAGAGAGGTGTTACTTCCCCATTTGCACACACCGGAGCGTGGTATAATGAAGGCACTTACCGCTTGCACATTGATACCAAAATCATTCTAATATCTCCTTTTTTTGTGTACCCAGTGTCGGCAAAAGTGTGTACTCAGTCAGTTCCCAACTGTGTGCTTAGTGGTAATAAAAATGTGTAACAAGCAGGAGTAGTTAGCCGTGAAACTGTGTGTCATTTCAACCGACCTTCGTATGTAGTCAGTAGGGATATAAGTATGTAGTCAGTGTTAGTGAAGCTGTGTGCTCAGTCGGTTCCAAACTGTGTGCTCAGTGAGTTCCTTAGTGTGTGCTCAGTCGGTTCCAAACTGTGTGCTCAGTGAGTTCCTTAGTGTGTGCTCAGTCGGTTCCAAAATTAGATTAAGTGTCTGATAATAAAGGGTTTTATATAATAGGAGTATTTGTATTAAGAACAAATGAATGATAAACAACAACAAGATATATAGGTCGTTATCGGACACCAGAGGCACAGGAAATTTTTTGTTGTTGTAATAAATTTTTCAAACCAAAATGGCTGTGGAACTCATACCCTTAAACTCAAGTCAGCACGTCGTAACTTTCATACCGAAACTCTCATCCGAGCTGCCATTTTTTAATCTCACCAGCTACAAACGAGACCTTACCAGCGCCATAAAATTCGATGGTCTCGACGACGAGGGACACCCGATTCACTGGGAAGTTTTCCCCAACGCAAATAAAGAAATTGGCGCACCCGGAGTAGAGGCACACCGGGTTTGGTATTTACTGATAAAACCGGCTATTGATGAAGCCCGGCAACTTACCGGCAAAGTCCCTCAAATCATTCCGTTAGGGAAAGTCAGAGAATGCCTTCGCAAGGTTGGTTGGTCAGCGGGGGGTAGGCAAGAACGTGACCTTATTCAATCACTCAGACAAATAGGGTTTGCAGGGTGTGTTGCAGATTTATGGGTTCCAATTAAAGAACTTGATGAAAATGGCAGACCAAAGTACATACAAGTAAAAGGCAGTTTCTCAAGGATGAGTATTTACGCAGTAGGGGAGCATCACTTAACCGAAGAAGAATTAAAAACCGCCAATTTTGATTACGATATTGAAGATGTTATTTACATCAAACTAGACCCATTTGAAGCCAAGATGCAGGAAGCGCAAGACCAACGGGTATATGACAACGAGTATTTATTTTCAGTGAATCCGTCTGGTCGGCGGTGGTATGAACTACTTGCCCCAAAGATTTTTGGCACGGTCAAAAATAAAGCGCCATTCTGTGAAGTTCGCTATTCATGGTACGTCAACCATCATCATACTTTGAAGCGTTTTGATAGCCGTAAGATGGTAGTAAAACAGATGCAGCAAATAACAAAAGACCATATAGATAGTGGCTACATCAGTAAGGTTGAATACCGTGCTATCAAAGAGTTGGATAAGGAAATTGATTACATCATCCGGTACTATCCGGGTGAGGGAGCAAAAGAATCTATTGCCCGCATTCAAGGCCACCTTTACCGGAAACGAAACAATAAGCAACTAGCATCGGACAAACCTGCTGTTAGTGAATCACCTCGGATAGACGAGATGGAGGCAGAGCAGGGAAGTGCCCCCGAAGCACCGCCAACTGAGACCATAACCATGTCATTGCTCACCATGCACCACGCAGAAAATGAGCAGCTAGTAACACAGCTCATCACCAAGTTTGGTGTGGTAGCAGCGAAGGCTTTTGAGCTGGTTAAAACAAACAAAGAAGCGGTAGCCCTACAGCTCCAAGTTTTCCCGCACCGAAACCTAAACCCTGCAAACCCTGCTGGGTGGATTATCAAAGCCATTGAAACAAACTTCAGCGCCCCGGAGAGTTACCGGGCAGCCAAAGAACAAGAAGCCGCCCAAGTGAAACTACGGGAGCGGGAAGTATTGATAGCAGCCTGCACTTACTGCAAAGCGATGAATGGTTTTTATTATGTCGAGAAAGACGGCGTTACAGCAGTACGGAAATGCACCCATAATCCGGCAATAGAAAGCACGCAAAACCAACCGGCAAACCACTAGCAAAACTAGCTCAAAACTTCCTCATTACGCCCCATATATAAACAATATGGGACGTAATTGTTAATTAACCCTTAACTAAAACTAACTCCGCGCCTGCTAACCGCAGGCTAACCTACTTCGCCCGATGCGCGTCAAAAGCACTCGCTCGCAAGCTCACTCGTTGACGCTTATCGGCTCCGCTTGCTCCCTTCGGTCGCACCCTTGAAGGCTCCAAACCTAACCGTTTTGCATCCTTCAAGGGACGCTCCGGGCTTCAATCGCTTACCGCTCTTTCAGCCGCAAACTAGGTTAGCCTGCGCTTCGCTACGGCGCGGGAACTATCTAGAAAATTGCTCCAACTAGCTAAGAGAGACGGTAATAGCTGCTTTGCATTAAACCGTTGACCGCAAAGGACTTAATAAACATCGCCAATGTATGCCACCGAAACCTTGACAATAGAAAATTGGCAAGGTTTTTGTTTGGTATAATGATGAATCAGATAATTTATTATTCATTCGCGCCCGCTACGATTACCATACCTTTCAAGCTCCGGGCGGAAACCAAACCTGCACATGCAACAAAGACTGCCAAAATTCAAGAGGGAACCGGAAGCGCTCGCAAACAAGCAAATCACCGAGCGCTCACTTGTCATCATTGAAACCATCCATCGGTATAAGTTACTGCCAACATCGCTCGTCGTACGGCTCGTTTCAGGAGATAAACTCACGACACAAGAGCACTTAAAGATGCTGTTTCACCGGGGACTGATTAACCGTTTTTCGTTTCCTAAAATTGGCTCACCGGGCGAGTTTCATTATTACCTTGATAACACGCGCGCCCTTGACCTGCTCGTGGAGCAGGGAAGTGTCCCGGAAGATTTAGACTATGAGGGAGTGCGGCGGAATAGAGAAAAATCCTATGCCGATATTCACGACCCGAAGAAGGTCGAGGAGATGCAAGGAAGGCTTTTGTTTCTGAAACATGAAGCCATGATTAGCCGCTTCCATGCCACGCTCGAAATGGCGTGCAGAAATTCAAACGGCGAGATTGTCCTTGCCGCATGGAAGCAAGGGGCGTCACTGTGGCATCGGGTAACTGCTCCGAAGCTCTCATATAACGGGATTGATATAGAAGGGAACCCGGTGTACAGAGAGACCGGCGAGCAGGAAGAATTACCGCACCGGCCAGATGCTTTTTTCAGCCTCTACTATCCACAACAGCCGGTAGCTTTACAGTGGGCGCATTTCCTGTATGAAGCAGACCGTAAGACCACATCCACCACTAAGCACAACCGAAAACTTCGCGCCCACTTTCAGTT
>MWWK01000067.1_pt1 | contig 15352 bp, 18 predicted proteins | sample 1047241 | NCBI WGS metagenome assembly MWWK01 (sample SAMN06349964, study PRJNA376086) | soil metagenome | isolation source: BG12-3 sample Antarctic (ecotone) soil | place: Antarctica | reverse complement strand
AGATCTGCCGGCAATGATTGTAAGCAGCGGTGGAATGGAAACCGATACGGCACAACTTAGTAGTTCTAATTCCCTTGACTCGGTGCTTGTAAAAATTTACAACGATAAAAATGAATTGATCCGCAGATTAAAATGGAAAGCAGACACAGGATTTAACCGCCAGTGGTGGGGTATGGAGGAAAAAGGAGTCCGCAATCCCGGTTCTCCGCGTCCGCGGCCAAACAGTCCCGAACCAGGTGGTTTCCCGGTTTTCCCGGGTACTTATAAAGTAGTATTGGCATTAGGTAGAGAAATGGATTCAACATTTGTAACGGTTAAAGATGATCCACGGATCAATAAGTCAAAAGATGTAATTGCTGCACAACGAACAATGGTTGATGCCTTGCGCAAAAACACGGCTAAACTTACCGAAGCTGTAGATCGCCTTGCCGAATCTGAAGAAACTTTATCTAAAATGCAGGCCCAATTCAAAGGCGTTGAAGGTAAGCAGGCAGATTCTTTAAGAAAGGCTACAACTGCCGTGCAGGATTCTATTAAAGCCATTCGCGGATTTATTAGCGGAGTACCGTCCGACAAGCAAGGCATTACCCGCAGTTCCGACATCACCGTAATGAGTACAATACAAATAGCGCAAACTTATATTGTAGCAAAAAGTATTGCGCCGGGCAAACAGGAAGAATTACTTGTTGCAAATGCTAATAATATGATCAATGCCGCACTACAACGCATCAATAGTTTTTATACAACAAAATGGAAAGAGTATCGCACACTGGTAGAAAGCAATAAAATTTCTTTGTTCAAAGACTATCAGCCGATACAGTAAAAAAATGCTACAAGCCCCAGAAAAATATCTCAATTTGCTTCTCTCAAATTCTGGGATTGAAAAAGATATTTCTCTGCTTATCCAATATTTCATTTCCAAAACTGACAAGAATCTTCATTTTATTATTGACGAAAAAGAACTTGATATTTCAGAAGCCCTTACAAGTAATTGCCATCAACTGAACGGAGGAAGCACTTTTAATTTTCAAGTTGGACAAAAGGTAGTTCAGTTAAAGAATCCGAAAATCACTTTTACAAAATCTGCTTTACAAACTTTCTTCAGCCCGTTAAAAATCATTTCGCTTCAACCGCAAGTTGGACTTCAAACGGATAAACAAAACGAGTTGTTGACGGCTTACACAAATTTATTCCACTTACAAGTGTTGTGATGAGAGAATGAAAACTTTCATTGACACTTTAATGAAAAATGAAAAGTGCAGAACAGAAATTATTTCACTCTACCAGAGAGTTCAGCAAAATGAAATGCTAAGCAAGGACAAGTTTTCAAACACAATTCATTTAGCCAAGACAGTATTCATTCATAGTTTCTCTCACTTAATCATTAAGGAGTTGGAATTTCTTTGTGGCTACCCTTCTTCTTCCGTGTCGGAAAGAATCTATTGCGACAGCGACACAATGAACGGACTTTTGATTTATACTATTGCAGGAAGTGAAGGAAGTTTTGGAGGGCTGATAAAACAAGCCGACAGCGAAAACTTTTCAAAGATTTTATCTTCTGCTTTGTTGCGAGCCAAAGATTGCAGCAGCGACCCAATTTGTTACGAAAGCGATGGACAAGGAGTTGGGGACTTAACTATGCCGCTTGTTACTCATGTTTACTGATAAGTGAAACATCATGTGAAGAATTCAATTCATTCCTTGACAGGAGAATTATAATAGCTGAGAACTTTGGATTCTTTCGCACAAAATAAGCTAATGCATTTGCAAGACATTTGCAATTCACACAAAGGCTTACACAAAAGCAAAATTATTTGTATTCGAAGGCCCAAATGTTTATCAATCGTTTATTCATTTTTTTTTGAAGTAGTGGAACTGGCTTTATTTGTTTTATCGAAACGAATTTTTACTATTTTTTTTGGGTAGAGGCGGTACCGACGGGGCTGGGTGTGTCAACCATTAAAGGATTTACACCTAGCGGGATAGGTGGTAGTGGTGGTGGTTCATGCGTTAGATCGGGAGGTAGTGGAGGCGTAGGCGGAACCGGCGTATCAGTTTGTAAAAGTTGTGATACAACTGGCGGTGGTGGTGGAACCGGTTTGTTCGCATCACTTTTGCGCTGTGCACTTACCGATAAAAAACATAAAACTGTACAAGCAATAAAAAATATTTTCTTCATGATGTTGATTTTTTAAAGAGATGCTGAAAGGGGATCATTCCATAATAATTTCTATCTTAAAAACAACCACACATTATTTTAAAGTAGTAATTTGTTGAAATGGTTAAATGCCTGGTTATTCTTTTTACGTTTTGCATTGGAATAAATGCCGCTGCCCAACATCCGTTTCTTCAAAACCTAAAACAATTTTGCAGTAAATCGTATGAAGGCAAAACAATATTTCCTCTTGATAATAAAGATCCATTCGCAGGGAAGAGATTAGTTATTCACTTTCAAAAATGCGAAGACAATGTAGTTTGGGTTGCATTTTATGTAGGAGAAGATAGCTCACGTACCTGGGTGCTTACGAACGATTCTGTTGGCTTGTTACTGAAACACGATCATCGCCATAAAGACGGCACACCAGACTCAATAACATTATATGGAGGCTATGCAAAATTTTTAAAAAATGAGTTTGAACATTTTTTTCCTGCAGATGCTTATACGGCTGCATTGATACCGGCCGCGGCAACCAATGAATGGAACATAATATTAAGCGGGGATAAAAAAACAATAAGTTACATTCTAAGGCGCGATGGCAAATTAAGATTTCATGCCGATTTCAATTTGACTCAGCCGATAAAGTAGCAAAAAATATATTAAGCAACCCGCGCAAACATCTTTATACTTTTATCTGCTTCCACTTTCCTTTCCTGAACAAAATATAAGCTGTAATGGAGATTGCTGTTTCCGCCACAGGAATAGCAATAAATACCCCAAGCGGCCCCATTCTAAATAACACAGCCAATACGTAAGCCAACGGAATTTGAAAAGCCCAGAAGCCAGCCAGGTTTATCCAGGTTGGCGTCCACGTGTCGCCGGCGCCATTAAAGGCATTTGCCATCACCATGCCAATGCCGTAAAATACATAGCCGCAACTAATGATGCGCATGGCTTGTATCGCATAATTTTTTACTGTACCATCGGGAGTAAAAAAAGAAATAATGCCGGGTGCAAAAACCAAAAAGATCACTGAAACAACAGACATGAAAATGATATTGTATTTGGCTGTTGTCAATACAGACTGTTCTGCCCGTTCGGGCTGCAAAGCACCAAGATTTTGCCCCACCAATGTTGCTGCTGCATTGCTTAACCCCCAGGCCGGTAAAATAAAAAACATGATCACCCTTATTGCTGTTTGATAACCCGCCGAAGCCTCGTCACCACCTGTGTCAGCAACCATCTTTGCCAAAAAAATCCAACTGCACGAAGCAATTACAAATTGAAGCGTACCCGGAGAAGCGATCTTGATAACAGATTTTATTAACGGAGAATCCCACACTAAATGTTTCAGGCGTATGCGAATAACACTTTTGCCAAAAAACAAATGATAGAGTTGATATAATACGCCTATGCCGCGACCAATAGTGGTGGCCATTGCAGCACCGGTTAAACCAAAAGCAGGTATTGGACCAAAGCCGCGGATCAATATCGGGCAGAGAATAATATTGCAAATATTTGCAAGCCACAGGCTCTTCATGGCCATTGAGGCATCACCGGCACCTCTGAAAATTCCATTGATCATAAAGAGTAACATGATCACTATACTTCCTCCCATCATAATACGGATGTAAGGAGTTCCAATTAATACTGTTGCTTCTTCTGCACCCATCACACGTAAAATATCGGCGGCATAAATAAAACCAGGTATGCTAATTATGACAGTTATCACCACCGATAAAAAAATAGCCTGCATACCTGCCCTTGCTGCACCATCGGGATTTTTTTCACCGATGCGCCTTGCAACCATTGCTGTTGCCGCCATGCTTATTCCTATTGCTAAGGAATAAATGATTGTCAAAACCGATTCAGTGAGCCCTACGGTTTGAATGGCATGGCTACTATCGGGCAAATGCCCGACAAAATAAAGATCTACTACGGCAAATACCGATTCCATCATCATTTCAAGGATCATGGGAATGGCTAACAGAAATACTGCCTTGCGCATGCTGCCCTTAGTATAATCCTGTTCCTCGCCTTTTATGGCGCCTTTTATAAAAGCAAATATTGCAAATAGCTTGTTGCTATATTGGGTTAATTGAGACATTGTGGAAAATGATTGAAGTTAAATAAAGAGAAACAATGGCATCACCATTGAATAAAAGAAAACTGATTAATGGTCATGAGAAATTTAGAAAGGACCGAAGGAGAACGTCATATTCGTTGCTTGAGCTGCAAAGATTATTTATTTTCCCAGTAACTGCAAATACTGGTCAATGTATTCATTAATAAATTTTCGCTTGTATTGCATAATAAAACGTGGGTGCGGAAGAGGAATTATTTTTTGAAACCATTTGTGCTGGTCATTTAGTTTGGATAAGTATCGAAAGTTCTTTTCGCCTCCAATGGAAAAACATTTTTCCCTTGAAAAATTACACTTGAGTAATTTGTTGGTGTTTTGTATAATGAATGGTTCTACTGTCTGTAATAGTTCCTTATCGTCGTAATAATTAATGTTCTTACCTTCTTTAATAAATCCTAAGGGACACACAGATCCGATAAAAAAATGGGAATAAAATTCTGACACGCCGCCATACTTTTCAATCATGCTATAAATAAACTCCGCTGAAATTTCTGAACCTTTATTATAGTGATGCTCAATTTCGCACTGCTCTTTTAATTGCTTTGCTGCAGTAAAGTTTACGCCGGTAACACCTGCACCAAACCGGCCGGGGTTAATGCCTAATAATAAGGTTCTTTCATGGTTATCATCATAATATTTGCCCAGGAAGCATTTAACTATTTCCATTACCTTTTTATCCTGCTGAGGATAAAGCCATTGTATGTTGTTGGGCAATTTTTTTGGTGGCTGCAAATTTTTGTAAAACGAATAGAGTTGTTGTGCCCAGGTTTGCATCAGCTAAATTTGATAAAAAAGCAAAGAAAGATAATCAGGGTTAAAATTTTCATTTCCAACTATTTAACCATCGTATTTTAATTCGGATCTACGGATGGCATGGATTTTATTACTTAATAAATACTATTACAAATAAAAAACTTAGTTATGGCAGATATTGATGTCCAACGTAAAAAAGCATCTCCTTTACCGTGGATCATTCTTATAATAGTGGCGTTGGCCCTATTGGCTTTCTTTTTAATAGGTAAAAAAGATGGTGAACTAAACAGAACCACATCCCCGGTTACAACTGATTCTACTGTAACTGGAATAGATACCACTAACAGATAATTATTTGTGCGGATTGATAGGATTACTTTTTTATAACCGGAAGCACATGCTTTCTAAAAACAATAACTATGTCAGATAAAAATAAACGCCTCCAGGAATTACGAGGCTCCAATTATGAAGTAGCCAAAGGACAGCCAGACATTCGTGGCTGGGAAGTAAGAGATAAAAGTGGCCACCTGATTGGCAAAGTGAATGAATTAATATTTGATTCCAGGGCCCATAAAGTACGGTACATGGTAGTTAATGTTATAGACAGTAAAGAATTACAGTTAGAGAAGCGTACTGTAATGGTGCCGATTGGTTTAGCGCTTTTACAACCAAAGGACGATGATGTGATTCTGGAGACGGTTACATCTTTTCAGTTGCGTGCACTACCTAAGTATTATAAAGACGATTTAGGAACAAGAGCCGAAAAAAGCATCAGTACTGTATTTGGACGTACTGATCAAAAAGCGGGTGCAGCCACGCCCGATGATGCTGATTTGAATGCCGACTTTTATGAACATGAACATTTTAACGAACAAAATATGTATCGCAATCGGCCTGATAATACAAAAGCGCAGTCCATTGCTCGAGCAGAAAATGAAAATGCTTCAATACGTCGGGAAGAAGATTTGAATATGCACTCTACAGGATCGTCGACCCACATTGACGATTTAACGATGAATGAGAGATTAGGTGAAATAGATGAAAAAAGGGAAACAGATGAAGAATATACAAGACGGACCGGCATACATCGTAAATAGTTCATAGCAAATAATTACCAAAAAAGCAGCTATAAAGCTGCTTTTTTATTATCAATTCAATTTAAAAATTCTGTTTGAGCTGTTTTTTTAACCATAAATAAGTAGTGGGGGTGGGGTCCGCATTAATCAACAAACAATTAATGAGGAATCAGCAAACAATTAATGACGAAACAGTAAATGTCTTTTGAGATGTAAAGGGAATGCAATTTTATTTAAACGCAAATGAGGGAAAGATATCTGCAATCTATGGCGATTAAGAAATTTAAAAAAAATCATCGTCCCGCTAATACAAAATAACAATACAAGTAAAGGGGCTGTAATAATGCGGAAAGATAGTGCCAGTGCAGCAGCGATTAAATCTAAAAAAGTATTCATTGTGTACTATTGATAATTATTGTGTACTATTGATAATTAGGGTGGTGGTCAATGAATACGGATCTTAGAAGATAGTACGGATTACCGTTGCTACCATGTTATAAACAATTCGTGTGCCTTTTTTTATTGGGGAGAAGGAGGATATTGTACTTTTTAAAATTAAGAAAAAAAATCCCCAAATTGTAGCATTGCTCCGGATATTTTTATCCAAAGATTTAAAAGTCGGGAAACAAGGTTTTGTAAAAACCTGGGTGCCGCTTTATTATATTTTCGTAACTTAATACTACAAACCAATTCTTATGTATGAGCATACTATCTCCCGTATCTCCATTTACATTTTATCGGTTGTAATGATCGCTTTCGGAATTTATCATTTCATGCGTCCCGAAAATTTAGTTGTCTATATTCCAGGTTGGGTTCCGGGCGGTATAATTTGGATATATGTTATTGGCTGTGCATTTATTTTGGCTGCCATTGCTTTTATTACTAACTGGCAAGCCAGGCTGGCTGGCTATCTTTTAGCTGCTTTGCTCTTTAGCTTTGTACTAATGATTCACCTGCCAAATTATTTAAACGCCGGTGATGCGGAAATGCGCCAGGTTGCGCTTATAAGTTTATTGAAGGATACTGCGATTGCTGCTTTTGCTTTGCATATTGGCGCTAATGCCAAAACCGTAGAGTAACAACAAAACGTTTTAGATTTATTTGGTGGCATCCATTACTAAAACAATCTGATTTTTTAATTCAAACTGTTTTTCTCTTTATAGATATCTTAGTTTCAAATGCTTTATTATTTGCCCCCTGCTAAAAGTTGATGCCCACACCTATCTTGAAAGAATTATTATATGAGTCAAAATTTTTATTGGCATCCGCTTTTGATAAGCCATGATCGTAAGCTGCCATTACATTAAAGCCGTTTCCAAACTGATAACCCACGCCCCCTGTTACGCTTGCATCCCAACGATTTAATTGTTCTGTAGCATCCATTTTTCTATCCAATACATTAAAACCCAAAACGCCAGCTGTGGTACGTAAATCAGCGGTGGCGAGGTAAGAAATCTGCGGTCCTGCAAAAAACCGGAACCCGCCGAGGTTAGCTTTCAAAGTAACTGGCAGGTCAATATAGTGGGATGTTAATTGCGCTTTGGCATTAGCACCAATAAACTCTGCTCCTTTAATATTTAATGCTCCCTTTAGTTCGTATCCCTTTTGTGCATAATACAAAGCAGGCTCTATTGAAATGTTGTCATTTAAAGAAATGGTTACATTACCACCACCAAAAAAACCTGTGTGTTTGCCTGGTGTTATTGCGCCATCTGTAAAGTCAAGTAAGTTTTGCAGGTTGTTTACTGCCGCGCCGCGCATGCCGGATGATGTTAGTCCGCCGCGAATTCCAAAAGAAGTTTTTGTTTGCGCCATGGTAGTTATAGAAAGCACGACAACTGTCAGGAGTAGAATTTGCTTTTTCATAGTAACGGGAGAACGGGTTTTAATGTTCCGGAAATGAGAAAGCAATTTTTTATTATTGATTAATAAGGATTGCATAACTTTCTGTTAAAGCAAATGATTCGAATTAGAAAGTTGATTATCTCCACAACACTAAACCTTTGTTATGGATTCCATTTCTTTCAGTTTTTCGGCAATAAAAAGCCGACCTTTAATTAAAATATTTATAAACTATGGGGCGATCTCAGGAAACTTTTAATAAAAAAGAAAAAGAAAAAAAACGTGCAAAACAGCGGCAGGACAAAGCTGAAAAAATGGAAGAGCGTAAGGCCAACGGCAAAAAAGGAAAAAGCCTTGATGATATGATGGCCTATATTGACGAAAATGGAAACATTTCCTCCACACCTCCCGATCCTCGTAAAAAGAAGATTTTTAACTCTGAAGATGTACAGATTGGCGTACCAAAACAGGTAGTGAATGAAGAAGACGCATTCCGGTCAGGCGTTGTTACTTTTTTTAACGATGCCAAAGGCTTTGGATTTATAAAAGACGGGCAAACCGGGGAAAGTGTTTTTATTCATGTTAACCAATTAACAGAGCGGATAGCTGAAAATGATAAAGTAAATTTTGAAGTAGAAATGGGCCCTAAAGGACCAAGCGCAATAAATGTAAAAAAGATAGTTTAAGCTTTTTGCATTTGGTTTTTTTTATCTTACTAGTTATTTTTTACCGCAACATTTCGTTTTAATACAATTATTTCCCTCACGTAATTGTTCAGGTTTTATTTACCTTTTTTTAATAGTATGGAAAAGAAAAGGCCGGAGATTGATATTGTCAATGAGGTATTAGAAAACTGTATCCTGGCTTATCCTGTATCCTCTTTCATTATCAGTTTGTACAAACAATACCTGCAAAGAGGCAGCTTAAGTAAAAAACAATTGCAAGGTTTGTATGGAAAGGCTTCGAAAATACCCGACCTGCCTGCGGGGAAACTGGCAACATTAGAAGCCTTAATAAAAAAAATGCCGACCCGGTTCAAATCGGAGCCACCTCCAAACACACCTCTTTATGAAAAGGACGAAGCCAGCGGCCAGCTAATAGAAATAATATTGACCCGTTACCCGCAACATAAAACGGTATTGTTCCTTAAATCGAAATTCGATAATAACCAGCCTCTTTCTTCTTCGGAAATTGCTGATCTGAAAAGATTTCGCCAGGCATTGAAGTAGAAATTCGCGATCAGCTATATTAAAGACTATTAACCCGTTGGCGGAGTTAATTAGCCAAAGCATGTTTAACTCTGCTGACGGTTTGTTGTAAATAAACTTATTTAAGAACTGTAAAACTGTAAATTCTGCAATCTTTGCAAGTATTCTGCATTTGAAGCCAGTAAAGGATTTGGCATAATTACGCTGCATCATAAACTGGTCGCATAACTGAGAAAAAACTGTTTCTATCCGCTTTCTTACTTTTTTTAAAATCCAGATAACCGGCTTTTGCTCTTGCTTATCATATTGTCAAACTCATTAAGGTATTCGGTGGTAAGTTTGAAAACAAATAATTCTCACTGTCAATACTCAAACATTCTGCCGTCAGGCTCATGGCTATCACTTCAATGTCAGAGAACTTTGGTACACTACTCCGTCTTACATAATTGCCTTTTTCATTTACATGCTGCCCAATAATATCTTTTAAAACCCCAAGTATTTTATCGAAATTTGTTTTGATGTTGTGCATGTTGCATTCGTAAGTTTAGTCTCTCACTTAGACAACTTCACAACATCTTTTGTCCCACCTTTTTAAAAATTTAACTCCGCCAACGGGTGACTATAGTACAAGTGAGTGATACCGAAACCAGTTCGGCACTGGCACAACCGAAGTTGAATAGAGATATGAACCTTGATTCCCAAACAAAAGATACTACAGCCAGTGACGCACAATCGGGGCAGGGAGTCATGCATTATTTATCAAAATTTAACCCGCTATATTTTCATAAAAAAGGAACGCATAGCAAGGCATTAATTGCGCTGGCATTAGTTTGCTTTTTTTGGGGCACTACATGGATCGCATCTAAAGAAGGCGTGAGACATATGCCGCCTTTACAAATGGCAGGCATAAGGCAATTTCTTGGTGGGGTTTGCTATGTACTTTTCTTCATTGCAAAGGGAACTACTTTTCCGAAAGGAAAGGAATGGGGCTCTGTACTAATACTCAGCTTTTTAAATTTCATGTTGAGTAATGCACTCTCTACCTGGGGAGTAAAATATATTTCTGCAGGTTTGGGTTCTGTTATTGGGGCTATTTTTCCATTATGGTTAGTGATCATTGCAATGATCGGTTCACGCACAAAAATTCAATCGAAAACCGCAATAGGTTTGCTGTTTGGCTTTGCAGGTATTTGCGTTATTTTTTACGAACATCTGCATGATTTTATTAACCCCGATTTTAGGTTTGGAATTTTTTTATCATTAGCTTCTACATGGTCGTGGGCCTTTGGAACATTGTACACAAAAAAACATGCAGCCCTTTTCAATCCATATTTTAGCTTAGGGTTGCAAATGCTATTATCGGGTGCAGTTTTATTTTTGTTTACTAATCTAACCGGAAATGCAATTTCGTTGGGAAGCATTCCCTGGCAGTCCTGGGCAGCTATTGCTTACCTGGTTATTTTTGGTTCCGTTGTTTCTTTTATGGCGTACTTATATGCGCTGCAAAACTTGCCTACCGAACAGGCAAGTATTTATGCATACATAAATCCTGTTGTAGCGGTATTATTAGGTTGGATGATCTTTGGCGAAAAACTGACAGGTTTTATTATTTGTGGCACTCTCATTACACTTTACGGAGTGTACCTGGTAAATAAAGCAGCTATAAAAATAGCTGCCTCTACTGATGATGAAGTTTAGAAGTTGCAAAACCTATGAGGTTTTGAAAAATCTTCTGTGTTTAATGTTGTACTTCAAAACCTCATAGGTTTAAGAAAGGCTGATAATGCGCAAGAACTTATAGTAAATTTCTTTCCAACCTTTATATAAATTATCAGTTCCCAGAAATGAATTATGCCAGATGGTGATCATTGTACCATTCACCTTTTTTATTTCACAGTAATATGAAAGCAATTCTTCAAGAGCTTGTTCAGAAGAAAATTTTTGCTCATAAAAAGAATTTGCATCCATAAAACAAAAAGGGTGGAGCAATAAATTTGTTGTCTCTTCTTTTTCCAGATCGTACCAGTAGAAAGAAGAAGCTATGGAAGCACGAAAACCATTGGCTGTGCCATAACCCATAGAATAATCTTTTGTAATGCCGGCTGCTAACAATCTCCGAAAAGTTTCAGGAAGGGTAAACCTGATATAATGCTGACGGGAATGAATTATACTTTGTTTTGTTATCTCTTCTAAATATTTTTTCTCTTTAATTAAAAATGAGGGATCGTTACCACTATGCCATGAAGGATGCAAGCCAATTGTATATTGAGCTGCGCTATTTTTAATCATATCCCGAAACTCAGTATTGGTTATCGAAATATTCTTATCAAAACTATTTATCTTTTGGCCTACATGAAAAAAATAAACAGGCTTCAATGAAAATTTTGCATGTACTTCATCCATCCAATCATAGCTATCAAATGGATCTTTTCTTTTTTTAGATATAACATTGGCTCTTTCTTTGATCTTGGTCCATTCTTTTTTTATAATTGATTTAGCAAAGCCACCTGCATTACGCAAAAAGCCTTTATTTCTATAGCTCCAGGCAATATCAATATCGTAAGTTGGAATAAACTTAAACTCTGTAGCCGGGATTTGAATACCAGGAAAAGATTGTTCTATTATTTTTCTAAAATCTTCTAACCAAATATTTATTAGTGGCTGGTGCAGAAATCCATGCTGACATGCCAAAGAATTTTGGTGTGCATACCTTCCATAAATGTCTTTTTTATGTGGCAGGTATTCTTCATACCTGCTTAATAAAAAAAATATTGCTGCAAAAAGATCAAAACCCGTTTTGCCTTCTGTAGCAAAAAATGCTTTGTAGTTGTTTTGATGTTGAAAGCATTCTATATGCACATCTGAAATGTTTTTCTGGAAAAGAAGCTGGACCGGTTTTATCCAGATTTCCGTTTCCGTAATTTGTTGATCAGAGTAATTAATCCGGATACCAACTGTGTTGACAAATTCATCGGAATTCGTTGTAATACGAATTGTTGTTTTAAAATATTGAGCAAGAAAATTAACTGTGTACTTAAGACGAGGTGAAGTTGTATGCGAAAAAATAAGCACAGGCCAAATTAATCTCTTTTTTTGTTCTTGTCCTGCCACATCTGGTTAAAGGTTCTCTCGGGAAACTTCAATTCACTTCGATGTTTTTTCCAATCTTTTACAAAGGTATTGATCATATAATTTTTTAACCTGGCAGAACCCATATTCATCACGCTTCTTTTCAGCATAGCTTTTTTCCAAAACATCCAGGCCATCCTCTCAACAAACGATGAAGACTTTTGCTTTACAGCTTCATTTCTATTCTCCAATAATAATTCGTGAAGGTTTATTTTAACAGCGCATACTTCGGTACAGTTACCGCATAAAGAGGATGCATAACTTAAATGCTTCCATTCGTCCATTTGTTTTAGATGCGGAGTAATTACTGCACCAATAGGCCCGCTATAAGTTGCATCATAAGCATGGCCGCCAATGTTTTTATAAACAGGACAGGCATTTAAACAGGCACCACAACGAATGCAATACAAGCTTTCTCTTGCTTTTACATTGCTTAAAATATTGGTGCGCCCATTATCCAGTAAGATCACATACATTTCTTCGGGGCCATCTTGTTCACCTTTTTGCTTTGGACCGGTAACTATGGAATTATAAGAAGTTATTTTTTGGCCGGTACCATAGGTTGAAAGCAAAGGCCAAAACAAGGCCAGGTCCGTCATAGAAGGAATTACTTTTTCGATACCCACAATTACGATATGTGTTTTTGGATATGCGCAAGTCAACCTTCCGTTACCTTCATTTTCGGTTATTGCGATCCCACCAATGTCAGAAATAATAAAATTGGCACCTGTTATGCCGATCTGTGCCTGCCGGTATTTTTCTCTTAATTTTCCTCTTGCTACAAGAGTTAATTCGGTTGGAGTAAGTCCTGGTGATGTTCCTAATTTATCAGCAAACAGTTTTGCAACGTCTTCTTTGCTTTTATGCATGGCGGGAGTAACAATATGATACGGAGCCTCGCCATCTAATTGCTGAATGTATTCTCCCAGGTCTGTTTCAACACTTTCTATATTATTTTTTGCTAAAAATTTATTTAAATGAATTTCCTCTGTTACCATGCTTTTGCTCTTAACAATAGTAGTACAATCTTTTGCCTGGCATATTTTAAGCACTTCGTCTAAGGCATCATCGGCGGTTTCAGCCCACAGAACTTTTGCGCCGCGCCGGGTAATATTTGTTTCAAAATGTTCTAATTGTTTATCAAGTGTTTCAATAGCCTTCCACTTAATATTTTTTGCTTTTTCTCTGGCTAAATCAACATCGGTAAATTGTTGCTTTCCCTGTGGCACTACTGCATTGTAGCGGGAAATATTGAAATTGATCTTCCGGCGATGTTCTTTATCGGCAGATTTAATAGTGCTTTTGGTATGAAAGGTGAAAGACTGTTCAGACATTATACTTTATTCCGTTTTTCATCAAAATGCTCTACCGCTACCTGGTGAAGTGTTGCGTAAAAATCACTACCAAATTTTCGTTCAATGGCCTCTTTTAAAAACTCATAAACCGGTAGCTTGACTTTCTTTCCTAATGCGCAACCAGGGGCACACAAAGTTTCCCTTGGCTCGTAATTAACCGTTGTGTATTCTTTGTTCTTTTTTATAGTAATGGGATACAAATGGCAACTGATTGGTTTTTTCCAGCCTAATTTGCCTTCATAATATGCAGCTTCAATACCGCATTTAATTATGCCTTTATTATCGCGGAATCCATAAGCGCAGATTGCACCATTAATTGTGGGAGTTACCCAGCCAAATTCCCGGTCATAAACAAACTTACCCTGTCTTTTTATTTCTGAAATGCCTTCGGGTGTCAGGTATTCTTTAATAGCGTAGTAATTTTTTTCAATGATCTTCATCTCCTCTTTTTCAAGTGGTGCACCTGCATCACCATCTTCGCAGCAACCGCCCTTGCACTTGTTTAAATCGCAAACGAATTGAGCCTCCACCACATCGTCACTAATCAATACTTTATCAATCGCTATCAACTTTTAAAATTTTTACAAAGTTAGCTTGTTGCTAAACCAATCTTCGTCATCTTTTTCCTAAAGCTCCCTGAAGCTTTCACTATTTCCATTGTATGGTATTGATCAAGTGCTGTAGATCGGCTTTTAAAAATTCATTTACGGGTCGCAAAGAATCTTCGTTTGGCGTAGCATCAAAATAAAGAGCGCCACGTAAAAAATGGTTTGTAGTATCACTTATAAAAAACTGGTTTGCTGTGGCTGTATTTCCTTTTAAATTAAAATAAACGCCTTCTACTCCAGTTGGTGTTGTAAAAGGCTCTGGCTTTATACCCGTAGCCACGTTCGTGTGCTGTTTGTATGCAAGGGTGTATGCGTCATTTACTAAAGAATCAAAATTACTTTTACGAACGTCCTTATAACTAATATGGATACGTCCGTTTAATTGCGGGAAATCAATGTTGATCCAATAAGGGTTCTCCGGCCTTGCTTCAAAAAAAGAAGTATCCTGGGTTATGTTTCCGTACAAAGGATACTCAAAAGAATATGGATAACCAGGCTGCTCGAATTTTTGATAATTTTTTTTGGGCAAGGCAATTTTAAAGTAGCCGCGGGGCTTAATAATGTAATCGCTGTTGCAACTTAGTAATGCAACAAAAGTGAAGGCAATAAAAATTGAGTATTTAATCTTTAGCATTCTTTTTAGTAATGGCGACTTTTACAGAGTTGATGCGGTTTTTGTTGATCTCTAACACAGTAAATTGGAAATCTCCTGTAGTAACGGTTTCGTTAATATCCGGAAACTCACCTGCAATTTCTAATACTAATCCCCCTAAAGAATCACTTTCACCACTCACTTTGTCAAACGTATCCAAAGGAAGCCTCATTGCCCGGCACATATCATGCAACATAATTTTAGCATCTACTATAAACGTGTTGTCATCAATATGGCGAATTGTATTTTCTTCTTCATCAAATTCATCGCGAATATCGCCGATGATCTCCTCTAAAATATCTTCCATGGTTACAATGCCACTTGTGCCCCCGAACTCATCTACAACAATCGCAAAATGTATCCGCTTCACCTGGAATTCATCCAACAGGTCTTTAATTAATTTAGATTCCGGCACAAAGAAAGGACTA
>MWWK01000066.1_pt1 | contig 15504 bp, 15 predicted proteins | sample 1047241 | NCBI WGS metagenome assembly MWWK01 (sample SAMN06349964, study PRJNA376086) | soil metagenome | isolation source: BG12-3 sample Antarctic (ecotone) soil | place: Antarctica | reverse complement strand
TGGAGAGTGACCACAATGACGCAAATACGTAAACAATATAACCCGAAATTCAAAGCCAAAGTCGCGCTCGAAGCCATCAAAGGTCATCGCACTATCAACGAGATTGCCACGGCCTACAGTGTTCATCCGACCATCGTCCAGAAGTGGAAGAAGCAGGTGCAGAGACCTCCTGCCAGAGCTGTTCGCTGACGGACGCGCGCGTGCCGCGCACAGTGATGAACAACTCCAAGACCGGCTCTACCAGCAGATCGGGCACCTGACCGTCGAACTCGACTGGTTGAAAAAAAAAGCTGGACTGCTCAGTTGACCAGCGGCGAAAGCTGATTGAGCCAGAGCACGCACAGATCAGCATCAAGCGTCAATGCGCACTGGTCGGGCTTTCACGCTCAAGTTACTACTACGAAGCGCAGCCTGAGAGTCACGAGAACTTGCGGTTGCTCTCGCTCCTCGATGAACAGTACACGCGCACTCCCTTCTATGGAGTGCGGAAAATGACCGCGTGGCTTCACCATCAAGGTTATGCGGTCAACGTCAAACACGTTCGTCGGCTGCTCCGCGTCCTGGGTTTACAGGGGATGGTGCCAGGGCCACACACGTCGCAACCGCACCCGGAGCATCAGATTTATCCGTACCTGTTGCGTGGTGTGCGCGCGGCGCGCGCCGATCACATCTGGAGCACGGACATCACGTATGTGCGGTTACTGAGCGGGTTCGTCTATCTGGTGGCGATCATCGATTGGTACAGCCGCTATGTGCTCTCCTGGGAGTTATCGATCAGCCTGGAAACCAGCTTTTGCACGAGCGCGTTGGACTGGGCACTGCATCAATCTCAGCCCGAAATCTTCAACTCCGATCAAGGTGCGCAGTTCACGAGTCAGGAGTTTACTGGTCGGTTACTGGAACGCGGGATTCGCATCAGCATGGACGGACGCGGGCGGGCGCTGGACAACATCTTCGTCGAGAGGTTGTGGAGGTCGGTCAAGTATGAAGAGGTGTACTTGAAAGAGTACCAAACAGCCGCTGAAGCTCGGCACAGCCTGAAGCGATATTTCGATTTTTACAACCGCGAGCGGTTGCATCAAGGACTCGGGTATCGGACGCCTGAGTCAGTCTACAAGGGATGAGGTTATCAAAGAACAGAGACAGCAACGGAGGCCACCTTATTGCAGGCGATTTTCTGTCTAGACATTGGGGAGCACTATACCTTTGAGGACACATGGCATTGGACTCAAGAGAGTGAAATAACTTTCCACGAAGTAGTAACCACCGCACAGGAAAGCCTAGTTAATCTAATACAAGCCCTAAGAAGCTTCCTAGAAACAAGTGACACGATGGCTTATCTAACGATGATGTCACCTCGAATAGTTGAGCTTCATAGAGTACTGAAGGACACGGGCAGCATCTACCTACATTGTGATTCAACAGCAAGCCATTATCTAAAGCTCGTGATGGATGCCATTTTCGGCAACCAGCACTTCTTAAACGAAATTATTTGGAAACGCTCATCAGCACACAGCGACTCATCGGCTTGCGGAAGAGCACACGACACAATCCTTCTATACTCAAAGAACAGAAGAAACTTCACTTGGAACAGGCAATACCAAGCTTACGATGAAGATTACATAACTTCACACTACCGACGTCGAACAACAGAAGGGCGGATTTACAGGACAGACAACCTCACAGCGACAGGACTCAGCGGCGGAGGATACGACTATGAATGGAAAGGCGTGAGGCGCATTTGGCGTTGCCCGCCCAAAACCATGCAGAGACTTCACGACGAAGGTCGCATCCACTACACGAGAAACGGCGTAGCGGAATATATAAGATATTTGGATGAAATGCCCGGCGTTCCACTGCAAGACCTTTGGACGGACATCCACGCCATAAATTCACAAGCTCAAGAGCGGTTAGGCTATCCCACACAAAAGCCAGAAGCACTTTTAGAGCGCATTATCAAATCTAGCAGCAACGAGGGCGATATAGTTTTAGACCCCTTCTGCGGTTGCGGCACTACCGTTAATGTGGCAGAGAGATTACACCGCCGATGGATAGGCATTGATATCACCCACCTAGCAATCAGCCTTATAAAGACCAGACTACATGACACCTTCAAAAGCGAGCTTGCCGACTACGAAGTAATTGGAGAACCGAAAGACTTAGCCAGCGCCGAAGCTTTAGCTTTACAGGATAGATATCAATTCCAATGGTGGGCAGTTGGCTTAGTTGAAGGCAGACCAGCACAAGACAAGAAGAAAGGTAAAGACACAGGCATCGACGGAAACCTTTATTTCTTCGATGACCAAAGCAGCAAAGCAAAACGGATCATCATTCAGGTTAAAAGCGGCAACGTTAAAAGCGGAGACATTCGAGACTTGAAAGGCGTACTAGAAAGAGAGAAAGCAGAGCTAGGAGCATTCATCAGCTTAAAACCAGCGACACGAGACATGACTAAGGAAGCAGTATCAGCAGGCTTTTACGAATCACCCCACTACGGAAAATTCCCGAAGCTTCAAATACTAACAATAGAAGAACTTCTCACCGGCGCTAAATTACAATTCCCACAGACAGGCGCAAGCGGAACTTTCAAACGCGCCGAACGACAGAGCAAAAACCGAACAGAGCAAAACGAGTTATTCTAGTTGACCCCGCCCAGCGATAACGTAGAGAGGTAATGAAGTAGGGTAGATGCGAAACCGCGAGACGCCCGACACATGAAACTTGAAGGACGGGGGCGTCAGAATAATTGTGTAAGTGGCATAACCAAGTGCAAGCTATGGCTTGCCGCATACGAAAGGAAAGATTATGCCGATTACACCACAAGTCTTAGACGAACTACTCAAAGAGTACAAAACGCCGGATGATATGTTGGGCAATAATGGGCTGCTGCAACAACTCACGAAGGCACTTGTCGAACGCGCCCTCGAAGGTGAGATGACTCATCATCTTGGCTATGCACCGCACGATGCCGCCGGTGACAACTCCGGCAACTCTCGAAACGGCAAGTCAAAGAAGACCATCACCGGCAAACGCGGCACGGTGGAAATAGATGTCCCGCGCGACCGCAAGAGCGAGTTCGAGCCGCAAATGATCCGTAAAGGTCAACGCCGCTTCGACGGTTTTGATGACAAGATTATTTCCATGTACGCCAGAGGGATGAGTTGCCGCCAGATACAGGCGCACTTACAAGAAATTTATTCTGTCGAAGTTTCGCCCGACTTGATTTCCACCGTCACCGATGGGGTGATTGATGAAGTCAGGGCGTGGCAATCGCGTCCGCTCGACCCGCTGTATCCGATTCTTTACCTTGATGCTTTGCAGGTCAAAATCAAGTCCGAAGGGCGGGTTGCCAACAAAGCCATCTACCTTGCCATCGGCGTGAACCTGCAAGGAACAAAAGAAGTTTTAGGCTTATGGGCATCGGAAAATGAGGGAGCCAAGTTCTGGTTGGGGGTCGTCACGGAACTCAAGAATCGTGGCGTGCGCGACATCTTTATTGCCTGCGTTGACGGCTTGAAAGGCTTCCCGGAAGCCATCGAGACCGTGTTCCCAAAGACCCAAGTCCAACTGTGTCTGGTGCACCTTGTTCGTTACTCGTTAGCTTATGTGTCGTTCAAAGATCGTAAGGCTTTGGTCACAGACCTCAAGACTATCTACCGTACGACGAGCCTCGAAGCAGCCGAAGTTCAACTCGAAGCCTTTGCCGAAAAGTGGGACACGCGCTATCCGATGATTGCTAAATCGTGGCGCGCCAACTGGACGCGGGTCATTCCGATGTTCGGCTTACCTGAAGACATTCGGCGAGCGGTTTATACCACCAACGCCATCGAATCGCTCAACATGAGCTTGCGTAAAATCATCAAGTGCCGCGCGTCGTTTCCAAACGAGGAAGCCGCCTTCAAATTGTTGTATTTAGCCTTGCAAAACGCGGCGAAGAAGTGGACGATGCCGATACCTAACTGGAGCCGCGCGATGAATCAGTTCGCCATTATCTACGACGGTCGCTTGCCGATGCTCGGCGGCGATAACTCACTTACACAATTTATCTGACACCCTCTGAAGGACGCCCCGCATCCTGAAAAACCAATAGACTATAAGGAAGGTCAGCAACCCGCGTGCCGAGTATTCTTAACGATCATGCCCGCCGTGATCCTCATCATCATCAGCTTGACTCCCTCCCCCGAAGTAGCGCAGAGAATCCTTATATTCTTTAGTGTTGAACTCCTCCTCAAGAGAATTGTTAGAATCAAATGTTTCTGAACGGTGAAATTTATCGTTATAAGCATCACGTTGGTCAAGTTCCTTCTCCTTAGCCACCCGCTGCTCCTCTTGCTTGTTCCAATGCTCCCGTACCATTTGCCGCTCCTTCCACTTGTCGACAACCTTCCAGACACCTTCGTAGACCACGTTAAAAAAGCCCTTGAAGCCGTGCTTCAGACCATCAGAAAGAATTGACATATTCACAGACCTCCAGTAGCCACCAGATACGAAAACTACCCCTGAGAAGGTGCGTCAATTTTGGCGCACTGCGTCGAAAATAAAAATGGAGAAGCGGCGAAACAAGCAAAACCTATCCATCCCGCCGCTTACGCACTTTATATTCCAAGATTACACCAAGCACTTCAATGAAGGGCTTTTAACATGCAACGCCCGGAAAATAACTATTGGCACCGAAACAGATACGAGTTATGATTATAATAAGGTAGGGGGGGGGGGCAGGATACGCAAACCGCTAGCGCGTTTTGCCGCTCGCCTTACGGCGAGCGTCCCGCCAAGCCGAAGAAAGTTGAGTCTTAAAAACATGACGGACCCCCCAAAGAAGAAAACGACAGGCAGAAAAACGAAGCCACCCGACGAGAAACAGGGAGGCGGTCCAATCCTAGTCAGAGCCACAACAGCCGAGCGAAAGACAATCAGAAAGCGAGCCGACGCAGCCGAATTATCACTCTCCAGATTCTTAATTGCACGCGGATTGTTAGACCAGCCACCACCCACGCGGGAAGAAAAAGAGGCAAACCGCCAGCTACTTTTTGAATTGAAGAAAGCCGGAAATAACCTTAACCAAATCGCTCACGCGATACACATCACCCGATTAACCGGCGCACCCCCGCCAACCGAGAGCCAAATATCAGAGGCAGTTTTATCAATTAAAGAAGCAACCACAGCAGTAAAAAAGAGGATGAAATAAGAATTATGTCAGGAGCATTTTGCAAATTCACAGGCAAACCCAACGCCAGCGCGAGCGGAAAACACGCCGCATATATCACGCGAGAAACCGGAACATACGGCGACGAACGAGCAATATATTTACACAATTTAGACGAGCTAAAAGGGATTGACTATCGAGAAACCCGAACTAATTTTATTAGCTATGCAGAGGCAAGACAGGATGAAGAACTAGCAAAAAGGAAAGATGCACGCACCCACTACCGATGTATTTTAAGTTTTGATAGACAAGAGGAAACCGAGAAGGCAAGAGAACTAGCGGCGCAATTCCTAAAAGAGAATTTCCCCGATGCAAGAGCAGCAGTAGTTTTGCACAGAGATACGCAGAACACTCACGCACATATATGGGTTGAGGCTCGCAAGATTGATGATAGAAAAATCCACTTACCAAAGAACACTTTTAAGACTTTAGATGACCGATGGGCGCACATCTACGGAAGAGAGTACGGCAAGAAATACGAGCACGAGCACCTAGCAAAGAAGGAAGAGACCAAAGAATTTAAGAAGGCACGCGCACAAGGAAAGGAGCATCCACGACCCGCGAGAGCCAACCGACCAACAACGGCAAAAGAGCATAACGAAAGAGAGGCGCGCAACTATGGGATTCACGAAGGCGCAGCTGGAAGCAATAAACGAGCAGATACAGAGAGAGAACCAGATATTAAAACAGCAGAACAGGAAATTAGTCGAAGAGCTGAGGCAAGCAAACAATCAGACAGAAACCTTAAATCAGCAATTCAAGGAACTGGAAAGTTACGTTCAGAGCTTGAGAAAATGGGCAGCCGAGTACATCTAGACCACCACGAGCGAGAGAAAGGATACACACGATGAAAACACCAATAACCCTCACAATCACCACTTTAATGCTTACCTTTGGGGTGACAGCGACAAACCCGCAAAGCCAACCAACCCCAAGACAGGAGGCAACCCCACAGCAAAGGAAGTGGCAGCCACCACCACAACAAGAGCGAAAGAAGTGGCAGCCGCCAGCGCAAACAGAGCAGCAACAGCGAGAGCAACAATATCGGGAGCAACTTCAAAAGGAGAAGCAGCAACAGCAAGCAGCAACGAAACAAACACCTACACAGACTTATGACCTTTTTGGACTGCTAATCAAAACGAGTATGACAGTCATAAGTTTTATACCCATGTTTGTAATAGGCTTAATAATTTTTAAGGTTATAAGAAGAAGGAAACGAATCACTAATGCCACAGAGGACACCTCACACGGCAGCGCACGCTTCGCAAAAGAGAAAGAATTACAAGATTGGAAAATACCAGTCGACCAGCCACAAGAGCCGGGCGTGTTAGTCCTCGGACCGTTCGGAAACAACCACCAGCTATCATTGCCCCATGACTACGCAATACGACATACGGCAATCATAGGCGCGTCGGGAAGCGGCAAGAGCAGAGGCTTTTTCTTACCGAATTGTGCACACTACAACGGAAGTTTTATAGCTACCGACCCAAAGAGCGAACTATGGAGACTAACGAGCGGCTTTAGAAAGAAAGCTATTAGATTCGCACCACGTGACCCCAACAACAGCTTTGCTTTTAACTTTATAGGAGCAACCGTAAACGACCCACACCTCACACAGCTACTAGCACGCGCAATCGTCAGCTCTACGGGCAGCAGTAAAAGCGACCCGTTCTGGGAGAATGCCGAGACAGCTTTACTAAGCAGCCTAATAGCACACACCGCTACCTTTGAAGATGAAGAAGGTAACAGCGCCGCCACGCCAGCAGCACTGTATGACTTCCTAACTTCACACAACGGCGATGAATTAGCAGGAGCTTTACTAACATCCAAAAACCCGGTTGCCAGACAGTTTGCAAACATCTATGCCCAAGCAGACCCGAAGGTACGCGGCAATATAGGAATAGGACTAGCCACAAAACTAACTTGGCTCGCAGACCCCAAGACAAGAAGATTTACGAGCAGCACAACAAAGACCATTGACTTTGGACAGCTAAGAGAGCAGCAAATCAGTTGCTACTGGTGTTTATCAGAAAACGACGTGGTAGCATTAAAACCACTTAGCACCTTGTTCTTTACGCTTGCCTTATATCAATTAAAGCAAGTAGAGCAAGGAATCCCCATATGTTTATTCTTAGATGAAGCAGCAAATATTGGGAAACTGCCCGACCTTGAAACCGAAATCGCAGTGCTCCGCGGACGGGACGTGAGTTGCGTGCTGGGACTCCAGAGCTACAGCCAATTAGAGGCAATCTACGGGCGCGAAAAGAGCCAAGTGATTTTAGACAATTGCACCACCAAAATAATTTTAAGTGGTACAGATGCCGAAACCGCAGAGCGCATCAGCAGGATGCTCGGCGAACGGACCCTAGTGGAGGATAAAATCTCCTACAACGAACAGGGAGCACTGTGGGATAAAACGGTAAGCACCAACACAAGCACCAGCAAAAGCGCACGACGCTTGATGTTTGCAAATGAAGTCCGGGAAATACCGAGAGACGAACAGCTAATCATTAGCGGAAATCGAAAGCCGATGTGGTGGAAACGTGACCACTTTGAAGGCGAGCCAAACGCCATCAGACTACCCCCACTCGGAGAACCAATCACAACCACGTTCACACCACCATCGATACCCGAAAAGAAGGCGAGGAAGAAAGCAGAACCACCACCGATACCGGATTTTAAGAAGGAGCCTCCGCCACAGCCACCAACACAAAACCTCGAAGCGGACGAGAACAACAAACAAAAAGGCTTCACTACTCAACCACTGGAGGAGCCGCAGAAGGTAAGAGCCATCAAACTTTTGGAGGATGAGCCAACCACGATTCAACCTGTACAGCCAATCCTAGACGAATAACCGGAGAGCTAAAGGAAAAAGGGCACTCACTTTCTTTAGTGAGCACCCTTTTTAACGTTAACGAGCTAGTGATTCTGCTAGCGAAGAAAGAAACAGCAACGTATCAGGATGAGTAGGTAAGCGAACCCGCCGGCGAGAAACCACAAGGCACCGCCGACCACCCAGAGTGATATATCTACGAATTACCACCACCATGTCTTTGACCCCATCCGGCGCGCAGCATAGCGCGGCACAATGGACCCACTACGCGGACGATTCAAATACCACCGCCACCAATTAGAGGCTTTGTTAACTAAGAAATTCATAACTTCACCTCCTCAAACAAAAACAACTGCCCATCCTCACTAGCAATATACTGAGCCTCTAACTCCGCCAGTTCACGTTCATGAACCTTACCTCGTTCACGATAGGCACGATTTATCGCACGCAATTCTTCAAGTTGCCGCTGACCATCTTGAAGAGCTTCTTCAACTTCACCACCCGCAAGATTCGCAAATTCCGGGTTCGATAACTTTATAATATCTTCTAACTTCATATCTATAAATCCCCTTGTCAAAAATGAAAATTTAAACTAACTGTTAATCACACAACGCAAGACCTATGCCGGAACCACCAGAGAATGATTGACCTAACGCCCACTTATCACCAGCCAAAGTCCAAAAAGTAGCGTGTGGGAACTGACGAGCAAGCAGAGCCTTCCGCACTTGCCTTTTCTTTACAACCCGAACACTAACTAACAAACACCAATCCTTGAATGGCATCTTGCAGCCGAGCGCGCGAAGGGATTCAGACTTATCCAAAGACCGAGCACGCCGCCGAGCAGAACCCACAGCATCAATTAAAGTGTTAACTTCTTCCCAACTCTTCTCGGCAGATAAAACGGGTGTATCTAGATAAGCAGTTGCAGCATTGACCGCTGCCACAACATCAGGAGCAACACCAAGCAGAGGATATAAGCGGCGGTCCTCAGTAACCTGTCGCAGCAATCCCATAGCCTCATCATCACCACACCGAGACAAAGCGGCATCACGCAGAGCAGCCAGCCGAGTATCAAAGGGAATATCCTCTGTTTGCGCGACAACGGGCGCAGAAGGCGCACAATCTACAGAAACCACACCAACGCCCGCATCAGATGAAATCGAAGCCCTAGAAGGCACAGCAGGGCGACAAACGCCGAGCAATTCAAACATGCGCGACCACCGGCGAATAGAAGCCACCTCGACCAAATGAGCATCAGGAAGCTTTAACCAAGAATCAGATTTAGTTATATATTTTAAAACTTCTTTAAGAGCGTCCGCAGCTGAAATATCAGTATCAGTAAAATCCCTCGAACGCTTAGAACGAACCGCCCGCACATCCACGCCGACACCAGCAGTAACAGAGCGCATATCTACGAACACGCCGCCAGCCAACGCAGAAGCCATATCAGCATCAGAATCCACAACGAGCCAATCAGCCTCAGACCACGCCGCACGCAAAGAACTTTCCCAAGCATCCTGCAAGTTACCAACCGCCGGCATCTTTTCAATTACTTTAAGATTATTTTTAGCAGCTTTAGCATCACGCTTTTGACGCCATTCAATAGTTTTTAATTCTTGTGCCTTATCACGTTCGATATAACGACCGGCGACAATCAAATGCGCGTGTACGTGATAACCCAAATCATTAACGGTAAATTCCACACCCTTGACTACGCCGTGCGCCCTATCTATCCAGAATTGCTTTTTAGTTAAACGACGCCACGCATCCTGAAAAACCTTTAAGACTTTGATAAGAGACGCACCCCGCGGAGTAGGTTGAGTTAATGTTATAAAACGCAAACCGCCAGCACCCTCCGCAGCTTTAAGACCGGCACGAGCACGCTTGCGGGAACGACGGCGCAAATCACCGGAGCAAGCAGGGCAAAGGCGCGAGCCACAGCCAGCCAAAACCCCAACGCCGTCGAATAATTCAGTTAAACCCGTACTTTCATTTTCAGAATGTAGCGAAGAAGCAAACCAAGAATTTTCAGACGCAGCGCAATTAGCTATTAAAAAAGATTCACGCCGAGCAACATCAGACCTCAAAGCATCAGCAGCGTCAGATAATCTATTAGCGACCGAAAGACCAAGCGCACGCCGAGCGGAGGCGATACCCGGCACATCACGGAATCTATAGACAATAGACTCCAACGCCCCCGAATCAACATCAGGAAGGGAATCAAAATTTAAGTTGTTTAGTTTTAGGTTATGTTTCATCAAGCACCCACTTTTTTGCAGCAGGCACTTGATTAGGAAGGAAAATCTGCTAGAATCTTAATCAGAGCCGAGCCGCCGGTAACGGTTCAGAGCTTTATGAAGATGCCGAGTGTTGCAAGCACTTGGCATTTTCGCTTTTAAGGACAATATATCTAATGAAAAGAGCCATTTAACAGATATAGTAAACAATAAAAACTTTAATCAGTCAAATCTTTTTTGCACAAGGTATTGAGGAACTTTTTAACAAACCCCAAAATAGAGCACCATTGACAACCTGAGACAAGTAATTGGCACGACCTAACACCCCTAGCCAAGACAACCCAAGACAATCAATTGACGCGAGTTGTCACACCCTGCCCGAAATATGATATAAGCGGCGCATGGATAAGGAAGCAGCCGCCAAACTTCTAGGAGTAAGCACCCGCACACTCACTAGATACACAACGCAAGGGAAAATCAGCGTCGAATATAGACCGGGCAAAACGGGCGCAGAAGCACACTACAACGAAGAAGAGTTACAACAATTTAAAGAACAACTAGAGAGCACTACATACCAACCAGCAACCGCCGCTGCAGCAAACCCACAAGCACTCGCACCCATCGGTAGTAACAACACAACCATTGCTAGCGTGGAACGATTAGCCACAATCCTCGGAAGCTTACAACCCACCCACCAGAGCATTGCTATCGAAAATAAACCACTTCTAAAACTAAACGAAGCAGCATCACTTACAGGACTATCACGACACATACTGCGCACCGCGATTGATGAAAAGAAGTTGAAGGCACAAATAGTAGGGCGAGCATGGAGAATTAAAAGAGTAGATTTAGATGCCTACATTAAAAATCTCTAAGGAGCAAAACAGGATGTGGAAGAACAAGCTTTACTTTGGCAACAATCTAACCATTTTGCGTGAGCACGTTCAGGACGAGAGCGTTGACCTCATCTACTTAGACCCACCTTTTAATTCAGCAGCCAATTACAACGTACTTTTCCAAGAGACTAGCGGCAAGCGATCAGCAGCCCAGATAACAGCCTTATAGTGCTCCCCGAAAACTGGACAGGTGAATAAGGTGGTAACCTCTCATGGCTGATCCATGATGGAGAGTGACCACAATGACGCAAATACGTAAACAATATAACCCGAAATTCAAAGCCAAAGTCGCGCTCGAAGCCATCAAAGGTCATCGCACTATCAACGAGATTGCCACGGCCTACAGTGTTCATCCGACCATCGTCCAGAAGTGGAAGAAGCAGGTGCAGAGACCTCCTGCCAGAGCTGTTCGCTGACGGACGCGCGCGTGCCGCGCACAGTGATGAACAACTCCAAGACCGGCTCTACCAGCAGATCGGGCACCTGACCGTCGAACTCGACTGGTTGAAAAAAAAAGCTGGACTGCTCAGTTGACCAGCGGCGAAAGCTGATTGAGCCAGAGCACGCACAGATCAGCATCAAGCGTCAATGCGCACTGGTCGGGCTTTCACGCTCAAGTTACTACTACGAAGCGCAGCCTGAGAGTCACGAGAACTTGCGGTTGCTCTCGCTCCTCGATGAACAGTACACGCGCACTCCCTTCTATGGAGTGCGGAAAATGACCGCGTGGCTTCACCATCAAGGTTATGCGGTCAACGTCAAACACGTTCGTCGGCTGCTCCGCGTCCTGGGTTTACAGGGGATGGTGCCAGGGCCACACACGTCGCAACCGCACCCGGAGCATCAGATTTATCCGTACCTGTTGCGTGGTGTGCGCGCGGCGCGCGCCGATCACATCTGGAGCACGGACATCACGTATGTGCGGTTACTGAGCGGGTTCGTCTATCTGGTGGCGATCATCGATTGGTACAGCCGCTATGTGCTCTCCTGGGAGTTATCGATCAGCCTGGAAACCAGCTTTTGCACGAGCGCGTTGGACTGGGCACTGCATCAATCTCAGCCCGAAATCTTCAACTCCGATCAAGGTGCGCAGTTCACGAGTCAGGAGTTTACTGGTCGGTTACTGGAACGCGGGATTCGCATCAGCATGGACGGACGCGGGCGGGCGCTGGACAACATCTTCGTCGAGAGGTTGTGGAGGTCGGTCAAGTATGAAGAGGTGTACTTGAAAGAGTACCAAACAGCCGCTGAAGCTCGGCACAGCCTGAAGCGATATTTCGATTTTTACAACCGCGAGCGGTTGCATCAAGGACTCGGGTATCGGACGCCTGAGTCAGTCTACAAGGGATGAGGTTAGCAAAGAACAGAGACAGCAACGGAGGCCACCTTATTGCAGGCGATTTTCTGTCTAGACATTGGGGAGCACTATATACTATAGTGCTCCCCGAAAACTGGACAGGTGAATAAGGTGGTAACCTCTCATGGCTGATCCATGCTGGAGAGTGACCACAATGACGCAAATACGTAAACAATATAACCCGAAATTCAAAGCCAAAGTCGCGCTCGAAGCCATCAAAGGTCATCGCACTATCAACGAGATTGCCACGGCCTACAGTGTTCATCCGACCATCGTCCAGAAGTGGAAGAAGCAGGTGCAGAGACCTCCTGCCAGAGCTGTTCGCTGACGGACGCGCGCGTGCCGCGCACAGTGATGAACAACTCCAAGACCGGCTCTACCAGCAGATCGGGCACCTGACCGTCGAACTCGACTGGTTGAAAAAAAAAGCTGGACTGCTCAGTTGACCAGCGGCGAAAGCTGATTGAGCCAGAGCACGCACAGATCAGCATCAAGCGTCAATGCGCACTGGTCGGGCTTTCACGCTCAAGTTACTACTACGAAGCGCAGCCTGAGAGTCACGAGAACTTGCGGTTGCTCTCGCTCCTCGATGAACAGTACACGCGCACTCCCTTCTATGGAGTGCGGAAAATGACCGCGTGGCTTCACCATCAAGGTTATGCGGTCAACGTCAAACACGTTCGTCGGCTGCTCCGCGTCCTGGGTTTACAGGGGATGGTGCCAGGGCCACACACGTCGCAACCGCACCCGGAGCATCAGATTTATCCGTACCTGTTGCGTGGTGTGCGCGCGGCGCGCGCCGATCACATCTGGAGCACGGACATCACGTATGTGCGGTTACTGAGCGGGTTCGTCTATCTGGTGGCGATCATCGATTGGTACAGCCGCTATGTGCTCTCCTGGGAGTTATCGATCAGCCTGGAAACCAGCTTTTGCACGAGCGCGTTGGACTGGGCACTGCATCAATCTCAGCCCGAAATCTTCAACTCCGATCAAGGTGCGCAGTTCACGAGTCAGGAGTTTACTGGTCGGTTACTGGAACGCGGGATTCGCATCAGCATGGACGGACGCGGGCGGGCGCTGGACAACATCTTCGTCGAGAGGTTGTGGAGGTCGGTCAAGTATGAAGAGGTGTACTTGAAAGAGTACCAAACAGCCGCTGAAGCTCGGCACAGCCTGAAGCGATATTTCGATTTTTACAACCGCGAGCGGTTGCATCAAGGACTCGGGTATCGGACGCCTGAGTCAGTCTACAAGGGATGAGGTTATCAAAGAACAGAGACAGCAACGGAGGCCACCTTATTGCAGGCGATTTTCTGTCTAGACATTGGGGAGCACTATAGATCTCCGTATCGTCTGGGAAGTAAGGTCTGGTAATCATCTTACCTTCATTTTTTTCATTTCGGCGTGTAAAGAAAATGTTATATGGCATCGTAAAAACTAATGCTATATACCCAGCGTTTATGATTAACACAGCAGCAAGCATGGTTTGAAATAGGGGGTATCTTATATGCATAATAGTAGCAATAGAAGTAAGAGACACAACCACAATTTGACCCCCCATACCTGCTAATACAACTAATAACAATGAAGAAAATATCCAATTAATAGTCTTGTATGGTTCAATACGGCTTAGAATTTCTTGTGATATACCAATAACAATTTCACGAGCGGACTCCCCTGTGTATGACACTTCAATTTGACTATTTATTTTGCTCTTGTTAAACGTAACGGTAACCTCTAACCCTTCTCGGGGACGTACTGAACTTTTAATCTTAATGATTATAGTGCTCCCCGAAAACTGGACAGGTGAATAAGGTGGTAACCTCTCATGGCTGATCCATGATGGAGAGTGACCACAATGACGCAAATACGTAAACAATATAACCCGAAATTCAAAGCCAAAGTCGCGCTCGAAGCCATCAAAGGTCATCGCACTATCAACGAGATTGCCACGGCCTACAGTGTTCATCCGACCATCGTCCAGAAGTGGAAGAAGCAGGTGCAGAGACCTCCTGCCAGAGCTGTTCGCTGACGGACGCGCGCGTGCCGCGCACAGTGATGAACAACTCCAAGACCGGCTCTACCAGCAGATCGGGCACCTGACCGTCGAACTCGACTGGTTGAAAAAAAAAGCTGGACTGCTCAGTTGACCAGCGGCGAAAGCTGATTGAGCCAGAGCACGCACAGATCAGCATCAAGCGTCAATGCGCACTGGTCGGGCTTTCACGCTCAAGTTACTACTACGAAGCGCAGCCTGAGAGTCACGAGAACTTGCGGTTGCTCTCGCTCCTCGATGAACAGTACACGCGCACTCCCTTCTATGGAGTGCGGAAAATGACCGCGTGGCTTCACCATCAAGGTTATGCGGTCAACGTCAAACACGTTCGTCGGCTGCTCCGCGTCCTGGGTTTACAGGGGATGGTGCCAGGGCCACACACGTCGCAACCGCACCCGGAGCATCAGATTTATCCGTACCTGTTGCGTGGTGTGCGCGCGGCGCGCGCCGATCACATCTGGAGCACGGACATCACGTATGTGCGGTTACTGAGCGGGTTCGTCTATCTGGTGGCGATCATCGATTGGTACAGCCGCTATGTGCTCTCCTGGGAGTTATCGATCAGCCTGGAAACCAGCTTTTGCACGAGCGCGTTGGACTGGGCACTGCATCAATCTCAGCCCGAAATCTTCAACTCCGATCAAGGTGCGCAGTTCACGAGTCAGGAGTTTACTGGTCGGTTACTGGAACGCGGGATTCGCATCAGCATGGACGGACGCGGGCGGGCGCTGGACAACATCTTCGTCGAGAGGTTGTGGAGGTCGGTCAAGTATGAAGAGGTGTACTTGAAAGAGTACCAAACAGCCGCTGAAGCTCGGCACAGCCTGAAGCGATATTTCGATTTTTACAACCGCGAGCGGTTGCATCAAGGACTCGGGTATCGGACGCCTGAGTCAGTCTACAAGGGATGAGGTTA